>Ga0335081_10000899_pt1 | contig 47683 bp, 40 predicted proteins | sample Lox_Sample_35_FD_206713 | JGI IMG/M metagenome (GOLD analysis project Ga0335081, IMG submission 206713) | Soil microbial communities from Loxahatchee National Wildlife Refuge, Florida, United States - Lox_Sample_3.5 | ecosystem: Environmental > Terrestrial > Soil > Wetlands | place: USA... | reverse complement strand
GGTGCGTCTGTTGACCTCAGCAAATTCGCTGTTTTCGCCAACTCCTGTTGCAGACTCTCTTGAAGCAGCGACAGGTAGTTTCGCACCTCGCCGGCCATCTCGAGGCAGACCTCGGATGTCACACTACGCAGCACCTCAGCGCAGTCCACCTCCTGTCCGTCATGCCAGAGATTGGCCAGCGTTTCTGCCGCCTTTTCCAAAATGAAGGAGCTTAGCCGGGCAACCTCATCCGTTCTGCGCCGCAGCTCCGTTTGGAACGTTTGCAGACGGCCGGCGCTGCGCCGCAGCTCCAGGTCGATTTGCTCTAACTGCGCGCGGTCTTCGGCCGGCGGTTGGGGATACTGTACGAGCGCTTCGAGGGCCGAGCGCACCGCTCCGGCCAGCATGAGCGTCTTCCTGGCCAACGATTCCTGCAGCAGGCGCTGCTTGCGCTCATAGAGTGGGGACAGGTCGTCAACGAACCATCGTTCCAGCAGTTCGGCGTGGCTCGGCATAACGCTCACGGCCCGGACTGGCAGCTCGCTGTCAAAGTCGCCGTGCAGTTGCCGCTTCACGTAGGCAATCTGTTGTTCCAGATCTGCCTGCGAAAGCAGATCGGCTTTGCTGACGAGCACGCTCGTTGTGGTACCGGCCTGGATCAAGGCGCTGATGATGGTGAGGTCGTCCGGGGTGAGCGTCGAACCAGCATCCACGAGCACAATACCGGCATCGCAGCGAGGTAGATAGGCGAGCGTCTCCACCGCACCCCGGGTCGCAAGCGATCCCACGCCGGGCGTGTCCACAAAGATGATGCCAGGACCCCGGGAAGACGGCGCGTTTGCGTCTCCTGGGGCGACGTAGCGCAGGCGCTCCGAGGGATACAGGACGAGAATCCTACCAACTCGCTTGCGATTCTCTGGGTTCAGCCGCTCATCGACAAATGACGGCAATTCTCCAACACTGTGCTCGGAAACACCGAGCCCTTCCCGCCAGACCTTGACCAAGGGCTTGTGCTCGTACCCGATTCTGGTCGGTACAGCGGTTATGGGCGTGACCCCCACGGGCAGCAGATCGGCGCCAATCATATGATTCAGCAAGGAAGACTTGCCGGTGCTGACCCGTCCGAAAACCGCGATTTCCAGCGCTGTCTCTTCCGCGCGATCGAGAAGCATGGTTATCGTTGGACGAAATTCCGTCAGCCCGTGCCGGTCGATGATGTTTGCCAGCATCTGGAGGCCTTCGACGCCCCAGCCTTGCTTCGCGAGCTTCTCGACCCTTTCTTGCAGGTCGCCGGCGAGGGGCTGGAGCACAAACCGCGTCAGCTCTTTAATTGCCGACTGCAACTCGGCCACGATGCCGTTGAGATCGGCAGTGCCCTCGTCTGAAACCGGACCATAGCCTCGCATGTGATGCGGTGCGAGCTCGGCGATGGCAATGTTAACGAAAGTGAGATTGACGTGTATGGAGTGGATGGCGGAAATACGTGGCTTTTCGGGAGCCAGTGATTGCCCGCCGAGCACTTGCAGGAGTTGACCACGTACTCGGGCAAGGTAATCTTCGATGGTCTTTCTCTGCACGGGCGTCACGTCGTTGACGTAGTTCGGAAAGACGGTCTTCGATCCGGCAGAGTTCAGCGTCGCCTCGATGTCACCCAGCAGCTTGTCAATGTGCTTGCAGGTAACCAGCAAGTGCTGGCGCTGGCTCCCGTTCAACGTGATGTGACCGTCACGCAAGGTGGTTCTCTCCGCTCGTAATTCCGCTTCCGGAGATCGCGACGATTTTCACATCCGACGCTCCACTTGCAACGCGCTTCGATACGAAGAAGCTTCGCCGCGACGGCTGGCACCTACGGATAAATGTTTCGATACCACCAGGTAAGCGATCAACTCCATGTTCGCCATGAAAGTTGCTCCTAATGATTATTTGGGAAGACTTGCCGGGAAGGTGACTCCGAGACAAGTTTCCGTTGTCAGGAGTCATCATCTGTTCGCGTGAGGCGCAACAGCGGTTTGGGGTGAACTCCTTCACCCTTTATGTAAGTTGTACATCTCGTTGATAAATGCTGGCCTGGAAGAAGTCAAGTCGAACCACCATATATGGCTCACTGGCGCGTTAGTCGCGGTGCCTGACTGAGGCGAGCGGTCACAACCACCGCGCCTGTTGGCCGGCGTGCGACGCTCGGCAGAATTGCAAGCCTGCTTAGCAAGCACGTGTGTCTCACGCTTGGGGGTCCAGTTGCGGTCAACTATACGTCACCATGACAGACTCGCAAGCCTAGTCGTACCGCAAACACTCCGCCGGATCGACCTGGGCCGCGCGCCGAGCCGGCACGCTGGTGGCCGGCAAACGCGATGAAGAGCAACAGCAACGGAACGGTGCAGAATGTCAGCGGATCGTCGGCGGTCACACCGAATACCAGGCTCTGCATCAGCCGGGTCAGGAGAAATGCGGCGGCCACGCGCATGGCTCTTCCGGTCAGTGCCAGCGCGATTCCGTTGCGCAACACCAGAGCGAGGATGGCGGACGCGGAGGGAATTAAGCCGGGGCCAGAGGGAACGTGAGTTCACGAAACTACGATGGCATCATCTCGTTCAGCCTGGGACCAGTACATGAAATCCAATTCAGCTTCAGCGCTGACCGAGTTCGTCGTTAGGGCGAGATGCACATTAACGGATTTTCTTGAGCTAGCTTTGAGGAGCTATTTCTCGCAGGCCTCAGTTCCTGTATAGGCTTTTATTATGAGACTCTTTTGCCAGGCTTCTATCTCCTCTCTTGCTTCCTTTACCTGTCGGGTGAAGCGTCGAGCCAGTTCATTGATGCGATGCGGTTGCCGTTTCTCGATCGCTTCGGTCGGAATCAACTCTGTCCCAACTCCGATCGCAGCGGCCCCAGCCAGGATGTAGCTGCCCGCTGTCTGTTGATTCACACCGCCGGCTGCAATCAATGGGACCTGTGGGAGCGCGGTGTGCAATGCCTTGATGTACTTATCGCCGCCGACGGGCCCACACGGGAAAACCTTGACGAAATCGGCACCCGAATTCCAGGCGGCAAGGACCTCCGTAGGCGTCAGCGCTCCCGGTAGAACTGCAATGTTCTGTTTAGCGGCGAATTCCACGATCACAGGATTAAACGCGGGAGCTGTGAGAAACCGTGCTCCTGCAGCAATGCACTTTTGTGCAGTGTCGGTGTCTAACAAAGTGCCCGCGCCCACGAGTATTTTGCTTTTGGACTTATGGAGGTGAGCAATCAGTTCCACCGCTCCGGGCACCGTCATCGTGATTTCCACGATTGGAATTCCACCAGTCGTGACAGCCTCGGCAGCGAAATGAGCATCGTCACCGGACCAGACCCTGACAGCGGGTATGACGCCTATTTTCCTGATCAGTGCGCAGACTTCATCTTTTTTCATAATTCGAAGCCCTCTTCTGCAAGCTCACCGATTGCACCTGCCTTGCGGAAAACTCCTTAGACCGGTTCGTTTATATCGACTGCCGGAAGTTGGTCGGTTTCGCGAGCGAACAACGTGTACAGCGTCGGCAGCAAAATAACACTGATTACGAGGTCGGCCATGAGACCTCCGACGATCACAATGGCAAAGGGTCGCTGCGAATCAGAGCCGATGCCGTGCGAGAGTGCCGCAGGCAACAATCCAAGAGTTGCCACTAGCATCGTCATGGTAATGGGGCGAAGTCTTAGCACCGCACCTTCCACCGCCGCGTCCTCGATGTCGTAACCGCGAGCCCGAAGTTGGTTGATGTACTCCACCATAATCACGCCGATCTGCACCGATACCCCAAACAGGGCCAAGAATCCGATGCCCGATGAGACACTGAAGTGAGTACCCGTGATCCAGAGCGCCAATAGCCCTCCGATCGGTGCCATGGCGATGTTAGTGAGGATCAACAGCGCCCACTTCACCGATTTGAACATCGTGTACAGAATGACGTAGATAACGAGAATGGTTAGCGGCAAAACGAACAACAAGCGGCGCTGCGAGCGCTTCGCGCTTTCGTATTCACCTGACCAATCGATGGTGTAACCAGGCGGAAGTTTGACCGCGGCATTTACCTTCTTCATTGCCTCTTCCACGGTACTGCCGAGGTCACGACCGCGGACGCTGAACTTAACTGCTACGTAGCGGGAGTTCGCCTCTCGGTAGATCTCCGACCCCCCGTCGGCAACGTTTGCGTGCGTTAACTGGGCAAGTGAGACGCGCTCGCCGGTCGGCGCGAGCAAACGAATCTTCTCGATCGCCTCCGTGGTATCACGATATTCCGGCAGATAGCGCAGAACCAGGTCATAGCGTTGCTCCCCAATAAGTACCTGGGTAAGGGCATTCCCACCAACCGCAGTTTGAATGGCATCATTCACGTCGGAGACGTTGATTCCGTAACGTGCGGCTTGCGCGCGATCGACAGCGAAATTCAAGTTCGGTTGGCCAAGGACTCGAAACACTCCCAGGTCCTCCACTCCGCGGATGGGCCGCATTACGGCCGCAATCTCATCCGCTTTCTGCTCAAGCGTTCTCAGATCATCACCGTAGATCTTTATTGCCAGCGCACCCTTTACGCCGCTCACAGCTTCTTCCAGGTTGTCGGAGATCGGTTGCGAAAAGCCCCAAAACACTCCAGGAATCTTCTCTAGTTCACGATCCATCGCCGCAATAAGCCGGTCTTTGTCTTGGTGAAAAACGGGTCGCCACTTCTCTTTTGGCAAGAGATCAACAAAGAACTCCATGTCGAAGAATCCTGTAGTATCTGTGCCGTCGTCCGGACGTCCTATCTGATTGACGACCTGCGGGACCTCTGGAAATGAAGCGAGAATCTCGCGCGTCCTCTCCGCTACGCGAGCACTTTCGCTTGGGCCGACACTCGGCGCTAACGTACCACGCACCCAGATGGCACCTTCATCAAGGTGTGGTAGGAACTCGGAACCAATCGCGCCGCTAAAAGCCAGAATGAGGGCCAGCGCCAGCGTGACTACCGCCGCGCTAACAATAAAAGGCCGATGATGAATCGCCCAATGCAGGCTCTTCCTGTAATGATTGGTCAGAAATTTCATCAGCGGGTTTTCCCATTGTTTGGCGCCTTTCCGGAAGAGAAGACTTGAGAGCGCCGGCGCAATGAGCATGGAAAAGATGAGCGCGCCAACTAAGGCGTAGGCCACCGTCCAGGCCATAGGCTTGAATAACTTACCTTCGACTCGCTGCAGTGTGAAAATGGGAAGATACGCCGTAATGATGATAGCAATGGCGTAAAACACAGGCCGCTGAACCTCGTGGGCGGCTTCGCGAATGCGCTCCAGCAGCGGGCGCGGTTCCTCGTCGGGGCGATTCAGATGACGGACGATGTTCTCCACCATCACCACCGCGCCGTCCACGACCATACCGAAATCTAACGCTCCGAGGGAAAGCAGATTCGCCGAGATGTGTCGCAGGTCCAGGCAAATGGAGGCAAAGAGCAAAGCGAACGGAATGGTCAAAGAAACGATCAGCGCGCCGCGGATGTTTCCAAGAAAGAGAAAAAGGATGATGACGACCAGGATCATGCCTTCGGCGAGATTGTGAAGGACTGTGTGGGTTGTGTAATGCACCAGGTCATCACGATCCAGGTAGGGTACGATTCTTACGCCCGGCGGCAGAATGTGATCGTTTAGCCGCTGGACGGTGGCATGCAAACCTTCCAGCATCGTGGCAGTATCGGCTCCTTTCCGGAGAAACACGATTCCTTCCACCACGTCGTTATCATCCTCAACCACCCCATCCGTGCGGTGAACCGCTTTTCCTATCTGACCAAGACGAATCTTCGGTCCTTGCGTGACCACAGCAACGTCCTGGATGCGAATCGGAGTGCCACTTTGAGTCTTTATGACAACCTGGTCGATATCGTGGGTATCTCGAACCAAGCCGACGCCGCGCACGTTGACTTGCTGCGTGCCCTCCTCAATAAAGCTGCCACCGACGTTCGCATTGCCATTCGTGAGCTGTTGTTCCAACTGCGCCAGACTCAGGCCGTACGAGATGAGCTTTTCGGGATCGACGCGAACCTGATACTCGCGCGTCAAGCCCCCGAAAGAAGAATCGTCAACGACGTCTGGCACCGACCGGATGTATTTGCTGATCACCCAATCCTGAAGCGACTTTAGTTCCATCAGGTCGTAATTTGGATTTGTACTTTTGAGCGTGTACCAATAGACCGATCCGATCGGACTAAAGTCAGGACCAATGCCTGCCGTAACCCCCGGCGGGAGGGTGACTTGCTGCAAACGCTCCAGCACCTTTTGCCGATCCCAATCGTTGTTGGAATTGTCATCAAAAATCAGGTTCACCACAGACAATCCCGCCAGCGACACGGAGCGTAAGTGCACCAGATGCGGGATTCCATTCATCTGAATCTCAATCGGTATCGTGACCTGCTGCTCAACCTCTTCGGCAGCTCTCCCCGGCCATTGGGTAATAATCTGCACCCAAGTATTCGCTACGTCGGGATAAGCTTCGACAGGCAAGTTGTGGAAGGCGACAATTCCCCAAACGAAGAGGAAAATCGCCATACCCAGAACGACGAAGCGGGCGTTGAGGGCAAAGTCGACGATTGCGCGAATCATTGCTGCTCCACTGTGTTCTGGAAGGCGAGTGCATTGGCTACGACCGGCTGACCGGGTGCGATACCGGAGACGACCTCCTGCATTCCGTTTGGAAGCATGTCGCCTGCGACCACTTGAACGCGGCGAAACTTGCCTTGTTGCTGCGGAACATATACCCAGTCGCGATCGTGCAGGTGGAGAATCGCGTTGGAAGGAACGGCGGCTCTTCTCTCTTTTTCACGGCCGTGGAAGGTCGCAGTCACAAACATGCCGGGGCGCATCAGCCCTGGGTTGGGCACCTCTATGCGCACTTTGGCAGTCCGAATGTTGGGGTCCAGAATGGGACCTATGTTGTCAATTCTTCCCGTGAAGACTTGACTGGGATATGCGTTGAGCCGGACGTCGGCTTTGTCTCCGAGCCGAACGCTTGCCAGATCGTTTTCGTAAACGTCACAAAGAATCCAAACGTAACTCAGGTCGGAAATGGTGAACGGGTTAGGCGAGCCCAGACCGGGTACACCTGCTGCATTCGTGACCTGCTGATCGGTGATGTAGCCGGAAATGGGGGCCCGAATTTCTACGATCGCGCTGGGATGTTCGAGGCCCGCATTTCCCAGCACGCGCAGCTTTTCAGCCGTTGCCTGGACGTCGGCTTTGGTCTTAGCTTCGGTGTCTTCTGCGACCTGCAGATCATTTTGTGAGATAGCTCCGCGATCATACAGAATTTTCGCGCGATCCAGCTGCGTGGCCGCTAGCTTTTCATCCGCGAGTGCCTTTTGATAGTCGGAGAAAGCGGCGGAAATATCGGCGCTCTGTACCTTCAGCAGAACCTGCCCTTTCTTAACCATGTCTCCCAAGCGAGCATCGATTTCTACAACCCGCCCGGTGGCCAGTGAAATCACCGGAACCGCCCGGGAAATGTCCGGCGTGATCGTGCCTGTAACCTTTAGCTGTGAAGCGGCGAGGTATTCGGTGGCTTGCGCCAGATTGAACTTCTGCGGCTGCTCAACCTGAAATATGTCGCCATCCTCCACCTTCTCAACCTTGAGAGGTGGCGGGGCTTCCGCCGCCGGATCGCTCTTGCCGTTGTTGCAGGCAGTGAGGGCCGTCAGCAAGACGATAGAGATCGGCCCAGCCGTTAATTTTGTGTAGTTCATTGGATTACCTCGCGTCCAACGGCAAGGTTTAGCTGATTCGCGGCGTCAAGATAGGAACCGATTAAGTTCAGATAGGTGACCTGAACCATGCGGTAATCGGCCTGGGCATTCAAGAAATCCAGAAGCGATGCCGCGCCGTGTTGAAACGAAAACTCGATCGTGTCTCGCACATTGGTGGCCTGCTTCAGGTAGCGATCCTTATACGGTTTGAGCAAAATCACGGCGCTGCTAACGGTTGCATATGCGGAATCCACATCGCTGAAGACCTGCGCCCGGGAGGCCTGCACCAATTGTTCGTTGCGTCCGATATCGAGCTGCGTCCTTTGCTTCTCTCCTTGGTTGCGGTCGAAAATGCGCAGCGGGAAACTGACGTTGACTCCGAAATAAGCATCAATTGGAGGGTTGCGTCCAAAGTCAAAACCGATAGTTGGGTCCGTAGATCCGTTCGCCCACGCCAGACGATGGTCGGTCTGCGCTTTTTCGACCGCCTGTAGCGCTGCTCTTAGGTCGGGACGTGTGTCCAGGGCCGATTGCCGCACGTCAGCTAACGAAGGCAGTTGGTCGGAAAAATCGAAAGGACCAGAAACCTCGAATTGATCAACCGGGGTCCGATCATTTAGTAATGCCAACAACTGAATCCTTGCGGTTCGCAGGTTTACTTCGGCAGTTTGCAAGTCAGACTCATAGGTCACCCGCTGCAGCTCCAGCCGGTCCAAATCCACTTTGGCAATACCGCCCACTCGATACTTCTCCCGGCTGACGTTCAACACGCGGTCGTAATAGGCAAGGTTCTCCTGGGCCAGGTCGAGTACGGCTTTCTCTAACAGTGTCTGGATGAATGCCATGCGCAAGTTGAACAGCAGGTTGCGTTCGAGATCGGCTTGGCTCGACACAGCGATCTTGGTCGCTTGTTGTGCACTCTCCAGCCGCAACTCACGCTTATTCCGGCGCTCAAGGAGGTAGTTGCCCTCCGCCCACGGCAGAAAATAGGCGAATGCTCCATGCGCTGGTCCGGCGGGGAAAGGAGCAATCTGATCAGCCGTAATTGTGAGGTTGGGATTGGGGCGAAGGTAGGCGGTTATTTCCTCTGCTCGGGACTCGTCGATGCCAATTTGTCCCGCGCGAAGCGTGGGATTATTGGCATGAAATCGGTCCTGAACCTCCTGCCAGGTCAGTGCTTTTTGAGCCCAACCGGTTTCGGCCAATACAACAACCGCAAGCAGCCCAAACCATAACCATCTAAAAGCCTGCCGCATCAATCCTCCTTGCCGCCGCCGAGATCGCCGGTGCGTGAGAGCCCGTCAACCGGGCTGCACTGTCTTAAGCTGGCACCAGTGAGAATCCAGCTCTCATGCACACGGATATCGCCGACTGCAATCCCTGCCCTAACAAGTCAATGGCAATAAAGAGAAATCCGTTCTATTGAACTCAACTCGTGTGAATAGACTGTTAAAGTGCTCGCCCCCCGGCTGCGCGAGGGAGTCCAGCGCAAAAGCGACAGCCAGGTTGATAGCAAATTGCGCCATAAGCATGACATTGCCCGCGGGTGTCTCAGCGGTTCTGAGCCCAGTGCGCCAGCAGGCATCGCCTGCCATTCGGGTCAACTTCTACCGTCCGCTTCCTGCTCACGACGGGAGCGCGCGGAAAGCGGATGACCGCAGCCGATGCGCGGTGCGCGTTCTCACATGTTTTGGTCGAGATCCGAACACTTGCCACTGAGTAAAGAGTGATTGCCCACAATGTCACACGTCCGTATCCTTGTCTAACTCCGTCCCTCGCCGCCGGAAGTGAGTGCCGCTAATCAGGCAGGCTACCGGCGGCCGCCAGGGATCGATGGTGGTGGTTCTTGCGGATTCATGGGCTCCTTTTTTCGTTCTACTTGGACTTTTTTCCGCTAAAGCTCTTATATTATACCCCCCTATGGTATATGCAAGACAAAACAGGTCGTAAAGGAGCCATCCATGAAGGACAAGATTCCCGAGACTTCGCGTGAGAAACAGAAGTTGCTGTTTCGCATTAAGCGTATCCGCGGCCAATTTGCTGCCGTTGAGCGGGCACTTCAGTCTGGTGATGAGTGCGCCGATATCTTGATGCTGCTCGCGGCGATACGGGGTGGAGTCAACGGGCTGATGGCCGAGATCCTTGAAGATCACATACGCCTTCACATGATGACTCCGGAAAAAAGCGACGAATCTCCGGAAGAACTGGCAGAGGACCTGATCAGCCTTGTTCGCGCTTACCTCAAATGACCTCTGTAGCGCTGACCGTGACCGATGTTGGTGGACCAGTCCAGTGCATCGGCGGATGACTTTGTACTTGTCCGGGAGCGGGGACGGGCTACCCGTTATCCCTCAGTTTAGGGATGCAGGACTTCGGCAGCTTCGGGCAGTAGCAACCGTTACGTTAGTGGCGGCCGCAAGCACTCAGCACGTGATGAAATGACGGTGATCTGTCATACCCATTCTTGCCGGTAGAATCGTGCATAGAAGTTGGTGTCCAGACGATGCGCTTGATACGCCAGCACTGTAGGAAATGGTCCGCAGGCCGCAGGGAAACGAGCATAACGCGTGTAGACGTATTCGCAATAATCCATGGCACCCTGTTCAACTGCAGTTGGGCGCGTAATTGCTTCCATCCGGATCGACTCGAGTTGCGAAGATTGGTGACTGTGGGTTCGAATTAGCACACAAGTATTGAGTGACAGCCGTCACTATAGTGTGGTGATGGCGGGAAAGTGCTGTCACGCTGGCTAAACAACACTCTCCAAATCCAGCGCGGGGATTGTCAGGCAGACGGCCGATGACGTTAAACCGAGAACGGTGCACACGCACAATGGCGATCATAGACGACCTGCTACAGGTCCTGGAGATCTGGCGCCAGCGGACTCATTTGCTGGCGGTGATGATTGGGTATTCGCCTCTCCGGTCAAATTGGGAAGACAGCCTTTTAGGTACACCACGTGCTGACGACGTTCAGTACGGCGGTAAAGGTGCAGGGCTCCTGCCGATCGGAATGCATACTTTTCGACACACATGCCGCGGATGGTTAGATTCCGTTGGCACGCCCCTGGGGGTGCAGCAAAAGCTGATGGGCCATGCAGATATTGCTACCACGATGAAGTATGGTGATCCGCTGGAGGAATGGATGCGGGTGGCACTTGAGAAAGTTGGGCAGCTGGCGATGTCTAAGCAGCCGAACTGATTTCCGAGTGATCCCGCTGGTCGTAACCTGCTAAAAAATTGGGGTGGGTGGTGGGATTCGAACCCACGACAGCCGGAGCCACAGTCCGGAGTTCTACCACTGAACTACACCCACCGTGGCTGCGAAAATTATAGCATTGGCAAACCGTCGCCCTGCACGGTGGTCGCGCTCGCCGTCGTTGGTACTTTCGCTCCGGCTGATGATTCCCGCCTCGATTGCTTCTTTCCTTCCGCAATTTCGCCTACAATGAAAGCGTGCCCCTTCGCATCTTTGCGGGCCCTCCATAAATAGCCATCGTACCGATCCAGAAAAGCCCTTACTGTACTGAAGGAGTTGCGGTGAAGAAGATAGGTGTCATTTTCGGCATGGAGACCACGTTTCCGCCGGCGCTGGTCGACCGAATTAATTCCATCGGTGAAGGGGAAGTGCAGGCCGAGCTTGCCACGGTCGGCGAGGTACGCATGGCGGAGCCTTCGCCGTACCACGTCATTGTCGACCGCATCTCGCATGATATTCCGTTCTATCGTGGATACCTGAAGAACGCCGCGCTCTCGGGGACCACGGTCATCAACAATCCGTTTTGGTGGAGCGCCGACGACAAGTTCTTCAACTATGCGCTCGGCCGCAAGCTGGGCGTGGCGATTCCGCCCACCGTTCTGCTGCCGCACAAGCAGCATCCGCCGGGCACGACCGACCAGTCCATGCGCAACCTGCAATATCCCATGCCGTGGGACGACATCTTCAGCTATGTCGGATTTCCCGCCTTTCTGAAGCCCTTTGACGGCGGCGGCTGGAAGGACGTGTACAAGGTCAACTCGCCGGAGGAGTTCTTCAACGCCTATGACCAGACGCGCGACCTGTGCATGACCCTGCAGCGGGGAGTGAACTTCCAGGAATATTTCCGGTGCTACGTTGTGGGACAGGAGCGGGTGCACGTCATGCACTACGATCCCTCCCGGCCCTTCCATGAGCGCTACGTGAAGAACCCGCCGCGTATGGATCCCGAGTTGATCGATCGCGTGGAGCGCGACTGCATCACCCTGTGCCGCGCCCTCGGTTACGATCTGAATACTGTGGAGTTTGCCTGCGAAGACGGTATTCCGTATGCCATCGACTTCATGAATCCCGCGCCGGATGCGGACGTGAATTCGGTTGGGGAGGACAACTTCCACTGGATCGTCAACGCCGTCGCTGAGTTGGCCGTGCGCAAGGCTTGGGAGCACACGGGCCAAATGCCCCAGTATCGCTGGAGTGCCTTCTTGAACGGGACATCGGCCGCGGGGGAAGCGGCGATTGCTGAAGCTGTCGAAGAAAACCCTCCGGCTGCATCTAAACAGTTGCGCAAGCGAGCGGGCAAGGAGTGAGCAGATGGACCGGCCGAGCCTGAGCATCGGTATCGAAGAGGAATACCAGACGATCGATCCCGAAACGCGCGACCTGCGCTCGCACATCGCCTCGGAAATGCTTTCTAAGGCCAAGCGAGCCTTGCACGAGTCGGTCAAGGCGGAGATGCATCAGGCGGTCATCGAGGTCGGGACCAAGATCTGCCACAACATCCAAGAGGCGCGAGAAGATATCCGGTCTCTGCGCCAGCAGATGATTGCCCTGGCCGCGGAGAACGGCCTGTGGCTCGCGGCGGCCAGCACCCATCCCTTCGCCGACTGGAAAGTGCAGGAGATCTATCCCGACGAGCGCTACCTGCGCGTGGTCGAGGACATGCAGTTGATCGCGCGCGCCAATCTGGTCTTCGGGCTGCACGTCCACATTGGCATCGAGGACCGCAACGCCGCCATTCACATCATGAACTCGATGCGCTACTTCCTGCCGCACATCCTGGCGCTCAGTACCAATTCGCCGTTTTGGATGGGCATGCAGACGGGCTTCAAATCGTATCGCTGCAAAGTGTTCGAGCGCTTCCCGCGCACCGGTATTCCGGACACGTTTTCCAACTGGTCTGACTATGAAAACTTTGTCGCGCTGCTGGTGAAGACGGGCTGCATCGATAACGGCAAGAAAATCTGGTGGGACATTCGACCGCATCCGTTCTTCAATACGCTGGAAGTGCGGGTGTGCGACATCCCCATGCGGCTGGACGAAACAATCGCCGTTGCGGCCTTAATTCAGGCCACCATGGCCATGCTTTGGAAACTTCACGCCTCCAACAAAAGCTACCGCATCTATGGCCGGGCGCTGATTTCGGAGAACAAGTTCCGCGCCTCGCGCTACGGGCTGGACGGCAATCTGATCGACTTCGGCAAGGAGGCGGAAGTTCCGCTGCGCGATCTGATGATGGAGTATCTGGAGCTGATCGACGATGTGGTGGATGAGCTTGGCTCGCGCGAGGAAATCAATTACATTCACCAGATGCTCGAGATGGGCACCGGTGCCGACCGCCAGTTGAAGGTGTACCAGGAATCCGGCGACCTGAAGAAGGTGGTCGATTACATTGTCGGCGAGACGAAAATCGGAATCATGGAAACCTCGGCCGCGCGGAAGTAATGGTAGACCGGGCCTCAAGGCCCGCGTCCATGCTGCAATTCTTAGGGTTGTCATCCCGAGCGGAGGCGACCCGATTTTGGTCGCCGGAGTCGTCCGCCGCGGTAAACGAGTCGGCAAAAGCACGCGGGCGCTGCGCTCAGGATGACACAACATTTGGGATAGAAAGGAACCCGCTTGATCCAATCCGTCACCGAACTAACCCACGCGCCCGCCGATCTCACCAAGGTCTCCTTCGATCCCGAGCTCTCGCCCGGCGCGCACAACGCCGTCTACACCTGCCTGCGCATCGAACCGAGCGAGAAAGTTACGCTGATCACGGACAATGATTGCCGTGAAATCGGCGCCAGCCTTGCGCAGGAATTGGCGCAGCTCGGATCGCCTTTCAAGGCGTTCGTAATGGAAGATCTTGCGCCGCGTCCGCTCACGCAGTTTCCCCCGGAGATCGCCGCGGATATGGAAACGAGCGACGTCAGCATTTTCGCCGTTCACGCGCAGCGCAACGAACTGAAATCGCGCATGGAGATGACCGACATCGTGAACCGGCGGCGCATGCGGCATGCGCATATGGTCAACATCAACCGGCAAATGATGCTGGAAGGCATGCGCGCCGACTACAACAAGGTGGACGCGCTTAGCCGCAAGGTCGTGGACATTGTCAGCCGTGCCAAAAAGATTCGTGCGACGAATCCTGCCGGAAGCGATTTCACGGCCAAGCTGAATCCGAACTATCGCTGGGTGAAGACCAGCGGCATCATCAGCCGCGACAAATGGGGCAATCTTCCCGGCGGCGAGACCTTCACTACTCCCGGTGAAGTCAACGGCGTCTGCGTGGTGGACGGCGTGGTAGGCGACTACCTCTGCGAAAAATATCAGGACCTGGCGCGGCAGCCGCTCACCATCCGCATGGAGAAGAACCGCATCACCGAGATTGCCAGCGACAACAAAGAGCTGGAGCAGGAATTCTGGGCCTACACCCACACCGACGCGAACAGTGACCGGGTTGGCGAGTTCGCCATCGGCACCAACATCGAGCTGGATCATGTGATCGGGCAGATTCTCCAGGACGAGAAGTTTCCCGGCGTTCACATCGCCTTCGGCAACCCCTACGGCGCGCACACCGGCGCGGATTGGTATTCCTCCACGCACATCGATGTTGTAGGTACGCATTTCGATATTTGGGTCGACGGGCGGCAGATCATGGAGAAAGGTCGTTTCCTCATCGAGGCCTGAACAATGATTCCCGGGCTGCGCGAGGAATTCAACCGCAAGTTCACGCCGGAGAAGTACCGGCGATTCCTGCGCAGCCTGGACCAGGCCGCGGGAACGCACATCGAATTCCGCGTCTCGGAGACGCCGTGCTTCGTGCCGCGCGAGTTGTTGGACCAGATGGCCGATTACGGCCGCGACCTTGTTCTGCAGCTGACCGGCAATGCGGACTACCTCCGCGCCTCCGACGCGTCAGTTCCTCCGCTCTATAACGTGCCGAATGAATCTCCGCTGCCGATGTTTGTGGCCGTTGATTTCGGCCTGGTGCGCAACGCTGCCGGGGGGCTTGAGCCGAAGCTGGTTGAGCTGCAAGCCTTCCCTTCCCTCTACGGATACCAGCCCACGTGTGCGCACCAGTACATGGAATCGTTCGGACTATCGCCCGAGCTCGGTGTGTATCTCAGCGGCCTGGATCGCGAATCCTATTGGCGGCTGATGCGGCAGCTCATCGTCGCCGATCACGATCCGGAGCAGGTCATCCTGATGGAGATCGATCCCGAGCGTCAGAAGACGCTGCCGGATTTTCTGATCACGCAGCGCGAGCTCGGCATCGCGGTGGTCAACGTCCTTTCGCTGACCAGGCGCGGCAAGAAATTGTTCCACAAGAAAGACGGTCGCGAGATCGAAGTGCGCCGCATCTACAACCGCTGCATCGTAGATGAACTGGAACGCAAGGGCATAATTCTTCCTTTCGATCTCCGCGATGAACTGGACGTCGAGTGGGCCGGCCATCCCAACTGGTACTTTCGCATCAGCAAGTTTTCCATTCCGCACCTGAAGCACGCTTGCGTGCCGAAGACCTGGTTCCTCGATCAAATATCCGAGCTTCCGCCGGACACCGAGAACTATCTTCTCAAGCCGCTGTATTCATTTGCCGGGGTGGGCATCAAGTTCGCTCCCAGCAAGTCAGAAATCGACGCCATTCCTCCCGGCCAGCGCCACAACTACATTCTGCAAGAGCGCTTGCACTTTGAGCCGGTCATCCAGACGCCGCATGGGCCCACGCAGATGGAAGTTCGCATGATGTATGTCTGGGCTGAACCACCCCAGCGCACCAAAAGCGGGCACGCCGGGGACTCCGTAGAACCACGCATCGAGCTCATGCCGGTGCTGCCGCTGGTGCGCATGGGCCGCGGCGTCATGATGGGAGTCGATCACAACAAGAACCTGGAATGGGTCGGCGGATCAGCGGCGCTGTTTGCTTGAGGCTGTGGGTTCACCACGGAAGGCACGGAATTCATAAAAGAGAGACACTGCGCTTCGTGGATTACCGCTCACTGCCGACTTGCCGGCATGTGCTCATTCCAGACCTAGAAAATTCCGTGCCCTCCGTGCTTCCGTGGTGAGTTGACTCTTCGAAAAAGCGGACTGCCCCAAGCTGCGCCCACGAAGAAATCGCTTGCTAGCGTTGCGGCGTGATCCCGCCGCTTGGCGTGCAGGTTGCCAAGACGACCTTGATAGCGGTCACCGTCAACATACCGCTTTGATCGGCCGTAGCCGAAGCTGCGCCGCCGGTTGACGTCGCGGTTGCAGTATCGCCGGTGTCATTGTGGCCCTTCACCTGGACATGCTGTCCGACAAACGCGTCCAGCGAACGCGACGGGCTCAACTGCGTGCGCGCACCCCCGCTCTCCGGCTGAACATAGTAAGCCGTCTGCTCCTTGACGAGACAGCCCTCGACCTCCTGGTCCGTTCCATTGCCGGTTTGAGTTGCCCCGTTCGACATCGCGCTCTGGTTTTGCGGCGGCAAGGTGCTGCTGCCAGACTGGCCGGGGCTGGTCATTGCGCCTGTGTTCTGCGTGGGCGTGGCAGGTGCGGTCTGGCTGCCTGCGGAGCTGCTTTCCTGCGCCATGGCGGCGAAGACGCCGAATGCGCAAACCACGAGAAGCGTTAAGAAGCCTTTTTTCATTGTCCCTCGCTGTGTCTTTGCGGCGAAGGTAGCTCGCTACTGAGATGGCACGCGTCTGCTTGCGGTTCGCTCAAACCCGACAGAGCTTCTCGATTTCAGGTCGCGCTTGCTGCTCAGGAGCTACTCATCTCGCGCGAGGGGCTTTAGATTAGTTGCAGACCATGTTTCGACCCGTCGATGATCTGCGCATAAAGTGGACCAAGGTGGTTCTTCCTCCCGTGTTTCTGGAAGAGGAACTGCCGATCACCGAGGCTGCTACAGAGACTGTTACCAAGGCTCGCACGCAAATCTCGGAGATTCTGGCCGGGCGCGATCACCGGCTACTGGTGATCTCCGGGCCGTGCTCGGTACACGACGTTGACGCGGCGCGCGAGTACGCCAGCCGTCTCAAGGCCGCGATCGATAGGCTTTCGTCTGACTTGCACATCGTGATGCGCGTCTATTTTGAAAAGCCGCGCACGACAGTCGGATGGAAGGGTCTGATCAACGACCCGCACCTCGATCAGTCCTACAAAATCAATGACGGCCTGCGGCTGGCGCGGCATCTGCTGCTCGACTTGGCCGAGATGGGCGTGCCTGCGGGTACGGAGTTTCTCGACATGATCACGCCGCAATACGTCGCGGGGCTGGTCAGTTGGGGCGCGATTGGCGCGCGTACCACCGAGAGCCAGGTGCATCGCCAGTTGGTTTCGGGTTTGTCCTGCCCGGTTGGATTTAAGAATGCCACTTCGGGTGATGTGCCGATCGCGATCGAGGCGGTGCTGTCCGCCGCGCACCCGCACACGTTCCTCGGTCACACCAAGCACGGACAGTCGGCGATCTTTGCGACCACCGGCAATCCGGATTGCCATGTGATTTTGCGGGGCGGCAGAAGCAGCGTCAATTACACCGCCGAAGCGGTTGCTGAGGTGTGCGCTCAGTTGGAGCAGGCCGGACTTCCGCCGCGCGTGATGATCGACTGCAGCCATGCGAATAGCCGGAAGGACTACAAGCAACAGGGCACCGTCTGCCGCAATATTGCCGCGCAGATTGCGGCAGGCAATCGCAACATTATTGGCGTGATGCTGGAAAGCAACCTGGTGGCCGGAGCGCAGAAGCTCGTGTCAGGACGGTCTCTGGTCTACGGTCAGAGCATCACAGACGCGTGCATGGGGTGGGAGGAGACGCTGGAGTTGTTAGGGGAGCTGGCCGGCGCGGTGCAAATGAGGATGTAGTTCGGCAATCGGCATTGCCGATTGCCGAATGCCAACTGCTAGTTGACGACCTTGAGCTGGTCTGTGCCCTTCAGGTAATTGTCGATCGCCTTCGCGGCCTTGCGTCCCGCGCCCATGGCGAGAATCACGGTCGCGCCGCCGGTCACGATGTCGCCCCCGGCGAAGACGCCCGGCTTCGAAGTCGCCAGCGTGTCTTCATTGGCCGAGATGTAGCCACGCTTGGTGGTTGCCAACCCCGGCGTCGTCGACTGGATCAGCGGATTCGCCGACGTTCCCGCGGCGATGATGGCGACGTTGCATGGCACAACGAACTCGGAGCCTTTGATCGGCACCGGACTGCGGCGGCCGGAGTCATCGGGCTCGCCCAGTTCCTGGCGGATGCATTTCACGGCGGTGAGATTGCCCTTTTCGTCGCCCAGGAACTCGACCGGATTCACCAGCATCTCGAAGTGCACACCCTCGTCCTTGGCGTGGTGCACTTCCTCGACACGCGCGGGCATCTCGGCCTCGGTGCGGCGGTAATAGATGCTGGCGCTTTTCGCGCCCAGACGCAGCGAGCTGCGCACCGCATCCATCGCGGTGTTGCCGCCGCCGACAACGATCACGTCGCGGTCCTTGCAGGGATAGATGGGCTCGTCGAATTCGGGGAAACGGTAGGCGCGCATCAGGTTCACGCGGGTGAGGAACTCATTGGCCGAGTACACGCCGTTGAAGTGCTCGCCGGGAACGTTCAGGAAGCGCGGCAGACCCGCTCCCGTCGCGATGAAGATCGCGTCGAAGCCTTCGTCGTTCATCAACTCGTCGATGGTGACGGTCTTGCCCACGACTACGTTGGTCTCGAAGACCACACCACGGCGGCGCAGCACGTCGATCTCGTGACGCACAATCTCTTTCGGCAGCCGGAACTCGGGGATACCGTAAACCAGCACCCCGCCCAGCTCGTGCAGCGCCTCGAAGACGTGTACGTCGTGGCCCCACTGGATCAGGTCGCCAGCGCACGCCAGGCTGGCCGGGCCGCTACCGACGAGACCAACTTTCTTGCCCGTCTTCGGTGCCATTACCGGCGAGCCGAACTGTCCCGACTGGCGCTCCCAGTCGGCGACGAAGCGCTCGAGATAGGCGATGCCGACCGGTTCTCCCTTCTTGCCCAGCACACAGCCTGACTCGCACTGATCTTCCACCGGACAGACGCGTCCCGTGATCGCGGGCAGCGCATTGTCTTCGCGCACCTTGGCCGCGGCTCCCAGATAGTCTCCGGCCAGAATGAGATCGATGACCGCCTTCACATCTACTGAGACCGGACACTTCTCGATGCAGCCCGGCTTGGGGCACTCGATGCAGCGCAGCGACTCCTGCCGTGCTGTTTCCGGCGGGAAACCCAGGTTGACTTCCTGAAAGTTATGCGCGCGCAGCTGCGGATCCTGCTCGGGCACACGCTGGCGGGGAAGCTTGGCGCGCTCCTTGGCGGGCAGCGGATTGTGGCTTGGCTTCTTCTCTTTCACTTCACTCATTCGTCACCCCCACGGCTGCCGGGGCCCCAGACAAGCACCGCTCTTGCGGTTGACGGGGTGGTTCGACAGCGCGCTCGGTCTTGTTCACGTTGCGGCGAACTTTTTCCAACTCCGCTTGCGGATCGGCCTGCAGGCGCTCAATGCTTTCGCGCTCCTGCTCGCGATACATGTTGTTGCGCTGCATCAGCACCTCGAAGTTGACGCGTTGCGCGTCGAACTCGGGGCCATCGACGCAGGCGAACTGGCTCTTGTTGTCCACCAGCACGCGGCAGCCGCCGCACATGCCGGTGCCGTCCACCATGATCGAGTTCAGGCTGACGATGGTCTTGATGTTTTCGGGAGCAGTCATCTTGGCGACAGCGCGCATCATCGGTACCGGGCCGCAGGCCAGCACGTAATCCAGCTTCTGCTTGGCCATCACTTCCTTCAGCGTGTCGGTAACCAAGCCCTTCTGCCCGTAGCTGCCGTCGTCGGTGCAGATGTAGGTTTCGTCGCTGACGGCATTCACTTCGTCCTCGAGCACCAGCAGGTCCTTGCTGCGCGCACCCACAATGGAAATCACTTTGTTTCCGGCACGCTTCAATTCGCGAGCGGTGGGATACGCCATGGCCGTACCCACACTGCCACTGACGACCACTGCCGTTCCAAAGTTCTCGATCTCTGAAGGCTTGCCCAGCGGGCCGACCATGTCGAGGATCGAGTCGCCCGCCTCCAGCATGCAGAGCAGCATGGTGGTCTTGCCGATTGCCTGCACGACGATAGTGACGGTTCCGGCTTCCGGATCCGCGCCGGCGATGGTCAGGGGGATGCGCTCGCCGCTCTCATCCAGCCGCACGATGACGAACTGTCCCGGCTTCTGCTTGCGCGCGATGCGCGGAGCCTTGATGGTGAACAGCTTGATGCCACGCGCCAGCGGGCGCGCTTCCACAATCTCGTACACGGTGCCCTCCCGTCTTTCGATTCTGCGGGGGCATGTACATAGAGTCTGTGGCGCACGTCACAAGCCTAGGTTCACAGCGCACAAAGTCAGCAATTGGCAATCAGCCAGTCGCGACTAGCCGGGCCGGGTTTAACATGCCCGGGATGTTCCGCGCATTCCGGCGGACGCGCTCGCGCCTGGTTTACCCGCCGGCGAGGAGCTTGCAAAAGAAGTTCGCCGCCAGCTCAAAGCAACCTTTGGCGGACGCTGTAAACAGACCGTAGCTGACGGCCCGAGTTGACGAGTTCCCGAGTTGCGGGTATAACTCAGCCCATACCGTTCTTCATTGCGGGCTTTCTACAGCCCGAGTCGGTTTTATGTCACGACCAATCCGAGGACAGCTTGTCCGATGAACAAGAAAGTCCCAGAAGAAGTTGAGGAAAATGGCGTGAAGCCTAACAAAGAAAAGGGCTTGCGAGCTGTCGCAGGAGATCGCGATCCAAGAACGAAGGGCAACAACTCCCCAAGGATTGTGGACGACCCTCGTTTCGCACGCGCTGTGCAGAACTACGAAGCCGGCCTGAAGGCCCTGCAGGCGCACAAATATGACAAGGCCAAGGCATTTCTTGAAAAGGTCGTCGCCGGTTCAAGTCCCGAGCTCGCCGACCGTGCCCTGGTACACCTCACCACCTGCAACCAGCAGATGAGTCGCGCCTCCACCAATTTCAAGACCGCCGAGGAGCAGTTCGACTATGCCGTATCGCTGATGAACATGGGCGATTACGTCACTGCCCGCGAGAACTTCGAGACCTTGACGACAAAGTTCCCCAAGCTGGATTTCATCTGGTACGGCATGGCGGCCTTGAATTGCCTCACCGGGCGATTCCCCGAGGCGATCGCTAATTTGGGCGAGGCTATCCGCCTGAATCCGGCCAATCGCTACCAGGCGCGCAATGACTCCGATTTCCGTAACCTGGCAGACGACCCGCGCTTCACGGAATTGCTCTATCCTGATACCAGCGCCGAAGCTCACGGCGAATCGCCGAAGTGGCGTTATTAGTTCCGGCAGCCAACTTCTCATGCTTCCATCGTCCGAGAGACGGGGTTGGGTTCGGGTTGTCGCCATGGGCGGCGGGACCGGACTGTCTACGCTGTTGCACGGATTAAAGCATTACGTGAGCCCATTGGGAGAAGCTATTGAAAATGGAGTGTTACCAGCCATCTCCGAACTTTCGGCCATTGTAACCGTCAGCGACGATGGCGGCTCCAGCGGGCGGCTGCGCAAGGAGCTGAACCTCCCCGCGCCCGGCGATATCCGCAACTGCATCGTGGCCCTGTCCCACGAAGAGGACCTGCTCTCGCGGCTGTTTCAATATCGCTTTCCTCCCGGCGAAGGCCTGGGCGGCCACAACTTCGGAAATCTATTTCTCTCGGCGATGACCGCCATCACGGGCGACTTCAGCCAGGCGGTGAAGCACTCGTCAATGATCCTTGCGACGCGAGGCCATATCTATCCCGCGACCACCGCCAACGCGCAACTGTACGCCATCATGGATGACGGCTCGGTGGTGCGGGGCGAAACCAGCATCACAGCCAGCAATCGGCGGATCGTCGAGTTGCGCATGGCGCCCGCAAACGCCAAAGCCCTTCCCGCTGCCCTCGAGGCCATTGATGGCGCCGACCTGATCACCATCGGGCCCGGCTCGCTCTTCACCAGCCTGGTTCCCAACCTGTTGGTACGGGAGGTGTCACGGGCCATCGTTCAATCGCATGCGGTGAAGGTTTTCGTGTGCAACTTGATGACGCAGGCGAATGAGAGCCTCGGACTGAGCGCCTCCGACCATATTCGCGCGTTGTATAAGCACGCGCGGCACGAGTTCTTCGATTACGCGCTCGTGAACCAGACGCCCGCATCGCCTGAGCTGGCCAGGAAATATGCCGAGAAGGGGCAAGCACAGATTGAGCCTGACATGGAGCAAATCGAGAGGTTGGGCGTCAGGCCTGTGCCGGGTGAATACCTTCTCGAGGCGATGCATCCCACTGAGGGATTGATTGCTCGGCATGACACGCATCGAGTCGCGCAGGACCTGTTGAAGCTGATAACCAGCGACCGCGATGTGAATTTGTCTGCGTTGAATGGCGTCCGAAGATAGTCGGGGTGACAAGGCTCAGTCCGTTGCCTTCAGGCGTTCCAGCACCGCGCCCGCGATGAGCGGCAGCCCGACGGTCGCATCCAGCAACACTTCCGCGAATCGCCCACCTTCCTCGCGCGGAACGAACTTGCCCCACGACACCGCTTCGCTATACGTACAGCCCGATAGTCCGCCCCAGTTTACCGGCTCGGGGCAGATGCGCACGCCATAATGGAAGCGCTTCAGCGGCAGGTCTTCCCCGCCCCGCCGATGGCGCAACTCGATGAATGGTCCAAATTGCTGCGCCCAGTTGCGCGGCACGCCGCCGCCGATGGTGAAGAGACCCAGACGTTCCTGCTTCAGCAGCGTCTCGGCGTAAAACTCCAGATCCTCGAAGGGATCGAAGTGCAACGGAGGAATGTTGTTCTTGCGCCGCGCGCGGTTGTGCAGTGCGACGTCCAGTCCAATCTCCGAATCGCTGAAAGCCGGCACGAATACCGGTACGTTCTTTTCGAAGGCTGACTTTAGAATTCCGCGCCCCTCGACCTTTTGGCTCAGGAAGCGCCCGATCTCGCGATTCAGCTTGTAGGAGCACAGGACCTGGTTGTGGTCCCAGGCCTTGAGAATGCGGGCCACGATAGTCTCGACAAAATCAAGGTTGGTCTCCGGCTCCAGCGTGTCATAAACCCGGTTGTAGCCGGCCTCGTAGAGTTCGGTATCGTCCATTGCCGGGTCGTACTTGAAGTGTGAGCGGCCAGCGGCCTCGACAAGTCCGTGCGCCATTAGCGCACCAGTAGAGACAAGGGCCTTCACCACCCCACGGTCGATCAGCTCGGTAATGATGAGCCCCTGCTTGGCGACGGTCATTGCGCCCGCCAGGGTCATGACGACGAAGCATTCCCGGTCGCGCGCCATAGCTTCCAGGACCTCGGCGCCTTCCCCAACTTGTCGCCCGGTGAAAGCCGTGCGTCCCATTGCGCGCACCAGGTCGTCGATGCCGTGGACGCCGGTGACATCCAGCGGATCGAGCGGCACAAGTTTGTCGGAGATGGGATCGTGCAGGACCCGGTCGATGCCTTCGCCTGCGCTCTTCTGATGTTCGTCGCTCAAAAGCTTACCCCTGTCGTACCGGATCAGAAGCACAGCCTTGACTGTTTTGGTTCGGCAATTTTGCCGATTGCCTTTCCCGCAGACTTGGCCTATGCTCACATTCCACTGGAGAACCCATGCAACCAAATCGATATGACGCCGTCACTTCCACTGCGGTGTGTCTCTGGTGTTATTCCCAATATCTAACCAGTGCAAGCCGGGCCCGCGAAGGGCAGATCTTCTGCTGCAAAAAATGCGAGTACGAAGCACGCTACTGGCTGCAAGAGAATGTGAAGTCCGCCAGCGCTTGACCTCGGCGAAGCTTGCGGCCGCTGGGTGCCCAAGGTCTGGCGATTTTTGCAGATCTGGGTATCACGGTAGCTACGTTTTTGACAGACCCGGTTTCCGTCTACGGGTTGGAGTAGCCGCGTCCTCGTTGCTCCGACCCACCTTTCTCCGGAGGCCCTTGAGTAGTTCACGCCTCTCTTCATGAACTTCTCCCGATAAGGCTCGCTGGTAGATTTCTGTGTCTGTCTGGTGAAATCCTATCGTTGTCCCCACTTCAATTTATTGCGCAGCACGTCAAAGAATGTTCGTCGCACCCGCATCAATTTGACGGAATGGGCGGCCCGCTGGCAAACCACGCGATCACCTTGCCATAGCGGCATACCCACCTGCCCGTCGATGCTGAGGAATGCTTCCTCCAACCCGGTTTGCACCCTGAGTTCGATTTGCGCGCGGTCGCGCACCACCAGCGGGCGATGAGTGAGGGCGTGCGGACACACCGGTGTTATGACGAACGACTGCACCGAGGGCATCAACACAGGCCCGCCTGCCGCCAGCGAATAGGCCGTGGAACCCGTGGGCGTCGCGATGATCACACCGTCTGCTTTATAGCTGAAGACGAAGGCGCCGTCGATCAGCAGGTCGAAATCCACCAGACGGGACAGAGCGCTCTTGTTCACCACCACATCGTTCAGCGCGAAATGCCGGGCGAGCGCCTGGTCCCCTCGATAGGCCGTGCAGTCCAGGACCGCTCGCTGTTCCGTCGGGCATTGCCCGGCATCCACCGCTTCCAGCGTCGAATAGATTTCGCTAAGCGGAACCTCAGTCAGAAACCCCAGCGAACCCAAATTGACCGCCAGGATAGGAACGTCGGCATGCGCAACGGCGCGGGCCGCCGAGAGCAGCGTGCCGTCGCCGCCCAGCACTAACGCGAAATCCGGCTTCTTCAGCCCAAGCTGCGCCCGCGGCAACACATCTTCTCCGTCCACGTACTGCGCCGTCTGCTCATCGACATACAGTTTGTAACCGCGCTGCTGAAACCAGGACAGCAGCTCAGGCAGGATGGTGGCCAGTTCCGGCTTGGCGGGTTTCGAGATGATGGCGGCGGATTTCATGTCGTCGGTAGATCTTGTTCGCCACACAACCGCAGAATGCACAAAGATTTCGTGCTTCTCTGTGCCTGTGTGGTGAATAGGACAGTGTAGCGCGTGCGATGGGGCTCAGGAGAAATTGGCGTGCAAAAGAAACTCGCGGTTGCCCTCTGCGCCTAAAACGGGCGATTCGATCGCCTGGACGTTCGCGCCGCCCAATCCTTCCACCGCGCTTGCAACCTTGGCGACTGCGATCAACTGCGCGCCGGCATCGCGCACGATGCCCCCCTTGCCGACCTGCCTCCGCCCGACCTCGAATTGCGGTTTCACCAGCACCACCAGCTCCCATTGCGGCGATGAAGCGGCGACGCAGTACACAACCGCGGGCAGGACGAGCGTCGCAGAAATGAAGGAGACATCCATTACGACCAGGCCGATCGGCTGGGGTACATCGCTCCCCCAAAGCTGTTCCGGCGTAAGGTAGCGAGCATTGGTCCGCTCCAGAAGGCACACTCGCGCATCGCTGCGAAGTCGGGATTCCATCTGACCGTATCCGGTGTCCACGGCAATCAGTCGCGCCGCTCCGGCCTGAAGCAGGCAATCGGTAAAGCCGCCGGTCGAGGCGCCGATATCCAGACAGATTTTGCCCGCGACATCGATACGCCAGTGTTCCAGCGCACGAGCTAGTTTCACTCCGCCGCGGCTGACGTACGGGAGGTCGTCCCCCAGAATGCGAATCGCGGCGTCCTCATCTACGTTCGCACCCGCCTTGTCCAGCTTCTGCTCATCGACCAGAACGCGCCCGGCCAGAATCATCGCCTGTGCGCGCTCGCGCGAGGGTACCAGGCCGCGCTCGACCAGCAGCTTGTCCAGGCGAAACTTCATCGCGTCAGAGTAGCACGGCCTTTTGCGGAGCCGAGCTGCGGATGTACGCAACCAGCAGCTCACGAAGCCGCAGGATTTCGCACTCGCCTCGGTGCATTGTGCTGGAAACTTCGCAGCCATCCCACTTAGGACGTATGTCTCTGCCCTTTTCCACACGCTTATGCACATTTGTGTTGAAAACTGTGAGAGGCCGACAGTCGCGCTTCGCCCGGCGCCAGGTTCGCCTCGCGATACAATGACCGTTCTCCAGGAACGAAGTGAATGGCGAGCACGAGCAGTAGCAGTAAAGGCCCACCGCAACGGCCGAAGAAGCATCCTCCCGCCAAAGAGGCACAATCCTCTGCACCCAAGGCGAGCAACAACAACGGCGCAAGCCCGGCCGCTGCGGACCCGTTACGTGGACTCTATTCTTCTCTGTTGCGTTGCAGGCTGGTACAGGAGCGCGTACTGCAATTGTGCGCGGCAAATGAAATCGGTGCCCGATTTCAGGTGACCATTGGGCACGAGGCGGTGACGGTCGGCGCCACAGTCGATCTTGATTCCGACGATACCCTTGTGGGCTCCCATGGTAATTTGGCTGCTCTGATCGCCAGGGGCGTGCCTTTGAAAGCGCTGCTTGAAGAACACGGTGCAGCCGCTTCAAAAGCGTCAATGTTCTGTCAGCCGAGCTTTCCGGAGGATCCATTTAACCTCGGTACGGGCATCGCTCTGGCCCACAGTCTCGAGCACAGGCGGCGTGTGGTCGTCGCGTTCTGTGCACAAGAGAAGCCGCCGCTTCAGGTGTGGCACGAAGCGCTCAAGTCTGCCGCAGTTCAAAAACTGCCCATTATCTTCATCATTGAGAACGGCGTCGCCGGCGAAAGTCCCATCCCAGCCGAGTCGCCTTATCTCGAACCTGTGAGCTTCCGGGCGCGCGACTATGGCTTTCCCGGGATCATCGTGGACGGCAACGATGCCGTCGCGGTCTGGCGCGTCGCGCAGGAAGCGATCCATCGCGGACGTAACGGCTCGGGCCCTACGCTGATTGACTGCAGAACCGATACGTCACGTGATCCGCTGAAACATATGGAACACTACTTGAGAACTCGGCGCCTCTGGGATGAGCACTGGAGGGCGCGCCTCGAAGATGCATTGCTGACCACCATAGAAGAATCTCTGGCAACACGGGGCACGGCTACAACCCCGGCGGAAATTCGTTCCCGTGTTAGGTAAACTTACTGCTCCAGCCAGAATGGCCTTTTGTGCCCGGCTCGTATTCCGGAGAACGGCGGTTTGTGAGCAGTTCGGTTCCCAGCGCGGTCCAGCCATCACCCGGCGGTGTGCCTCAGCCCGGGGGTTCGCTCACTCATAAGACGGCTTCCGGCGTTGCCTGGATCAGCCTGTTTCAAATCGCGCGGCAATTGCTGCAGGTGGTTTCCGTCTCCGTTTTGGCCCGGAGGGTCCCACCCTCGGCCTATGGCCTGGTGGGCATGGCGGCGTTATTGACTGGCTTTCTCGAGCTGTTTCGCGACGCAGGCACAGGCTACGCCTTGATCCGCGAGCGAGAAGTTTCTGACGATTTGGCAGCAACCGTGTTTTGGCTGACCTGCGGTTTGGGCCTGGCCTTCACGCTGATGGTCATCGCACTTTCGTGGCCTGCGGCGCACTTCTTTCACGAGCCGTTAGTCGCGCCCATCCTACACTGGCTTTCCGTAGCATTTCTCTTCGGTGCGATCAGCGTAGTGCCACTGGCAATGCTGAATCGCGAAATGGCATTCCGCAAGGTGGCGGTGGCACAGACGATCGGCGCCGTGTGTGGAACCCTGGTCGCCATTGCCCTGGCGCTCGCGGGCGCTAAAGTTTGGAGCCTGGTTGCGGGTGCGGTTGTAACCAGCATGGCAACCACCATCGCCGTTTTCCGTGCTCATCCGCAACGCTTCCGGCTGATCTTCCGTCCCACCGATGCGCGTCACATGCTCTCGTTCGGGCTGAACCTCAGCGGATTCAACCTGCTGAATTATTTCTCCCGCAACGCCGACAACCTGCTGGTGGGCAAGTTCCTGGGCAGCGTGCCCCTCGGCTTCTACCAGATGGGTTACATGTTGATGACGTACCCCATCCAGAACTTCGCCTCCGTGGTGGCGCAGGTCGGCTATCCCGCACTGTCCAAGATCCATGAGGATGGCGAACGCTTCTGCGCCGCCTACCTGCGCATGTGCCGGCTCATTGCCCTGCTGACGTTCCCGCTGATGCTGGGATTGGGGGTCACCGCCCAGCCGTTTGTGCGGGTACTTCTGGGCCCGCGCTGGATGCCGGTGGCGGGACTGTTGCTCATCTTCGCACCGCTCGGCGCGGTTCAGTCCGTCTATACGACGGTTGGCCTGATCTACAACACTAAGGGCAGGCCTGATCTTCAGTTCAAATGGGCGATCTTCGCCAGTGCAATGTATGTGGCATCGTTTGTGGTGGGGCTGCGCTGGGGCATCATGGGAGTGGCCGGATGTTACGCGCTGGTCTGGCTGCTGTTGATGGTGCCGTCGTTCCTCATCCCGTTTCGCCTGATAGGACTTTCCGGAACACGGATGCTCAGCAGCCTCTGGCCAATGATCTGGATGAGCCTGGTCATGACGGCTTTCACCGAAGGCTGGCTGCAGATGTTGCATCGGCTGGGGACAAGGAATGCTCTGGTAGACTTGAGCAGCACTGTCGTAATCGGCATCGTTTCGTATTCGCTGCTGTTGCTCTGGCGCCGGCCACAGGTGCTCTCCGACCTGGCGGGCGTGCTGGAAGCCGCACCCTATGCGGTCGCGCACAGAGTTGCGGCCTTTCTCGACAGGTAAGCCGGGACAGTGCGGCACAGCAGTTCCGGGACTGGCATGAGACTGGTAAAGAAAATCGGACGGCATACGTTAGAGGCGCTGAGCGCCCGGCGCCCCCGTCACTCTGCGGCTCGAAAATTGGAGGTTCTCGAGCGAGAAGCGACTCCGCATGTGACGGTCCCCAATCTCCGCCACCTCGAGGCCGCCATCGACTGGTTGAAGCGGGCGCAGGACTCCAGCCACTGCGGCGGTGTGGCATGGGGATATCGCGCGCGTCGTCCCATACGCATTGACCTGCCCATGGGTTGGGTGGGGCCTTATCCGGAGACCACGGGATACACCATCCCCACCATGCTGCGTTATGGCGATCTGATGGGCGATGGGGACAGCATTCAGCGCGCGCGAAGTATGGCCGAGTGGGAGCTCAGCATCCAGCTCCCGGATGGAGGTTTTCAGGGCGGCATTTATGGAGAACTCCCCGTTGCCTCAAGCACCTTTGTCACAGGCCAGGTAATGTTCGGGTTGATCGCGGCGCACCAGCGTTTCCGGGACGAGCTCTTCCTTGCGGGAGCGCGGCGCAGCGCAGAGTTTTTGTTGCAGTGTCTGGACGAGAAAGGCGGGTTCGTCGCGGGGCAATCGCACTTTTGCGATGCGCCCGGGCCCAAGACCTGGGAGGCACGCACCGGGCTCGCGATGGCCGAACTCGCCAACCTGGTAAAGGACGATCAGCTTCGCGATGCGGCCTCGCGCGTTGCCGATTACACCCTGAGCACGCAGCGAAACAACGGCTGGTTTGAGAATGCCGATCTGCAGGACCATGAAGTTCCTCTGACGCACACCATCGGTTACATTCTGGAAGGACTTCACGGTCTCTCCATCGCGCTTGGCCGGCACGATTGCCTGACTGCGATGCAACATACGCTGGATCGCATCACGAATCTCATACGCGACGATGGCTTCCTCGCGGGCAGGTGGCACAAAGACTGGACGCCCGCAGTCGATTGGTGTTGCCTGACCGGCTCAGCCCAGATTGCCGGCGTCTTTCTCCGCGCTTACGAACAGACTCGAAAGCCAGAGTACCTGGAGAGTGGCAAGAAACTGCTGGGATTTGTCTGCTTCACGCAAGATCTCCGGCCCGGCGTTCCAGGATTGGACGGCGCGATTCGTGGTTCATATCCCTTTGGCGGCACTTATGGCCAATGGTCTGCGTTGAATTGGGCGACCAAGTTCTTTTGCGATTCGGTGATGGATTACCTGCAACTCGAGCCTGAAGAACTTCCGGACAAGGATGAGCAAGCAATTCTTCGCTGAGCTCGCGGGGCCGACCGCTCCTCTGAAATCCCTCGGTATCGCGGAAACGGAGAACCCGTTTCTCACCGATTCCTACATCTCCGCGTTGCAAATGCTGGGCCGCGAATGCTGGATCGTGGGCACACGTGACGATCGCTCCGTCACGGATGCCGCCGTCGCCTTGCTTTCGCGAGGCCGTTTAAGCACGCTTCTGGAAATACCGTCTTTACCGGCATCAGCCGCAACCGAGCTGTTCTGGGACGGCATCTATGAACTCTGCAAACAGCTACGCGTTACCGATCTGGTTGCCGAAACCTACGCCTCACCATCGTTTCAATTACCGGCGCTCAAAGGGGAAGTCTCCCGGACGGAGAGGACCGAGCACGTTGTCCGGCTTGACGCGGGTCTGGCCTCGCGCCTCTCGTCCAACCACAAGCGTAACGTGAAGAAGGCCAAGGCTGCGGAACTCACGATGCGGCACGGAGCGGACCCACAGGAGAGCTTGGCGCAACATCAGCGGCTCATGGCGCAATCGCTCGATCGACGTTCGGCGCGGGGAGAATCCGTCATTCAGAGTGCACAGGCCATCCCGGAGCATCGCGCGTTCTTGCAGGCAAGTGCAGCCGAACTGTTCCAGGCGCTGCAAGGGGACGCCGTTGTGTCGTCGGTGCTAGTGCTTCTTTCTCGCAAAGGAGCCTATTACGAATCGGCCGGCACCAGCCCCCAGGGCATGGCTGTAGGCGCCTCTCACTTCCTTATCAACGCCATCTGCGAGCACCTTCGCGAGCACGACTATCGCAGCTTTAATCTGGGCGGCGCGTCGCCGGGGTCCAGCCTGGCGCGCTTCAAAGCTGGTTTCGGCGCGACGGTGGTTCCTCTGTCGGCTTGCACTTGCTACGTCGGACCTGCCTGGCGAAGAAAAATTCGCACCGTATACACGCTCGCCCGGCAAAATCCCGCTCAGTTGCGGAAAGCCATGTGCGGCGACAGGTATACGTTGCTGGTATATGCCATCGGCACGGATGCAATACTCAAGCCCATACCGGTATCTGAAGGAATCCGCTTTGCCGGCATGTCGGATCAGGACCTGATCAATCTGCCGGCCGACAGCCAAGACCATGAATTCCGCGAGCGCCAACTGAAGCGCCTGCGGCGCTTCGGGAGAAGTTATGCATTCGCCGTTTTCGATTCCGAAGCGATCGCCCATATCTCATGGTTGCTGCCCGCCGACGCACTCAAACTGGAGAGCCCCAGGATTCTTCTCTTGCGCGCCGATGAAGCGGAAATCACCGCCTGCGAGACGCTGCCACAATTCCGCGGCAGGAACCTGTACCCATTCGCAGTGCAGCAACTGCTGCGCGTCGCGAGAGAACAAGGCATACGACGCGTTTATATGAAGACGCAGAAAAGCAACCTGCCTTCGCAAGCGGGGATTCTGAAGGCGGGCCTGAAGGCGATCGGCACGATAACCGTGCTCACGCCGCCGGGAATGCCGGGCAGGTCGTTTATGTTTCGACGCCTGCGATCCTGAGGTGGGCGCGATTCATCGTCCGGGCTCGCGCAAAGTGCCGACCAGTTGCGGCGGAATACCGTTTTGCAGCCAATCGATCAAACTCTGCTTGCCGTGTTCCGCGGCCAATTCCGCCACGCGCGCCCGCGCCTTCGTATAGGCCTGGCGCAACTCCTGTTCGCTTTGCGGCGCCCGCAATGACTTTTCCAGCGCCGCCAAGTCGAGCACCGAGGCTTTAGTAGACGAGACCTCGCCTGGTCCGCTCAAATAAAGCACTAAACCCTCGCGAAACCATTGCGGGGTTCCGCGCTGCGCGTAGGAGTCGATCAGGATGTGCAGAAGCTCATGATGAATGGTGCCTTCCAGCGTACCCGCCTGGCGCAGCACATCCGGCGGCTGTATCTGAATGGTGCGCCCGCGCGTCGAGGCGGCCACCCAGCCCGGCTCGCCGGTCGCATTGCGAAATTCGGCAACCGTCGCATAGACCTTCAGCCTCGGCTTGTCGTGATAGGTCAGCCCCGTCGTCTGCTCCGCTGCATGCAGATATCGCGTCGCGATGGGCAGAAGCAAGCGATCGCGTTCGGGGCGCGACGTTAGCAGCTCGACATCGTCATTGGAGAATTGCTGCCACGCCAGACCCTGCGCTGCAACCCCTAACCGCGTGCCCGGATAATAGAACGCAAGGATCTGGCGATACGAGTGCCCTTCTTCGCCCATCACCTCGGCGCCGATCTGGCACATCCCAACGCCGTGGCCCAGGCCGCGGCCATGAAAGACGACGCGGTCGCCGCGATCACTCACCTCGTACAAATTGCTCTTCAGCCGGTCCCAGCCAATGTGACGCCCGATGGCCGATCGAAAAACAATGCCGGAGACGATCACGCCTTCGCCGCCCGTCACGCGGACCAGTTCCACTCGCCCGCTCGGCGTGCGATGGAGCACAGAAACCGATCGCAAATTGCCGCGCATCACGATGCCGTCGTCCGCCAGTGCGCGCCGCAAGTCGCGCTTGCTCACCTCGCTGCGCCACTCCCCGCCGCCATTGCGAACGCAGTAATGGTCGGAGTGCTGAGTGAGATAGGGCGCGCGCTCTTCCTCATTGCCGAGGATGTACCGCCCGTCCTCAGTTGTGCCGCCGCAGTTGGCGAAGTAGTAAGTCGCCGCCGGCTCGCCTTCGTACCACAGGACCTCGCCGGCCGTTTCATCTGCGATCCTGAGCAAATGGGGATTGATGCCGCTAAGGCGCAGATTCTGGCAATGGGTGGTGTCACAGAACTCGAAGCCGTCCAGCGCATGGCGGCTGCCGAAGTGCATCGCATAGGTCCGCGCGGCCACCGCCATGGCCTTCAGCGCTTCGTCGGATTTGAAGTTGCCGGTTTCGCCAGCCAAAACCGCGGCGACATACTCTTCCATGGGCATCAGCGCGGTGACGAGCAGCTGATTGTCACGGGCGCGCAGTTCAATGGGAAAATCGGCGTGGATCGGCGGCAAACCTGCTGTGCTCAATTCATAAGCACCGCTTAGGCGAAGATCGCTGCCCGGTCTCGCGCTGCCAATGACGATGGACGAACCGGTGGCGTGCAATGCCAGCCCGGTGAACGGCTCCGCTTTGCATGCCACACATCGATGGAGTTGCGCCTGGCCTGGCTCGGCGTGAATGCGAAGATCTCGCGGCGGATGGAGATACCAGAGCCTCACGCGCAGCGTATGCGGAAATTCGCTCTGTGCTGCCGAGCTTGCGCCGACGTTGCTCGCCGGATGCACGGGGACCGCGAGCCACAACAGAAGTAATCCCGTCAGCGTCGCGCAGAGGAGCTTCATTTCTGTTCACCGGTTTTCGCCGTGGCGACCTGCGGGGTGTGCGATTCGGCGAAGGCTGCGAAGATCGCCCGTGCCACACCTGCGGCATCGCTTCCGCCGTGGCCTCGTTCGAGAAAGACAAGTACTACGATCTCAGGATTCTGGGCCGGCGCGTAACCGGCAAACCAGGCGTGCGTCCAGGGCCCTTCATCGGCTGGTGCAGTACCCGTTTTGCCAGCAACCTTCATCGCGGTTTCCGGCTCTGCCGCATGCCCCATGCCATACGCGACGGACTGCTCCAAGCCTGCGAACAGCGAGTCCAAGTTCACGCTGTGTTTCGGCTCCATAAGGGCAATGCGCCGATAGGCGCGCGCCAGTTCCAGCGGAGTGATCTTGATGCCCCACTCACCGATGGCTTGCAGCTGCAGTTGGTCAGGCGATCGTGCTCGCTCGACTGCGCCGGCAGCCTCGCCGGGGACGAGAGATGTGGCCGAGCTGAATCCGTCGTTCACGAAACTCTCCTGCATTTGCGCGGGTGCGAGGCGCAGAGCGACCGTGGTGAAATAGGAGTTGCAGGAGTAGGCCAAGGCTGTCGCAGCGTCGAGCGGCTGCTTGGTATCGGGATGAGTGCAATCGAGCTTGTGCCCCGCGATGGAGAACGCGCGCTTGCAAACCAAAGCTGTGTGCCCATCGAGCTTGCCGGATTCAAGGAGCGCTATAAGCGTAAACGGCTTGATGCTGGATCCGGGATACGCGAGGCGACGCGCCGCCTCATCGAGACGATACGAAGCCAGCACCCGTTCGGAGTGCACATCCAACACCACCGCCGTGCCGCTCCGCCCGGCCATGGCTTGCGAAACCGCGCTTTGGAGCGGCACGCCTGAAGGTTGCGCGGCCGGCAGTCGTGTGGCTGCCATGCACACCAACAGCACGAATCGCCAGGTTGAGAACTTCAGCAGCATGGCTCGATTGTAGTAGGAAGCGACAAGCCGCGGCGATTTGTTGAAGAACCCGAAATGGCACGAATATCGCATTTCCGGGGCAAAGCGGTTGGGATTACCCCCCCGCCAGAGCTAGAATTTACTTGTCACTCTCTGGTCAGCGGAGGTCACCATGGAAATGCGCTTGACCGAAAAAGAGCACACCTTGCTGCTGGAGGTCCTGCAGGAACATCACAAGCACCTTCTGCACGAGATCGCAAAAGCCGATCATCACGAGTTCAAGATGGCTTTGCACCATCGCTGCGATACGCTGGAAGAGATCATGCGGAAAATGCACGAACCCGTGCATGCCATGGCCTGATTCTCCGCGAGCGATCCTGGCCTGATGTCCTTCAGGGAAATGCCGACTCGCACCCCCACCCGCTGCCTGGCTAGGGGACAAGAACAATCTTTCCGTGAGCTCCCGACGGCTTCATTACTTCCTCATGCGCGCGTTTGGCATTCGCCAGCGGGATCTTCTGCCCGACCACCGGACGGAGCGTGCCGTTCTCCAATCCCGCGCCCAACGCGGCGTACATCTCGCCATACTCCTGCTGGGTAGTGTTCGCGAGAGTCGTGCCGCGGATATCCGCATCCCGCACCATGGCGTCTCGAGGATTGATCTCGATGGTTCCACGATTGCCAATCACGATCACGCGGCCCTTCCTGGCGAGCGCGTTGAGGTCATTGACCAGGTTCTTGTTCGCAAGCATCTCAAGGATCACATCGACGCCGCGATTGTCGGTGAGCTTCTTCAGCTCATCGAGGTAGCCGTCAGAAGAATGATTGAGCGCATGATGAGCGCCCTGCCCCTGGACAAGCTTCATACCGTCGTCGCTCCCGGCAGTCCCGATCACCATCATTCCCGCCGCGCGCGCCAGTTGCACCGCCGCGGTTCCGACTCCCCCGCTTGCACCGTGCACCAGGACCGTCTCGCCGGGCCTCGCCGCGGCGCGGTGAAACAGTCCCCGATAAGCGGTGCCGTAAGGAACGCCCATTGCCGCGCCCTGTTCGAAGCTGATGGAAGCCGGCAGCCGATGCACCTTGTCCTCATCGCAGAGCGTCTGCTCGGCATAGGATCCGGTACGAGTCGCCGTGAAGAAGACGCGATCGCCCTCTTGGAAGCGCTTCACCTCCGGCCCAACCTTCAGCACCGCGCCCGCTCCATCGGCCCCAGGCGTGTATGGCAGGTTTGGTTTGAAGGCATAGGTGCCGGTGCGCACGTAGGTCTCGACCGGGTTTACGCCGGCGGCGTGAACGCGAACCACCAACTGGCCCGGTCCCGGCTGCAGATCAGGGATCTCTTCGAGCTTCAACACCTCGGGAGCGCCGAACTCGCGTACACGTATGGCCTTCACCGACCCCTCCTAGATAAAACCAGTGTCCAGCGCGATGCCATGGTCGCTACGGCCTCAACACCAGGGTGCGCTCAAGCTGAAACCTCAGTTCCGACTCCGCCGGTACGCTAATCTTCTTGCCGCGGGTGAAAAGCTGGGTCAGCGCGCCTCCGGCTGCGCCGGAAGCGACCCCGATTGCTGCCCCCTTCCCGCCGCCAAAGATTGCCCCCATCAGAGCTCCTATGCCGGCGCCTCCGCCGGTGAACTCTGCCGTCCGGCGGTTTGCGCCCAAGCCGCGCTTACTGCTGAAATCCACATTTGTAGTCTCGACGCGATACTCCTTGCCATTGACCGTCACGGAGAACAGGTCGAGCACCAGCTCCGGGCTGTGCACCGCTCCGCCCGATGTGATGTTGCGTACCACCAGTTGTGCGGACGAGCCACGCGGTATGGCAATCCCGCCCTGCGAATCGATCACGTCGTTGGCGATGGTGACCGGAAACAATTCACCGGTGGATGCGTCTTGCGACTCAATGCTCCCCCCGGTGCGCACCGCGATCTCGCTTCCTTCAGGGATCACCAATGCCTGGCCGACCTGAGGTGCGGGTGGAGCGGAATGCGAAAACACGATCGAAGCAACGTCGCGTACAGGAAAACGGTAGGTGATACCCTCCGACCCTTGAAAGGCAATCGGAGCCGGTCCTGTATATTGGCCGGAATAGGCCTTTCCATTCCGCAGCGTGATCGTGTCGCCGGAGGCAGTGAACACCAGCGTCTGGACGTCAGCCGCGGGAAACTTGTACTGCACGCCGGAGCCGTCGGTGAACGTAATCAGGTCATTGGCTGTGCCCTGCAAGTGGCCAGAGTAGCTGGATCCGTCGTGCAGAATGATGGTGTCGCCGAATGCGGCTGAGGCAAGGACGACCAGGACAATCATCAGCCGCGCTAGGTTCGGCTGAGAGTTTACTCGCTGAACGGTCGGGGTCCGGAGAGAGGAAGCAAACCGCCTGCGGCGCAGACCATGGGCGCAGTGGAACATCCGGAATCTCCTTGCTGGCTTGAAAAATAGGCAACCGATTGTACCGCAACTCACGCTCGCGATGGTTGACGAATGGCTTCGTCCGCCCGCTGCTGACGCACGATCGTTGGCGGCTTACAGAGGTATGTTCCCGTGCTTCTTGGGCGGGTTCTTGTCGCGCTTGTTCTCCAGCATCTCCAGCGCCTGAATCAGCTTCTGACGCGTGTCGCGCGGGCGGATCACCGCGTCGAGATAGCCGCGCTCGGCCGCGACATACGGATTGGCGAAGCGGTCGCGGAATTCCTCGATCTTCGTGGCGCGATCGGCTTCGGGATTGTCGGACTTCTCCAATTCGCGCCGATAGACAATGTTCACCGCACCTTCCGGCCCCATCACTGCGATCTCGGCCGTTGGCCAGGCGTAGTTCACATCCGTGCGGATGTGCTTCGATGCCATGACGCAGTACGCGCCGCCATAAGCCTTGCGTGTGATCACCGTGATCTTCGGCACCGTCGCTTCTGAGAAAGCATAGAGCAGCTTCGCGCCGTGCGTGATGATGCCGCCGTACTCCTGCTGCGTGCCCGGCAGGAAGCCGGGAACGTCCTCAAAGGTGATCAGCGGAATATTGAAGCAGTCGCAAAAGCGCACGAAACGGGCGCCCTTGATGCTGGCGTCGATGTCGAGCACGCCCGCCAGAAACGCCGGCTGGTTGGCGACGATACCGACCGATTTGCCATTCAGCCGCGCAAAGCCGATGACGATGTTTTTCGCGTAGTGTTCCTGCACCTCGAAGAAGTAGCTGTCATCGACAACCGTGTTGATCACGTCCTTAATGTCGTAGGGCAGCGTGGATTCGGCGGGCACGATGCTGTCCAGCTTCTCGTCAGCACGATCAACGGGATCGGTGCACGGCTTGCGCGGCGGGTCGTCGAGGTTGTTCGATGGAATGAAGCTGAACAGCTCGCGAATCATGCTCAGGCACTCGGCGTCGTCGTGCGCGGCGAAATGCGCTACGCCCGACTTCTCGTTGTGTGTCATCGCGCCGCCGAGTTCTTCCTTCGTGACCTCTTCGTGCGTGACCGCCTTGATCACGTCCGGCCCAGTGATGAACATGTACGAGGTCTTATTGACCATAAGAATGAAATCGGTCATCGCCGGCGAATAGACCGCCCCGCCGGCGCAGGGGCCCATGATGGCAGAAATTTGCGGCACCACGCCCGACGCCAGCACGTTGCGCAGGAAGATGTCGGCGTAGCCGGCAAGCGAGCGCACGCCCTCCTGAATGCGCGCGCCGCCGGAGTCGTTCAGCCCGATCACCGGCGCGCCAACTTTCACGGCCATGTCCATGACCTTGACGATTTTGGCGGCATTGGTTTCGGAGAGCGATCCGCCAAACACAGTGAAGTCCTGCGCAAAGACGAACACCAGCCGGCCTTCGATGCGCCCGTAGCCGGTGAGAAAGCCGTCGCCATAGTACTTCTGCTCGTCCATGCCGAAGTCAGTGCAGCGATGGACAACGAGCTTATCGGTCTCTTCGAAGGTGCCTTCGTCGAGGAGAAACTCGATCCGCTCGCGCGCCGACATCTTGCCTTCCTTGTGCATGCGGGCGCGGCGCTCCTCCCCGCCGCCGGCTTCGGCGAGCGAATCGCGACGCTTCAGTTCCGATAATTTCTGTTCAAGATTCATGGAGGGGATTATAAATAGCCGCAACGCATGAGCTGTGGGCTTCGCGCCGCTACGAGGTCACGCAGCAATGTGATGGAGACACTTGCGCGTTTAGTGACTTCTCGGCCGTTCCGTGGCTCACCTCCCTCCAGCAGCTCCGGATCGTACTCCGGTGAGGCAAACCGCGAGCCAGCCAGACACTCTAACCTACATCTCTCTGCGCCATCTCGTCAGCGCAACAGCGCACAAATTCGAGCGGAGGTTTCCGTGATGAAGAAGATGCTACTAATGCTGCTATTCATGCTGGCGACGCTAGCATGGGCGGCAGCACAGCAGGCCGGCAGTCCTATGGGGCAGAGCGGGGTGCAGCCTACTCCCCCGGGTTCGCAGGTGCCCGGCGCGAGTCAACCGCAACCGGGGATGCCGGGCAGCGCTGATCAAAGCGGCACCCAGCCCGGTTCCGCGGGTCAGGGGGCGACCGAGCCTATCACTGAGGGCTGTCTGGGCGGCAGCGCTCCCAACTTCACGATCACCGACAAAGCCGGCACCACCTACAAGCTGAATGTTCCTCCGGGCGCCCATACGTCGGTGCTGTCGCAGCATGTGGGAGAATCGGCCCAGGTCCAGGGTGATGTGAACAGTGGTAAGACTCCTTCGATCGATGCTCGACGCATCGGCAGAGGCACGGGAACATGCCCGGGTAGCGGTTCGACGGGTGCGCAGTCACCGCCGAAGCAGTAGGGGTTACGGAATGCCGGGGGTGCCCTCGGCTCGTCCCAGGTCTCGAAATGCGCGAGACCTGGGGCACCCGTTATTGGCGCTGATCCAGCAGCCGTATTGCCTCCAGCACCACATCCGTTGTGATGGCCAGCGACTGCGGGCTTAGCTTGTCCACCGTGTCCTGCGGCGTGTGCCAGAAGACATTGTTGTAGCCATAGGTGAAGTCGATGAGATCGACCACTGGAATGCCGACCTTTTCAAACGGCAGGTGGTCGTCTTCTATCGCGGTCGACCACCCATAAAAATGCGACTGGTATCCCAGATCGCTGGCGGCCTTGTAAACCAGCTCGCTGAGCCAGGGAGTGGAATTCGTGTCCTTCAGAATGTCCAGATCGGCATCGCCGATCATGTCAACGAGAATGAACGCCTTAATCTTCTTCGCTGTGCCATCCTGCTGCCATTTATGTGCGAGCTGCCGGCTGCCGTAGTCGTTATCGTTATCGGCAAACCAGTTCACGAACGCCTCTTCGCCGTCCGTCCACAGCAGCCACACGCTATAGCCGTCGAGCTGCTTGCCGCGAAACTGGTCGGCTAATTCCAGAAGCAGCGCCGTCGAAGAACCCGCATCATTGGCGCCGACGAAGTTCTTCGGCTGTGAGTACAGCGTGTCATAGTGCCCAGCCACGACGATGATCCCGTCCTTCTTGCCGGGAAATTTTGCGATGATGTTGTTCATCGGAAACTTGCCCACGGGGGTCTGGGCGGTAAACCGGTCCTGCTCCACATCAATGCCTTTCAGCTTGGAAAGGATGAAGTCTTCGAGCTTGAGATGTGCGGTGCTGCCCGGCGGACGTGGTCCAAAGGCGACTACGTCTTTCACGTACTGCATGACGCGATTGCCGTTTACATCCGGTTTGGGCAGATTGCTGTTTGTGGGCTGAGTAGCCGGTCCGGGCTCGGGAGTGGCCAAGGTCGTTGCCGCCGCCGGCGTAATTGCCGCCGAATCTTTGGGAGAAGCAGCGGGTGGTTGGCTGCAACCTGATACCAACGCAACTGAAAGCACAATGAGAGAGCAGATACAAGACAGCTTAAGGCGGGATTTCATGCTGCTGCTATTGTAATGGCCCATGCTCCCAGGCACAGGAACCGGCTACACCACGGTCATGGCCTCCACTCTCACTTCCTGGGCGACCGGCAACTCGACCACAAAACGGGTACCGACAGGCGAATTCTCTTCCACGCGAATGGAGCCGTGATGGTCTTCGATGATGCGGCCCACAATCGCCAAGCCGAGACCCGTCCCACGTCCCTTGGTCGAGAAATAAGGCAGGAAAAGCTTCTCCTTAGTATCCGGCGTTACCCCATGGCCCGTATCGGCGACCACGATCTCCACCGCATCGCGCTCCTCCATCAGAGTGGTAGAAATCACGATCTCCTTCATCAGGGAATCTTCGAGCGCTTCGGCCGCGTTGTCCACCAGGTTGGCGATGGCGCGCTTCATGGCTTCGGGATCGGCTTGCACCGCCGGCAGCCCGGGGCCGAGGTCGCGTTGCACTCGGATGCCGTCCAGCCTGCCATCGAACATCAGCAGCGCTTGTTCCACGATGCCATTGATGTTGGAGGGCTGCGGCTTCGATGCTGGAAAACGGGCGAGGGTGGAAAACTCGTCCACCAGCTTGCGCACCGTTTCCACCGATGACTCGATGGTCGTGACACACTGCCGAATGACGCTCAGCGAAGCCGAATCCGGGGCTGCGCCGCGATCGAGATGCCGCCGGATCCGCTCGGCCGACAGCGCCAGCGGAGTCAGAGGGTTTTTGATTTCGTGCGCGATCCTGCGCGCAACCTCGCTCCATGCGGACTGCTTCTGCGCCCGGAGGATATCGGTGAGGTCTTCCAGAACCACAACGTAGCCGGCGCGCTGTTTGCCATTTCCGCGGCGCGCGGAAGGAGCATCCAGCGAAGCCACGGTGACCGCCAAGTTCAGCTTGACGCGCGTGGTGGCGAACTCCATTTGGCTGGTAACACTGCCCATACGGTCGGCCTTGCGCAACATGCGTTGCAGATCGGTCACGGCGAGTTCCGGAAAGATGTCGTGCAAGGTGCGCAGCGGGACGGGCGGGTCGTGATCCAGATGCAGCAAACGAAGGAAGGCCGCGTTGGCGCGCACGATCTGCCGTGAGGCGTCGAGCGAGAGCACGCCGGAAGGAACGCTCTCCAGAATGGTTTCGATGTGCCGGGTGCGCTGCTCCAGTTCGCTGTTAATGTGCGCCAGTTCCCTGCCTGAAGCCTCAAGCCCGTTGCGGCTGGTCTCCAGGTCGGCCGCCATGCGGTTGAAGGACGCCACCAGTTGCCCGATCTCGCTGCCCGCCTGCACATCCACGCGATAATCCAACCGGCCACGAGAGATCTCGTGCGTCGCCTCCGCCAGCGCCACCAGCGGACGGGTGACCATGCGCGAAAGAAACAACGCCAGCCAGGTGGAGGCGAACAGGACACCAACGGTCAGGAACAACAGATAGCCCAGATAGGTGCGGCGAAGGCGCCGGCGCTGCAATCGCAACTCGCCATATTCCTGCTGGCTGCGTTCGATGGCCCGCAGGGTTGCCGAGTAGTTCGCGGGCAACGGCATGGCGACAAGAATTTGCCCGTGCTCCCCGACCGGGGCCCGTCCCAGAACGTACACCTCGCCGAGCAAGTTGAACGTCTTGCTCGGGCCGGCTGAGGGCGGCGGGAGATAGCGGCTGATGAGTGGGAAGCCTTCCGGCGCGTGGAAGCTGGCTTCGGCCCGACCGTCAACCAGTGCAAAGGCAAAGCCGCCCTGCAGAGTTATCTCGCTGCGGCGGAACTCCTCCAGCATCAAAGTGAAATTGAGAGTATGGAATGATTTTTGCGCGTCGGGTGTTGCGGCCAGGCGGGCGGCCTCGTCCTGCGCGTTGGTCGCGGCGTACTCCGTCAACAGCGATGCAATCTGGTTGGTATGGTACTGAACGTCCTCTGCAGGCCGGGAAAACCACTTCTCCAAGGAGCGATTGAGTAGCCCATAGGAGAAGAGAAAAAGGAAGATCACCGGGCCCAGCGACAGCAACAGCGCGCCCAGCACCATGTGACTGCTGAATCTTGAGCCGAGGGCGCCGGCTTTGCGTTCTGCATAGATCCGCAGCAAGGTGCGAATCAACACAAAGGTCAGCGCGATGAAAAGCAGAAAAATCAGCGCCGACAGAGCAGCGAAGATGATGGTCTCTTCGCTGGTATCGGGCTGCAAAAATGTCAGCTTGAAGGTGGCCTGCGCGAAAATAATAGTAAACAGGAAGAAGATGCAGATTGACAGGGTGACAACCGCGGGAGTGCTGTTGCGCTTCTTCTTGTCGCGATTTGAAACTGTTGCGGGTGACATCACTTGCAGGTTCAAAAAAACGTGGATCTACTGCGCAAGGCCGCGCGATCTCACGTTTGGGAGCGAGAACCCATTATATGCGCGTTTGTTGCGGATGTCAGAATAAACCATGCGGAACGACCCCAACCCTCGCTTAGAAACTGGTGCTCTGCGCTTCGGCTTTCTCGGGGGAAAGCAAAGCTCGAGTTAGGTTCGCATGGGGACTTCTCGCCGGCGCGTCAACAACCAGACCACCAGTGCCACGATCAAGATGACGGGCAGCGACGGCATCAAGACCAGCCACAGAAACAGCAGGGCGCCGGAGCGCGAACTGATCTGCCCCTGCACCACGGAATTGGGATGGCGCCAGAGGCGGCCACCGACCGTGACCACGTCGCCCGATACGGAAGCATCTTCGCCCAGACGGAGCCCGCCTCCGATGGCCACGACGTCACCTCTTGCATGACCGTTCAGATCGACACTGCCGCCGATGGCGACCACATCTCCGCACGAGCCTCGCATGCGGATCGAGCAGCCGATGCAGACCAGATCGCCGGCGGCCTCACCCGGCGCGATGCTGATGCCGGGACCGCCAATCTGCACCTGATCGCCCTCTTTCGCCTGAAGGGCGGCTGCAGCCAGCATCACGACAATCAATGCTGCTAATGGAAACAAGCGGGCCCTGCCCCGCATGAGCGCACCACTCCTTGGTCGCCGCTTATTGCTGCGGCGGACGCATACCTTGCATCATCTGTCCGAGATCCATCTTCTGATAACCCGGCGGAATGGCGAACAGGCTGGCGGGCTGATCACCCTCCTTGATGTTAGTCAACTGGAAAGTCGTTTCCTCAGTGACCGACTTGATCGGAAAATGCAGCTTCTGATCGATCCAGGTATTGGAAACTTTGCCGTTCTTGTCGGTAATCCGCCAGTGATCAGCAGCGCGGCCGTTCACCTCTTCCACGCCGAGGTTCTTGCAGGTTGCGCCCGCTTCGTTTGCGCAGGGGTTACTCGGATCGGTGAAGGGTTTAATATTGGTCGCCACTCCGGGCCGGCGTGCCATCGCCTGGTTGGCATTGAACTCCATATACATGTGCTGTTCAGGCATAAGCAGGTCGCTGGTCTTGGTGGCGAAGGTGGTGATCATGATCGCCCCGCCCGCCGTAGCGTTCATGTCCATGCGCATATGCTCGCGATTGACGTACACCTTGCCGGTCACATCGTGCGTGCCGCTCGCGCCGCGTCCCGAAGTGACTTGCACATCAGAAGAAAAAGGCGTCAGTTGTGGGATCTGCGCCGTCGCCATCTGCAGCGACAGCGCGGGAACAAGAATTGCAACGAAGGTTCGGACTCGTAGCTTCAACATAGTTCTCCTCACGACGGGCAATGCCAACGACAACTCCTTTATTCTGGCCACTAGTCTACGCCGAAACATTCCCTCTCCAACAGAGAACGCCGGACGTCCGTCCCAATTCGGGTTTCCATACTGCGGGCAATCGCGCGCCCACAGTGGATACGCAATCCCAATTGAACTATAGTTTAGGCACGCGCTTTAGCCGCGAACATCGAGGGCGAGCAGTCATGCCCGCAAGGAGAATCCTGCAATGGGAGCCACCGGAATGTGGCAACGCAAAGTCGATACTTCCTCGACGAGCGATCCGTTGGTCCTCGTGGTGGTGGAGGGTAGCGACCGCCGCACCATTGTACTGGATCACTACCCGTTCACCATCGGCCGGCGCACCGATCGCGACCTGGTGATGGCCGATCCGCGCGTCTCGCGCGAGCACGCGCAATTCGTCCGCGAACCCGATGGGGTTTACATCGTCGACCAGGGTAGCCGGCATGGGACCTACGTCAACGCCGAACGCATCAATCGACGCAAGCTCAACCGCAATGATCACATCGAGATCGGCTACCAGGGCGGCGCGCATGTGCTGTTCAGTCCCGACCGCTCGCCGACCAGCGCGGCGCAGCAGTTCCTCAGCCAATTCTCCACCTGGAAACCGGCCGCCGGCGCCGGCTCCGACCTGGAGATGCTCAATGTCTTCCTGGAGGCCGCGCGCAAGCTGAATACCAGCGGCGTGCTGGACGATGTGCTGAGCGCTCTGCTGGAAGCGGCCCTGCGCCTGACCCGCGCCGAGCGCGGATTCGTCTTCCTGCGGGGCTTGGATGGCGAGCTGCATCTGGCTGCCGGCCGCGGCAAGGAAGGCGAGAGCATCACCGATGACAGCGGCATCTCCCGCTCCATTCTCCGCGATGCCGCCAAGAGCGCTTCCGAGTTCCTGGTCACCGACACCGACGAAACCGGCAAACTCGCGGGCCGCGAAAGCGTCGTCGCCCACAATCTCCACAGCGTCATTTGCATTCCATTGCGCAAGACGGTTATTCAGGAGAAAGTCAAAGACGACACCAAGTCCGGCGAGACGGCCGATGTGCAGGGTGTTCTCTATCTTGATTCCCGCTTCCTTTCCGGCAAGCTTTCCTCGGTGAGCCACGACATCTTGCGGACCATTGCCAATGGCGCGGCCACCCTGGTGGAAAACGCCGCGCTGGTGCAGGCCGAAGATGCGGCCAAACGTTACCGGCAAGAACTCGCGATCGCCGCCGAGATCCAGCAGCGGCTGATGAAGGTGACGGTACCCGACGTGCCGTTCGCCAAGGTGAACGCCGTCAGCTATGCCTGCAAGGACATCGGCGGCGATTTCTTCGACTTGGTGTATACCGAGCGCGGCCTCTCCCTGATTGTGGCCGACGTCTCCGGCAAAGGCGTTTCTGCCGCGGTGGTCGCCTCCATTCTGCAGGGAATGCTGTATTCGCAACTGGCGCGCGACTCCTCGCTACCCGAGATGATCGCCGCGGTTAACCGGTTTCTGTGCGAAAAAGTCGGCGGGCAGAAATACGCGACCCTCGTCGTCGCGCGGCTAAGCGCGGGCGGCGAACTGGAGCTAATCAATTGCGGGCATGTGCCGCCGCTGCTCGTCTCAGGCGGCAAGATCGTGAAGCTGGAAGAGGGAAACTTGCCGGTGGGACTGGTGCCCGTCGTGGAGTTCGGGGCCTCGAAGATACAACTGAACTCCAGTGATCGCTTGCTACTGGTCACCGACGGCGTGACCGAAGCCGAAAACGCCGAGGGCGAGTTCTTCGGCACCGAGCGCCTGGAAGGCTGTTGTCATAATGGACTTGTTGCCATCGAGCAGGAAGTCACAAATTTCCGTGGCGACACGGCGCTCACCGATGATTTCACCATTACGGAGTTGATCTACCGCGGCGAGAATTGATGGACGCTGCTGTCGAACTCCTCTCCGGGAGTCCCGTTTAGTAACCATAAGCTCTGCCACGTTCGTGCGGCGGCCAACTCAAGAAACGTTTCGCGAGTCTTTGTTCTCATGTTGTAGAATTCATCTTTCTCGTAGCTGCTCCACTATCGAGACATGTTAGTGCTGCCACTTATAAACATCTATTTGGGCCGAGCCGGGTCGGAGTTCCTTTGCAAGCTTCCACAGCGCGGGCTGCGGTACGCGCTGCTGCTGTGTGCTCTCACGCTGATGGTCAGCGTTCCCGGTTTTGCCGTCACGCAGCCTGCTACCCACACCCGGGTCCATCACAGCCGCCATTACCTGATTCGCTACGCCTTCCCGACCAAGCCCGGACATAACCAGGTTGGGCTCGGCCGCTGGACGCCCATGTTCCCTGGCTCGCACGACATGCTGGTACGCGAAAACGAGGAACTGGATCGGCTGCAGCTGCCCCGCATCGCCGACGAATATGAACTTCTGCGCTTCGAAGCGGCGCAGGAATTGGTTCCGGTGCCCGAAACCGAAGCCTTGAAGTTCGCCCCCGATCTGCAGGAGAGCCACCGCTATTGCCGGCCCTGGACTCGGGACTTCCTCCAGGATTTCAGCGAAGCCTATTACCAGCAGTTCGGCTCTGCCATACAGATCAATTCTCTGGTCCGGACGGTCGAGCAGCAGCACCGCTTGCGGCGTTGGAACCACTTTGCCGCGCCTGAGGTTGGCGACACCGCTTCCACGCACTTGACCGGCGTCACCTTTGACATGTCGCGCCGTGGCCTGACCTATGAGCAATACGAGTGGGTCCGCAATTATCTGCTGCCGCTGCAGGCGCAGGGCATGGTCGATCCCATCGAGGAGCGCCAGCCGGTGTTGCACGTGGTCGTCTATGACAGGTATTCCGGACGCAACGAGCAGAAGAACGCCTGGTCCGAGGCGAACGAGCCGACCGAGATGGACCCCTTCGGCAGCGCCGCATCCCTCACCAACACCTCTACCACAGCCCCGGCAAGCGCCAGCGCGGCCGGCGGGACCCAGCCATAAGTCGCAGCCATCACTACAACGTGGGCAGGAAACCTCCCTGCAAGCAACTGACTTGTGCGGGGGAGAAATATCGCCCGTCACTTTCGGTTGAACCTACACCCAATGCGGCCTACACTTGGCTTATCAGAGCTTGTGACCTGTATCACAGCCTCTTGGTAGAGGCATCGGCGAAGATGGTGGGGTAGCAGCAGGTTCCCTCGTAAGACTTTAAGCAGGCGCTTCGTTTCGCCCGAATACCTGCGGTCGAGGATCAGGCGTCAAAAAGCGAGCGAGCGTACGCGAGGACGAACCGGGAGATGGCATCACATGGGCTGGATTGAGAACAAGTTCGAAAAGAATTTTCTGGTCACCACGGTCGATTACGTTTTCAACTGGGCGCGCAAATCCGCGATCTGGCCCATGACGTTCGGCCTGGCTTGCTGCGCGATCGAGATGATCGCCGCCTCTACCTCGCGCTTCGACATTGCGCGCTTCGGCTCGGAGGTATTTCGCCCCAGCCCGCGGCAGAGCGATCTCATGATTGTCGCCGGCACTGTCACGCTAAAGATGGCGCCAGTCGTGAAGCGCATCTGGGACCAGATGCCCGACCCCAAGTGGTGCATCTCGATGGGCGCGTGCTCGTCGGTGGGCGGCCCGTTCAATACCTATGCGGTTCTGCAGGGCGTCGATCGCATCGTCCCCGTCGACGTTTATATCGTCGGCTGCCCGCCGCGTCCGGAAAATCTCTTCTACGGACTGCTGCGCCTGCAGGACAAAATCGACCAGATGAGCATCTCGAAGAAGCCCACCGAAGTCCGGCTACGCGAGGACATGGTCGATAACTTCAAGGAGCAAATCCGCATCGCCCAGGCCAACTTCGCCAATCCCGAGCAGTTGGTGCAGCCGGTGAACAACACCGTTGCCGCCGGGCGATAACTCCGATTCGAGGCGATTGGGTTCACCACGGAGGCACAAAGAGCACGGAGTTATTTATTTCTGCGCGATCCTCGAGGACCTGCTGTTGCCTCGCGATAGGAGTCAAACCTACGCGCAGCAGTCTTGCTGCTCTTCCCTGTAGATCATTCCAAGAACCCTCCGTGTCGTCCGTGCCTCCGGGTGAACCCGCCACCCCTAGTAGTTCAACCGGAAATTCAGCA
>Ga0335081_10000898_pt1 | contig 47724 bp, 41 predicted proteins | sample Lox_Sample_35_FD_206713 | JGI IMG/M metagenome (GOLD analysis project Ga0335081, IMG submission 206713) | Soil microbial communities from Loxahatchee National Wildlife Refuge, Florida, United States - Lox_Sample_3.5 | ecosystem: Environmental > Terrestrial > Soil > Wetlands | place: USA... | reverse complement strand
TGGCCATCTGCTGCATCTCCGCCTTCACCGGCCTGGCCATCGGGGACGAGGAATCGGTGCAGGCGTTCGGGCTGATCTGGCTGTTCCCGCTCACGTTCCTGTCCTCGGCGTTCGTGCCGATCGCGACCATGCCGGGCTGGCTGCAGGCGTTCGCCAACAACCAGCCGGTGACCTACGTCGTCGACACCATGCGCGCGCTGGCGCTCGGCGGCCCGGTCGCGTCGAGCCTGTGGAAGAGCATCGCCTGGCTGGCCGGGATCTTCATCGTGTTCGTGCCGCTGGCCGTGCGCGCCTACCGGCGGGCCAGCTGACGCCGCCCTTCAGTGGCCGGGTAGCTCGGTGGCGGACGCGACGAGCACGAAGATGACGAAGGCGGCGACGAGGAGCGACACGACGATCATGACGGGCTGGCGTGCCCTGGTGGCGAGGATCGCGGCGGGCAGCAGCCCGAGCGCGGCGCACGCGGCGAAGATGTAAAGGCAGATCTTGAGAAACGTGCTCATCTTGATGCTTTCCGGTGCCGCAGGAAGCCTGGTTAACCCGCATCCTGCGGCGCCTGCACAGCCACGTCGGCTAATGCTCGTTGCCGTGGCTTGGATGGCGACGTTCCGGAGCCGGTGGTCTGCGGACTACCGCGACGCGCCGTCTGTGATGATCAATTTCTCGGCCCGGCCTGCGACTGCTCATGCCTCTGCGCCCTCCCCGGCGGCAAAAATCCGACCCGCAACCCGCATACGGACTACCCTCGCCTGAGCAGATTAAAGCCGAATGCGGACGGAATGCAGGCGATTACCTGATGCCGCTGGCCGCACCGCAGGTCCGCGCCCTTCAGGTGTTCCGCATGCTGGAACTGCTCGTCCCCGGTTCCGGTCCTGCCGCGGGGCGTCCGGGATATCGTGGCCGGCCGGCTGCGGACCGAGCTGTCATGATCGTGATATGACGGGACGCAACGGCAGTGCAGAGATCGTCGAACTCGGCTCGGTGCCGGGGTTCGTGGTATTCGACCTGCCCGGGGCGCCGCTGTCGGCCGGGGGGACGCGGCTGGCGCCAGACGTCAGCGTGGCCGAGGTGGCGGTGCTGGCGCGTTCGATGACCTACAAGTTCGCCGCGCTGGGCGAGCGGGTCGGCGGCGCGAAGGCGGGCCTGCGCGGGGATCCCGCGGACCGCGCTGGCAAGGCCGCCCTGATGGCGCGGTTTTGTGCGGAGGTCCGGCCGCTGACGGACGCGGGCAGGTTCCTGACCGGGCCGGACATGGGAACGACCGAGGAGGACTTCGCGCCGTTGCGCCGGGGCCGGGCCGCGCCCGCGGCGATCCGCGCCGTGGTGGCGGGCCTCCCGTTCGAGGACCTGCTGACCGGGTACGGCGTCGCGGTGGCCGCCGAGACGGCCCTGGGCGGAGGGACGGAGGGGTCGAAGGGCTCGAAGGGGCCGAAGGGCTCGAAGGGGCTGGACGGCCGTTCGGCGGCCATCGAGGGTTTCGGCAAGGTCGGCGGCGGGGTGGCGCGCGAGATCGCCCGGCGCGGCGGCCGGGTGGCCGCGGTGTCCACCGTGGCCGGGTGCATCGCGGACCCGTCCGGCCTTGACGTCAGCCGGCTGCTCACGCTGCGCCGCACGCACGGCGACGCGTGCGTCCTGCGCTACGGCCGGCCGGTCCTGTCACCACACGAGCTCTTCACCGAGGTGAACGCCGATGTGCTGGTCCCCGGAACCCGGCCGGGAACGATCGGCGCACAGACGGCCCGGTCGCTGCCGCCGGGCGTCCGGGTGATCGCGCCAGCGGCCAACGCCCCGTACACCGCGGCGGCGGCCGAGGTTCTGCGTCAGCGCGGGATCGTGGCGCTGCCCGACTTCGTGTGCAACGCGGGCGCGGTGATCGGCTACCGGTCCGCCGTCGACGCGACCCCGGACCAGGTCCTGGCGGACGTCGAGGCCAGGATCGGCGAGCTCATCCAGGCCGCGCTCGGCCATCCCGGCGGCCCCCTCGCCGGGGCCTGCGAGCAGGCCGAAGGATTCCTGCGGAGCTGGTGGGGCGAGCCGCCCGGCGCGCCGTTCGCGCCCGCGGATTAAGGAGGGCAGCATGCAGACCTGGGATGCGATCACCTCACGCCGCAACGTGCGGTCCTTCGCGGACCGGCCGATCGCGGCGGCGGACCTGGACCAGATCCTGGAGGCGGGCCGCCGGGCCCCGTCCTCACAGAACTGGCAGCCGTGGGATTTCATCGTCGTCACCGACCGCGGGCAGCTCCGCGAGCTGGCCAGGGTCTGGCGGGGCGCCGGTCACGTGGCCGGCTCGGCGGCCACGATCGTGGTGATCGGACCCGCAGACGACAACGCGTTCGGCCGGGCCCAGTTCGACCTGGGTCAGGCGACGATGGCGATGCTGCTGGCAGCGGCCGACCTGGGCATCGGCAGCTGCCACGCGGGCGTCGCCGACCTGGCGCTGGCCCGCGAGCTGCTCGGCTTCCCCGAGGACCGTGGCTGGGCGCTGCTCATCTCGCTCGGCTACCCTGCCGACCGGCCGCTGACGCCGGTCCGCAAGCCCGACCGGAGGCCGTTCGGCGAGGTCGTGCACCGCGGCCGCTGGTAAGCCGCCGACCGACTCATCCCCCGTCGGCCCCCGGCCCATCCCCTGACGGCCCCGGCCCACCCCCCGTCGGCAGGGCGCGGACCTGGGCTGTCGCCACGGCGGTCGCCACGACCTGGCCGGATGCATCGAGTAGCTCTCCGGCCAGGAACGCCACCTCCCGGCCGCGGCGGACGATCCGGCCGCGGCCGGTGAGCCGTCCGGGGCGCGCCGGCCGCAGGAACTGCACATGCAGGTCGGTGGTGGGCGCGAAGAGGCCCGCACCTAGCGTGGCGCCCAGCGCCGGACCCAGGGTGTCGTCGAGCATCGCCGCCAGGAACCCGCCCTGGATAACCCCCGCGGGATTCAGGAACTGCTCACTGGCAGTGAACGCGACCTCGATCGTGCCGACCGCGGGGTCGACCGCGACTAGCTCCCACCCGAGCAGGATGGCTGCGGGCGGCGGCGCGGCCCGGCCTTCCATCACATCCCAGAACGGCCCCTCGCGCGTCACCCGGCCATTTCTATCAGAGCCGAGTGACATTCCCCGGGCAGGGCCAGAGTACGTTTGCTCGGCCGACTTCGCACCTCACATCCCACGAATCCCACGGAACTCACGTTGTCCCGTGTAGCCCGCCCGGCCGCCCGGGACTAACCGCATCGACGTGACATGGGGGTGGCCCTTCTGGAGTGAGTTGCCGGCCAGCGGGTGCAGGACCGCCGGGCGGCGGCTCCACGCGCACTCTCCCGCCACTCTGGCCCCGCCGGCCCCTCCCGCCGCGATCCGGCGGCGCCGGCTACGGCACCGCAACCGCAACGATGTGACATGGGTGTGGCTCTTTTGGTGGTCGGGTCATGCGGCGAGGTCGTGGCCGTGCTGGTAGCGGCTTAGGTGGTTGCGCTGGCGTTCTTGGGTGATGTGCCAGTCCCAGTAGTGGTCTAGGCCGCCGCTGGCGGTGATGGCGCGGAGCTGCAAGATGGCCTGGGCTCCTTCGACGCTCCAGCGGGCGCCGGTGATGCCCATCCGGTCGCCGATCAGGTGGCGGCAGGCGCCTTCGACGGTGCCGGTGGCGATCGGCCAGCCTTCGGCCAGGGCGCGGGGGTAGTCCAGGTACTGCTGCTTGTTGCGCAGGCAGGACAGGGTCTTGGCGATTATCTTGTCGTGCTCGCTGCCCGGCCTGGGCGGGTGCGCGGCGGCCAGGTCCTCGATGCGGGCGATCACGCTGCCGGCCTGGCCGTGCAGGATGTCCAGTTCCCGGGCGGTGACCCAGGCCTCGATCGCCGGGTCGCGGGGGGCGTGGAAGCACCAGGCGGCCTTCCACAGGTATTCCTGCACGTGAACGAAGTCGATCAAGATCGTGACGGCCACGCCGCGGGCCGCGGCCTGGTCCTGGAGCTGCCCGATCTGGTGGTTGTCCCCGCCGGCCAGCGCGATCCAGGTCCGGGCACGGGCGGGGTCGCGGCGCCCGGCCTGGTCGAACAGCGCGGCGATGGTCTCGGCGGCCCCGCCGGCGATATCGGCGGTATACCACGTGCTGACCGCTTCGGGCGCCTGCGGGGGCTGCCGGCCGGGCTGGCGGGCCAGGATCTGCTCCGGGGTCCGCGGCGGGCCCGGGGGGACGGCGACATCGAATACGCACCCGGCCTGGGCCATCCGCTTGTGGCCCTTCTCCCCGGTCCCGCGCCGTTTCCCGAAGTTGCGCACCCGCTGGCCGGGAGCCTTGGCGCCGCGGCGGCGCAGCGCCTCCGGGCGCATCGCCACCCCCTTGGCGTCCGGCGACAGCGCCAGCGGCCCGGCCCGCTCCGCGGGCGGGGCGGGCTCGAACCCGGCCGTGTCCGCGGCGGCCTCGGCGGTGATCTGCTCCAGCTGCCGCTTGCCGATGCTGATCCCGGTCGCCGCCCGCACGAACCGCCGGGCCCGCTCATAGGAAACGGCCTGGGTGAACAGCACCGCCAGCTGCTGCAGCCCCCAGGAATACCGCCGCCGCGGCAGGTTCAGCGCCGCATCAGCCGGGAACAGGCCCGGCACCCCCGCCGCCCGGGCCCGGTAGCCGATCCGCCGCACCCGCACCGGGCCCAGCACCGTCACGATCGTCCGGGTACCCCGCCCGGCCCGCGGCCGCGGCACCCCGTCCGCGCCGGTCACCTGCGCCAGCCGGACCTCCGCGCCCGCCCGCTCATCCAGCGCGTGCTGCAGCACCGCGCAGCCCAGCTCCCGGATCCCCGCCACGACCCGCCGCTCAAGCTCCTCCAGCGGCAACCCCGCCGCGCCCGGCCCGGCCACCTCGCGCACCAGCGCGGCCAGCATCCCCGCCAGATCCGCACTGGCCGCCAGCTCTCCCGCCGCATACCCTTCCACCTGAGGCTTCCCTTCCACGATCCGGACTTCACACATCAGGACCATCGGAACGGAAGCCTCACCCACGCGCAACACCCCGCCGACACCAGTCACTCAAAAGAGCCACACCCATGCCACATCGTTGCGGTTTGGCCCGGGCCTGGGCGGGCGGGCCGGCGGCCTGGCACGGGGCGTTTGAGCCGCAGGTGACGCTGGGGGCGCACGGTTTCCCCCACGGCTCATTCTGGAAGGAGCCGCATCCATGTAACAGGGTGGCGGTTTGCATGGAACCGGGGCCGGTGACCAGTTACGCATGCGGGTCAAGTGATGCAGGTGTGTCAGATGATGTAGATGGGTCGATAGACATAGGTGGGGTGGCTGATGTAGATGGGTAGCTGATGTAGGCAGGTCAGTTGATATGGGCAGGTCAGTTGATACAGGCGGGTCAGCTGGCGAGGAGCTGGGCGAATTCGTCGCGGACGGCGGCGGTGTCGGGATGGCTGGAGCCCAGGACGCGGGTGCGGTCGGCGATCACCTGGCGGTAGAGAGCCTCGGCTTCGGCGCGGCGGCCCTGGCGCGCGGCCAGCAGGGCCAGCAGGGCGCGGGAGGTGAGGGTGTCCGGGTGGTCGTCTCCGAGGACGCGGTGCCGGTCGGCCAGCACCTCCCGGGTCAGCTGCTTGGCCTCGGCGTAGCGGCGTTGGGCGCCGAGCATCCGGGCCACATCCTGGCGGGCGATGAGGGTGTCGGGGTGGCCGGGGCCCAGGATGCGCTCCCGGTCGGTGAGCAGGCTCCGGTACTGCTGCTCGGCGTCGGCGTAGCGGCGTTGCAGCTCGGCCGTCCAGGCCAGGGTGCCGCGGGTGGTGAGGGTGTCGGGATGGTCGTCGCCGAGGACGCGGCGCCGGTCGGCCAGCACCTCGCGGGCGAGTTCCCCGGCCTCGGCGGGCTTGCCGCGCAGCCCGGTCAGCCAGGCCAGGGTCTCGCGGGCGGCCAGCGTGTCGGGATGGTCGTCGCCGAGGACGCTCCTGCGGCCGCCGAGGACCTGGTTGACGATGTCGGTGGCCTCGCCGTACCGTCCCTGACGGCCGATGAGCCAGCCGAGCCGGTGCTCGGTGGACAGCGTGTCCGGGTGGTCGCGGCCGAGGACACGGCGCCGGTCGGCCAGCACCCGGCGGAACATCGGCTCCGCGTCGGCATAGCGGCCCTGCAGGCCGATCATCCGGGCTAGCCGGTGCCGGGTGGACAGGTTGTCCGGGTGGTCGTCGCCGAGCAGCCTGCGCCGGTCATCCAGGACCTGGTGGCAGAGCTCCTCCGCCTCGCCGTACCGGCCGCGCTGGCCGATGATCCGGGCCAGCCGGTGCCGGGTGGCCAGGGTGTCCGGATGGTCATCGCCTAGGACCCGGCGCCGGTCGGCCAGCACCCTGCGGTACATCGCCTCGGCCTCGGCGTAGCGGCCGGCCTTCCCGGCCAGCCGGGCCAGGTGCTGGCGGCTGGCCAGGACATCCGGGTGGTCCGGGCCGAGCATCCGGCGCTGGGTGTCCAGGACCTCGCGGCTCAGCTCGCCCGCCTCGGCGTAGCGGCCCTGCAGGCCGATCATCCGGGCCAGGTTGTACCGGGCCGCCAGGGTCTCCCTGTGGTCGGGGCCGCGCAGCCGGTCGTCGTCGGCGAGCAGCTCGCGGTGCAGCTGCTCGGCTTCGCCGTAGCGGCCTCGCACGCCCAGCGCGGCGGCCAGGTCGTGCCGGGTAGCCAGGGTACCGAGGTGGTCCTCGCCCTGGATCCTGATCCGGTCGGCGAGCAGCTCGCGGAAGATCGTCTCGGCGTCGCCGCTGCGGCCGCGGCGGACCAGCGTCCGGGCCAGGTAGCCGCGGGCGGTCAGCGCGGCCGGATGGTCGGCGGGCAGGAAGGACGTGGCCGCCACACTGGCCTGCGCGAGTTTGCCTGCCGCGGCCAGCCGCCCGGCACCCAGCAGCGCCTCGGTGCCGACCGCGCTGACGGTGAGCAGCCGGGCCAGCACCGCGGGGTCCAGGTCGTCGGCGAGCAGGTCGATGGCGGCGTCCAGGTGGGCCCGCAGCCGCCGCCAGGTCAGCCAGTCCGCAGGCCGGACCGGGTCGAGCCCGGCCGTGGCCGCCTCAAACAGCGCCACCACGGTCTCCTGCACGGCCACCCGCTCGGCGTCGGCGATAGCAGCCAGCCGGATGCGGTTCGCGTCGGCGACGACCGGGTGCACGGTGACGGCATACACGCCGGCCGGGCGGCCGGTGGCCGAGATGTCAATCAGCCCGGTGCGCGACAGGCCCTGCAGGCCGGCGCGGAGCCCGCGCCGTTCGGCGCCGTTGTCCTGACCGGCATAGCCGGGCCCGGCGAGCAGATCGGCGAGCGGCGGCAGCTGCAGCAGCCAGGCCGGGATCGGAGTGGCCGGCGCGAAGCAGGACAGCACGAGCAGCAGCGGGCGGGCATGCGGGCGGCCCTCGGCCGCGAGCGCGTCCAGCGACAGGTCCCAGGTGCGCTGCACCGTGGAGTGGATGTCCGCACCCTGCTCCTCGATGTCCGTCAGCGCCGCGGGCAGCTCGACGCCGTCCAGCGCCTGCCGGTAGCCGGCGAAAGTGGACCAGCGGGCGAACGGCGACCCCAGATAGGCCCCGGCCAGGTGCAGTGCCAGCGGCAGCCCTCCCAGCCGGCGGGACAGCTCGCGTGCCTCGTGGCCACCCGGATCGGCCACCTCGGGGGCCAGGTCCCGCAGCACCTCGGCGCCGGCCTCGTCATCCAGCGGCTTGAGCTCGCGCAGCGTGACCCGGGTACCCCAGACCTGCGGATCCCTGACCCGGGTGGTGACGATCACCATCCCGGCCGGGTCGGCCCGCAGCTACCCGGTGCCGTCGGCCGGCGTGTCAGCCTCGGCGCCTGCCAGCACCGCGGGGTTGTCCGCGCCGTCGAACACCAGCAGCCACCGGCGACCCGCGCCGTGGTCGCGGTTCAGGAACTCCCAGGCTCGTTCCGGCGCGGTCAGCGCGCCCTCCCGCACCGGCGCGGTCACTGATTCCGGCGCGCCGAGCTCGCGCAGCACCTCGAGCATCCCGCTGGTCAGCAGGGCCGAGTCGGCGGCCCTGACCCACCAGACACGGTAGCCGCGCTCCCTGACCATCCGGGCCGCGGCCAGCGCGACCGTGGATTTGCCCAAGCCGCCCAGGCCCGCGATCACGAACGCGCGGCTAGCCCGCCGCGGGTAGGGTCGCAGCGCCCGGCGCAGCTCCGCGATCAGCCCCTCGCGGCCGCGCACCTCGCGTGGCAGGTTGCCCAGCGGCGCCGCTACCGGCAGCGGGCCCGGGGCGGCGGCCGGCGCGGGAGGAGGGACAAGGCCGAGGCCGGACGACGGGGCCACGCGCCCGGCCAGGTGCGCCCAGGCCGACACGTGTGTCTCCTTGACCTGGCACCGCAGGTGCTCGAAGGCGACCGGATCCACCGGACCGCCGCAGTTCCGCACCACCTGGTCGTAGACGTAGTCCGACGCGGCGAAGATCAGGTCCGCCTGCTCCGCAGCCAGCCTGGCCTTGATCACCGGGGCGTCGACGATGCGCGCGGCGGCGATCACGGCCTGCCCGGTGAGACCCTCGGAATCCCGCCCGACCGGCCCGACGTGCAACGCGACCCGCAGCTGGATCCGCACCACCGCGCTGGCCCTGCGGTTGTACTGGCGCAGCCGGGCCGCCAGTTCGGCCATCAGCGGGTCGACCAGGCGCTGGGTGGAGATCGTCGGCGGCACCACGATGACGGCGCCATCGCCGCGGTCCTCCCGGTAGCAGCCCGCCCACGGGACACCCGCCGCGTCGAAACCGGACCGCAGGATCTCGTACATCGTCGCGCGCACCACGTCGCGGTCGCCGTCGTTGCGCACAGGATCGGAGAACCCGGCCACGTCGGTGAACACGATCGAGCAGTTCAGCGGCTCGTGCCAGTCCTGCTGCCAGCGTGCCGCCTCGGCCGCGGCCGGATGCGACCCGTTCGGCGGCCGGGCGGCGCGGGTTTCCGGCGACGCGACGTCGCACAGCGCGGCCAGGCCGTCCAGGTCGATGACGGTCAGGCGGCGGGACCGCTCGCCGCGCGCGATGATTCCGCGGTCGCGCCAGGACCGCAGGAAGCGGCCGACCGTGTCCGCGCTCGTCCCGGCCCAGTCCGCGAGTTCCTGCTGCGACATCGGCAAGGTGAACATCGCGGCGGAGGTCTGCTGGCAGGCGCCCCGGCGCTGAGCCAGGTCGAGCAGCAGCCAGGCCAGCCGCCGCTCGGCGCCTGCCCGTTCGGCCGGAAATAGCCGCGCCCGGTCTTCCTCCCGGCGCTCGGTCACCTGGCGTTCCAGCACCTCGGCGGCGCGCGGGTGGCCGCGCAGGAACTCCGCGAACCGTTCGGCCGGAACGACCATCGCCGAGACCTCGTCCAGCGCAGTCACGGTGGCCGAACGGACACCGGCGGTAAGCGCGGCCCGCTCCCCCACCACGTCCCCCTGACCCCGGACGGCGAGGATCTTCTCTCCGCCGTCGGCGTCCGTGACGCTGACCTTGGCCCAGCCCGAGTCGATGATCGTCACCTGGGAGGCGTCCTCGCCCGCGCGGCACAGCACCGCCCCGGCCCGGAAGAACTCCTCCACCCCGGCGGCCGCCAGCGCCGCCCGCTCGGGGTCGGCCAGCGCGTTCCAGAAACTCCGCGCGGTAGGTCGCTCCCACCGAACGCTGCCCGCGGCCACCGGAATATCCGCGACCTGACCTGCATCGTGCACAGAACTGGCCGGGTCGGATCGCTCGTCCCGTTTCACGGTCAGCCCGTCCCTAAACCGTTAGCGCTCACAATGCCCGGCGCTCGGGCGTCTCCCCGAGGTAAGTCCGCCGCGGCCAGGCTGGTTGGCCGCGGCACGATGAGCCGCGTGGCTCTCCTGTGGCTAGTGTATGCGCGGCGCGTGCTACCCGGCGGGCGCGGGCCGGAAGGTGGCCGCGAAGTCCCGGAAGTAGCGGTAAAAGGCGTTCCAGTCGCTGACAGGCGTGGACCAGTAGAGCGCGTAGGCGTGCCGCGCGTTGGCCAGGATATTCCGGTTGAGCACATGGACCATGACGCCATTCCTGTCGTAGGTGAATTCCCAGTCCGCAGCCTTTTCCGCCTGCGTATAGCGTACTTCGCGCAGCAGGATCAGGTGATATCCGGGATAGCTGCCCTGGCGATCCGCCGCCTGCTGCCGCCAGTCCGCGAGCGGATTGGACTTAGGCTGATCGGACTGGTCGATCAGAAGGAAAATGCCGCTGTTCGCGGGGTCCCGGATATACACGTAGTGGCCGTCATGCGAGATCCGCCAGCCTCGCGGGACGCCGATCGAGAAACCGGTCGGGTTGGTGAAGCGGTAGTACCCAGCCGGGAGCGCGCTCGATCCGCTGCTCGCCGGGGCGCTCCTCGCGGGCGTGCTGGTCGCCGGGGCGCTGCTGGCCGGGGCGCTGCTGGCCGGGGCGGGCGAGGTGGAAGAGGGCGCGGGCCGTGACGCCGCGGCGGCCGGACGGGCGGCCGGATGGCCGGGATGGCGGCCGAGCGTCATGACGATGCCCGCGGCGATCGCCGCGATCGCCGCGACGGCGGCCAGCGCGATAACCAGGGCCCTGCGGCCACGGAAACCAGCGCGCCGTCCCTGCCCGACGGCCTCGGTGGCCTCGGTGGCCGCGGCGGGCGGCGCGGCGCCGGCGGCCTCAGCGGGCGGGGCGACCGCCCCATCGGCCTGGGCGGACGGGGCGGTTTCGGCGTCAGCCGACGCGATCCGGCGGAGCATCCGCCCGGCTCCGGAGGCGTCGAGGCGGGCGGCCGGATCCTTGCGGAGCAGGCCCGCGATCACCGGCCACAGCGGTCCCGCACGAGGAGCGGGCTCGGGCTCGGCGGCCACCACGGCGGTCAGGCTGGCGATCATGCTGTCCCGTTCGAACGGCGGCCGCCCGTCGACCGCCGTGTACAGCGACGCTCCCAGCGCCCACAGATCCGAGGCGGCGCCGGCGCGGCCACCGCGGGCGCGTTCGGGCGCGAGGTAGGACGGCGAGCCGAGCAGCACCCCCGACGCGGTCAGCGCCGGGCTGTCGGTGGCCTTCGAGATCCCGAAGTCGGCTAGCACCACCCGGTCCCCGGGGCCGAGCAGGATGTTGGCTGGCTTCACATCCCGGTGCACGACCCCGGCTTCATGTACGGCGCTCAGGGCAGCCAGCACGTTCAGCCCGACCCGGGCCGCCTCGGCCGGGGACATGGGCCCGTCTTCGGCCAGGACGTCACGCAGCGAGCGGAACGGGACGAGTTCCATGACGATGCAGGGCCGGCCGTCCTCTTCGAGGATGTCGTACACGCTGACCACGTTCGGGTGACTGAGGCGCGCGGCCAGCTGGGCCTCGCGCACCGCACGGCGCCGGGCCGTCTCCCGTTCGGCCGGATCCAGCTGGTCCGGCCAGACGATCTCCTTGATGGCCACGTCCCGGTTGAGCAGTTCGTCGCGCGCCCGCCAGACCGCGCCCATCCCGCCGCGGCCGATGACGGCGCCGAGCCGGTACCGCCCGGCCAGGACGCGCTCCGTCTCTTGGACAGGCGTCTTGTCGGCGGGCATCGCCCCCGGCTACCCACCCAGATCGGGATCTAACGGCTGATTCAGGCGCTAGCATGAGGAACAGTCACAAAAAGCACTCTTGTCACTCTGATGTAGGTCTGTGGCCAGTACCGGCCAGCCCGGCGCCAGGGCGTTGCCGGGCGGGGGTCACCTCAATCGAAGTCCTGGCAGTGTTCCCCGGCGATCGGGCGGACCTCGATGGTCCCGTACCAGGCGGTCGGGTGCTTGGACGCGATCTCGATGGCCTCGTCCAGGTCGGAGCAGTCGATCACGTCGTAGCCGCCGACCTGCTCCTTGGTCTCGGCAAACGGCCCGTCGCTGACCAGCAGTTCCCGGTCGCGGATCCGCACGGAGGTAGCGTCGCCGACGTCCCGCAGCCGGTGGCCGTGCAGCAGCACGCCGCGGCCATCCATCTCGCGGAACCAGTCGGCGTACGCGGGCAGCCCGGCCGGGCGCGGGGTCGCGGGGTCGCTCCAGGCGGACTCGTCGATGCAATGGATCAGCATGTACCTCATGAGACGGCCTCCTTCGTCCATCATCTCAGCGACGAACGGACGGGGGCCTAGAGGACGACATCCAGCATCATCGAGGTGGTGGGGCGCCCAGCGGGGTGCGCGGCGCCGGCGGCGGGTTCGGCGGTGAGGGCCAGGTGGTCACCGGGACGCAGCCCGGTGGCGACGACCGGGCCGGTCATGCCGTGACGGGCCGGCGGGAGCATGGCCACCGCCCGGTCACCGGCGGGGCCGATCAGCCAGAGTTCGTAGCCGCGGGAGGCGGGCAGCGCGTGCAGGGCCACGGCGGTGAACACCAGCTCGCGCATGGAGTGGGACATCACGATCGTGACCGTGCCGCCGCCGCGCACCGCGCCGGTCATCATGGTGGCGTCCCGCGCGGTCAGCACGGCGGCGACCTGCTGGCTGCTGGCCTGGGCCCGGCTGAGCTGATCCCGCATGCCGCCATTGCTGACCCCGAACACCACCGCCGCGGCGACGGCCGCGGCCGCGGCCACCGCGCCCGCCGCCATGGCCAGCCGTTTCCTGGGGGCCGGGCGGCCCGGCCAGGTGCGGAACGGCCAGGTGCGGAGCGCTGCCTCCGGCTCCGGCACGGGCGGTCGCTGCCTGGTCGCCGCGGCGGCCGCCATCACCCGCGCCTTGAGTGCGGGCGGTGGGCTGACAGCGGCGGCGGCGGCCAGCCGGGCGGTGGCCTCGCGCAGGCTGGCGATCTCCCGCGCGCAGTCTTCGCACCGGGTCAGGTGGCGCTCGAACCTGGCCCGGTCCGGCGCGGAGATCGCGTCCATCGCGTACGGCCCGGCGAGGGTGTGAGCTTCGCGCTTGTGCCTCATGACGCCACCCCCAGGCAGTCGCGAAGCCGGATCAGCGCGTCCCGCATCCGCGTCTTGATCGTGCCGCCCGGCACCCCGAGCAGGCTGGCGACCTGGGCGTAGGTGTAGCCGCCGTAGTAGGCCAGGGTGACCGATTCGCGCTGCAACTCGGTGAGCGAGCCCAGGCAGCGCCGCACCCGCTCGCGTTCGAGGCTCGACTCGACGGCCTCGGCCACCTGGTCGAAGGGGACGTCGGCGGCCGCGGTGCGTCGCTCGCGTTCGGACTCCTTCTGCACCGAACGGACCCGGTCCACTGCCCGCCGATGCGCCAGCGTCATCACCCAGGCGGTCGCGCTGCCCCGCCCGGGGTCGAACTTGGCCGCGTTGAGCCACACCTCGAGCAGCACGTCCTGGGTGACCTCCTCGGACTGGGCCGGGTCGCGGACCACCCGCCGGACGATGCCGAACACCGACGCCGCGACCTGGTCGTAGACGGCGTCGAAGGCGTCCGCGTCGCCGCGCGCCACCAGCCGCAGCCACGCGCCGAGGTCGGCGGCAGCGCGAGGCTGGCCGCGCTCCGGGTCGGGGAGGTCGCTGACACTGGTCACATTTAGTATTCGTAGCAGCGACCGCCCGCGGATTGGCGAAGAATTCGGCCAGGCGACCAAACCTGCGCGGCGACTGCGCCGAATAGACATCATGACCTTGAGCGGGGTAGGGCGCCTGGACGCGCGGATCGCGGGACTCGGCGCCGTCGCGGGGGTGCTGGCCGCGGGTGCGGCGCTGGGCGCGGGGCAGCTCGTGGCCGGGCTGACCGGCGCCAGCGGGTCGCCGGTGGTGGTGGTCGGCGAGCTTCAGATCGACTTCACGCCGCCGTGGCTGAAGAACTTCGCCATCACCGAGTTCGGCGCGGACGACAAGCTCGTCCTGGTCACCGGGATCGTGATCGTACTGGGCGTGTTCGCGGCGCTGGCCGGCGCGGCGGCCACCCGGCGGATGGCCTACGGCATGGCCGGCATCGCGGTATTCGCGGCGGTGGGGCTGACCGCGGCGGCGACCCGGCCGGACGCCACGGTCGCCAGCCTGCTGCCCACCCTGGCCGCGACCGCCTCCGCGGTGGCGGTGCTCCAGCTGCTGATTCCCCTGGCGCGGCCGCCGGCCCCGCGGGCCGAACCAGCGGCAGGCAAACCCGGGGGATCGCCGCGGCGCAGCTTCCTCGCGGCCGGGGCGGCGACGGCGGGCATCGGGGCCGCGGCCGGGCTCGCGGGCCGGCTGCTGACCGAGCAGAGCAGCGTGGCCAGCGCGCAGAAGTCGCTGCGCATCCCCAAGCCCGCGGTCACCACGCAGGCCCTGCCGTCCGGCGTCGACCTGAACATCCCCGGGCTCGCCCCGTTCGTGACGCCCAACGCGAGGTTCTACCGGGTGGACACCGCGCTCGTCCTGCCGCAGGTCGACCCGTCGAGCTGGCGGCTGCGGATCCACGGCATGGTGAGCCGCGAGATCACGCTCACCTTCGACCAGCTGATCAAGCGGCCGCTGATCGAGGACTACGTCACGTTGTGCTGCGTGTCCAACCCGGTGGACGGCCCGTACATCGGCAACGCCAAGTGGCTGGGTGCCAGCCTGGCCGCCCTGCTTCACGAGGCGGGCATCAAGGCCGGGGCGGACCAGCTGATGTGCACTTCGGTGGACGGGTTTACCTCGGGCACCCCGGTGCAGACCGTGATGGACGGCCGGGACGCGCTGCTCGCGGTGGCCATGAACGGGCAGCCGCTGCCGATCGCGCACGGCTTCCCGGCCCGCATGGTCGTGCCCGGGCTCTACGGGTACGTGTCCGCGACCAAGTGGGTGACGGACATCGAGGTAACCACGTTCTCCGGCAACTTTGCCTACTGGGCGCAGCGCGGCTGGTCGCAGCAGGCGCCGATCAAGACCGAATGCCGCATCGACGTGCCGAACGGCCTGCAGGAGATCAAGGCCGGCCGCACCGCGGTGGCCGGGGTGGCGTGGGCCCAGCACAAGGGCGTCGAGGCCGTCGAGGTGCGGGTGAACCGGGGGCCGTGGCAGCAGGCCCGGCTGGCCGCCGTGCCCGGCCTGGACACCTGGCGGCAGTGGGTCTGGGAATGGGACGCCACCTCCGGGGGACATGTGCTCGAGGCCCGCGCCACCGACAAGACCGGCTACACGCAGACCAGCGCGCTGGCGCCGCCGGAACCCAACGGGGCCACCGGCTACCCGATGGTCTCCGTCCCGGTCCGCTGAGGGAGCCGGGCGCTAGGTGTAGCCGTCCCCCGGGGTACGCGTGGGCGGGTAGGTGGGCCGGTCGTAGCCCCTGCGCACCACCCGCCGTCTCGTCACGCGCCGGGAGACCTCACCGATCAGCGACCCGATGGCGACGCCGAGCACCAGGTTGAGCAGGCCGGTCGCGATCTTCTGCGACGTCGGGGCGGTGGTGCTGAACGGGAACACCACGGCGACCAGGGTGGCGAGCCCGATGATCCAGCCGAAGAAGACCCGGGGGTACGGGGTAGACAGCAGCAGCAGGTACATCAGCGCGGTAGCGGCCAGGGCGCACGCGGCGGCCGCGAGCACGTAACCCACGGTGGAGGCGTTGCCCCAGGCGCCCTCGCGGCGCGGGGACAGGATCGGCACCTTGAACAGCCAGCGGGCTACCAGGATCCCGACCAGCGCGATCAGCGCCGCGACCACCGCGGTCGCCACGCCGCCCGACCACAGCGGCCTGGCGTCGACGCGACGCGTGGGCTCCGGATCCTGATCCTGCCTGGGCATCGGAACTGTCATCACTCGGCTCGCTTAGTCTAGAGAAAACCCCTTTGCTACAGAGGTAACCGCCGGCGGCGATCCGAAACTCCCGGCCGGGTCCGCTGCTTGTGAATTGCTGCCGCGCGGCGAGTCAGATGGTTAGCTAAGGAAATGAAAAGGGGGTCCCGGCTGTTAACGTGGCTGCGCGGATAAGGGGCTACGCGCTGTCAGGGAGGACAGTGGATACGGCTGGGACGCGGACTTCGCAGGACAGGTGGCTGCGGCGGCTGGCGGGTTACTGCTGGCATCATCGCCGGACGGTGGTGATCGCGCTGGCGGGCGCGCTCGCGGCGACCGTCGCGACCGCGGCGATCCCGCTGGTGCAGCGGCAGATCATCGACAACGTGATCGTGACCCACCGGGCGTCCATCTGGCCGCTGGCCGGGCTGCTCATCGTCGCGGCCGCGGTGAACTTCTACGGCATCTACCTGCGCCGCTACCGGGGCGGCCGGCTCTCCCTCGACGTCCAGCACGAACTGCGCACCGAACTGTTCGACTCGCTGTCCCGGCTGGACGGCGCGCGCCAGGACGAGATGCGCACCGGGCAGCTGGTCGGGCGGGCCATATCCGACCTGAACATGGTGCAGGGCCTGCTGTCCATGGTGCCGGTCACGCTGGGCAACATCGTGCTGTTCGTGCTGACCATCGGCATCATGGTGGCGCTCTCCCCGGTGCTGACGATCGTGACCGTCGCGGTCGCGCCCGCGCTGTGGGTGATCGCGCTGGCCTCGCGGCGCAAGCTGTTCCCGGCGAGCTGGGACGCGCAGCAGCAGTCCGGCGAGGTGGCCGGGGTGGTCGACGAGGCCATCGGCGGGGTCCGCGTGGTCAAGGGGTTCGGCCAGGAGGAGCAGGAGCAGGAGCGCCTGGAAGCGGCGAGCAGCAGGCTGTTCGCATCCCGGCTGCGGATGATCCGGCTGACGGCCAGGTACAACCCGGCACTGACCGCGATCCCCTCGCTCGGCGTGGTCGGCGTCCTGGCGCTCGGCGGCTGGCTCGCCATTCACGGCTCGATCACGCTGGGCACGTTCCTGGCGTTCTCCGCCTACCTGGCCCAGATGGCCGGCCCGGTGCGCATGCTCACCTACATGGTCACGCTCGGGCAGGAGGCCCGGGCCAGCGTCATCCGGGTGTTCGACATCATCGACTCGCGGCCCGCGATCGCCGACAAGCCGGACGCAATCGAGCTGCCGCCCGACGCGACCGGGCTCAGCTTCGAACAGGTCAAGTTCGGTTACATACCGGACGAGCCGGTGCTACGCGGCCTGTCGCTGCACGTCGAACCGGGCGAGACGGTCGCCGTAGTCGGCGCGTCCGGGTCGGGCAAGTCCACCATCGCGCAGCTGCTGCCGCGTTTCTACGACCCCCAGTCGGGCGTGGTCCGGATCGGCGGGTACGACGTCGCCGACGTGACCCGTGACTCGCTGCGCGCCGCGATCGGGCTGGTCATGGAGGAGAGCTTCCTGTTCTCCGACACAATCCGGGCCAACCTCGCCTACGGCCGGCCGGACGCGACCGAGGAGCAGATCGTAGCGGCGGCCCGGGCCGCCCAGGCGCACGAGTTCATCGCCCGGTTGCCGCAGGGCTACGACACCGTCGTGGGCGAGCAGGGCCTTACCTTGTCGGGCGGCCAGCGGCAGCGGGTGGCGCTGGCCCGGGCGCTGGTCACCGACCCGCGGCTGCTGGTGCTCGACGATGCCACCTCGGCCATCGACCCGCGCCTGGAGGCCGAGATCCACGCCGCTCTGCGCGCGGTGATGCGGGGCCGGACCACGCTGATCATCGCCCACCGCCGGTCCACGCTGAACCTGGCCGACCGGATCGTGGTCCTGGACTCCGGCCGGGTCGCCGACACCGGCACCCACACCGAGCTCGAGGAACGCTGCCCGCTGTACCAGCGGCTCATCGTCAGCGGAGAGTACGACGACGAATCGGTCCGCACGGTGGAAGACGCGCTGGACGACCGGGCTATGGCCGCGGCGGTCCCCGCCGGCGGCAGCCGGCCAGGGAGCAGGGTCGGCGCCGGCCCGGTCCCCCAGACCCGGCGCCGCGCCGCCGCCACGGTGGCCGCGGCGGGGGGACCGGTTACGGCGGCGTTCGCCAGCCTGCCGCCCTCCCCCGAGCTGCTGGCCCAGGTCGACGCGCTGCCGCCGGCCGCCGACACGCCGGACGTGGCGGTGGCCCAGGCCCGGGCCGGCGACCGGCACTTCACGCTGCGCAGGCTGCTGCGGCCGCTGGCCGCCGCGCTGATCATCGGGCTGGTCCTGGACGGCCTGGACGCGGTGGCCGGGCTGGCGCTGCCCGCGCTGGTCAGGAACGGCATCGACCACGGCGTGGAGACGAAGGCTTTCCACGCCATCGTGCTCGTCTCGCTCATCGGGCTGGCCATCGTGCTGGCCGACTGGCTGGTCAACCGGGCCGAGATCATGGTGGTCGGGCGGAACGGCGAACGGCTGCTGTACACCCTGCGGGTCAAGCTCTTCGCCCAGCTCCAGCGATTGGGCCTGGACTTCTACGAGCGCGAGATGTCCGGCCGGATCCTGACCAGGATGACCACCGACGTGGACGCGCTGTCCACGTTCCTGCAGACCGGGCTGGTCACCATGGTCAGCTCGGTGCTCACCTTCTTCGGCGTGCTCGCCGCGCTGCTCATCATCAACCTGCAGCTCGGCCTGGCCGTGCTGTGCATCTTCCCGGTGCTGGTGGTGGCCACGCTGGTGTTCCGGTCCAAGTCGAGCAGGGCGTACAACGAGTCGCGGGAACGGGTCGCGGCGGTCAACGCCAACTTCGCCGAGAACGTGGCCGGGCTGCGGGTGACCCAGGCGTTCCGCCGCGAGCAGGCCAACCGGGACCGGTTCGGCGGGCTGAGCCACGCGTTCCTGACCTCACGGCTGCAGGCCCAGCGGTACATCGCGATCTACTTCCCGTTCGTGCAGACGCTGTCCACCGCCGCGGGCGCGATCGTGCTGGTGCTGGCGACCGGCCAGATGCACAGCGGGGCGCTGACCACGGGCGCACTGATCGCCTACCTGCTCTACATCGACATGGTGTTCTCCCCCGTCCAGCAGCTGTCCCAGGTCTTCGACGGTTACCAGCAGGCCATGGTGGGGCTGCGCCGGATCACCGACCTGCTCCGGCTGCGCACCTCCACGCCGCCGCCGGGCCGGCCGGTCGACGCGGGCCGGCTGCGCGGCCGGATCGAGCTGCGCGACGTGGACTTCAGCTACGGGGCCATATCAGGTAAGCACAGCGAAGCCAACGCGCTGTCCCGGATCAGCCTGACCGTCGAGCCCGGCGAGACCGTCGCCCTGGTCGGCCAGACCGGTGCGGGCAAGTCCACGCTGGTCAAGCTCATCGCCAGGTTCTACGACGCGACCGGCGGCCAGGTCCTGGCGGACGGCACCGACGTCCGGGAGTACGACCTGGCCAGCTACCGGCACCAGCTCGGGATCGTCCCGCAGGAGTCCTACCTGTTCGCGGGCACGGTCAGGGACTCCATCGCGTACGCCAGGCCGGACGCCAGCGACGCCGAGATCGAGGCGGCGGCCCGGGCGACCGGTGCGCACGACATGATCACCCGGCTGGCCGGCGGCTACGCGCACGAGGTGGCCGAACGCGGCCGCAACCTGTCGGCCGGCCAGCGCCAGCTCATCGCGCTGGCCCGCGCGCAGCTGGCCGACCCCGCCATCCTGCTGCTCGACGAGGCCACAGCCGCCCTCGACCTGGCCGCCGAGGCCGCGGTGAACCATGCGATCAGCGAGCTGACCGCGGCACGCACCACGATCGTGGTCGCGCACCGGCTGACGACCGCGGCCCGCGCCGACCGGATCATGGTCCTGGACTCCGGCCGCATCGTGGAGGCGGGCAGCCACGACGAGCTGCTCGCCGCCGACGGCACCTACGCCGCCCTGTGGGACGCCTTCACCGGCGAGTCCGAGCTGGTCGCGTAGCGGCGGGCGCCGAACCCGGCCCGTTCGGGATAATGCTTGCCGGGGTGAGGGATGTACCGGCTGCTCTACCGGATGGTGCTACGGCGGGTGCCCGCGGAGGCGGCGCACCTGGCGGCGTTCGGGCTGATCCGGGTCTTCGGGTCGGTCGCGCGGGTGCCAGGGGCGGCGTGGCTGCTCCGGCGGTGGCTGGGGCCGCGGGATCCGGTGCTGCGCGTGCGGGCGCTGGGGCTCGAGTTCCCCGGGCCGCTCGGCCTGGCGGCCGGGTTCGACAAGGACGCGCGCGGGACGCGCGGGCTGGCCGCGCTCGGGTTCGGGTTCGTCGAGGTCGGAACCGTGACCGCGCGGGCGCAGCCGGGGAACCCCAGGCCGCGGATGTTCCGGCTGACCGCGGACCGGGCGCTGGTCAACAGGATGGGCTTCAACAACGCCGGGGCGGCCGCGGCCGCGGCCCGGCTGGGTCGTTCGCGCGGGCGGCGTGCCCGCGGCGGCCCGGTCGTCGGGGTGAACATCGGCAAGACCCGCGCCGTGCCGGACGCCGACGCGGCCGGGGACTACGCGGCCAGCGCGCGGGCGGTGGCCGCGGTGGCGGACTACGTGGTCGTCAACGTCAGCTCGCCGAACACGCCGGGCCTGCGTGACCTGCAGGCCGCGGACCGGCTCCGGCCGGTGCTTGCGGCGGTGCGTGCCGCGCTCGACACGGCTGCTCCCGGGCGGCATCAAGGGAGAGTCCCCCTGCTGGTCAAGATCGCGCCGGACCTGGCCGACGCGGACGTGGACGCGGTCGCAGACCTGGCCCTCGAGCTCGGTCTCGACGGGATCATCGCGACGAACACCACCACCTCCAGGGACGGCCTGGCCAGCCCGGCCGCGGAGGTAGCGGCGGCCGGGCCGGGCGGCCTGTCCGGGCCCCCGCTGCGCGCCCGTTCGCTGGCGGTCCTGCGCCGCCTGCACGCGCGGGCCGGTGACCGTCTGGTGCTCATCGCGGCCGGCGGGATCGAGACCCCGGACGACGCCTGGGAACGGCTGCAGGCCGGCGCCACGCTGGTCCAGGCCTACACCGCATTCGTCTACGGCGGACCTCTGTGGCCGCGGCGGATGCATGCCGGGCTGGCCGCGCGGTTGCGGGCGCCGGCTAGCTGAGGGGCGGGTCGAGTAGCCGGAGGGTGGCGGTGCCGGCGTCGAGTTCGGCCGCGATGCCGTAGGGGAAGGCCTGGAACCGACCGCCGTGGCCCACATTGGCCCAGGCGATCATCGGCACATCGAGATCGCCGAGGCGTTCGGTGAGGATGTCCTGGATCATTTCCGGCGGCCCGCAGCCGGTGAAGGTTCCGGCCACGATGCCGGCCACGCCGTCGAGGTACCCCGAACGCCGCAGCTGGGTCAGCATCCGGTCGACGCGGTAGTCCTCCTCGTCGACGTCCTCGAGCAGCAAGATGCCGCCCCGGGCCGGGCGGGACGTGCCGGTGGCCAGCGAGGAGGCGAGCAGGCACAGGGTCCCGCCGGTGGTGACCCCGCGGGCCAGGCCGGGGACCACGGTGACCGCCCGCGGGTACCGGACCAGGGTGGCCTGTTCCGGCCGCATCAGGGTGCGCAACAGCGATCCGAACGAGTAGTGCGATGCGCCCTCCCGGATGGCGACCATCGGCCCGAACACGGACGCCCAGCCGAGCCTGACCGCCACCGCCTCGAGCACCGCGGTCACGTCGGAGTAGCCGGCCAGCACCTTGGGCGGCATGCCCGCCAGCCCGTCCCAGTCCATCGCCTCCAGGGTGCGCTGCGCGCCGTAGCCGCCGCGGGCGAACAGGATCCCCGCGATGCCCGGCTCGGTCAGCGCGGACCGCAGGTCATCGGCGCGCATCGCGTCGTCGCCGGCCAGGTACGGGCGCATGGTGCCGGGGTCGTGCGCGGACGGGTAGGTGACCGGCTCCAGGCCAGCGAACCGCAGGGCGTCCAGGCCCGCGTTCAGCGCTTCGGGTTCGACCGGGCCGCTGACGCAGAGCACCGCGACCCGGTCCCCCTCGGAGAGGGCGCGGGGGCGGGCCAGCGAGACCGGCTCGCTCACCGGGCCCCGTCTCATAGGGCTATGTCTAGCTGCTCGAAGGGGACCTGGCAGGGGTTGCCCGCGGCGAGCCAGATGCGGCGGGCGGTCAGGTCCATCAGCACCGAGGCGATGGTCGCGCCCTGCTCGCACGGGTGCGCGGCCGGGTCGGGGTGGGCGCAGATGCTGTGCGGGTAGTCGGCGTGATCGGCCAGCAGGATGCCGAAGTCGTCCAGCGTCCTGGCGGTCGCCGCGGCGCGCAGGCGCTGCAGCCGGACGACGGAGCTGGGCATGGCCCACAGGGATAGGTCCGCGGGATGGATGTCGCCGAGGAAGTGATTGGTGTGCCGCAGCACGCCGTCCTCGGGGTACACCGGGTACAGCCGGGTGAAGTCACCGGGGGCCGCCTCGATGTCCAGCGCGGCGCCGCCGGCCTGCGCGATCAGGTAGTTGGCGGACGAGGAACGCGGGCCGGCCTGGAGCACCTCGAGGGCGTCGGTGACCGTGGTGCAGTCGAGCACGGCGCGCAGCAGCACGTGGTAGGGCAGCCCGGGCTCGCCGACGTCCGCGTCGGTCACCAGGGCGTTGGTGACCAGGCCGAGGCCCGCCGCGTTCATCCCGGTCTTGGCGAGCAGGCCGGCCTCGACCACCGTGACGAAGTCCGGGCCCTCGTCCTGGCGGACCTCGAGCACGACCAGCGTCTGGGCCGAGTGCAGGAGCCAGTCCCAGTTCTGCCCGATGAGCACGGGGTCGTTCTGGCCGGGCGCGGGGACGCAGGCGAACGCGCTGCACTCTGCTGGCTGGGAGAACTGGGCTGGGAGCTTGCCAGCTGTTGGTGCCTGGCGGGCCTTGGCCGCGTACATCACCTCGGTGCGCACGTTGATCGCCAGCACGTCGGCCAGGTCGAGCCCGGCGCCGTCCGCGATGCCGCGCAGTTCCTCCAGGTACGCGGGCATGACCGAGCCAATCGGCGCCTCGAACCTAGCCGCCTCGCGCCGGACGGCGGGCCAGTCCCACCCGGCGTAGTGGGCGAAGGTCTGCTGGTAGGCCTGGACCGACAGCCGGACCCGGGTCGCGGCCTGGCGGCCGTACTGGCGGCCGCGCTGGTAGCTGCTGCCCTCGACGCGCACGTGCTGGGTGCTGGTCATCCACGCTCCCCTGGGTCTGGCCGGTCGGGTCTACGCTAACCTGAACATATGGGCCTGAGACGGTGGCTGGCCTGGGTCTGGCGACACGTTCCGTTCGCCCGCCGCCGCGGCGGGCCCGGACTGGCCGGCGTGCGCGAGCCGAGACGGCCCCGGCCCCCGTTCCGCCCGCCGCAGGCCATGGCGGCGGAACCCGAGGCGTCCGCGGTGGCCACCCTGACCAGATCCCGGCACCGGCGGTGGCGCCCGTGGCGGCACCAGTGGCGGCGCCGGCCGCACGCCGGACCCGCCTGACCCTCCCGGCCCCGGCCCCGGCGCTGCCGGCCCCGGCGCTACCGGCCCCGGCGCTGCAAGCTGAGGCCGGCCGCCTGCGCGACCTCGCGGTACGCGGTCGCCAGCGTGTCCAGGGGTGCGTGCGCGTTCCGCCCGCTCGGGTTCGGCACCACCCAGAGCTGGGAGCCGTGCAGGTCTTCCGGCTGGCGGCCGAGCACCGCCCGCGGCGCCGCGAAGGCGGTCCGGTAGGCGGTGACGCCCAGGATGGCGACCACCCGCGGGTGAAAGCGGGCTATCTTCGGCCAGAGGGCGCGGGCACCGTCGGCCAGTTCCGCCGGGCCGAGCTCATCGGCGCTCGCCGTTGCCCTTTCGACCAGGCTCGTGATGCCGACGCCGCGGCGCAGGAGGTAGTCCCGGTCGGCCGGGGCGAGCCCGGCCGACGCGTCGATCAGGTGGTCGGTGATGCCGGCCCGCAGCAGGGCCGGGTAGAACCGGTTGCCGCGCGGCGCGAAGTGGCCCTGCACGGCGACGCTGCGCAGGCCGGGGTTGACGCCGACGAACAGGAGCCGAACGCCCTCGGCGATCAGGTCCGGCAAGGTGGCTCCGGTGAACGACCTGAGTTCGGCGCGGGTGAAGCTGACGTTCCTGGGTGGCCCCAAGCGGGATCGTCCTCTCCCTGCGAGCCGGCAACCAGCGGAATTCTCACCACAAGATATGGCACACTGAGATTCGCCGTCGTCCGGGCACGTATGAGGGACCCCGGGCGCTTTGCCGGCTCGGGTCAGGGCACGGCGTACGACTACGACCGAGGGCGCCGGTGCTCATGCCTACCACCGACGATCAGCGAGATCCCGCGGTTGCGGCTGCGCCGGTCACGGACCAGGACGCGACGGTTCCGGACGCGACGGTTCCGGATTCCGACCTGCGGCCGGCCGGGCAGCGGAAGAGGTCCTGGCGCCAGCTGATGATGGTCGTGGTGGCGGCGATCGTCCTGATGCTGCTCATCAAGGCATTCGTTGTCCAGGTGTACCGGATTCCCTCGTCCTCGATGGAGGACACCCTGCTCACCGGCGACCGGGTGCTGGTCAACAAGCTGGTCTACCACGTCCGCGGCATCGCCCGCGGCGACATCGTGGTGTTCAGCGGGTACGGCTCCTGGGGCACCATCACGGGCGCGCCGGATCCCTCCCCGCCGGGCAACCCGCTGCTGCGGGTCGCGTACGACGTGCTCGCCGATATCGGCGTGTACAGCACGCAGACGTACTACATCAAGCGGGTCATCGGGCTGCCCGGCGATCGCGTGGTGTGCTGCGTGAACGGCAAGGTAACGGTCAACGGCGTGCCGCTGGACGAGACGTCCTACCTGTTCCCCGGCGCGCGCCCGTCGATGCAGCGGTTCAGGGTGATCGTCCCGCCCGGACGGCTGTGGGTCATGGGCGACAACCGGGCCATCTCCGATGACTCGCGAGGGCACAAGTCCGCCAGATTCCCGGCCATGGGAACCATCCCGGAGAACAAGGTGTGCGGCCGGGCGTTCATGATCATCTGGCCGCCGTCGCAGATCGGCGACCTGCCGATTCCCGCCACATTCCAGCAGGCCGCGTGGCACGCCGGGGCGGCCGCGGCGCGTTAGCTGCTGCCCCTAGTCGTGCGTGTGCTGTTGAACGGCGGCGGGCTTGGCATCATCGGCGGGTGCCACGTGCCCGAGGACGCACGCCGCCGGCGGGTCGAGGTCGAGCATTTCGGTTCGGAGGTGCTCGAACCCGGCTTCGGTGAGCAGGCCTGCCAGCTCGCTGCCGGCCGCCGACGACGTGGCCGCGGTGGCACCGGGACAGCGAGGCTGGGATACCAGGGCGATGCGCCCGCTGGGCCGCAGGTCATCGGCGCGCATCGCGTCGTCGCCGGCCAGGTACGGGCGCATGGTGCCGGGGTCGTGCGCGGGCGGCTGGGTCGGGCCACATGCCGACTGTATTGACGGCGAGCGCGGCGTTGAATGGCCCGTCGCCGGCGTACAGGCTCTCGACCGGCGCGTGAATCAGGCGTACCCGTCCGGCCCGTATGGCGGCCTTGTCGCGGAGGCGGGCCTGACAGATCATGACCTGCGAATGGTCGACGCCCACCACCCGTCCCCGGATCGCCCGGGTGGCGAGGGCGGCGATGGCCACGCCCGGACCGCAGCCGAGTTCGATGACGCGGTCGGCCGGCTGGACGTCGAGAAGCTGCACCGCCCAGCGGTTGCGCGCCACGTTCGACGAGCGCCAGCCCATGATCCAGCCGGCGACGTGCCCGATGGCTCCGGTCGGCTGGTGGAACTGCGCCAGCCCTCCCCGAGGAGCCCGCCATCGCATGATGCGGCCCAGCATCCTCTGCTTGATGTCCATCAGGCGAGCAAAGCACTTCCAGTACAAGTACGCTTGAAGTCAAATGCCTGCTACCGAGCGCACCCTGGCTTCGCCGGTCCCGCCCGCGTTGCTGTCAATCGGCGAGTTGTCCGGACGTACCGGCGTGCCAGGGCTGCGCGGTCTCTCAGTGGAAGAAAGCCACGCGCGAGCGCACTGACAGGCCCCCTGACGCGACGCGCCAGAGTCAGTTTGGGTACCGGGTGGGTTCGGTGGTGTAGCTGCGCCCGGCCGGGGTGGTCCAGCGGAAGGTGCCGTCGGGGAGCTGGTCGACCGTCCATCCGGGGTGCTGCTTGAGGCGGTGGTCGTGGCGGCACTTCGGACCGGTGTTACAGCGGCACGTCCGGCCGCCTGCCTCATACGGGGTGTTGTGGTCGGTGTCGCACTGGGCGGCGGGCCGGCGGCACACCGGACTGGTGCAGGTGGAGTGTCTCACCTGGATCAGGTGCTTCAACTCCACGCCGGGGTCGTGGCCGCGGGCCTGGTGCGCGTGGTCGCACGGGTCGGTGGTCAGCGACTCCAGGGTGATGATCAGGTCCGGCCCGTCGCCGGGGGCGTGCAGCCGCCAGGTGCCGTACCCGCCGGGCGGGCCGTCCCGGCTGGCCGGGGTGAACGTGAACCCGGTTTCTCCGGGCGGCCCGGGTCCGGCGCGTTGCCGGTGGCTCCTGGGTTCGGGCCGGGCGCAGCCGTGCCCGGCGGCGTGGCCGTGCTCGTCGGTCACGGTCACGCACCAGGTCGTCTTCGGGTTGCGCGCGGCCGCGGCGGCCAGGTCCCGGGCCAGCCACGGGTCGACCGGGCCGATCCCGGCGAGCTCGCCGGGCCGGTCGGCCAGGCCGGTCACGGTAGCCAGCGGGACGGTCAGGGTGACCCGCCCGGCGAACCCGGCCGGCGCCGCGCCGCCCGCCGGCCCGGCCGAAGGCGGTGATGCGTCCGGGCCCGCAGGGCCTGACCCGCCCGAGCCTGGCCCGGTACCGTCTGCGCCGCCGTCGGCGTCCCGGCGGGGACGGGAGTCCTTGCCCAGCAGCAGGTCCAGGAAGGCGCGGGCGCGGAGTACGTCCATGTCGCCCTCGAGCCCGGCTTTCTTCAGCTCCCTGGCCCAGGCGGTGATCCGCTGGTCGGCGGCCAGGACCTCGTCCGGGGGCAGCTCGCAGCCCATCAGCGCAGCGTTGCCAGAATCTTCGGCCCACCGCTCCACCCGGGCGTCCTTCGCCGCGGCCTCCCGCCGCTGCCTCGCCTTCTCGGGGGCGACCTCCATCACCGCCGTGGCGATCGCGGCGCGCAGCCCGCCGGGGGTCAGCCGGGCGGCCCGGTCCAGGACCTTCTGCTCGGCGGCGCGGGCTTCGGCCGCGTCGAGCAGGGCCGTGGCGCCGGTGATGATCTCGGCTTTGTACCGGGTGATCGTCCCGTCCAGCAGCGCGGCGGCGGTGCCGGGCAGCCGGGTTCCGAGGGTCCGGGCCAGGTCGATCAGGGTGTCGGCCCGGCCGCGGGACTCGGCCAGCGCGTACGCGACCTGGTCGACGGTGAACTCCGCGTCCGGCGGGGCGGGATTGCGGCGGGCCAGCTCGGCGATGGCGGCGACCTTGCGGGCGCCGGCGTGGGCCTCGACCCGGTCCCACGCGCACACCACCCCGATCAGCTCGGCCTCGGACACCCCGGCAAACCGGCCGTCCTCCCCGGCAGCGGCATCCGCGGCGACGGCCAGGCCCGCGCAGCCGGGCAGCACGTCCAGCGGCATCCCCGGGCCGAACGACGCCGCCGGGCTGGACGACTCGCCGGGAAAGATGCGCGCCGAGCCGGGCTGGCCGGGGCCTCGTCGCCCGGTGGTGGCTGCTTCTACGGCGAGCAGCTCATCGGCGGCGGCCTCGCGGATCTCGGCGAGCTCCTCCGCGGTGAACGGCTCGAAGTCCTCGAACTCGTCCGGGCCGGGCGGCTCATCGTGTTCGCAGACCCGGTCCAGCCCCGCCTCCAGCTCGGCTGCCGTCATCGGATCCGGATGCGTCCAGGCGGGATTATCGTCCCACTCTGGCTCCGCAGGAACCGGTTCCGGAGGCATGTACCACCACCCGTTCGGAATGATGATCTTTATAGAACATAATAGCGTATTATGGCTTACGTTTCTATCTTTTTGGGAATATATTCCGGGATGTACCTCAGCTTGCCGGGGGCGCGGTGGAGCCGCGGACCTCGAGGGCCGGGGGCAGCAGGTGGAGTTCGGCGGGGCGGGCCGGGTCGGCCACCCGGGCCAGCAGGGTGCGGGCGGCGAGCCGGCCGACCTCGAAGCCGGCGCTGTCGACGCTGGTGAGCCAGATCGACCGCAGCCGGGCCAGGTAGGTGTTGTCGTAGCCGGCCAGGGAGAGCCTGCCGGGCACGTCGACGTTCATCTCCGAGGCGGCCGACCGGGCGCCGACGCAGGTCAGGTCGTCGACGGCGAAGATCGCGGTCGGCGGTTCGGGGCTGCTGAGCAGCCGAACGGTGGCGCGGTACCCGCCGTCCTCGGTGAAGTCGGCCCACTCGACCCTGATGTGCTCGCCCAATCCGCAGGCCCGCATGGTGTCCTCGTAACCCTGCTGGCGCAATTTCGGCACCACGTTGCTGGTCCCGGACACGCGCCCGGAAATGTGCGCGATCCTGCGGTGGCCCAGGTCGATCAGGTGGCGGGTGGCCAGCGTCGCGCCGAGCAGGTCGTCATTCGCGACCGCGTCCACCCGCGGCAGGTCGATGTCCCGCCAGCCCACCGTGACCGTCGGGACCGCGCTGGCGATCTCGGCGATGACCGGCGAGTTCGCCTGGGTGCCCGCGAGGATGAAGCCGTCGGCCTCGAGCCCGAGGAAGCCGCGCAGCACCGAGTCGTCCATCCGCCGGTCCAGCCGGCCGCCGCCGCTGAGCACGACGTGCCTGCCGTCGGCCTCCAGAACGGAGATCAGGCCGTCGAGGAGGTCCACGAACCACGGGTGGCGGACGTCGTTGAGCAGCACTCCGATGGCCCGGCTGCTCCCCTCACGCAGCGTCCGGGCGGCGGCGTTGGGCCGGTAGCCGAGATCGGCGATGGCCTGGTCCACGAGTGCTCGCCGCACCGGGCTGACCTTCGGCGAGCCGCGCAGCACGAGGGAGACGAGGGACTTGGAGACCCCGGCACGTTCGGCCACGTCACGGATGGTGGGCCGGGGCGCCGGCTCCTCGCCGTTAACCGGCATCGGGGACCTCCGTGGTGGCCGTTGGAACGATCTACCGAACGAGCCTAGCTTATTCGCTCACCCGAAGCTCCGGGCGAACGCAGGGCAGCGTCAGGCCTTGACATAAGCCGTCCGGCAAGGGACCCTATTACATGTTGGAACGATCTAACGGATTCCAATCTTGTCCAATCTTAGCTTCGCGTCGCGGAGGCCGGGCCATGAGCATCAGCACGTCACGGGTGATGGAGTACGACCCGTTCAGCCAGGAGTTCCAGACCGACCCGTTCGGCGTGTACCGCTGGATGCGCGACGAGGCCCCCGTGTTCTACAGCGAGAAGTGGAACTGGTGGGCGCTGTCCCGGTTCGAGGACGTCCGCGCGGCCGCGACGGACCCGCAGACGTTCCTGTCCTTCGAGGGCATCGACATCGACGACACCGCCAAGGACCAGAGCGGGCCCGGGTTCCTGCCCGACATCGACAACCCGCGGCACGACCAGATCCGCCGGATGATCCAGCCCCAGCTGCTGCCCAACCGCATCGCCGAGCGGGAGGACGCGGTCCGCGCCGTGGTCCGCGGGCTGATCGACGCCTGGCGGCACCGCGGCACCGTGGACCTGGCCCAGGAACTGGCCTGGCCGACGCCGAACGAGGTGTTCTTCGACCTGCTCGGCCTGCCCGCGGCCCGTGCGCAGGGCCGGGAGCAGCTCAACCGGTGGGTGCACGAACTCAAGGACCGCAAGCCCGACGACTCCCGGCTCACCCCGGTGGCCAAGGCCGCCACCGCCGGCATCCAGGCCTATTTCACAGACCTGCTGCACGAGCGGCGCGCCCGGCCGCGCACGGACCTGGTGACCCACATCGTCACCGCCGAGATCGGCGGCGTGCCGTTCGCCGAGGAGGACTTCGGCCCCGCCTCGGAGGTCCTCGGCCTGATGATGGTGCTGTTCCTGGGTGGCGTCGAGAGCACCGCGGGGCTCATCGGGACGCTGTTCAAGCTGCTCGCCGAGAACCCGGACCAGCGCGCCATCCTGCGCCAGAACCCGCCGCTCATCCCGGACGCCGTCGAGGAGGCGATCCGGCTCGCGACGCCCTTGCAACTGGTCGGCCGAACGGCCTCGCGCGACGTCACCCTGCACGGCGTCACGATCCCGGCCGGGGGCCGGGTGGTGCTGGTATACGGCGCGGCAAACCGCGACGAGCGGCGGTTCGCCGACCCGGACCGCTTCGACGTGAGGCGGGGGCGGTTCCGGCACCTCGGGTTCGGCGAGGGGATGCACGGCTGCCTCGGGGCGCCGCTGGCCCGGCTCGAGGCGAAGGTCGCCCTGGAGGAGGGGCTGCCCGTGCTCGGCGACTACACGATCGCGGCGCCGCCGGTGCGCTACCGGACCACCCCGAACATGTACGTCTGGGACAACCTGCACCTGGCGTTCCCGGTCGCCGCGGCTTCCGGGCACCACGCGCACGTGGAGACCGTTCGGCGCGACTCGACCAGCATGACCGTGCTCACCCGGGAGTTCGAGGCCGACGTCCGGGTGGAAGGCAAGGACGAGGTCGCGGACGGGGTGGTGGCCCTGACCCTCCGGCAGATCGCGGACAGCCCGCTGCCCCGGTGGTCGCCGGGCGCGCACGTCGACCTGATCCTGGACGGGGTGCCGACCCGGCAGTACTCGCTGTGCGGGGACCCGGCCGACCACCACCTGTGGCGGCTGGGCATCCTGCGCGACGCTCAGGGTGGCGGCGGTTCGCGGTTCGTCCACGACCGGCTGCGGGCGGGAGATACGGTGCGGGTCCGCGGTCCGCGGAATAACTTCGAGCTCGTGGATTCGCCCCGGTATCAGTTCATCGCGGGCGGGATCGGCATCACGCCGATCCTGCCGATGATCGCCGCGGCTTCGGCGGCCGGGGCCGACTGGAATCTGCTGTACGGCGGGCGGTACCGGGCGTCGATGGCGTTCTTGCCCGAGCTCACTCGGTACCGCGACCGGGTCACCGTGGCGCCGCAGGACGAGACCGGGCTGCTCGACCTGGACGCGCTGCTGGGCACGCCGCGGCCGGACACGCTGGTCTACTGCTGCGGGCCCGAGCCGCTGCTGGCCGCGGTCGAGGCGCGCTGCCGCGCCTGGCCGGCCCGGTCGCTGCACGTGGAGCGGTTCAGCGCCCGGCCGCTGACCGCGCCGGTCCGCGCCGGGGCCTTCGAGGTGGAACTGGCCGCCAGCGAGCTCACCCTGACGATCCCGCCGGACCGCTCGATCCTGGACGTGGTCGAGGAGGCCGGGGTCGGGGTCCTGTCGTCCTGCGCCGAGGGCACCTGCGGCACCTGCGAGACGGCCGTGCTCAGCGGCGTGCCCGACCATCGCGACTCGGTGCTGACCGAGGAGGAGCGCCAGGCCAGGGACTGCATGATGATCTGCGTCTCGCGCTCGTGCACGGACCGCCTCGTGCTGGACCTGTGATCATCGACGGGCCAGCGGCACGGGCGGCTGATCTCGGATCTGCCGGGCAGCCGCTACGCTCTCGGGCATGGCCACTGACTTGGTACCTCCGTTCGCCGACGATGCTTTCCGCCGCGTGCTGTGCGTAGTGGCGCACCCCGACGACGTGGAGTACGGGATATCGTCGGCCGTCGCGTCCTGGACGGCGCGCGGTGTAGATGTCGCGTATCTGCTCCTGACCCGGGGGGAAGCCGGCATGGACAGCAGCCCGCCGGAGCGGACCGCGCAGCTTCGCACCGAAGAGCAGATCGCGGGGTCGCGGGCGGTCGGCGTCAGCGAGGTCGAATTCTTCGATTACCGGGATGGCATGCTCGAGTACGGCCTGGACATGCGCCGCGACATCGCCCGCGTCATCCGGCGCCGCCGGCCCGACGCGGTCGTGGTGGGATCCTGGGAGGTCGAGTTTCCCGCCGGGCTGAACCAGGCCGATCACCGCGTGGCGGGCCTCGCCGCGCTGGATGCGCTGCGCGACGCCGGCAATCGCTGGGTCTTCCCCGAACTGCTCGACGAGGGCCTGCAGCCGCACTCGGCGCGGTGGCTGCTCGTGGGCGGAGACCCGCGGCCGACCCACGGCGTTGACGTCACCGGGGAGCCGATGGAGCGCGGCATCGCCTCGCTCGAGGCGCACGAGCAGTACCTGGCCGAGCTCCCCGGCCATCCCGCGCCCCGGATGATGATTACCGGTTTCACCGCGTGGCAGGGACGGTCCATGGGCGTGCCGCACGCGGTGCTGTTCCGGGCGTGGGACTTCCAGTCACCCCCGCCGATCGCGGCCGAGATCACGGCGGCGATGCAGCAGGAGGGCTGAGGGGAGGCGCGTCTCAGCTTGTCGTCTCAGCTTGTCGTCCAGGGCCGCAGCTTGTCGGGGTTGAGTATGGCCCAGATGTGCTTGATCCGGTCGTCTGCGATGTCGAACGCGTACACGGCCACGGTGACGCCGTCCAGCTGAGCGACCAGGCCGGGCTGGCCGTTGACCGTACGCTCCAGGAACGTCAGGTTACCCGGAGCCCGGCTGGCGAGACCGGCCAGATAGAGCGCGATCTGCTCGCCGCCTTCGACCGGGCGCGGCGCGGCGCTGACCAGGCCGCCGCCGTCGCCGGTTGCCGTGGCGCCGGGGTCGAGCAGGCCGATGAGGGCGTTGATGTCCTTGGCTTCCCAGGCTTGCTTGAAGTCCCTGACGATGCGGGCCTGGCGGGCCGTGGGGGTCGCGGGAGCCTGCGACGCGCGGATGCGGCGGCGGGCGGACGTGGCTAGCTGGCGGCAGGCCGCGGGGGTCCGGCCGACGATCTCGGCCACGTCGGCGAAGGGGTAGGCGAAGACGTCGTGCAAGATGAACGCGACGCGCTGGGCCGGGGTCATCGATTCGAGCACGACTAGGAAGGCCATGCTGACCGACTCATCCAGCGTGACCCGGTCGGCCGGATCGGCCGCGGTACCAGCCGGCCGGCCGCTGAGCTGCTCGGCACGGTCGGGCAGCGGCTCGGGGATCCATTCACCCACGTAACGTTCCCGCCGGGCCCGGGCCGAGCGGAGCAGATCCAGGCAGATGCGGCTGGCGACCGTGGTCAGCCAGGCGCCGGGGGTCTCGATGGCGTCCTGCTGGGGCCGGGACAGGGCGTACCAGCGGGCGTAGGTCTCCTGAACGGCATCTTCGGCCTCGGCTAGGGAGCCCAGCAGGCGGTAGGCGAGACTGACCAGCTGACGCCGCTCGTTCATGATCGCGCTCAGGCCGGGATCGGGCCGACCGTGTCCTGGCCCGGATCGGGTAGTCATGGTGCCGCCCTTCCCTGGTCGGATCTGTTCTCACCAGTCCGACGAGACACCGCACCGGATTGTGAGGCCAGCCCGTCGCATCACAATCCGGCGGGTCATGTCGTCGTGCTGCTGACACGAGCACACCATCCGGGAGACACCATGACTACTTCGATTCCGGCAACGCTATTCGCCGACCCAGCGCCCGTGCAGCGCCTGGAGCGGGCAGCGGCTGCGCTGACGGCACACGGTTTCACCGTCGAGATCCTCGACGACGTAGCCGCCGCACGCACCCGCGTCAAGGACCTGATACCCGAGGGCGCCAGCGTGTTCACCGGGGCCAGCGAGACCCTCCGCTTGTCCGGCATCGACGGGGACATCAACACCAGCGGCCGGTACCAGGCCGTCAAGCCACGCGTCCTGGCCATGGACCGCATCACCGGCGCGGACGACATTCGGCAACTGCTCGCCAGCCCCGATTTCGTGGTGGGCAGCGTCGCCGCGGTCACCGAAACCGGCTCGCTCGTGGTTGCTTCCGCCAGCGGAAGCCAGCTGCCCGCCTACGCCGGCGGCGCCGCCCGCGCGATCTGGATCGTCGGGGCGCAGAAGGTGGTACCCGACCTGAGCACCGCGCTGCGCCGCGTCGAAGAGCATTGCCTCCCGCTGGAAAGCGCCCGTGCCCAGGTGGCGTACGGACAGCCCAGCGCCATCAACCGCCTTCTCATGCTCAACGCGGAGCCCTATCCAGGGCGCGGCACCGTCCTGCTGCTCCGCGAAGCCATCGGATTCTGAGGCCAGTCGAGACCACCGATGGCGAGGGATTGGACATGCTGATGGGGGAGGTCTACCGGAAATAAGCGTCCCGGGGGCCGCGACCAGGACCAGCACCGCCACGTCGTCGTGGGGCGGCACGCCGGCGAAGTCGTCGACGGCGGCCCGGATCCGGTCGGCGATGACGGCCGCGGGCAGCTCCGCCCACCCGGTGATCAGCCGGGCCAGCCCGTCGTCGCCGTCGAACTGCCGGACGCCGTCGGTGCGTTCGGTGACCCCGTCGGTGACGCAGACCAGCGCGTCGCCCGGGCGGAGCTCGGCCACGTCGGCGTGGATAGCCGGGACCTCCGAGAGATTCTGACATGAAGGCTGAACCCCACGGTGACAGGATGACTACACTCACATACAACTAGTCACCTAGATGGGTTTACATGATGACCGATCCGTCTAAGGATCTGTGGGAGGCGGCCTCGCAGACGATGATGCCGCCGTCGCAGTCCCGGCAGCTGGCCGAGCAGCCGCGGGTGCGCTCGGCCGGGCTATCTCGCCGTCGGTGCGAGCTACGCCGCTGGCGCGACGGCCAGAACCAGAGCGTGAGCCCGCTCGCCGTCGCCGCCCGGCAAAGATCCGAGTTGCTCGCCGGCGTGTCGCGCGAGTTGCCGACGCCGCTGAACAGCATGCTGATCCTGGCCACGCCGCTGAGCCGCCTGGAGATGACCATCCCCCGACTGGAAGATGGCCTGGCCGGGGCCTCGCATGACGAGCTGGGCGGGATCGCCGCCGAGCTCATCGAGCAGGTATGCGAGCTGCGGGCCGCGGCCGACGCCCTGACGCGCGCCCACCAGGCCGACGATGACCTCAGCGTCGGAGTGCTCCCTCCTGACGCTTGCGCTCGGTGATATCGGTGGCCGCGCCAGCGTGGCCCGTCGGCTTGCCCAAAAGCACGTTGGTACGCGATAGGGAGGTAACACCATGAACGGCACTGCGGAGGCCGGCACTGCCGGACAACGACGTGATGTGTTCGCAGTCGATGAGGACGCCGCGCTGGCCGCACTGGAAGACGCATGGACCGCAGGCGGCTACCACGCCTTCAGCGTCGATGACGGCACCTGGTCGGCGATCAGCGACGCCGGGGAGATACTGATCGGAGCCACCCCGGATGAGCTGGGCCGGGAGATCCGGGCCCACTGGCAGGAGATGCAATGACGCCGCGCAGCGGGCTCGCAGGTGGGGCGGGTGGGACTCGCTTTTGTCGCTCCCCGCTCTGCGCCAAGCGGTCGCCGCCCGGATCCACGCCGCCGAACGAGCCCTCGCCGACCCCGACCCGCTGTACGGGACCAGGCCAGTTCGGGAGGCCGCCGAGATCGTCCAGGCGGCCTACCGCGAGGTCGCGGGCGGCTAACTGGCACCGGGAACCGTCACCGATGACCTGCTCGACAGGCTGCCACCTGCCGCCCTGCAGCGGTCCGTCAGACGGCACGCCCGGCGCGCTCACAGGTCACGGCGGCTGCTCCCAGAATTCTGCCATTTGTTGTGCCTGATCAGCAAAGACCCGCCACCGCTTGATCTCGGTCGGGTAGTCGATGCGCGTCGGCTGGCCGAGCAGGCCTGACCGGCGCTCCAGCAGCGCAGCGGTATTGGCCGCGGCGAAGTGCAGCGCATGTGCCGTTTGCGCCACGCGCTGCCGCAGCGATGCCGCGCGGTTCCTGGCCAGCGCCGAACGCCCCAGCACGTCCGGCGGGAGCTTCCAGGCGCTAACAGGCCGGGTACCCTCGCTGCGGTCGGTCAGCACGTGATCGCGGATCTCCCCGACCACATCATCCAGCCGATCCAGAGCCTCGGCGATGCGCTGCGCGGCGTCGTCGCGAGGCAGGCCGACAGCGGCCTCCAGCATCAGGCCAACAATGAAGATGTTGTGCGCTACCGAGTCCAGCAACTCCCCGGCGTGAGCCACCTGACCGGCGATCACCGCAGTTTCCGGCTGGCCATCTGCCTCTGCGCGCTCAGCCCCGGCGGCGATAGCACAGTTCAGGTCCGGGTAGACCGGGACAAGGCGATCAAGCCCGGTGACGGCAAGCACGCGGCGGACGACATCAGCGACGACCACCAGTCGCAGCTCGGTTCCGTTCGCAACGGTACGCTGCTGGGCGCGCGCCAGGGCCTCCGCGCCGGAGTAATCGCAGGCGACAGTCCCGGTCAGATCTACGATGAGCACGCGGGCGCCGCGATTGGTGATCCACAGCAGCCGCTCACGGATCCGGTCCGCGTTGGAGCTGTCGATGTCCTGCGGAAGGGTCACCACCGCCTGTAGCCCCGTCCATTGCACCAGGCAGATGTCTTCAGGCATATCTACATCTACTCCAAACACCGCGATCGCCGCGGCGCAGGCCAAAACACGAGCGGACTGGCGCATAACGGCCGTCCGGCCCCAAACGGCCAGCCCAATAACCTGGAGGCTACTAGGATCAGCCCGCTGCGACCAGAGGCACACCTGGCCCGGGAATTCGTCTGAGATCTACATCGTGAACCGGCTGTTCTCGGTTCGCCTGAGCCTGGAGAGCGCGCGCAGCATCGTCGAAAAAGGCCCCGCGGGTGACCGGGTAGCGGCTGCCACCGGGGAGGCTGACCGATTGATCGGCGAAGTCCGGACGGTAATGTTCAGCGTCGCCACGGATCGCGAGAATCACGCATCGGGCCAGGTGTCTGCGCCGCCCGGCGGATACGCCGACCGCACCGGGGAGTTGCCGGGCGGTGTGATTAACAGCGTCTCCGAGGTCGGCGCGCTCTTGCGGGCCACAGCTGACCTGTCCGATCCCGCGCTGCTGCACATCACCGAAGCCCTCCGCCGCCTAGACGACGCGGTCCAGAAAGTGCGCGATCACGTATCTGCCGAGCGCGACCGCGGCACCCAGGCCCGGCCCGGCCTGGACCCCCGCTCGGCAGCCAGAAGCGCTCGGCGCCATCCTCGGACCGCGCGGCGCTGCTACAAGAGCGTTTAGCGCCAGCGGCCCGCCCAGGCAACCGACGTTCCCGCCTCACGCTCTCGGTGCCTACTCGCGGGCTAGACGGTTGTGGTCAGAAGCAGTAAAGTCCGGGGTCACGGTTGTCGAGACAGTCGGCCCGATGGTCTGGGCTGACTGCTCGCATGTCCGCAGACTCACCTGGTTCCCCGGGACAAAGATCACGTCTCTCGCGGGAGGTGGGGCAGGTGTCCGGCATCGAGTATCCTATTGCTCCCGACCGGCCTGGACTGCGTGATACGCAGCTTCGGCGGGCTTAAATTGCCCTGGCCTCGGGGCGCTTACGCTCCTCCCCCGGGCCGCGCAGCCTCGCGCGCCAGCCGGCAGTCCTCCGGACGAGGGGGAGATGAGCAGATGGCACGAGGGATGCTCGGAGCATCGGTCCCGGCCGGAGAATCCGTGCTGGTCATCATGCCTGCAGGTGAAGCGGATCTGACCTGTGCGGGGCGGTTGGGCGCGCTGATTACCAGGAAGCTAGCCGGGGGGACGCGGCAACTGACGATTGACGTACCGGAATTGCGGTTCGCCGGTTCCGCGTCGATACGGACGCTGGTGCGGGCGGCCAGGACGCTGAAAGAGCGGGACGCAAGCCTGGTCCTGCTGCGCCCGCGACGACCGGTGGCGAGGATGCTGGCGCTGATAGGCGCAGACCAGGTGAGCACGACCTGCGGGATCAGCACCGCAACGCCATGACCAGTGCCGAGCCGCTAGAAGAGGCAGCGTCGTCCCTGACGGTGGCGGTTGAGCGTCGGCCGCTGTGGGTCATCGCACGCTTGTCGGGTGAGCTGGATCACCGGGCGCACGCAGGTCTTGCCGACCGCCTGCATTCCATTCTTAATGAGACCGATCCGCCGCGTATCTGCGTAGACCTCAATGGCCTGCAGTTCTGTGATTCGCCGGGCCTGGCATGCCTGGTGATGGCCTGGAGGGTGGCCCGGGAGCGGGGCGGGTCGCTTGTGCTCCTGCGTCCGGTCGGTGAGGCGGCGCGCCTGCTGTCGCTGCTCGGGCTGGCTGCGGTCGTGCCGGTGGTGGACGAACTGCCGGGCTGACCCGGTTTCCTGCCGGTCAGGCCAGCCCGAAGTCCGGCAGCACGTTCATGCTGCATGCCTTGCGGCTATAACCGAGCTTCCTCAGGGAATGGTACCTACGTCGCAGCGCGCACGGCATATCCACGGAGCGGAAGGTCATTCGGTGTAACGGTGCCGCTGGAAGCAAGCAGAGTGACGCGGCGGCCGACCCCATAATCCTTTTGGACACCTTCGGCCCCGGGGTTGTCGCGGATCAGTCCCGCCCAGTCGGACAGGCGCTCGATTCTGAAGTCGTAGGCATTGAGCATCATTTCCAAGCCAGGCAGCGTTGGGGACCCTACGAGCACGAACTGACCATGGGAATACTCATCCCGGACTGCGTCACGCGGAACTACCGCCGCGTCCAGATCTAGCTTCACTACGCGCTGATCGGACTGCAGAAAGATAGTCGTGTCGATGACGACGTATTTTGGATTCAACCGGCGGATCCCTGCAAATAGCTCATTATATCGAATTGTGTGGTAAAGGAATCCCAGACACATCACGACATCGACCTGGAACTGCTCGGCCTTGAGAACCTCAAAGATGTCACCTTCGATGAAGCGAAACCGCTTGGTGTCATCGACATACTCCGATAGCGTCGACCGGGCGTTTCTAACCAAATCGACGCGAGGTTCCACTCCAATCACATGTGCCGCGCCGGTCTGGAGAGCGGCGAAACTCCAGCGGCCATCATGGCTCGCAATGTCGAGGACACGGGCCCCAGCAAAGATTTCCCGGTTCTGTCCAAAGATCGCGTCGTACCTGAGATTGAGACGTCCCGGCACCGGAGCGGTCGCGGTAGTTTCGTAGAAGATCGGATACCGATCGAAGAAGTTCGATACCAGCCGCCTGTCACCGGGAGCACTACTCAACTGTGCAGCATGTGAGGTTGGCGCCACTTGCCTGACAGGTCTCGGTGCTGCTCGCCGGACCTCGAACCCAGTTGTGCGGGCTAGAAACCGATTCAGGTTGGTACGAACGCTCACGAGAAGATTCTAGTAAGAAAGGCTACCCCGTTGCGGTCAATTGCCCGATTCTCCCCCGCCTACCCTGCTGACAGGCGGATGACACCGCCAGCTGTGACGATTGCATTGGCATACGGATGACGCAGAGAGGTGAGGCCTGGGGTACATAGGTCGGCCGTCGACTGGACGCCCGGCCCGTGGATGTAACACACGGAGTATAATTTGTGGGCCAATGCCCTGACCCTGGTATCCGGGCAGGACCTCCAGCCGGGGGATGAAGGCGGCCAGCGACCCGTCGCTGAGCATGTCCGCAAAGCCCACGACGCGGCCGTGCGCATCATCTATTGCCACTCAGATCACAGGCAGCCCTCGGCGTGGACACCTCGACACGCTGGAGCGGAACCTGCGGGCAGACCTCGCGTCCCCGCGCCGGGTGTGCGTCAATTTTGTAGGTAGTCAAGATCATCTTCGGGACGTGCCTGTTCAGGCGGTGCGTGTCTGAGTGTGCGGGGTGTTGCAGATGGCTTCCCAGGTGCTGCTGGCCTCGCGGCAGCGCAGGGCGATGATGGAGTCGGCGCCGGGGACGGTCCAGTGCATGCCGGACTGCTTGAGGCGCTGGCCGATGACCGTTTTGCAGCCGGCCTCGGCCTCGTCCTTCTTCAGGCCCTCGAGGGGGTATCTGCGGACTGCGGCCTCGATGCCGTCGATGTCGCCGCAGTCGAGGTCCTCCGGGCGGGCGGCGAGCCATTCGTCCCTGCGGTCCGGCAGCATGAACTCCAGGGAGCGGGTCAGGGAGTGCAGGTGCTCGCGGGCGTGGTAGAGGTCCACGATCTGGGTGGCCTCGGGGAACGCGGCGGCGGCGATGTTCCAGATCTTATTCCGGTGCCGCGGTTATCCCGGCGGTCTTCGGTCCGGGCCTGGCGCAGGGCGGTTTCAGTGATGCGTGCCGGGATAATCAGAGACGGTCGAGGAAGTCGATGATGTCGTCGGGCGGGCAGTAGCGGCCTGGCCGGCCCTCGGTGGGGACGGTGCGTCCTCGACCAGATCGCCTCTACCGACAAACGACTGCTGCCGCTGCCCGACTCCGCCCACGAGCTGACCCTCGACGTCGACCGGGAACGCGTCATGGTCGAGGTTTACGACTTCATCCGCGCACGAAGCTGACCCGCGCCGCCCGTGGCTGATCCTGTGCGCGAACAGCCGCGGGATTCAGTTCCAGCCCAGCGTGGCACGCTCACGAGACCGTGTCTGCACCTCTGACCGCGATGGCCTCGACTCGTCGCTGACCAGACGGGGTCATCGCCGCGCAGCCGCGCCTTATGGGCCAGCCCGAGTCGGCCGATGCATCGACCTGAGCACTCCTGGGCGGTGTGCGAGCCGTTACTGCCGGGTCCCGGCGTGGCTGGCCGGACGCGGCGGCGTCCCGACATCTGATGCATGCGCGATGTCGTCGACGCGATCCGCTACTCACCCACAACGGGCCGGTGTGGCGGGCGTTGCCAGCCGTCTTCCCGCCCGCCTGGACGGTGTACTACTGGGCAGATAAGTGGCAGGCAGACGGCATCTCCGAGCAGATGCACGATGACCTGCGTGAGCGCATCCGGCTGGCCGCCGGGCGGAAGGCGGTCCCGGCGGCGGCGGTCATCGATTCCCAGTCGGTGAAGGGCTCGGAGGTGATCGGCCGCGCCCGCCGTGGCTAGGACGCGGGCAAGAAGATAACGGCACCAAGCGGCATCTGGCCGTCGATGTCCTGGGCCTGGGCTGACGGCGGCTACGCCGGGGAAGCTCGTCACCTGGGCTGCGGGCAGTTCAAGCCGAAACTGACAGTGAAGATCGCGAAAGGCCCGATGACCTGCACACCTTCAAGATCTTGCCTCGCAGGTAGGTGGTCGAGCGCGCCTTCGCGTACATTACCCGGCACAGGCTCGCCCGCCGGCGTCATCCCCGCGGCAGCCGGCAGGGCCGGCGGGTTGCGGCCTGCTGTCATACTAGGGTTTCTGGCTGAGGTGCGGGTCTTTGAGCGGCTGGTCATGAGGGACGCTGCTGGCGGGCTGGTGATGACTGCCGCGGGGTGGGGCGCGGATGACGGACCGGTCGCGTATCCGGTGCAAGGCTGTTGCTGACAAGGTGGTCTCTGCTGAGGAGGCCGCGGCGTTCATATCGCCTGGCGACCGTGTCGGGATGAGCGGATTCACCGGTTCTGGTCACCCGAAGGCGGTACCGGCCGCGCTAGCCCGCCATGCCGCGGATGCAGCCGGGCGCGGCGATCATTTCGCTGTCAGTGTCTGGACCGTATCCACTGCCCCTGAGCTGAGTGGCGCGCTGGCCGCTGTGGACGGGATCGACCTGAGGATGCCCTACCAGGGCGACCCGGTGACCCGCGCCAAGATCAACGCCGGGTTGCTCGGCTACCTGGACGTGCACCTGTCGCACGTTGCGCCGATGGTGAACGAAGGCTTGTTCGGGCACCTTGATGTCGCGCTCGTCGAGGTAGCGGGCGTCACCGCAGACGGTGCGCTGATCCCCTCCTCCTCGGTCGGCAGCAGCAACACGTGGCTCGACCTGGCCGACCGGGTCATCCTCGAGGTGAACTCCTGGCAGCCTGCCGGGCTGGAAGGCATTCACGACATTAACTATGGCGCCGCGCTGCCTCCGGATCGCAGGCCGCTGCAGATCCTCAGGCCCTCCGACCGGATCGGCGTGCCGTACCTGCGCTGTCCTGCCGAAAAGATCGTCGCGGTCGTCTTGACGAACGACCCGGATTTCGCCGCTCCGCTCAGGCCCGCCGATAGCGATTCGCAGCTCATCGCTGCTCATCTCCTGGACTTCCTGAGCCACGAATCCAGACGCGGGCGGCTGCCTGCCACGCTGTTGCCGCTTCAGTCCGGCGTGGGCAACGTCCCCAACGCCGTCCTCGCGGGGTTGGACAGCGGGCCGTTCCGGCCGCTGACCGCCTACACCGAAGTGGTCCAGGACGGCATGCTGCAACTGCTGCGCTCAGGCACCATGGCCGTGGCCTCGGCGACGGCCTTTTCCCTCAGCGAGGAGGGCTTCGCCGCGCTGCGCGCGGACATCGCGTCCTACCGGGACAAGATCGTCCTGCGGCCGCAGGAGATCAGCAACCATCCGGAGGTGATACGCCGACTCGGCTGCCTGGCGATGAATGGCATGATCGAGGCCGACATCTACGGCAACGTCAATTCCAGCCACCTCATGGGCTCGGCCATCTGCAACGGCATCGGCGGGTCCGGCGATTTCGCCCGCAACGCCTATGTCGCGATGTTCCTGACCCCGTCGACCGTCAGGAACGGGACGATCTCATGCATTGTGCCGATGGTCAGCCATGTCGATCACACCGAGCACGATGTGCACGTCATCGTCACCGAGCAGGGCTTTGCCGACCTGCGCGGCCTGCCGCCGCGGCGCCGTGCCCAGCAGATCATCAACCACTGCGCGCACCCCGACTACCGGCCTGCGCTGCAGGACTATCTCGATCGCGCCACCGCCACCGGACCCGGCAGGCACACCCCCCACCTGCTCACCGAGGCGTTGTCATGGCATGTCCGCTACCTGCGGGACGGCACAATGCGGCCCGTCTGACATGAACTCGCCGAACGGTATCGAACTGCACGGGGAGAGGGTCTACCCAACCTGGCCAGAGCCGCGATTCAGGAAATCCTCGTAGAGGGAAGGAATACGCCTCTGCCACTTAGGAATACGCCTTGCCACTTGATGCTGGGACGTGCCGGCGCAGGTCGCCGGTTCCGTGAGTAAAGCCGCGCTCGGTCAGCCAGCGGGTAATCCGGGCTACGTCGGGGTGCGTGTGCGGGACGACGTTGTAGATGTAGTTCAGGCCGCGTTCGGCGGCCTCGTCCTCCAGCCGGTCCAGGATGAAGTTGCCGATCCCGACGCCGCGCCTGGCCCGGTCGACCAGGAGCGAGATCTGAGCGTCGCCCCATTCGGAATCCAGCCAGCCGTAGCCGACGACGATTCCGTGGTCGTCGGTGACCTGCCACCACTCGTCGGCGATCGCGGCTCCGGGAGCGGGCTGGCGGAAGCCCACGGCCGCTAGTTCATCCGAGCCAAACAATCGCTGCTTGTCAGCGTCCCAGTGCGGAATGTCCTCCTTCGTCCAATGCAGCGTCATCGCTCCTCCTTCGCCCTGTCGCCGGAGACGGGGCTTCAGCCGGGCGGTTTGGCCAGCAGGCCGGTGTCATTAGCCATCTGCCGCAATTCAACGCGGCGGATCTTACCGGTGTGGGTGATCGGGTACTCGCTGACGAAGACCATCTTGCGCGGTCGTTTGAATGAGGGCAGGCCCTCGCGGCAGAACTGGATCAGCTCGCTCTCGGTAGCGAACTGGCCGGGCCGCAGGATCACATACGCCACGGGCTTCTCCAGGCCGTCGGTGTCCATGGCTGCCACTACGACCGCGTCCGCCACGGCTTGATGGGCGCGCAGCCGGTCCTCGACTTCGGCCGGCGCCACCCACATTCCGCTCGCCTTGATCATGTCGCCGGTGCGGCCAAGGCACGCGTAGTAACCGTCGGCGTCCAGGACGTAGGTATCGCCGGTGCGCAGCCACTCCCCCTGGAACACCAGGCGCGAGGCATGGTAGCGCGACCAGTACCCGATCGCGGCCGATTCCCCTCGCACCAGCAAGGTGCCGGGCGTGCCTATGGGTACCTCGAGCTCGTCATCGTTCACAATCTTGAGGTCGTAGCCGGGAACTGCCACACCAGTGGTGCCCGGGCGCACCTGGCCGGGCCGGTTGGACAGGAAGATGTGCAGCATCTCGGTCATGCCGAGGCCGTCGAGGATGTCCACGCCGAAGTGCGTCGTCCATCGCGTGTACAGCTGGGCAGGCAGTGCCTCTCCTGCGGACGCCGCGAGCCGCACGCCGGCCAGCGCATCAGCGGGCAGGTCGGCGCGCAGCATGTTGACGAAGAACGTCGGGCCGGCGAAGAACAGCGTGGCACCGTACTCGCGGGCACGGTCGGCTATGATCGCGGGCCGCGATGGCTCCGGCTCGAGCACGGTCGCGGCGCCGACCGACAGCGGGAACAGCACCGAGTTTCCCAGGCCGTAGGCGAAGAAGGCCTTCGCCGCCGACAGGCACCGGTCCTCCGGCGTGATGCCGAGCACCTGCGTGCCGTAGGTCTCGCATACCACCTGGATGGAGCCGTGCCGGTGCATCGCGCCCTTCGGTGCGCCCGTGGTGCCCGATGTGTACAACCAGAACGCGGGCGAGTCCGCGGTGGTGGGATAGACGGACTCGTCCGGCTGGGCCGACGAGAGCAGCGTGCCGAGCCCGTGCCATGGCAGCCCGCCCCGTGCCTCGCCGACGTCGTCCGGCCCCAGCACCCCGCGCAGGTCCGGTGCGCCGGTGATCGCCTCACGGGCCAGCCCGGCGAATTCGCCGGTCACCACGAGCAGCCGGGCTCGCGAGTCGCGCAGCAGTTCGCCGAGCCCGCCGGCCCTCATCATCGTGGACACCGGCACGGGGATCGCTCCGATCCGCATCGCCGCCAGGTAGGCGATCACGAACTCGGGTGAGTCGGCCATGCACATCAGCATCCGCTGCTCGGGCTGCAGGCCGATGCCGCGCAACGCCCCGGCCGCCCGCAGCACCCGCTGGTAGAGCTGCCCGTAGGTCAACTCGCCGCCCGGACCGGTGAGCGCGAGCCGGTTCTCGTCGCCCGCGGCGAGCCGCCGGTCGAGCAGGTACTCGCACGCGTTGAAGGACCCGCTCATGACGTGTGACCCGGTTCAGGCGAGGCAGGCATAATCGTGCCGGAAGGGTCCCTGTGGATCCGGTCGCAGGACGGGATAAGCAAGGTCCTTCCGGTGTAGTCGACGATGGTGGTCATGGTCCGGCTCATTTCCTGTTCGTCAGTCTGTCACCCGGAGCACGACCGACGCCCCGGAGTCTCCGGCGGCGCAGCCGGTAAACAGGCCGATTCCGCCGCCGCGCTGGCGCAGTTCCTCGATCAGCTCGGCGATGGAGCGCAGACCGGTCGGGCCCTGCGGGTGACCGAAGATCAAGCTGCAGCCGTAGGAGTTCATCCGGTCCAGCGGGAAGCCGGTCTGCCGGGAGAAGTAGATGTCGTTCACGGCAAACGGGTTGTGCGTAGTCACCGCGTCGACCTGGCCGATCGTCAGCCCCGCGTCGGCCAGGGCCGCGTTGGCGGCCGGGACCGGCGCCTGGGGCATATGACTCGGGGCCACCCGCGCGAAACCGGTCGCGAGGATCTGCGCCACGCCGGCGCCGCGGGCTAGCTCACGGGCCTCGTCGAGCGTGGTGACCAGGGCGCCCGCCGTACCGTCGGCCGGATGGGTCTGGGTGGCGAAGGTATGAAGTCCGTCCGGGGAGGCCGGCGGCAGCGCGCTGATGTCCTCGAGCACGATAGGCCGAACGCCCTCGTCAGCGTCGATCACCCGCGGCGGCTTGCGGCGCTGGGGGATCTGCACCTCTACCATGTACCGGCGCTGGAAGGCCCGGTCGTCGACCAGCGCCTTGGCGTACTGGCTGGACCGCAGGGTCGCCAGCTCATCGAGGTCGCCGCGCGAGATCGAGGCTTCGGCTGCCACGTTCTCCCCCGCGGCCAGCATCGACGTGCCGGCCCACGGGTCACGGGCGAAGCTGTCCAGCACCCAGTGGGTAGAAACCGGCGCGCCGCCCATCGCTGACGGTGCCGGATACAGCAGCTGCGGCCCGTTGCTGGTGCGGTCGGTGGCAACCACCAGATGCAAGCCCGCCCCGGTGGTGACAGCGCCGCCGGCCGCGGCCAGGCAGGCGACCGACGTGGCGCAGGCCTGGCTGATCATCGGGCCGCTCACCGCCCCGGCACCTAGTCGCCCCGCCAGCGTCGGGGCTCCGTAGAAGATGTCCGGCTGCGGGATCGTCCAGCCCAGCACCAGGCCGACAATCCTGGCGGGATCGACCCGCCGCTCGGCCAGGGCCCGAGCCGTGACGTCGACCGCCAGGTCGAGGCTGGATACCTCGGCCAGTGAGCCCTGCCACTTGGTGAAGGGCGAGCTCCACGCGAACCCGGCCGGGATCGCAACATTCTCGTACCGCATCACGCAGTCCTTCCTGCCATTCCGGCGACGATGACATCCCGGAGCCCGCCTGTCTTCGCCGCCGTCGCCTCGCCCGTCGCTGCGAGCTCGGTCGGCTCGTGCCGGAGAGCCTGAAATACAGATCGGAAGGCTAAGCGCCAGAAATCCGGCCAGGAAGGGGCAAAGGTCCCTTTAGCGCCGATTTCCACGCAGCTTCTTCGGCCCCGCGGGTTAGCTGAACTCGAAGTGCAGGCGGCGCCCGTGCCACCAGGGGACGGTGGTGTCCGGGGGGAGGGTGGCCTGGCGGAGGGCGGGTGAGTAGGCGCGCCGGTCGATGCGCACGGTGACCTGGTCGCCGTTGCTGGTGATGGTTCCTGAGCTGTCCAGGAAACGCCGCTGGAGGGTGTCGGGGGTGGCGGTGGCGTACCCGGGCCCGAGCCGGGTCCGGAATGCGGCGAGCAGGGCCTGGGCCAGGACGCAGAGCATGATGTCCAGGTCGACGTTGAGGTTGACGGTGGACGACAGGGCGTCGGCGCAGACAGAGCGGATGATTTCGGCGAGCCGCTGCCCGATGGTCATCCGGCGGGCGTACTGGCTGATCAGGGCCTTGATGGTGGCCTGCTCCTCGTTGGTGATGATCACGGTCGGCTGGTCGCGGCCGAGGCCGGTGACGACCAGCTGGCGGACGGTTGCGGGGTAGCTGGTCAGGCGCACGGCCTTGTCCTCGTGCACCCTGGGTTTGTTGTGCGGGCCGGGCCGGTCCAGGGTGATCGTCTTGTAGTCCTTGGGTGTCAGGCCGGCGATGTGCCGGATCAGGGCCGCCGAGCGCATGCGCAGGGTGAGGAACTTGACGCCGCGGCCGCCGAGCTCGCCGAGCACGGACTGGTTGGTGACCTTCTGGTCCATGACCAGCATCTTCGGGTCGTGGCCGGATACGGCCCTCCAGTGGTCGCAGAACGCGATCACCTCGCGGGCCTGGGTGGCCTTGGAGACGTCAGCGTTGGCGTAGACGAGGTTGTGGGTGCCGGAGTCCTGGGCGAAGAAGGTGAGAACCGAGCGGGCGCGCTGGGACCGGGTGGGCACGTAGTGCTTTTCCAGGACCGGGTCGTGGCCCCAGTGCATGACGGCGTGGAACTCCAGGTCGAAGATGCCCTCGTCGCCGCCGGCCAGCCCGGCGGTGATCATCTTGGCGTCGAGGGCGGCGAGGAACTTGCGCTGGTGGCCGTGCGACAGCCGGTAGGAGTAGCTGGTGAGGGCGGACTTCTCCGGCAGGATCGCCAGCCCGGCGAACAGCGCGCTGGCCGGGTCATCGAGCAGGTCATCGACGTGGGACACCCGCCGGGTGGCCGTCAGCTTGAGGGCCAGCAGGGACAGCAGCCACGACACCGCGGGGATGACGCGGGTGCCCGGGTAGCCGGCCTTGCGGGCCAGGGCGGGCAGGTCCAGGGCGACCAGGTCGGGGACCGCGAGCAGCAGCCCGGCCAGCCGGGTGGAAGCGGCGGCGGGGCACGCGGCGAAGTCGATGACCTTGGCGGCGGGCAGGTTCGTGGCCCGTCCCGGCGTGGCCGGGCTGATGCTGGCCTCCGGCTCGGGGTGGCGCAGCAGCCGCCCGAAGCCCTCCTCGGCCAGGATCTGCCCGACCCCGGTGCGGTTCAGCGGCCTGCCCTCCGCGGCCAGCCGGGCGGAGATCTCGTAGACCGACAGGCCCTGGCGGCGCAGCTCGACCACGCGGCCGCGGGCGGCGTCCTTCCCCGGCGCGCTCTTGCGGCCGGGTCTGCCCGCCTCGGCGAACAGCTCCAGTTTGCCGGCCCGGAAGTCGCGGACCAGCGACGCCAGCGCCGGCGGGGAGTACCCGAACCGGGCGGCTGCCTCGGCCAGCGGCGCGCCCTGGAGCACGTAGGCGCGGACCGCCTCGTACCGCCGCTGGTTGATCTGCGCCGGATGGGCGAATGCTTCCCAGCCCCG
>Ga0335081_10000897_pt1 | contig 47769 bp, 45 predicted proteins | sample Lox_Sample_35_FD_206713 | JGI IMG/M metagenome (GOLD analysis project Ga0335081, IMG submission 206713) | Soil microbial communities from Loxahatchee National Wildlife Refuge, Florida, United States - Lox_Sample_3.5 | ecosystem: Environmental > Terrestrial > Soil > Wetlands | place: USA... | reverse complement strand
TGGAAACAACGCCTGCTGTCCGCGCGCTTCACCTTGAATGTAGGCCAAAGAAAATGCCCTCGCTCACTACGAGGGCATCTTCCCATCATTTGCTTCAGGAAACCAGTTACAGTTTCGTAACGGCCTCAAGTTGCGGGGCTTTGCCCTGCAGGACGAGGCGGTGCACTGCTCCCAGAAAGCGGAGAGCAAGAGCTGAGTCGGGTGGATCATCGTGATGGTTATGCAGAACTGCAAAGCACACACCCGCCGCGCGGACGTCTTCCGCGGCCTGGCGCAACAGCCTCGCCGTACAGGCGTGAGCCTAGTTTTTCGCACCACTCCGCCTGTTTGAGAGACGGCGGGCAACAATCTCATCAGGTGCGGTCATTTGGAGGACTTGGCTTACAACCCAGATTCCAATTATGTCTGTATCATGGGTAACTCTGACCTAATCCGGTAAGGTGAGGTTTGCCGACCATCGGAGAGTTATTCGTCGCTCGGAATCCTTCCGCGCGCTACCAGGAGGCAGTACGCTTTTCAATCGGCATGAACTCGCGCACATCGTGTCCGGTGTAGACTTGCCGCGGTCGAGCTATCTTCTGCTCCGAATCGATCAGCATCTCCTGCCATTGTGCCAGCCAGCCAACCGTGCGGGGAATGGCAAATAGCACCGTGAACATCTCCGGTTTGAAGCCCATCGCCTGGTAAATGATCCCGGAGTAAAAGTCGACATTGGGATATAGCTTGCGTTTGATGAAGTAATCGTCTTCCAGTGCGATCCGTTCCAACTCCAGGGCAATCTCCAGTTTCGGATTGCGCCCTGTCACCTCGAATACTTGCTCAGCTGTCCGCTTAATGATCTTGGCACGAGGATCGTAATTCTTGTAAACGCGATGCCCGAAGCCCATCAGCTTGCTATGACCCTCCTTGCTCCCCTTTATATAGGCGGGAACGTTTTCCGCCGACCCAATTTCGTCAATCATCTTCAGAACTTCTTCGTTTGCCCCGCCGTGCAGTGGCCCCGAAAGGGCCGCAGCCGCTGCGGCTGTGGTGAGATAAGGATCGGTCTGCGCGCTGCCGACCGAGCGCATCACGTTTGCACTGCAGTTCTGCTCGTGATCGGCGTGCAAAATAAACAGAACATCTAGAGCGCTCGCCAACACTGGATTGGCGACGTATTTCGGCTCGACCATCTTGAATAACATGTTCATGAAGTTCTCGGAGTAGTTCAGATCGTTATCTGGGTAAACATAAGGGAAACCCAGACTATGCCGGTAAGACATTGCTGCGATCGAAGGCATTTTCCCGATCAGGCGCTTAATCTGTAGCATGCGGTTGCTGGGATCGTCGATCGCCCTGGCTTCCGGATAGACGGTGGACAGCGCCGCCACTGTGGTCACCAGCATGGCCATGGGGTGGGCGTTGTAGCGGAAGCCCTCCATGAACTTCCTGGTAGTCTCGTGCAGCATCGTATGATGGGTGATCTGGTTTACCCACTTCTCCAGCTCAGTCTCGGTTGGCAGGTCCCCGAAGAGAATCAGGAAAGCGACCTCGAGGAAGCTGCAGTGTTCGGCCAGCACTTCGATTGGGTAGCCGCGATAGCGCAGAATGCCGCGCTCGCCGTCAATGAAGGTGATCTTGCTCCGGCAGGATGCCGTGTTCATAAAAGCTGGATCGTAGGTCATGAGTCCGAAGTCTTTCGGGCCGGTCTTGATTTGCCGCAAGTCCATCGCCCGGATTGTCCCTTTCTCAATTGGGATGGCATAGGTCTGGTTAGTGCGATTGTCGGTAATCGTGAGAGTGTCTTCTGCCATAGCAAATATCTCCTTTACCGCTAAGCCTCGAGTGGCGCAGGGGCATCGCAGAAGGAAGCCCAGCGGAGTAGTCCCGTGACGCGGCGCTTCGTTTCTTTGAGCGTCCCTACATGACGCGTACTAGGACATTATCAGATGGCAGAAGCGTGGACGAATATCGATTCGTGAACAAACTTATCACTGAGAATGCAGCACGCTGACCTCCCAGGTGACTCGCCAGCAAGGTACGTTTGTCACCTATCCGTTTTGCCCGCTCGGGCCATTTACAGAGCAGTTCCTCGGGGGAGGGCTGTTCATGCACCTCGACACGCGACGCGCGAGTGCCGAGGTGCTTTCTTTGATCCGCAAGTGGGGACCGCCTCGCCCCCGAAATCCGGAACAAAATGTTACTTGCGATTTTCCATTTTTCGGGGATGGCTTCGGCGACTTTACAGCTTAAGCTACAGGAAGCGGTGTTTTGCGCGGGTTTAGCCATGTCCGGAAGCGGTATAGCTTGAGGCTGTTCTATGGCTTCAGCAAAAATCCTGCTCGCCCGACGAAGCCGAACTACGATTTTCTTTTTGTAGACTGTCATGTCTGTTGACTGTTTAGCATAGGGGACTCGGCCGGGCAAGTGCCGACCACGGGTACGCTGTCACTGATTGTGGGGCACGAAACTTAAAAAAATCAAACCAAAATACGAATCGTGAATTTAAATCTCTAATCGCGTTCCCAATCGCGGTTTTTGGATGATCTGCGGGCGAACATAGGGCGCAAGCTTGTGTAAATACCTGTTAACAACAGCTGACCTTATCTAGGGGATCATGTGCACGCACGATTCGGTGCTACGAGAAGGCAGGTTTTCGACGTGTCGGCCTAGTCACCACAGCGGCACGCTGACCAACAATGTGCCGTTCCATTACCCAAGCGAAGTAATCCGACTTTCCTTTTTGAATAGGTGTACCATAGGGCCATTTTCCGAAGCCAAGGAAGAAGTCTTGGAGTTTCCGTGAGCGGAACAATCCAGATATCGCCCGCGTCGCAAGCAGCATCGAAGTCAAACGGCCCCGGCGCCGAGTCGCGACTAGCTTGGACCAAGAGGATTGCGCTTACCGTATTCCTGTCCGTGCCTCTACTAGGGCTTTTGTTACCCGCCCTTGCAGGTCGCTTGGTGTGGACAGTCGCCATTGCAGGTCTGCCTCTTTTTATCGTACTGGTAGGCTACTATCGCTGGCGACTTATCTGCCCGCTGGCCTTCTTTGCACAGCTCCCGAACCGCTTCGGTGGGCGTGGCACGCGCAAGGCCTCGCCGTGGCTCGAAGCAAATTATTACTTGCTGACGTTCTCGGTTTTCCTCTTCTGCCTTTGGCTTCGCCTGGTGGCCACCAATGGGGATGGCGACGCCATCGCGGCCTTCTTCGTGCTGATCTCGCTGACAGCGCTGGCCGTTGGCGCAAGGTATACGGGCAAGACCTGGTGCAATCACGTGTGCCCAGTTTCATTCATCGAGAAGATTTATACGGAGCCGCGTAGCCTAGGCGAGGCCCCCAATTCTCAATGTGCAAAATGTACCGCTTGTAAGAGATCGTGCCCGGACATCAATGAAGAGAATGGGTACTGGAAAGAGATCGACTCACGCCCGAAGCGTTTCGTGTATTTTTCCTACCCAGGCCTGGTATTCGGGTTTTATTTCTACTACTATCTCCAGTCTGGCACTTGGGAATACTACTTTGGTGGCCGCTGGACGAACCAGCCGGGCCTTCTCCGTACCGCGTTTCTTCCGGGTCACGACAAGGCAACTGCGGGACTCTTCTTCCTTCCCGGAATGCCTCGGGCGCTGGCTTCCTGCCTCACCCTTGTCCTATGCGCGCTCCTGAGTTTTTGTGTGTTCTCGATCCTGGAGAGAGTCATCAGGAGCCGACAGCTCGGGCGCGCCGACGAAAACGATATCAATGCCGTCCGGCACAAAACATTTGCGATTGCGGCGTTCTCCGCCTTTGTCATCTTCTACACATTTGCCGGGGCTCCGACTCTTAGATTGATTCCAGGTGCAACCCATCTGGCCACCATCGTCGTCGTCACGACCGCGACGCTTGCTCTCATGCGCCGCCTGCCGCGAACCCCGAAAGCATTCGCGGAAGAGTCGCTGGCCCGCAATATCGTGAGACGATGGCCCTGGACCGACATGAAACCGCCCAAAGACCTGCGTGAGGCCTTCTTGATTCACACCATACGGTCACACGAGACGAGCGAAGGCTATGCGCGCCTGCTTCAAATCTACAAGGACGCTGTGCGCGAGAGCTTGGCCGACGGGATAGTTACACGCGAAGCCGTCAACATTCTGCTGTCGTTCCGTACGCAGTTGCAGATCAAGCAGGCAGATCACGAAAGAGTCATGACGGAGTTGGCGGAGGAGGAGCGGACCCGTATCAATCGTTTCGCCAGAGAGATGTCAGTGGAGAAGCGTCTGCAATTGGAGGCCTACGCTGGGTCCCTCCGGGAATACCTTGGTCGCGCACTCGCTGCGAACAGCGTACCCAATGATGCTTTCATCGGCCGATTACAGGCCGAATATCGAGTGACCAAAGAGGAACACGCAGCCGTGCTTCTTGCATTGCCCGATGAGGCTAAGGGAACACCGAACTATATGGTTCTGGCCTTCTTGGAGAGTGAGGCGGTCGCTAGCAAAGATTCGCATGATTGACCCCCAAAAGGGGGTTTTGAGCGCTATCGCCTGGTTTCGTCAACTACCGCCAAACTGCAACGGGCTGTAACTGAAAAGCCGCCCCCAAAGAGGCGGCTTGATCTATCTGTGTCCTCCCGCCACGCTTCCGTGGCTGTTATGAAATCGTCTCGCTCCGAGATTCAGTCGCGAAGCGAGCGACTGCGTGATGTCTCCGGCCAATCGGTACTCGGTCTTCAGCACTCGAAGCCGAGCGGCCAGAGAAGTTGAGTTAAGGCGTGATCTCAAACACCGAGCCGAACGTGGTGATTCCGTCCCCGTAGGTCGTGCTGTACAGGTTCCCCGCCGCGTCAAAGATCACCCCGGCAAAGGGATAGGCCCCTGGGTGGTCTCTGAATGAATACGCGGTTTCGTTCCAGCCGCCTTGTCTATGCTTTAGTCGGAAAACGGTACCGTAGCCGTAGGTTCCGCCTTTCATCGTTATGCCGTAGAAGCTTGCTCCTGGGCCGAGGACTACATTTCCGGGGCCGTTGGTGGCGAACGAATAGAGCACGGTTTCCTTCCAGCTGCCGTCTCCATTTGGCTTGAGCCGGAAGACAGTGCCGCCGTCGTAGGCCCCGCCGGCCCAGGTCGTACCATAGGCATTTCCGTTGGGATCAAAGATCAACCCCCACCAGGGCAAGCGCCCATCCCTGCCGCTGAAGGAATGGAGCACGCTCTCAGTCCAGGTACCATCTCCGTTCGGAGTCAGCTGGAAAACTGTGCCCTCGCCATAGGCACCTCCGTTGAGGCTGGTGCCATAGAGATTTCCCGCCGAGTCGAATGTCAGGTTAGCGGTTGGACTGGATCCGTCCCCGCCACTGAACGAGCGGAGCACGCTCTCGGTCCAGCTGCCATCCCCATTCGAGGTCAGCTCGAAGACTGTGCCACCGCCATAATCACCGCCGGCGGTCGTCGTGCCGTATAGGTTTCCTGCTTGGTCGAAGATCAGGCCGGCAATGGGCAGACTTCCGTCTGCGCCGTCGAACGAATGGAGTACGCTCTCGGTCCAGCTGCCATCCCCGTTTGGGGTCAACTGGAAGACAGTGCCTGCGCCATAATCGCCACCCTGATTGGTTGTACCGTAAAGGTTTCCCTCTGCGTCGAAAATCGGACTGCCTGACGTAGGGGTGGTTCCATCGACGCCGTTGAAAGAATGGAGCACCTTCTCGGTCCAGCCGCCGTCGCCATTCGGGGTCAGCTGAAAAACCGTGCCATACCCATAGTCGCCGCCCAGATTGGTCGTCGAGTACAGGTTTCCCGCTGCGTCAAAGGTCAGATTGGCGCCGAGGTAGGCTCCGTCCGCGCCGCCGGTGAACGTGTACAGCGTCTTGTAATGCCCCTGCGCCCCAGCGCCGGGCGCCAGTGTTAGAAAAATGAATAGCATTGCTGCCGTGACCGCCAACACCTTCCTGACGGCAGCCCAGAATTTCTTATGTTCCATAGAATTTCTCTCCTTTCAGGAGGAGTTAAGAATGAAGGCCGAGTTGAGAGTTACTGTTTGGGTCTCTCGGCGGCCCGGAGAGCGATGACGAGTGCAGGACTCGGGTCGGGAAGAAGCCCGATTCGTTTCGAGTTGCCGTGATTTGAACCAGAGTCCGCTTGCGAATAAGAAACAACTCGGAGCGTCGCAGCCAAGTTACCGTCCTTGACTACGCCCCGCGATGACCGGCGTCACGGTTCAGTGTGATGGGAGGGCAAGATCAGTTCTGGAATTTCCTGGATGCAAGACAGTTGACGTAACATCGCGATAGCACTTATTGACCTCAACAAAGGCGAATGGAAAGCGCACGTTTGCGAGATCGCCTGGTTTCGTAAACTGATAATCTCGCCTTAACTGCACAGTCTCGAAAGACAAGCAAGAAATTGGATAGTGGCTCAATTTCAAGTTCCAAACTGAGCCACTACCGGAAGCTTTAATTACTCGGTTGTTGAAACTGGTTTGAGGCTGAAATCCGGGCGAAGCGTCTTCGGATCAGGGCGCTTCGGAGGTTGTGGTGCCAGTTCCTTCGGCAGGCCGAAGGCATACATGTTGCAGTCGGCCGAGCCGACATACACCACGCCATTTACCACGGCGGGCGATGATTCCACAGCACCGCCGGTCTTGTAGCTCCACAGCTTGGCTCCGGTGCTGGCGTTCAGCGCGTACACGTTGTTGTCGTACGAGCCGACATAAACCACCCCATTCGCCACCGCGGGCGAGGCAAGCACCGGTTCACCAGTGGGGTAGCTCCACTCAAGAGCACCGGTGCTGGCGTCTAGGGCATAGACGTTCCCATCTCCTGAACCCACATAAACTACTCCATTGGCCGCGGCGGGCGAGGCATAAAACCCGCCGGTAAGGTAGCTCCACAGTAGGGCACCGGTGCTGGCGTTCAGCGCGTATATATTGCCGTCGTATGAGCCGACATAAACCACTCCGTTCGCCACCGCCGGCGAGGAATTCACCCAGTAGCCGGTTTGGTAGCTCCACAGCAGAGCACCGGTGTTAGCGTCCAGCGCGTATACGTTGCCGTCCGAGGTCCACGAACCGATATATACCACCCCATTCGCCACTGCTGGCGAGGAATACGCTTCACCGCCGGTCGGGTAGATCCACAACAACGCGCCGGTGCTGGCATCCCATGCATATAGGTTGTAGTCCATGGAGCCGGCATACACCACGCCGTTCGCCACTGCCGGCGAAGAATACACTTGCCTGCCGGTAAGGTAGCTCCACAGCAGGGCACCGGTTCTGGCATTGAGCGCGTATATATTGCCGTCGATCGCACCGACATACACCACCCCGTTCGCTACTGCCGGCGAGAGCGTGTTGCCCGCGGGATAGCTCCACAGCAGGGCGCCGGTCTGGACGCTCACAGCGAAGAGCTTATTGCCGACGTCGAAATAGGCTACCCCGTTCACGACCACCGGCGAGGCAAATATCTCGTTGGGGAAGGTTGCGTAGTGGCCCTTCACGTGTAGCCTTCCAACATTGTCGACGCTCAGCACGTTCTCATACGGGTTCTCGCGGTGCATGTCTTTCGTGTGGAACTCCGTCCAGTTGACGTGCACTTCGAATATCTCTTGCTTCACGAGATGTCCCGAACGCTCGGCCGCAGTAACCCAATGATTGCCGGGCACGGCGGACTTTGGCGCCTGAATCGCGACCTGCCTGAATGCTCCTGCCGTGTCAGCCACGGCCAGAGCTTGATCCTGACTGTCGAAGTAAATGTCGATCTGCGCGTAGGGCGTGAAGCCGCTACCTGAAACGCGCAGCGTGGTTGTCGGCGGGCCGTCCTTAGGGGACAGCGAAACTGCAGGCTGCGCGAAACAAAATCCTGCCAGCATTAAAATTGCAATGCCAACCAGACCGGCCTGCTTCCCGGTCCAAGTCCGATGATCTCCCTTGCTCGTCATAAAATTACCTCCGTTCGTTGCGAACCTCGATCTACGATTTCCCTGCCGGACTTGCTGAACTCGTACTACGACTTTCACTTGCTGGTTTGAATTTTCGGGTCGGCCCAAAAAAGCGATGAGGATAAACTGTCGGGTCGAAAAGAAAGCTTGCTATTTCCGAGCCGCCTCGATTTGGACTTGCTATTAGGGCAGACTTCGGAGCCTCAAGCTATAGCTACTCAGGTTGGCTGTGCCCGTCAGCGACCGGCATCACGGTACCGTGTGACTAGGGATGACAAGACCGAGTCTGGGATTTTCGTGGGACGACAGTCAATTGGTGAAAAATCGCCATTTCGCTCATTGACCTAGGGCGCGAATGCACAATGAGTGATAATCCCAGTGGGTGTTCAAAAGAAGGCGTCACTCGCTGATGACGTGATCAGCCCATTCCACCAGCGAAACGTAGATCGGAACTGTTCCCCATTGCGCATTCCAACTGCTCAAGTCTGCGTCCGTAACCCCACGGGCACGGGAGCAGGCCCCTCAAGAAAAGATCGGGACACCTTTAGCTATAACTTTCGCCAAGGTCTCACTTAGCGGTGGCCATCCGACAGGCTTGACTGCCTCGACCGTCGCCTTTCGCATGAGATAGGTCGCATCATGGGTCAGAAATATCTGCACCTCATGCCCGGCCTCTGCAAGTGCGAGCCCATGGCCGAAGACGAAAGATGCGCGTGTCGGCTCATCGGTTCCCCATGAGCTTCTCATGAGGATGTGCAGCTTTTTCTTAGGTACCTGGGGTGTCTGAGTCTGCTGAGTCTGAGCCTCGCTGGCTGCAGGGACCACTGCGCCTGCGGCAAGTGCGCTAGCGGCCAACCGTGTTGATGTCTCAAGAAAAACTCGGCGGGTTGTCATGCTTCACCTCTAGATGTTGGCGCGGAGTATACATGACTGCGGAGAATGCTTACAAACCCATTCTGCTCAGATGCTGGCGTAACATCCCGATTTCACTCATTAACCCTAGTGCGCGGATGCACAATGAGTGAAATCGCCTTGTTTACGACAATCAATCGCCAAGACGCACTAGAATGTCCGCATGCAAGCTGGCGAAATTGCGTTTCCCGGCTAAATATCGCTTCTGAAGGAGGATTTTCATGGCACGACTAGATGGGCGTAAGCGAGCCTCCGTGGTCGTTATGCTTTGTATCGCGACGGCGCTTGCGGCACCTGCACAGACGTTCACCACACTGGTAAGTTTCGACTTTGCCAATGGCGCTGACCCCACGGGTCGCCTCGCCCAAGGCCGTGACGGAAAGCTCTACGGGACGACGGAGAATGGCGGATACCTTGCCTGCAATGACGCCAATGGTTGCGGCACAGTATTCAAAATCACTCGCGGGGGGGCGCTGACAGAACTCTATGCCTTTTGCGCCCAAGATGGTTGCACGGACGGCTCATTTCCTGTCGCCGGGCTGACCCTAGCCATGGATGGCAACTTCTACGGAACGACGATTCTCGGCGGCAAGGGTAACTGCATTGATGGCTGTGGAACAGTCTTTGGAGTGAGCTCGGTAGGTAAGTTAACGACTGTGTATAGCTTCTGCTTACAAAATACCTGTCCCCCGGGGGGCGATAATCCGTATGGAGCCTTGAGTCAGGCAAGCGATGGCAATTTCTATGGTACGACTGCCGCTGGCGGCATTAGCGATGCTGACTGCTCGGAGTTCGGCGGTTGTGGCACAGTCTTTAGAATTACCCCAGCGGGCAGGCTGACAACACTGTACAACTTCGACTTTTCCGATGGGGCGGTTCCGAATCAGATGTTGGTTCAAGGTGTTGACGGGAACTTGTACGGGACAACCTCGCTCGGAGGAGACCCCACCTGCGATGCCCCCTTTGGTTGTGGAACGGCTTTCAAACTCACACCTCAAGGCAGGCTCACTACGCTGCACAGGTTCGACTTGGCTGATGGCATATATCCGTCCGAGCTGGTGCAAGCCCCTGATGGAACGTTCTACGGTGTAACGTTCTTAGGAGGAGACCCCACTTGCGATACCCCCTTTGGTTGCGGAACGGTCTTCAAAATTACACCCAGAGGCACGCTGACGACACTGCATAGTTTTGGCGGCACCGACGGCGCCCGCCCATCCGGTGGGCTGATTCAAGCCACCGACGGGAACTTCTATGGGACAACGTCCTTGGGAGGAGATCTTACCTGCAATGACGCTGATGGCTGCGGCACGGTATTCCAAATCACCCCGGACGGCAGCTTATCGACACTGCACGTTTTTGAGGCCAGCGACGGACTTGACCCATTCGGCGGGCTGTTGCAAGCAACCAACGGTATCATCTATGGAACGACGGCCTACGGCGGTAATTTTGACTGTAGTCTCACCAACGGTTGCGGCACCATCTTCAGCCTAGATATGGGCCTTGGTCCGTTCGTGAGGCAGGTACGCGACTCAGGCAAGGTTGGGGTGCCCGAAGGCCTCCTTGGGCAAGGATTGACTGGAACGACAAGCGTTTCCTTCAACGGAACTCCGGCCCAGTTCAAAGTTGTTTCCGACACGTTCCTCAAGGCCACAGTTCCCAACGGAGCAACGACTGGCTACGTCTCCTTGACCACGCCTAGCGGCAGGCTGACTAGCAATAAGCCGTTCCGCGTCACGCCGCAGCTCTTGAGCTTCGATCCGCCGGGCGGGCCTGTGGGAACACAAGTCACCATTACGGGAGTCAGCCTCACGCAGACGAAAGGAGTCGACTTCGGCAATCGCATCCCCGCACGGTTCACTGTGAACTCTGACACACAGGTGGCGGCGACGGTCCCTCAAGGTGCGAAGACTGGGAAGATCGGTATCGAGACCAAGGGCGGAATAGCGATCAGCTCAGGGACGTTTACGGTGACCCCGTAGGCTATAGAGGGATTGGCTCTCCCTTCGACTGGCGTAACATCCCGATAGCGGCAACAAAAAGAAAACCTCGCGCAAACGGCTGTAAGTTGCAAGGCTCGCCCGGCCCGAAGGTTCGGTCAGCGCGGGGTCGTTTTCAGAGCTGAAGTTGCAGCCCACACAGCGAGGGCGATCGTGATCCCCGAAAGTGTCAGGCCCATGCGTGCACTCATAGAAGAGCGCCATTTCGCTCTCGTGGATGGTTTGCGCGTTTCCAACCTGGGCTCGCTTTGAATCGTTCGGGTCAGGAACTCGGTCCGACCCAGCCATCTCTTCGATCACACACTGCGATCAAGATTCACTTTTTCGAACTCCCTCAGCTACTGGGAGCGGGATGCCCAATCATTACGTCGGTGATTGACTGCACACCATCGCGATGTCCGGGCTCTCCCGCGTGCGAACCGAGCTTCTGCGTCTGGCCGTAGTCCCGGCTCTGACGCCACATCCAGTACAGATGCACTGCCAACTTTCGCGCCATCGCTACTTTGGCGATCTTCCTTCCACGTCGCATGGCCAGGTGGAAGAACTTGCTGCGCCACTCCTGCTGACTGCGCACTGTGACCTGCGCCGCTTCCACCAGCAGGAAACGCAACAGCACGTTGCCTTGCTTGCTGATGTGTCCCAGCCGGCGTCGATCTCCGCTGGACTTCTCTTCGGGAACCAGCCCGACGTAGCTGGCCAGTTGCTTGCCGCAGTGAAAGCGTTCGGGAGTTCCGATCACCAACTCGTAAGCCAGTGCCGTTAGCGGACCGACTCCGGGGTGCGTCATTAGCAGTCGCGTCACTGGACGCTTCTCTACTTCCTTTTCCAATGCGCACGTCAGTTCCTGGATCTTCGGTGTCAGTTGGTCGAGCAAGTCGAGCAGGTCCTGCCGCCGTCGGCTGGCCCAGGGCGCCAGTGGGATCGACTCCAGTTCCTTGCGCCCGGCCGGCCGCCACAACGCTTTTTTGCGGCGTAGGCCTTCGTTCAGAGGCACGACATGCAGTTGATTCATCACTCGTGTGCGCATCTGCACCAGTCGATGCCGATGCCACAGCAGTTGCCGCAGATCGCGGTTCTCGGCGTCAGGAACCCAGATCCGCGGAAACCGATTCTCCAACATCAACTGCAGTATGAGCTGCGCATCCTGCCGGTCCGTCTTCTGCTTGCGAACTCGTTTCGTCCGTATCTCGGCGGCGTCCCCGATCCACAACTCGAAACCCAGTTCCTGCAGTAAACGCTCGAACCATCGCGAGTGTCCACTGGACTCCATCCCCACTTGCGCTTCCTGGTTCTGCTGCTTGAGTTCCCGGTAGAACGCTTCGGCCTGCTCGCGGTGCTCGAGCCGCCGTTCGTTTAGTTCTCCTGTCTCCGTCTCTACAAAAGCGATTTGCTGGAAGCCCGGATGATAATCACAACCTATAATCAGCATGTTCGGCTCCTTTCCTCCGAGCCCTTTGGTGGTTTGCGCTTCCAAAGTTTACTCGGCCACGGGAGCCGACATTGTTTATGGAATCATTACGCTCATTGTGAAGCTGTCGAGAGTCAACCGCTTTGTGTATCACAGACTTATTTTTTCGCTGCTAGTATCCTCAGATTCCAAATTGTTGAAGCGACATAAAGCGTGGTGGGTGTTGCTAGCTCTTCAAGCTATAGCTTGGGGACCGTTCTTAATAGAAGAAGTCGTTCATCGTCTGCGCGGAATGACGTATTACCCGGATGAAGAAGTCGCTGTCATGTACGGATTCTGGCTATTCATTTGGTGGCCCTTAACTCTCGTGTCAGTGGGCATTCTCCTTTACCTTCTGCTGTCGTTCGTCCTTAGCAGGCTCGTCAGAAATTGACTTCAGAATCGGATCAATTTTGATACCAAGATTCGCTAACTGGCGACAAATCCCCATAGCGCTCATTGACTTCAGTGCGGGGCAATCGGTGCTATCGCTGCTGTTCACAACCATTATCATTTCAGTATGCCGAGACTCGTGGTCGTAATTCTACTGACTGCAATCGTGACATTCGCGCAAGTGGCTCAGCGACCTCGTTTCAAAGATTACCCAGCAGGCACACCGTATCGAGGGGTACCAGCGCAGCCAAAGTTGGAAACTCAGGAGCAGCATACTTATCGAACAATGATTCAACCAGGAGGAGATCGAGCGGACCGCTGGAAGTTTGCGGGACACTACACCGTGGTCGAATGGGGATGCGGGACAGATTGCAGTCAATTTGCAATCATGGATTTGATTACTGGAAAGGTCTATGGCCCTTTTGCCGTCTCGGGTTTGCCCGGTGCGTGGTTCGAGAAACACCCCGACAAGATCGATCATGTAGAAGGACGAGACAGCAGCCGCCTATTGCGGGTGAGCGGCTGTCCGAATGAGCGCGACTGCGGGTTCTACGACTATGAGATCGTAGACGGTCTTGGTCTAAGACTGCTTGGCAAACAGCTACTCCCGTCCCAATACCAGCCTCGAACAGGACGTTGATTGTTGATAAATCGCGATAACGCTCATTGCCCCCGCAAAAGGCGAACGGAAAGCGCTCGCTTGCGAGATCGCCTGATAACAGCAGTTAACGGTACAACTGCTGTTCATCAGCGATTTTCGATCTTCGCATACGGCAACGTGACCCGTGTCACTGACAAACGTCTCTTCCCGGAGATAAAAAGAAATTGTAGATTGCCTCATTAATTTCTTTCTCCTCGGGGCGGGCGGATTGGCTGATCTGATCTGCGTAAGTTGACCGTAATCCTCGCAAGAAGTTCGTTGCTGCCCACCGGGAGAGTCGAGGAGGATTTCCATGACAAAACGAAAAATCCTCCATCAGTTGAGCTGCGGTTGGACAGTGGCTTGCGCCGTGTTTTTGCTCTGTGTCGCCACAGTGATTGGCACACAAGCACAAACTTTCACTAAGCTGCTAGATTTCAATGGAACTAACGGTGCCGGCCCCCTGTACGATTCCCTCGTCCAGGGCCGGGACGGGAACCTGTACGGCCCAACATCGGGTGGCGGGGCCTACGGTTATGGCACCGTCTTCAAAATGACCCCCGGGGGCACACTGACGACACTTTACAGTTTTGGCAGCCCAGAGCGCGGCGACGGTGTGTGGCCCATGGGCGGGCTAGTTCTAGCCACGAACGGAAACTTCTATGGGACAACAAATTATCTCGGCGACTGTGGGTCGTGCGATTACCCCTCTGGCACAGTTTTCAGAATCACGCCAGAGGGCAAGCTGACAACGCTATACAATTTCGATTTCGGTGACGGAGCGTACCCGACAGGTGCACTGGTTCAGGGCACTGATGGCAACTTTTACGGAACCACCAGTCGTGGTGGGGATTTCGCCGAAGATTGGGCCTATGGCGAGGTCTTCAAAATGACCCCGGAAGGCGGACTAACGCAACTGCACGTTTTCATTGAGGGAGACGACTCGGTAACCCCGTTTGCCGGCCTGGTCCAAGCCTGCTGCGATGGCAACTTCTACGGGACGACCCTGAGCGATGGCGGCTCAGTCTTTGAGATTACACCTTTGGGCCGGTTTGCGTACCTGCACTTGTTTGGCGGACCTGAGGGCAGTTACCCTCAAGCTGCTCTGATTCAAGCTACTGACGGCAGGCTCTACGGAACCACCGAGCAAGGCGGCGCCTTTGGTTGCGGCACAATCTTCAGGATAACTCTGAAAGGCAGCTTGAGAGATGTCCACAGCTTCGATGGCACCGATGGCTGTACTCTCCAAGGACCTATACTGCAAGCCACCGATGGAAACCTCTATGGAACAACCTCCGCTGGTGGAGCAAACAATTCTGGCACGCTCTTCAAACTTGCGCGCAATGGCACGCTTACCACGCTCCATGACTTCCAGGGAACCGATGGCAGCGCTCCTGTGGGCGGGCTGGTGCAAGCTACCAGTGGCAAGTTCTATGGGACAACATCCGCAGGTGGAATCTCCGGCGATGGCACGGTCTTTAGCTTGGACATGGGCCTCGGCCCGTTTGTGGCCTTCGTGCACGGTGCAGGCAAGGTCGGCCAAACGGGCGGCATCCTCGGGCAAGGCTTGACGGGAACGACCAGCGTCACGCTTAACGGAATCCCTGCGACCTTTACGGTCGTTTCCGACACGTTCATCAAGGCAACCGTGCCCGCGGGAGCTACTACCGGCTACGTCACCGTGACCACGCCCACCGGAACGCTGAAGAGCAGGGTTCCGTTCTACGTGCTGAAGTAGATTTTGAGTCTCGGCCGGCCAACAATGAACACTCAAGCCGCCCATGGCTAAGGCGGCTCTCTTTGCCTGCCGATGTTTGGTGGGATCCCTGGCAAGACCTTCGGTTGGTGTTAAATCGCGTGGGTGTTGAAAAAGTCACTGAGATCAGCGGGTGAGATTTAGCGAAAGCATGTTAGAACTTCGACATGCTTTGCTGGATTTCGATCTTCGGAGGCCTGCTGATCATGATGGGGCACCAAGCCCGTTCAGAAGCACTGTTCTACTACTTCCGACTGGAAGACCAGGTTCCCGAAAACCATCTCCTGCGACTGATCGACAAGCACATCCGCTTCGAGTTCGTCCGGCAGCAGCTCAAGGACAGCTACAGCGATACCGGGCGGCCGTCGATTGATCCAGAACTGCTGCTCCGCATTCTGCTGATCGGCTATCTCTACGGCATTACCAGCGAGCGCAAGTTGGTGGAAGAACTGCGCATGCATCTGGCATGGCGCTGGTTCACCGGGTTGGGGTTCGATCAGGAAATTCCGCATCACTCGACCTTCTCCAAGAACCGTCACGGGCGCTTTCAGGAGTCGAAGCTGTTCGAGCAGTTGTTTGAGCAGATCGTACGGCAGTGTGTGGAAGTAGGTTTGGTGAAAGGCAAGCATCTGTCGATGGACGGCAGCTTCATCGAAGCGAATGCAGCTAAAGAGAGTCGGATTGCACGGGAACAGTTGGCGGAAGCGGCCCAAGTTCATCACACCGTGCGTCAGTATCTGCACGAACTGGAAGAGCAGAATCCAGTGGAAGAGCCGGTGCATGAACAGGATCAGGTATCGACCACCGACCCCGATTCAACCTATGCCACGAAGGGTGGCACGCCGGCGCGACTTGGATACTACGACAACTATCTGGTGGACAACCACAGCTGTGTGATCGTGGGCGTGCAAGCCACGGCAGCGCGCATGAGTCAGGAGACGGTGGCCGCGCAAGACATGCTGACTCGTTTCGCCGAGTGGCAAGGGCGAGCGCCCGAATCAGTGGCCGCCGACACGACGTATGCCTGATAGCAGAAGTTACGATCAAGCCCCCTTCGGCATCGTGCAAAAGAAAGGCCGCCTTAACATCGGGGCGGCATAGACCCCTTGGGTTTGTGTGCCCTTTGATTCTGAGGACCTACTTTGGTTCTTTTGTCTCTTTTTCCTTCTCTGCAGCGAGTTCTACGCCGCTGAAAGCTAGCTTCGGACCTCGGTCAATCAACTTGGCGAAGTCTTCTGACTGCACAGAATAGGTAACAGCCGACTCCTGTCCGGTTGGAGTCACCGTAAAGTCCACACGCCGGTTGAAAGCCAGCACCGTATTCTGAAATTTCTTATCCAGCTTCTCTCGTTCTTCGGCGCTGAGGCTGCTGTCCTTCTCGATCAGTTCCTTTACCTGGTCAGCGGTCAGGTTCTTTTCTTTTCCGTAGGCCTGAGTCTCGATGTTCTCCTCCGGAACCCCCTGTTGAACCAGGAACGCCTTGGCCAACTGCGCGCGGCGCTCAGAAAGAGGTTGATTATAAGCTTGCGGTCCGCGCTGGTCGGCGTGGCCAACCAAGATCAGACGGGCATCGGGCTTGTACTGCAGGTATTTCTGGTATCCCTCAGCGATCGACTTTAGCGTTTCCTGCTCGCTTGCCAGCAGAGCATTGGTCGATTTGAGTGATCGTGGCCGGTTAGTTGGGAAAAACACGCTGCGCATAGCCAATTCTGCTGGTTCAATTGAGCCGACAATGTGCAGTGTAGCGGTCTGCGTAGCTGTTCCACCGCAATCATTCTTGGCGTTAAGTGTATAGGTCGCGGTTTCATCGACGGGACCGGGATCCGTTTTCTTCGGTACAATCTGCAAAGTCTGGTTGCCTGTCGGACTGACCGTACCCAATGGATCGATCGAGACGTTGGAGGCGTTCGCCGCAGTCCAGTTCAGTGCCGTGCTGTCCTGTTGCACGACCTTGTCCCCAATCTTCTTGTACTGGACCTGTGCGGGCGACAGCTCTAGGTTAGCCTGAACGGCGGTGTTCACATTGACCTTCGTGTTAGCAGTTGCAGTGCCACCGGGGCCCAAAGCGGTGAGGTGGTATTCAGTGGTCTGCTTAGGCTGCAGCGTTTGTTCCCCCGAAGCAGCAACCGTATCCAACGGCGTGATCTGGACGTTGGGGGCGTCGGTGGATGCCCACTTAAGTTGTGAAGAGTCTCCGCAATTGATTTGTGCTGCTGTGGTCGACAATTCCGCGGTCGGTTGGGCTACTGCCACCGTCGCACTTGCCGAGGCAACTGCGAAACGTGGGATCGAAGTCAGCTTTGCGCCGCGCGACCAATCAACTGTCTTTCGAACGCCCTTGGGAATATCGATGACCACACGCTTGTTCGCCGGAACATCCACCGGTCCCGACCAAACCACTTTGCCTTCGTGCAACGCAGTGACTTGGTAGTTGCCCGGGGGGACCACCAGTTCCTGTTTCCACCACCAGTCGTGGTCGAACTCATCACCATGGCCGACGAAGAAGTCAGGTGTCTTGCCGTTCAGCAGGATCGCGTCGCGGTTAGCATCTTCAATCGTCATCGCGCCAAACGGCCCCGAAACCGTCTTGGAAACCGGAGTCAAGTTGACTTCGATATCGGTAGTTTTTCCCGCCGTAATGGTGACTGTGCGGGTGTCCGGTGTATAGCCATAGTTGACCAGCTCAACCTTGTGGTCGCCCGCGCTGAGGCTAAGAGTGTGTTTCTTACTGGCCTCACTGATGGCGCGGCCATCGACGAAAATGTACGTCTGGTGAGGCGTGACCCGAACATTGAGCTTGCCATCTTGGGCATGAGATGGAATTCCGATTGCAAACATGAACACAACTGCAAAAAGAACGCAACAGAACGCACGGATTATCGGTTTCATGGAATCTCCTTGTCGCCGACCCTGGCTTCCTTACGGGTGCGCTACAGGAAGTTTTTTGCGCCATGCCGCGCAGCCGGATCGCGCTGGAAATCGGGACGCATTCGCCCTGGATCAGGTCGGTTACGGAATCAAGGGTATGCCAGCCGAGAGTTGCACGTTGATAATCAGACTCAACCGGCTGTCTACTTGGTAGAACTTTGCGGCTCGTTTTGCTCCCAAGGCGTTCATGAACTTCGGCCAATAGTCCTCCCGCAAGTTCACGGTTTCGTCCTCGATATTGATCATCCGCTGCACCATATCCCTCGCTTTCGCATCGTCCATGCTGTCATAGTTCTGCGCGTAATCTTTGATCAGTTGCACACGCTTGTCACCGATCACCTGCTGATCGCGCGCAAAGTCCCGGTAGACCGGCCAGAATGCGGTGGATTCTGCATCGGTAAATTGCATGGTGTCAGCAATGACCTGGTTCTTCCCAGCTTGGACATCCGAGCGCAGCAATTGGATATCGGTGTCGGTCAACGGCTTCACCGAGACATCTGCGGCCTGGGCGAAAGCAGCCACGGTTATCAAAGCAAATAAGGTACAGATAGTCATCAACGTTCGCATCGGGGTTCTCCTGTCAGTGTTGAAAATCGGTTCATCTACTCTTCTTCTTTCCGTTCGAGAATGCGACAACATCTCACGTCAAGGTCGGAATCGAAGCGGCCTGGTCGATTCAGAGATCCTTGTCTACCATCACCAGTTCCCAGCAATCCAGTCACAGTCGCCTTATAAAGAAGCCGGGCTCACTGAACCGAATAACCGCGAGCATCCATGCACGCAGAAAATGCTCTCTTGAACGTATCCGTAGCAGCCTGGTGTTGGCTCTCCGCTTGAGCCTGGCTCTGTTGCTGAGCCTGGGCAGTCTGCTGAACCGCCTGCTGCTGGGCCTGGTACTCAGCCATCCGTTGACGGCGTCTGCCTGCTATGCCACCCACTGTCGCGCCAATAGCGGCACCTTTTCCAGCATCACCGGCGATCGCTCCAATAGCGGCGCCACCAGCAGCGCCTCTTGCAGCGCCCCCCAACGTTCGGCCCTTGCCGACATCTTCCTTGGCTTCTTGCGCAGCGTATTGTTGGGCGGCCTGTTGCTCCTGTGCGCTCGGCCCCGCTGGCGGCGGGGCCTGCGGGTCGATACCGGTGTTCTGACGGGCAGAGCCATAGCACTCGCTCTCATCCTTGAGTTGCTGATCTGAGTTCTGTTGGTGTTTTGGGTATGCAAACATGCCGATGCTCTTCGCTGGTGACCATGCTGGCCCGTTCTGTGCTATCGCAAAGGGGATTAACCACGACATCAGCAGAAGAATCAGAAAACGTTTCATTTCATTTCTCCACTTGACCCCTTGGACGCGCAAGCCGCAGATCGTCCGCAACGAAATGCTTCCCAGCGGGTCGTATGGGATCAGCCTCCATGTTCACGGTTCACGGTAATCTCGGCTACTGTCAAAAGTGCCAGTCACGGCGGGGGCAACTCTCTACTCGCTCGTGATCGTCTCCGCCATCGGGTCATCGTTGGGAAGTAAATTGACTTTGCAAGGGTTGGTCGGCATCGCAGACCGTGTGTGTTTTCAGGAATAAATCTGCGTCCACGCCGAAACCACGAGTCCCATTGTTTGTAATCGGCGACAATAGAGTCCCGACGAGGAGGCTTCTTCTCATCCTCTTTTCCGTTGTCGTTCCGCGTGCCTGATTGGCTCCTCCACCTTCCTGGGACTGGGCGGATTTCGTCTGTGCTTCCGCGCGAGTATCTGACGTTCCGAGTTGCCTCCCTTCCTTAGCGGAAGAAGCAGGCAAAAAGACAACCGCACTGAAAAAGATGATGGACAAGAGGACCCAAGTCCCCGGCTTCAGGTGACGGGAAAATTCGCGTAACTCAGGGTTGCCGGGCAAAAATGTGCCCTCATAGAAGGGGACGCTCCTCGACGCAGCCGACATTCAGCCATTTGGCCTTTGCGATTTTGCTTGCTCGCTGCGTGGACCAAGTTCGGGGGGGTCCCTTTTTGAAGCTGAGACCCCTGCCGAATCAAACACCAAGTCTCAGTTGCTGAGCTTGCTGCGGAATGCCTTCAAACCAAATGCGGAAAGAAGCGAGAGCATGCCCAGGAAACCGATCAAAGGCAGCGGGCTCGCGGTTTTGGGTAAAGCTGCCTGAGCCACCTGCACTGGCGCAGCAACTTCCTCGACGACGAGGATAGGAACATCGGCTGGCGGAGGGGGCGGGGGAGGCAACGTGCCGGTTAACTTCCGCTGTTGCGCAACCTCCGTCTCGGGGATTTCGACTACCTTGGTTGCAGATACCCTCATGCCCTTCTGCAAGCCCCACGCATCGACCATCTGGCCGTCAACGTTGAACTTCTGGCCTTGGGGAATCTTGAACTGCTGGTTCTTTCCATTTTCCATGGTCAGAATCACAGAACCGGGAGGGCTGGCATGCCACACGGTTCCCGTGACACTCTTCACCGTCGTGATTACTTTAGGTGTGGCGGTTGTGGTGATCGTACGCTGTAGCTTCATGCCGGGCTTCAGATCGTGAATCCCCAACTGCTGGTCACCCACGGTAATCTTGGTGCTCTCCGGCACATTGGCAAAATGATGGATAGTGCCGTCCTCCATCTTGACCACCAGGTCATTTCCAGAGACGTAGACCACTTCTCCGCGCTCGACGGTTGTTGTCGCGGTTGCCTCGCCTGTCTGTGTGTCAGTTTGCGTTTGTACCTGTGCGCTTATGCTCAGGGCGAAGGCCAGGCAAAGCGCCCCTACCGCAAGCACCAACGACAGTCTTGTCCGGGCTGTTCTTGAGTTCATTGTGTTTTCTCCTTAAGGTTGATGTTTTTCCTGAACCACGAATTTTTGATTTTGTACGAACGATGGCCAGAGTTCCTTTCGTACGCTCATCGCTGGCGTGGCTCATTTCTCAGTGATGGATGCGCGAACGACTATCGTCCGGGGCGCACAAGCGACCCGACTCCAACTGTCAACGGGGTTAACTCTAAGTTGGCGGGCCTGCTTGAGCTACTGTCAAAAGTGACAGGCGCGGTGATTGCGGTCCAGGAGAATGCGGTGCCAGGAGAATTGCTCCATCAACCTTGCGTTCGATAGCTTTCCTCTCATCAAGTCAGCCCCAGTTGCCAGGAAGGCTCTTGACGCATTGCAATCTCCTCATCTAAACCAAATGCCAAAATCAGAGAGCAGTCCAGTCATGTGAACGTCTTGCCACTGAGACGGGAGTATGCCGGACTGGTGCCAATGAAGCGTGGACGATGAATCGCTTGGGTGCGTCGCCCACAAAGTAGAAGGGATAGCAGGTAACAAGTGTAATAGATGGCCCCCTGCGCGGTTGCAGCACTTGGATGTCGGCAGGGCTGACGATTTCAATCTGGTCCACGACATAAACTGCCTTCGTTGTCGTCATGATGAGCTCGACCTTATCACCCACGGAGATGTCCTTAAGCCCTCGGAAGAAACCGTCCCTATGGCCTGCGATCCCAATGTTGCCCGGTTCGCCCACTCGTGCCGTTCCGATGATTCGTCCGACGCCCCGGTTCAGCGTCAGATCATCAGTTCCGTCAAACACGGGAACTCGGATCTGCAGCCTGGTTATCTCTAGTACCGCCAAAGGAGGGTCGGTTTTGCTCAACAAGCTACCCTTGTAGGCCTGAATGCGCTTCTCGGCCCACAGGGTGAAGTCGACTCCTTCTTCATCCTTCGATTGGACAGGAGTCGAGGGGTCTTTCTGCGCTGTGGCGCGCTGGGTTTCGTCGAATTGCCACAGCGCAATATGGGATAAGATCGTCTTATGCAACAGCGCTGATACGTAAATGGTCAGCAGGACCACCCCGGTCACCAGCAGGCACTGCTCGCATAGCCTTGTAGTCTTGTTCCGGACCAACGAATTGCCTCTTACGACTCAGTGTTCTGTGTTGATATCTCCAGCGATGTGTTTGGCTGGTGCGACCCTCGAAGGCACCGTAGCTAAGGAGGCACGTCGCTAACTACTGTCACTTCTGACAGGGCTTGGCAGCTTTACCGAAGAGGGATTTGAACTGCTCTCGATCAGCAAGGTCTTCATGCACCCCACTATGGGTTTGGCAAGATCACATGCTCCCGAATCGCATATTGGACTAGTTCGGCGTTCGTTTTTAAGCGTAGGTGCTCCATGATCTTGTACTTGTGAAATGCTACAGTCCGGGGAGTCAACTTGAGGGTATAGGCAACTTCTTTCATCGATCTCCCCTCCGCTAACAACTGAAGGACCTCACGTTGCCGATTCGTGAGTGTCTCTTGGCCCAGGTGCGAGACCCGGGTTTCTATAAAGAACCCTTCGACGTCATTTGTGACCAGTGGGGATACGTACTTCTTGCCTTTTAACACTTCGCGGACGGCGGTGACCAGTTCCGCGGCGGCAGAAGTCTTGAGCAGGTATCCAGAAGCCCCACCCCTGAACGCCTCGGCAGCAATTCCCTTGTCTGTGTTCATCGTCAGGTACACAATCCTGACCGCGCGCACTGCCTTCTTAATGCGCTTGCCGGCTTCCAATCCATTCAGCGTCGGCATCCCGATATCAAGAATGATGACATCCGGCTTAAGCTCAGGCACCGCTGCCAATAGAGCCTGCCCGTCTGCCACAGTGCCGACCACTTCGAACTCCGGTTCCAGCAGCTTCACGCAAGCTTCGGCGACGAAGGTGTGATCGTCGGCAACTAGAATTCGCGGACGGCCAGTTGGACTCATTTCCGCACTCTCCTAGCGCTCTGGCCCGCAGAACCCGGCATGGTTGGACTCCTGCCAACTAGCGAAGCTGGGTCTCATAGCCGAAACCGCTGAATTGGTTCCGTCATATAGCCAAGCCTCAGCAATCTGAAGTTCCGGGGAGCCTTGAGATTCGCGCCCACCGGAAACTCTAGCCGTAGCTATGATAGTCGCGCCACTGTCAATTGTGACAGCTACTCGGAGTAAGATCGGAACTCACCTTTCCCCAACGACGCTTCTTTCCCGTTACCAGCGTACCCCGAATGTGAGGGGTAGAACGGTCGTGTCGATCTTAGCCGTGAGCGCGCGATGATAGCGGACCTCAGTATAAAAATGCGCCCCCGAGCCTCCCAGCGCGAAAGTGAATCCTCCGCCGACATTGAAACCACCGGCGTCGGAAGAGCGTGAACCGATAGTCTCAGTCGTCGGGAATATGCCGTTCACACACTGAATGTTCCACCAAACCACAACCGGTCCACAGACTTCGCCGGCCTGGTAAACTGTTTTTTGCGCCACGAGTGACCGCCGGTACCAACCGCCTCCACCTACGAGGTAGATACTCTTTTTTGCTCTCCCCGTGCCCACTAGGATGTTGCCTGTAAACGAGTAGAGCCTCCCCTTTGCAGAGGGAATGCCGAGTTCCTTGACAACGCTTTGCTGGACAGGGAGTCCATGAAACATGAACTCCCCAACGAGCTTCACGTGGGGACTCAGGTTAGGGCCGGCGCCGGCTACAAAGTTATAGGAGGTACTGGCGAAGTCCCTCGTTTGGCTCAACGGAAAGCCTGGACCGCCACCAATGTTGAAGTTGTAGCGCTGAGCGATTGCCGATTGCACAAGTAGGGCGCAGACGAGCAAAGTCCGAAGTGGTGAGGTGGGCATCAGTATCTTCTTCCTCGAATGTCTCTGTTTCAACTGAACTTTTGCCTTACTTTGGGAAGGCTACCCGTGCGTCCACAGCGTGCCCACTGTCAAAACTCACAGTGCTAAAGCATTGCTCTGCAATTCAAATACAGTAACTATTGACAGTATGCAGCCAGCGGATGCTGGAGTACTGTTTTCTATGAACGGTGCAAGATCAACTCTCGACGACCGAGGAGGATTGGTGCCTCATACCCAGATGTCGAAATCTCCAACCAAGCCAAGAGACGAGAGGCAGGGGAAGCAACTGTCGCGTGCACGCATTCTGATGGCGGACGATAATACGGCGATTATGGATCACGTGAGCGAGATTCTTCAGAATGAATATGAAGTCATCGGCAAGGTCGTTGATGGGAACTGCGTTTGCACCGAAGTAGCGAAGCTCAAACCGGATCTCATCGTTCTCGATATCTCCATGGGAGAGTGCAGCGGCATCGAGATTGCTGAGCGACTGCGAGAGCAAGGCTACTCAGGCGAAATCGTATTCCTTACTGTTCATGAAGACCCCGCTTTTGTGAGTGCTGCAATCGGTGCGGGTGGCCGGGGTTATGTAACCAAGCCCCGTATGAACATTGATCTCGGATTGGCTGTCAAGGCCGTACTCTCGCACCAGGTCTTTGTCTCTCTTCCTTTGCAACCAGAGACTTAGCGCTATTGGGAAGGCCGTAAACCCCGTCGTCTGAGGGTACCTCATCATCCGTCGCAAGGGCCGTCCCGAATTAGCTCCGTCAAGCTACTGCTCCGAACCACTATTGGTGACGAGGTCACATCAACGAGTGAGCTATATCACAGCTAGCTATCAACGCATATTTAGTATAGAGCGTGTCGGTCCTTAGTGTTGAGCGGTCGCGGCGTCTATGCGCAGATTCAGTTCCTCCCGTAGGGGACACCGTACGCAGGATTCAACACAAATGTGCTCGGTGTGTGCGGCCAGCAGGCTGCTTAGTCCAGTAAAGATTTAGCCTTCGGCAGGTGTCATGGAATCTCCCTCTCAACGTCGACGCTTGTGTGAGTTACTCCATAGTGTCCACCGCGCTTCCTGGCGCTCCAAGCTGGTCGTCGCGCTGCTGTTGAGTGTTCTTCTTGTTCCGGCACCGTCCTTTTGTACAGACAATTTTCGAACGGCCAAAGTATTGGTGCTGTGGTTTGGAGACAAGGACAGTCCAGCGTTGACGGAGCTTGAGACTGGCATTCGAACTGCCATGGAACGGGGACTGGATGCTCCCATATGGATTTACGACGAGTCCTTTGACGAGAGTTGGCTCGGCGAGGGTTCTCCCTATGCGCAGAGGATGGACAGATTATTGAACGACAAGTATGCCCGCCGGGGAATCGATATCGTGCTGGCAATCGGGAATTATCCGCTGCAATACATGCAGAAGAGGAGAAAGACCCTTCTACCAAACGCCAAACTGATGTACCTCTCTTGGCAGTCGCCACAGCCATCTATCCCGGATGCCACTGGAATGGTCTGGAGCTCAGACTTGGCTCCCACTTTGGAAGTCGCTCTGACCCAAAACCCAGGAACTCATCACGTCCTGCTAGTCGCGGGTGCAACCGCGCCTGACCGCGCGTTGGCTCAACTCTTTCTCTCCACTGGTCTGAAATATTTGCAGGAAAAACACCCAGATGTCGACATTCGAGTTCTTTCACCAAGAACACTGAACGAAACTATTTCTACGCTAGCGGCGCTGCCGAAGGATACGATTACAGTCTTTACTACTTTCTACGGAGACTCTGCGGGACAAGGTTTTGTTCCTGGGCGGATCCTATCGGTTCTTTCTGCGACTACGAATCGGCCTATGTACGGTTGGGCTGACAGCCTTTTAGGGCGCGGCATAGTCGGCGGAAGTCTGATCGACATCAAAGCAATGGGTGCGGCATTGGGCCGCTTGGCTGTGCGTGTGGGGCAAGGGGAGAAACCGGGTGCGATCTCGGAAGTAAGAGCGGGCTTCCGGCAGAACCAGTTCGATTGGAAGCAACTAAGGCGGTGGGGCATCGGGATGGACAAGATCCCCGCCGACAGCATAGTCATTAACCGCGAGTACACCCTCTGGGAGCGGTACAGGTGGCAAATCGCCGGGCTCATTGGACTGGGTGTTATTGGAGCAGGGCTGATCGTCAATCTAGCGAGATTGACCATTGCTCAAAGGCGGCACCTTGAAGAACTGGCGTACCAGCGTGAACTCAAGACGATGATTGCGGAGTTTGCTGCGGCGCTCATCGATCGCCCGGCGGACTTAGTCGATGCAGAAATCGACCAGTCATTTCACCGGCTGCTGGAGTTCTTCGAGCTCGACCGAGTCAGTGTGTTTAGTGTTTCGGCCGAAGCGGAACAGCTTCGTCTCTTGCATACTCGGGCCACGGCGGGTATCACGCAGCCACCTTCTGTCATCGATTTGAATAGCCTGGCGCGAACTGCCACCTATATACGGCGGGGCAAATCAATTGTGATCTCCTCTCTGAACCAACCTACTGAGGAGGCTATCGAACTTCGCGCATTCCTACGCGCCCGGGGGATTCTTTCGCTTGTTGCATTCCCTCTGCAACGCGAACAAAAAACGTTCGCACTTATGGCGTTCTCTGCAATGCGTAACGAGCGTGAGTGGACACCCGATCTTCTCCAGGCCTTGCGGACGGTCGCTGACATCTTTGGCAGCGCCCTGGAGCGTAAAGGCGCGCAAGAGGCGATATCTGAAACCCGAAATCGCCTGACCGGCATAGTCGAATCAGCCATGGACGCGATTATCGCTGTGGACGAACAGCAGCATATTCTGGTCTTCAACGCCACTGCAGAGAAAATCTTCGGCTGTCGTGTGGAAGACGTATTGGGTCAGCCCCTCGAACGCTTCATTCCCCGCCGTTTCCGAGCCGACCACCATTGCCACATTGCCTCCTTCGCTGAGACGGGGGTCACCAATCGCTCTATGGGTACCTTGGGAACGTTATGGGCGATCCGAGCCAATGGAGAAGAATTTCCTATTGAGGCCTCGATCTCGCAGGTTAAAGCGAACGGAAGCAGGTTGTTTACCGTCATCCTCCGGGATGTCACGGAGCGCGAGCGGGCCGGGCGGGCGCTGCGCGAGAGCGAAGCGCGCTTCCGCTTGGTCGCCAACGCAGCTCCTGTGCTGATCTGGATGTCCGGCGCTGACAAACTCTGCACTTACTTCAATCAGCCTTGGCTGGACTTTACCGGCCGGCGCCTTGAAGAGGAACTTGGGAATGGCTGGGTGGCAGGTGTACATCCCGACGATCGCGAGAAGTGCCTAAAAGCCTATAACGAAGCATTCGATCATCGCCAAAACTTCAGGACGGAATACCGGCTCCGAGGTCATGACGGAAAGTTCCGGTGGGTGGACGACATCGGCGTTCCAAGAATTGGCGAGGACGGTTCTTTCAACGGATACATCGGATGCTGTGTCGACGTTGATGAGCGCGTGGTTGCAGAGCAGGATCTGATCAAGAGCCACGAGCTGAACGCTTCGATTCTGGAATCCATTAGAAGTCAGATGATCATGCTCGACCCCGAGGGAACAATTGTGGCAGCGACGAAGGGGGGATCGGAATTCACTGCGACAACCAGGATAACCCCGCTCGATCTGGTCGTCGGCAAGAACTACTTCGACCTATGCCGGGCTACAGTCGAGGCGGGTGACAGCGATGCGGCCGCCATGCTCGCCGGAGTTAATGCGATATATGCCGGAAAGCGTGCCTATTTTGAAATGGAGTATGACTGCATATCTGGAATCGACCAGCGGTGGTTCTTGGCGTCAGTGACTCCCATAAGACAAACCCACGGCGGAGTCGTTATCTCACATCAGGACATCACAGAGCGAAAGCGGCATGAGCAGGCTATCCAGGACCTGACCGGGCGCCTGATCGACGCCCAAGAGCAGGAGCGGTCCCGCATCGCGCGGGAGTTGCATGACGACATAAATCAGCAAGTTGCGATGTTGGCGATTGAACTACAGCAACTGGAAGTTTCTCTTCCGGAGGGCTTATCCGAGAGTCGTCAAACGGTACAGGGGATATGGAAAAAAACCCACCTGCTGTCAACGGAAATCCAGCATCTCTCTCATCAACTCCACTCGGCCAAACTAGAGCATCTTGGCATCATTCCGGCCTTGCGTGGTCTTTGTAGTGAATTTTCCCAACAGCATAAGATCGGAGCTGATTTTCACTTCCGGCAAGTGCCGCCGAGACTAGACTCTGACATCTCATTGAGCTTGTTCCGTGTTGCACAGGAGAGCCTTCACAATGTCGCAAAACACAGCCAGGCGAAGAAGGTCCTGTTGGAGTTAGTCGGGACATCTGGGGAGATAGTTTTGCGTGTGTCGGATGACGGTGTCGGATTCGATACCGACATGCCCGGAAATCGCACGGGGCTAGGAATGATCAGCATGAACGAGAGGGTCCGCCTAGTGGGCGGAACGCTACGCGTCGTATCGAGGCACTCTCTGGGTACGCAGGTCGAGGCTTCAGTCCCACTTTCGCGCCAAGATCGCACATCCCGCTCCGTTTTCGCGAGTCGCAAGTCCGCATGATGCCAGCCTGAGACTCGGGCAGAGCATTGGCGAGTGATTCCCAAACATCGACCCATTCTCGAAGTGCTTAGCTTGCAAATCCATTCCGTCTGCAATTCAGGGCACACGCTGTCAATATTGACAGGCGACTTGCCGCAGCGGCTGACGTAGTCTCAGTTCGTCCAGCCGGCAACAAGGAACATCGCCGGAACCATCTGCCGTGTTCATCTCGCTCTAGGAGGCTTCGATGAAAGTTCGTTCCGTTTGTGTTGCAATCCTTTGCTTGACCTTGCTATCCGGCGCCGCCGTAGCTGCGGCTCAGGAGTATCAGACCGGCAAGGTCGTTAAGGTCGAGAAGCAGGAATCCCGTGCAGTGTCGGGGGGCACTGACGCTCCTTCAAAGGCCGAGGTAGCAACTTATCACATTTCCATCCAACTCGGCGACAAGGTCTACGTCTGTCAGTACAAAACCGATCGGGACAATGAGCTTTCCTGGGTTGAAGGCAAGGATGTTCAGGCCCGCGTCCATGGCAAGGCAATGTACGTTAAGAAGGCCAATGGGAAAGAAGCAAAGGGCCCCATTCTGAGCACGTCGCCCGTAGGAACCCCGTAATCACAACCCAGTCTTAAGAAACGCCAAGAATCGCGCTCATTCTCTTATGAGGTGAGCGCGTTTTCATTCGCCGCGCTTCCGGAGCAGTCTCCAGGCAGACTGACTCTAGACCACGACGGTAGCCTGTGGGGTCAAAATGTCCACCCCAGGCTGGAGGTAGAGCCGTAGTCAGTCTTGGGCAGATTTTGCGGGGGGCTGCTGTCTACATTCAAATAGTAACCAAACTGCCAGTACAAATCTTTAGCGATTCTAAATTTCAGCGACGTATTCAGATCAAAGCGCACGCGCCCAAAGTCTGTCATGCTGGGATACAGGCGGGCATCGACCAGGATGTTTGTAGACTTAAACCGAAAGAAATTCAATTCGGTCCCCAGAATACCTTCCGCGCTTTCTCCCGTCTGGCCAACAGTCGCCGAGGAATAGTGCTCGCGGTTCCAGGCTGCTCCACTATATACTGCAACTAGGCTATTGTTCGTCTTTTTGAAAATATGCCCTATGCCGCCGCCCAAGGTGGTACGCAGATCGAGTTGCTGCTCATCGCTTTGTAGGAACTCCGCGGTTCCCAAATAGAAGTTACGAGGGGAGCGCAGTTGCCTTGTACCTGTCAGTTGCAGGTCATTGCGAAGGTCCGAGATGTCTCCACCTCCGCTGAAACTGGATTGAAAATTTGCTGCCGCCGACCACTTGGTCCGGTCAAAAGCGGTATTTGTCTGAAAGGTGTATTGTGTACGGTTTTGCTGTTTGGCGAAATTGAGGCCAGAACTGATCCCGCCGTGCAGGTTCTGCCAGAAGCTGGTATCGGTCCGCCCGATCGCAACCACTTCTCCGCCTGAGACAATCTGACTCGTGGTCGGTCCTGTCACCTGCAGCTTAAAATTTTCTGGTTTCTTTTCTTCGTTTACGCTTTGCAAGCTGCCCGTAAAACGTTTTTCAGCCTTGTCCTCGACTACGAAGTCCTGCGGGCTGTCGACATGGGTAATTTTGGACCAGTCCAAAGCCACGGTGCCGTCCGCATAGCTGAGCTTGACGTACAGGTACCCCTTCTCGAGCTTGATGATCTCGCAGGTTATGCGGTCACCATTGGCAAACTCGATGACATCTTTTTTCTCGCGTGCCAGGCAAACTCCCGTCAGAGTCAAGAGGAGCACTACCAGCCAGGCGGAGCGGGGAGTAGACGCGCGACGATGAGGATCAGAACGGTTTTGCATTCTTCGACCTAAAGCCTTCATATGGTGACGAAGACATGAAACGGAAAGTGCTAGCCATCACCAAATTGGGTGTGGCGGGGCGCGGTCGGTGCGTCACCACGGTCCGTCGGCGTTGCCAAGGAATGGTGACCGCCAGTCCGCGCATTCGCTTGGTCTGTAACCTGCATCTAACCTTACTCATTTCTGCAACTGCACATTGGCGAGGCGGAACGGTTTCTGGCCGTAGTGCTCGATCTCCAGTTCGTTGTTCTTGTTGAACTTGATCTTGCAAAGCGGAGCCAACGAGCCGGTTCCCTTACCATCCTTGTCGACATTGAGCATCACGAGGCCGAACTTGTAATCGCGGGAACGCGTACCGTTGTACAACTCGGCGAACGAGATCGGCCGATTGGTGGCCAGCACAATGTGCTGTCCGCCGTGCTTCTTGGGGCGGATGCGTACGACGCGAATCCCCGTACCGACCGACCCAGTAGGGGCAACTCGGCCCTTATCCTTGATGTCCTCCATGGCGCTGACCAACCCGTCCGGGCCTTTGTTCTTCAGGATCGCGACAAGTTCGTCGATGTCTGCGTTGCTGGTTAATTCCTGCAAATAAATCGTGAGGCCGAAGCTTTTGCCTGCAGCAGAGCTGGACTGGCCGATGGCGACCGCCGAGTACTGTGCCGGAAGATTGGCTTGGGTCTTTGCGGCCTCAGCCGTCTGCGCAGTGCAGGGAATCTGGCAGACTGCCGCCAGCAAGACGACGGGAACATACGTCCAGAAATGCTTTGGTTTCACTTCGTTCCTCCTTTGTTACGACGCTCTAGCAGGGAGCGAGTCTTCCTTGGGTCTCGTAAATGAAGCCGTGTGTCTTCTTTTTTTATAGTCTTAGGCCATTCCGCCATGAACTGTCAGAACTGACAGTGGACTTGAAGTCTCAAGGGAAACGCATGCTCTTCAAAGGACGAAGAGATTAGGGATCGAGTGGGGATTCAGAAGATCATCTAGGTATTACTGACGAACCGGTTTCCCAGGATAACGGCTTCGACAGCAGCTAATAGGTCACTTTCGGCCCGTGTTTTGAAAACATAACCATGTGCGCCCGTACTGAGGGCTTCTTGCACCAGGGCAGGGGATGACTGTTGACTCACAAAAAGGATCTTGGATTCTGGCGAAAGTGTCCGCATTTGTCGAGCGGCCTCGATTCCATTCATGGTCGGAAGGCCGATATCGAGCACAATCAAATCCGGTTTTAGTTCTTCGGCCTTACGAACTGCTTCCAATCCGTCTGATACTTCCGAGATCACTTGCAATCCGTTATTTTTTTCCAGCGTCGAGCGTATGAATTGACGAAAGGGCAGGAAATCTTCTACGACGAGAACGCGAATCGAGGACACGCCAGAACCAGCCTTTCTCCAGTCAATCCGCTGGATCTCCGTGCCGGGGAAGAGAAGAGCATTCTTTTTCCACTCACACAAGTAGGATACTCAACCACCCCAACGAGGTTGTCAATGATCAAAGGTGCGGGGCGATTAAAGTCAGATCCTGTTCCACCCCGAGGACTGAAATGTCCCGAAATGACACACGACCGCCTGGCTTGACCTGGCTTACAGGTCGGAGCTTGGCTCAGATAGACAGCCTGAGCTTACAACGCCTCATCCTGCTGCATCTGGGCAACGACGAGCCGGACCAACCCCTTGATCGCTTTGTGGGCATTTGAAGGATTAAAGGTATCGGTAATGCCGGTCCACACCAGTTGCCCATCCGGCGCGGAGGTTACAAAGTAGAGGTTGGTTTCAACCCGTACTTTCTTGTCTTTCTGCAGGTAGCCGGGCGAGTAGATTACCGGGTAGAGTGTGCCGTAGTAACCATAGAAGGTGTTGTAGTATCGAAAGGGCACGGTGTAAGGTGCGTCCGGAATGTAAGTAACGGTATCTTCCACCTTGATCAGGCGTGAAACCACGACGGCGTCGATCTGGTTTGCCTGGATCTGCTGTCTCAGGTAGTTGAGGTCCAGCTGCGTTCCCGCCGGGCGAAGCAGGATGGCATTTCCCGGAACCGCCTCCACACCTGTGGCGGCGAGTTGTGCCGCCACAGCATCCTCAAAATCGGCAGGGACCTCCATTCTGTTACTGAAACCCAAGGCCAGAACACGATGGACCTTCGTAGGAGAGTTGGGAAGCTTGCAGCTAGCCACCAACTTGCTGGACTTGGCGAAGACTAAGGCGGCGGCTGCAACAACGATGATAATGGCCAGGGCTTTGCGATTCACGCATGACCTCGTTTCTAGCCGGCGAAATGGCCTCCGTTGCGAGAGTCATATCGCGTCTCTCTGAGACAATTCCGAAGCAACACCCACCTGCCTTCAAATGCGGCTACCGCGGCGCGTTTACGACGACGTAGGTTGTGCTCGTGCCCACAAACTGAGGCTGGTACCACGTACTTCCACACTGCTGGTACGTGAACCCGTTAACCACCACAACCGAGCACGCCGGTGGAAGCGTGTTGACCACCGATCCAACCACCGCGGCCGTGACCATGACTGCTGCAGCCGTTGCGACTGGGTGGTAGCAGCAGCCACCACCATAATAGCCGCCATGGACGTCGACATCATGGTGAACGTTAACGTTGACGTTGCGGTTGGAATTGACGTTGACATTGCGGTTGGAATTGACGTTAGCGTTCCTGTTTACATTGCCGCGGTTAACGCTAGTTCGAGCGCCGCCGCCTCTACGCTGCGCAAACATCGGTGCGCCGGAGAGCAACAGAACGAGTGTGATCGAAATCAGATGTCGGATCAATCGGTTCACTTCACGCCTCCCTATTCTTATTTCTTTTCGTTGGTGAGCGCCGCGGTGACTTCCGCAATCGCGATTCTTTGTGCGTCCTTCGGAGGTTCGAACGTGAAGGTCGCGTCGTTGAATGACGGAGCCAAGTTCCACATCAGAACCTCGCTATAACGCGGCCGAGCATCGTCGTCAACGGTTGTCAGGACCATCTTTCGAGGCAACGGATAGTCTCCCTGCTGGATCCAGATCTGCCAGTCCAGGCCTTCCTGGCGGAAGGCATACTGCTCGCAGGTAGTGCCGGCGACTGAACTCGGGCCGATATCGATTGCACTGGTGATGTCCTGAGCTGCTGTCGATTGCGGTGAGGACCACATGAACAGATCGACAAGGGGCATGCCGATGCCGTACTTTTCGTCGAGCTTATCGATCAGTTCTCCGATCGTAGGCGGCGCTGGCACAGTGGCGTAATAATTGACGAGCTGGGCAAACATGGTGAAGTTCTTCCCGTCGTACAGAAAGAACCGATGTACATCATCGCCCTTGATTTCGGCGAATAGTCGATTCGGCCTCACTGCAAGCACATCGACGACACGATCAGATTGGACCGTCTGACCATTGTCCAGCACGTCGTCGGTCGTCTCCACCGCCTGAACCTGAAATGCCTTGAGGATACGCAGATAGGTACTCATTTTGTCGAGCGCGGCCATCGCGCCGGGATCGATGTCAGCTTTTTTCTGAGAATTACTCTGGGCGATTAGGGGCAGAGAGAAGGTCAGTATCAGTGCGGAACATAACAAACGTTTAAACATGTGCTCGTTACCTCCAATCGATCTCTGTGAAGCGTTCGCTTTGGCTCTTGACGGCGGATGGATGTCTATAATCCGGAAGGCTCCTGCCGCCGTCGTTGACAGTGTCTGATTCATGTGGAATGGAGTCTACTGTCAGAGTTAACAGTCAATGTGATGACGCGGCCCCTCACTTTTGTTTGTTGCTCATGCCATGGGCTTTAGTATCCAGAAGATGAACGATGGCGGCAGCTGCCGTTAGCCGTACTTCCGGCTTGTCATCATCGAGCTTCGATTCGATCTGTGGGATTACGCCAGGATCCCCCCGGTGCGAAAGTGCATCCAATGCCGCCGCTTGCACGAGAGAACTCTTGTCGGAGGATGCTTCGATCAGGGCTTCGCCGCTTTTTGGATCAGAATCATTAGCCAGAATTCGCGCGGCAGCAGCGCGAACCGGAGAGCTGTCGTCCTTCGTCAATACCTTGATCGCACCCAAGCCGATGCTCGCAAATGGAATGTACCCGATGCCTTGTTCGAATCCGAACCGGGCCATTTTCTTGGGGTCGTGCAGCATTTTCTTCTGTTCATCCAGCAGACCGCCGCCGCTTTTCTTTTCGCCCGTAAGTACAGCGTAGTACACGGCATACCCGAGAGGGTCCCCCAGGGCGATCAGAGCGCGGGCCTCCGCCATCACGACCCCCGGATCTTTCTCAGCTTTCACACTCTCTTGCAGTTTGGCTGCGGAGGACTTGGCATGCATTTGGCCCAAAGAGGATGCGGCGGCAGCCCGCACATCGGCGTCTTCATCACCAAGTGCCGCAGTAGCGAGCTTCGCGGCTTTGGAGTTCCTCTCCAACAGCCCAAGAACCCGCACTGCGACAACGCGGGTGTCTCCTTTTTTTGCCAGCCCAGCCTCTAGGGTGGTCCAGGGCTTGTCCGCAGAACTCTGAGCGAGGACTTGGCCCACAAAGCCCGCCAAACACACGCCAACCGCGAAAATCCTAAGATGTCTCTGTCGCATATAACCTCCGTGTATGTTTCCTGCGCAGGACGAAACTATCGCGGCATACACATCGTCACAACTGGCAGATCTGACAGGTGGGGAACGAGAGGCTTAGGCGAACTTCAAAGGCGCGTCACACTAACCGAACTGGCTACTTGGGTTTTCCCAGCCAAGAGTATTGCCACGCCACAGACACGTTCTGGTAATTGCCGCCAAAGCGGACGTAGGTGCCGTCGCTGTAACTGAATTTCAAAGACTGGTGCTTACTGATTCGAATCGCGCTAGTGCCCCCGAGACGGGAACTCTGCTGTTTCGTGAGTGGGTTCTCTACGTCGGCCACGCTGGTTTTTCCGCCAACCCAGAAATTGCCGTCAAGCGAGATCCAGAAGCCCGGCTTGAAGTCGTAGCTCAAGTGACCTTCGAAGGTCCCAATTGGATTTTCCGACTGCGATCTCGTGCCCGGAAAGCTCGCGTTGTGTGAAAAGTATTCATGATTTGTGGTGTAGAACCACATTCCAGCGTAACCATCGAGAATCCAATTGCCCCAGCGCTCAGAATAACCGAATTCCGGCTTGAAAGCCCAGCGGTTCGCTCCCCAGTTAATCAGCTTGGTGGGATCGTACTGGCCGGTCGGAGCTACCACCTTGAAACTGACGCCCAGAAGGACTTTCTGCTGCCACTTGATGAACTGCCGTGCTGCCATGGCCGGGCCACCCTTGAGGTTCACTGAAAACCGATAGGCCGAATCCACCAGACCGGAGCGGTACAAGTGCTGCTCTGCTCCTTCCGTGGTCCCCTGGAAGTTGCCGAATGCGTAGGGCAGCGCGACGACGATGTTGGCCGAGCGGCCGAAAAAGTTGAAGGAGTGATAGTAGCCAATCACTGGGACGCTGTATCTCCCCTTCGCACCACGGACGGGGAGCGCGTTGTTGAAATCGAGACCGCCGTTATAGAAGGAATACGTGAGCGTGAGCGCGTTGGAATGGATGGGCGTAACCAGGTAGGCGCGTGGCGCAAGATCCTGGGCGTTCAGCACGTAAAGCGGACATGACAGCAGTAACGCCGTCAAACCGAGCCTGAAAAGATGTTGCATCCCATTCACCGGGGGTCTTACAGAAGCGAGCAGTGTGCAAGATCCCTGTGGATGAAGCTATTTGACCGAATATCCGCGGGCATCCATGCAAGCCGAGAATCCGCGCTTGAAGGTGTCCATTTGCTTAACTACCCGAACCAGATTTCTTACAAGCTGTGCTTAGCACCAGCAATAAGAAGATGCTTAGTATTTGAAACCTTGCGTCGCTTCATTAGTTCCTCCCCAATCACATTCCATCCAGTTACCCGCAGCCTGAGTTCGAGCTCCGGGTTCTGGGAGCGATCTGTTCTACTTCTTTATTTCTTCAAAAACACGGCTCCAATCATTCTTTATGCTGACGACCGTCCATCCATACTGCTTCGCCAGTGCCAAAGACTTCTCGGCGCCCGAAACGTAATCGAATTCACGAGCCGCATCGTCATGGAGGACGAGGAGCCGCAACGCCGGTCGCGGCGGTTTATTAGCGAACTGCAGCATCGGGATATCGCCGTTGGAATTGCCCGCAGCGAAAATAGGACGCCTCCCGATCCGGCTCCAGATCCGCGTCGGCTTTACCGCCCCGTCGTCGAAGACATCGAGTTTGGCTTTCATCTGCAAGTCGCCCCCGTCACCGTCTTCGTGAAACCCGATCGACGTGCTGGTACCCACCACACGCTCCGGCGGGATGCCATAAATCTCTCCGGCGATCTGACGGATGAAATCACGGCCCCCGCCCGACACAATGTAGGTCGTGAACCCATTTCCTTCGAGAAAGCGAAGGAGTTCGACCATGGGTGCATACCCGCAGTCGCGATACAAGCGCTTCAGCTTGGGGTGCGACTTCGTTCGAAAGAAGGCATCCACACGTTGGGAAAATTCCTCCGTCGTCAGACCTTCGAACGCGGAGAGCACACCCTTCGCAATGGCAGGCATATCGCTTTCGTCACCGCCATAGTGCTTCGTGATAGCCGTCCGGAACCAAGTCATGTTGCTGTCGACGGCAGCCTTCCACGGCTGTTGATCGCGCAGCGCTGGATTTTGCTGCGCCATTTCCACCCAACGCTCCAGAATATGGGCGAGCTGGATCACTGGCTGTTCGCACCACAAAGTGCCATCGTTATCGAAGACGGCGATGCGTTCTGCCAACGGTACGAAGTCCGGGCTGCCTTCCGTCGTAACGCGTTTGACAAAATCGAGGATGGACTGCTTCGCCGTCCCCTCGTTCCACGAGGCCAGCGCTCCCCCCTGATACTCCGAGACCTCTTGCAACGCGGTGTCCGAGTTTCCAAGTTGATGCATACGGACTCCTTTTGCTGCGAAAATAAAGCTTTATTCTCTGTTAGATCTAACCCAGATCCCCAGGTTAGATATCAGTTAGCCCGCCTTGAAGAAGCGCACCTCTGCGGCGCGCTCATCAACTGGAACGATTGGCAATTCGCCCTGCTGCTTTGCCGGGAGATTGCGCAGGTGTTCCATAATCGCCTGCCATTCCTTGATCTCCTGGTGGGGATCTTTTCCAACGGCGATACTGCTCGGGTCATGCGTGCCCGCCGGCGCCAGCAAGTAGGGGGTGCTGTCACGAGGAAGCTCCAGTGCCTCTGCCCTGGATGCGTGAGGTTGCCCATCTTTGTTTTTAGGAACTAGTGAGAGTGCGCCCTTGGTCATTTTGGGAATACCCATAACGAGCGAGGCAAACATGAGAGGGCCGGTGATGCTGTACAAGCGCCCGTCTTTTCCCGTGATATCAATCGCTTTGTAGCCGCGATCGAGGTCTCCCAGTTCGATGGCTGTCACTACATCCATTTGCGGACGCGAGGTGTCATAGCGGAACCGCATACCAGAGGCACGAGGGAACATTTCTCCTGGATGAGTCGGGCTATCCACGAGGAAGACTTCGAGAATGTTCTTAATCTCCTTGCCGGTGAAGTATGCAGTTACCAAGGCGCTGCCAGCAGTTTTATCAACGATACCGCCGCCAAGCGGTGCCACGGCGAATACGTCATAGACCGTCTGCACACCGGTTTTCCCGCGCTTGAGGCTCGCGCGCATCATTCCGTTCGCGGTGAGTCCGATGTCGGCCTTGGTTGCTTCTCGGAACGAGTCAGTGACCAAGTTTGCGAGTATTGTGCTCGCAGAGATATCGGTGAACGTGTTGGGGATATCCCGCGGCACCACGGCCAGCTTCTGATCGACGCTGAACCCGCGTGACGCAAAAACGGCCGCCGTCACCGATTTCTTCAGATTGTTGATCTCGCTATCGATCGCAGGGTCGCCCGCGATGGAGTCGTCGACCGGGTGCAGCTGATAGGAATCCACGTGCACCTTGTCGCCGTCCATGGTGATCACCATTTCGCCAACATTGCGGCCCTCTTTCCCCGTCTGAACCACGGGTACCCGGCCGTTGACGATGATTGGTTCCGGCAGTTCGGTGTGGCTGTGTCCACCCACTAGCACGTCGATTCCTGGAACCTCTCTTGCCACGCGGAGATCATCCCCTTCTGAGTAGGTGCCATCTTTCCCCTTAATCACGCCTCCGTGGCTAAGGCATATGACAACATCCACTTTTTCGGTCTCGCGAAGGATCTTCACCATCTCCTTGCCGGTCTCAATGGCATCCGCGAACTGGACAGCTCCCGCACCAGATGTATAAATCGTTGCCTCTTTCCCGATCAGACCAAAGATGCCAAAGCGAATTCCCCCCCGCTCGATCACGACATAACGACGGATCACATTTTCTTTTGCCAGGCGTTGAAGTTCTGCTAAGGACGGGTCACTCGCATCAAAACTGCTGTTCGATGGGAGAATTGCCGGAATTCGGCCAGCGGTGGCGGCCACCCTGATTTCCGCTCCTAAACCATCCGGCCCCAGATCGAACTCATGATTGCCAAAGGTCGTTGCGTCGAAACCCATGTGCGACATGAGCTGCAGTTCGCCGCCCGTTTGCCGAGTAGCTGCAGCAAAGGGAGTGCCCATGGTGAAGTCACCGGCATCCAGGAGTAGAACTGGCCCTTGGCGTTTGCGCGCTTCACGTCGCCTTGCCAGCAGCGCTGCGATGCGCGCATAGCCGCCTCGAGTGTCGTCGTCATTGGTCGTGAGCGGCGTATAGTCCGACGAAGGTCCCATCCCGATTAGGGCGGAGTGCATGTCATTGGTGTGCAAAATTGTGAAAGTCTTTTTGGTCATCGTTTCCTCCGCCGCAGAAGGCAGTCTTCCAGCAAGTATCCCTGCGCCTGCTACCGTCGAGGCTGCAATGAATTCGCGTCGCGAGAATCTTTTGTCTTTCATACTGAACACCTCCAGGCGAGCTTCCGGATGATGCATCTCTGCTGGATTTTCCTAGCCAGGGCACCGATGAGGTCAACTGGCCGGCAGCCCAGGTTCGAGCTGCCGGTCAGTCGATTGAATTGTTACGCGTTAATCAACGGAGAACGCTGCCGCCGCCAGCTTCTCCAGATCGAGGTATTGTGCTTTCTCGACCGTGACACCGACGAACTGGATGGTCCCGCCTTTAAATGTCCCGGGGGACTTGTAGCCAGCAGCGACTGCATCGCCGCTGTCGTAGCCGATGCAGAGACCGTCGCCCGACAGGGTGAACTTGCCAACCTGTGCGCGCATTGGACCTTCCGCCACAACTTTCTCGTTGACGTAGAGCTTGGTCTTGCCAACGGACTCGTGGTTTTTACCCATGCCCTCACGGATAAACTCCATGCCGAGCGTGTACTTGCCGGGCTTGAGTTCCGGTGACACAAATGTCTGTTCCGGCTTGATGCCGAGGAAGTTGTAAACGTACTGCAATTTCTTATCGGCGATGAACAGCGCGTGACCACCGAAGCGCGATCCATGGGCGAAGATTACGCCCGAGCAATTGGGATCGGTGATCTCGACATCGGCGAGGATCTTGTAGGAACGTCCCCGCACGTTGACGGCCGCACTTTCCGGAATCGAAGAGGTTCCCGGATAGTAGATGTACCGCTCGCGAGGTGGTTCTTCGGTTGGTCGCGGAGTGCCGAGGATTGCCACGGCATTGCGGTCGTCGAGCGGCAGCACTAGGTTCTTTTCCGCCTCCTCAAACCATGCCTTGATGAGCGACTGCAGTTTCTCAGGATGCTGCTTGGACAGGTCCTTGGATTCAGCGCGGTCCACGTCAGTGTGATACAGCTCCCACTGGTCCTGGTCGAAATGTCCTTGATCAGAGGGACAGGGCGAATGCAGGGCGGATGCTTTCCATCCGTTTTCCCACATGCCGCGAGTGCCCAGCATGGCATAGTACTGGCGCTTCTTCTGAGTCGGCGCGTTCGGTGCATCGAAGCTGTAGCGCATCGAGACGCCAGAGAGTGGATACTGCTCCACACCCTTGTACACCTTGGGCATTTCCAGCCCGCAGACATCCAGGATCGTCGCCACGATGTCCGTGGAATGGTGATACTGGTTACGCACCTCGCCCCGTGCCTTGAAACCCTTGGGCCACGAGATTACTAGCGGGTCGCAGGTGCCACCCGAATATTCCGAGTAGCGCTTGAACATCTTGAACGGCGTGGAGAAAGCAAAAGCCCATCCCGTCGGATAGTGCTCGTAAGTGTCGGGGCCTCCCAACTTGTCAATCAGTTTCATGTTCTCAGACAACTCGTCCGGATAGCTGTTAAAGAACTTGTTCTCATTAACCGTTCCGTTAGGACTGCCTTCGCCAGAAGCGCCATTGTCGGCAGCGTAGAAAACGAGGGTGTTATCAAGCTGGCCGCTCTGTTCCAGGTAGTCGATAATGCGGCCCACCTGAGCGTCGGTGTACTCGGAAAATCCGGCATACACCTCGGCCAGCTTAGAGAAGAGTTTCTTCTCGTCGGCGTTAAGCGTGTTCCATGGACGAACCATGTCGCCAGGGGAGGCAATGTCGCTCGGCATTGGGTTGATGGGAGTGAGTTCAGTTCCCTTCGGCAGAAGGCCCTTGGCAATCATTCGCGGCAGCACCCACTCGCGGTAGGCTTCGTAGCCGTCGTCGAACTTGCCTTTGTACTTGTCGATGTACTCCTGCGGCGCATGGTGTGGAGCATGATTAGCCCCCGGGCAGAACCACATGTACCACGGTTTCGACGGGTTGCCGGCCTTCTGGTCCTTGATCATCTGCAGGGCATGGTCGGCCAGATCTTTGGAGAGGTGGTAACCGTCTTCGGGAAAATATGGCTGGTCGACTGCGTGGTTGTCTTCTATCAGGTCGGGATACCACTGGTTGGTTTCGCCACCGATGAAGCCGTAGTAGCGGTCGAAGCCCTTTGCCAGCGGCCAGTTCTTCTTGCTGGCGCCTGCCGCAAGATCAGTTTCCGCAACGTTGTGATTCTTGCCTACCCAGAAGGTGCTCCAGCCGCCATCTTGCAGGATCTGTCCGACCGTTGCGCACTCGTCCGGAATGCTCCCGTTTCCGCCCGGAAATCCAATTGCAGCCTCCGTGATAGCAGCCATGCCGTTGAGGTGGTGATTACGTCCTGTCAGGCAGGTGGAGCGAGTCGGCGAGCACAGAGCCGTGGTGTGCCATTGCGAGTACATCAGGCCACGATCGGCCAACTTCTGCATCGTGGGCATGTTGATCCGTCCGCCAAACGGCGACCAGGCAGCCATGCCAGTGTCGTCGTAGAGCACGAACAGAATGTTTGGCGCTCCCGCAGGAGCTCTCGTTGGTGTAAATGGTTCCCAGTCGGGAACTGAGTCGCGGACATCGAGCTTGATCGTGCCTTTGAACGGTTTCTTAGCCATAGTGTCGTCTCCGAGGGAAATTGATTCTCGGGAGCAGACTAGGCTCCCTGCTGCAGGGTGGGAACTGTCAAAACAGACAGGTTAAGATTTGGCGAACTCGCAGGGATGCGGGCGCGGCGTGCTGGGCGGAGTCCGGCTGTTACCTGGTGGGTGAAACCCGCACGAAACGTCTACTTCAGCTCCGAACTATTCGGTGTCTGAGGCTTTGGCAGGTGCTGATCGCAAACTGAGGCGATAAGACGGAGCTCCACAATGACGCCGAGCATATGCGTCGCGATATTGGGACAGCCGGGGTGGTCACAGAGATACTCCGTGAGTTGTTCTTCGTGGCCGTCTGGAGTAGTGAGGCCCGTCTTAATAGTGACCCAAGGCATACATAAACCCACTTGGATAGCTAATATTATCTTGTGAACGAAGGAGAGTTGAGCAAGTTATTTTTGTGTAACTCCTATCACTGATTCTTGGAGACTAGACGGAGGCTTTAGCCACGTCGCACCATCCAACGAACCGCCTGCCGGAGCGAGAGGACGGTGCGATTGCTTCCAATCACTGCGCGTGCAGCGTCTGAGACAGGCTTACCAGATTCAGCGGACGGACGGAAACCGAGCCTCGACGAGGACTGTCGATGTCGGCGATGAGGCAGAATGAGATCGCCACGGCAAGCGGCACAACCAGGAATAGACCCCTGTTCGCGCGATGTGCACCATAGCCAAGCAAAACGTTGCACCAGATGGCGATTACTGCCATTAACGTCCAGGCGTGGACTGGTATGCGGTACCACCACGCGGCCTGAGTATACCCCTGAGCGTTCAATACATCGTTCATACCCGAAACCACCAGAGCTATCGTCGGAGTGGGCTGCGCGGCAGCACGGGCTTGCACCACAGACCAGAGATCATTTTGCAGCTTGGTTGTCCTGGTGTTGATCTGATCAAGAAGCGCCGAATCACGAGTGATATAAAAGAGCACGCGCTGATCGAGATAGCTCTTCAATAGCTCCCGAACATGGGTGGCATCAGGAGCGGGCAACAAATCTGCGCGGACATACTCCGTACCGATGGCATTGGCCTCTGCCTCTTCGTAGTTCTTTCGCTGATCGTAGCGCCCCAGGGCCATCGAGAACGTGAAGCCGATAAGAAGACCGAGCAGAGTCAACATTGCAGTCTGGACAAACCCGAAAACGTCGCGAGCGCCCTCATCCAAGGATCCCAGCTTCTTGCGCATCCAAGTACCGAGGACTGCGGCGCACCAAAGCATCAGGAAAGAGACTAGGCAAAGCAAACGCGGGTAATCGAGTATTTTGCTCATATTCCCAGCCGAGGGCATGACAATCCAGTGTTCGTCGCGGCGCGCAGCACGGACCGGCTCAGTTTCCTGTTACGCGCTCGCTACGACGCTGTTCCGTTCCTGCAAGGAAGCTGTTCTCCGGAGTAGATTAGGCTGCCCGCTCCAGTGTGGAAACTCGCTTGGCCAGTGATCGCGCGGCGGAGCCCACCGAGATCAGGGAGAACCCACTGACTAGAAGGTTGACTCCCAGCAGTGTGCCGATGGCCCACATCCCGGATAGTGGCCACTCTCGGAGCAGGAGGAATCCCAGGATCACGCCCATGACGGCGCTGAAGAGCATGAAGCCCCACCCGCTCTCCGGACGCACGTGGAAGGCTAGGATGGCGCTTGAGATTCCGTCCACCAGAAGGCACGCTCCGAGAATCAGGGTGAGAGTGGCCAGCCCGATTCCGGGCCGTGCCGTGAGGATGAGCCCAGCCCCAAACGTGAGGATCCCTCCGATGAACGCGAGCGTGCCCTGGCCGAACGAACCGGCGCTGAACGCCCCGATAGTCCTAGCCACGCCGCCGATCGCCAAGGCGATCCCGATGAACACGACGACACTGAGGCCGCTCAGCAATGGGGATGCAATGGCCAAAATCCCCGCAATCACGGTCACAACTCCGAGCGCCACGATCCACCCGGCGTTGTTCTTCGCTTCTTGAACCCATCCGCTTGCCGCTTCTCTGAAGCTTTCCATATCACTCCTCCTCAAAAGAAATCACAGAAAATGTCCAAGAATAGACATCAAGGACTGATCACGTTTAACCGCCTCTTGGATCGGCAGTCCTGTGCGCGCTTACGATGCTGTCACTTCTCGAAAGAAAAACATTTTCGGAAGCAAGCATAGGCGGGCTGGTCCAAGTTGGGAACTGTCAAAACCTACAGGCTCAGGATTGAAGAACTACAAGTGCCTCTGGCGAGGGAAGCCCCGCAAAAAACACCGGGGGACGGCGATAACTGACAATACTGCCAGTTCCAGCCGATTGAGGCTGCGCATATGCTTCTACCGATTACCAAGGTCCATGGAGTTCTTGTTGAGAACCCTACGAATTTGGATGCTGATCGTGGCTGTGATCGCGATGGCCACTGGTTCGCTGGCGCAGGATAACAACGCAACTAAGGCGGAGACCGGATATATTACCGGCACCGTAACTGATGTCCAGGGCGACGTCCTGGTCGGCGCCAGCGTTGTCCTCCAAGGCCCCGCTCTCAAAGGTCCCCGCAAGGTCCTGTCAGACGACAACGGATTCTTTGGGTTTAAGCAACTCGACCCCGGGACCTATAGCGTCAGCATCACCGCCCAGGGATTTGCAAGCTGGACTTCACCCGACATCATCCTCAAACCAGGCCAGTATGCAATCGTGACCGGCGCCACACTCCACATCGCAGAGGCGCTGACCACAATCACTGTAGCTTCTACGGCTGCTTCCCCCGAGGAACTATCAGCCGAGCAAGTCAATATCCTGGAGCAACAGCGCGTCTTCGGCCTCATTCCGAATTTCTACGTGAGCTACGATCAAAATGCCCCGCCACTCACCGCAAAGTCAAAATTCCAACTCGCCGCCAAGGTCGCCTTTAACCCCGTAACTTTTGTAGGAGTAGGTGTAGTTGCCGCCGCCGAGCAGGCCGGCGACCACATGGACTATCCCCAAGGTTGGAAGGGTTTCGGTCAGCGCTACGGAACAGTCTATGCCAACGGTCTCACCGACATCATCGTCGGTGGTGCTATCCTGCCATCACTTCTCCATCAGGACCCCCGCTACTTCTACCAGGGCACGGGCACGAGGCGGTCTCGTATTCTGCATTCAATTAGGAGCACATTCGTCTGCAAGGGAGATAACGGGCGCTTACAACCCAATTATTCGACGATGGGGGGCGATCTAGCCTCGGCTGCTATCTCGAATGCCTACTACCCGGCGTCTAATCGCGGAGTCGGGTTCGTCTTTGGAAGTTTCTTGCTTGGAACCGGCCAGCGCGCAGCCGCCAATCTGGCACAGGAGTTCCTCCTGAGCAGGTTCACGCATAAAGCCAGGAATCAACACTAGAGCTAAACATCGGCGGTCTGCGCGCGCCGCGTACGGCATTGTTACTTCCCGAAAGGAGAACATTTCGGAAGCAAGACTTAGCTGGCGCGCCGAGCTGGGAACTGTCAGAACCAAGGTTGCAGGATTGGGCGAGTCGGGCTGGTCCTTTTGACAGCCGTGTTTCGCATCTTTTGACAGTTGTTTAGCCAGCCCAAGCCGATACGATCCTCGCAGGCGTGTGCGGATGTCCAATCGGCCTTGCCTGCGATGCAAAATCAGCAGGGCCTCACCAGCCCGCTGTTCCGGACACTGGCAGTTGTTACCAGTTCGAAACCGTCAACCGCATTAAACCCATTAAAAGGAGGAAATCATGCCAATCGAAGATCCAAAGGAAGTGTTTGTAACTTTGCTAAGCGAGGCACGGCAGAACGCGGAGAAAGCCGCCGAATTCCACAAGGAACTCGCCGAGATGGTGCAAGACCACCCGCAGATGAAGGAATTGATTGAAGCACGGGCGTTCCTATCCGTGAAAGCGCTGGAACACCTGGATCACTGTTTCAAACTCATCGGAGCGCGGCCCGTGATCGTCAAAGCCCGGCTCCATGAAGTCTTTGTAGAGGAGTTGCGCAAGGGGCTGGCTGAAATTAAATCTCCCATCGCCAGGCACCTTTTCCTTCTGGCGAAACTCGCCCACTTCAACCACATTCGCATTGGCGAATACGAGGCTCTGCTTGCGGCTGACGTGATACGTCACCCTGGCGTTGCTGTGCTGCTGGAAGGCGCCAAAGCCGCCAGAGTGGCCTTCGCAGAACGCACTCGGCACCTGGCCCGACGCATCATCGAGGCCAAGGTAGTGGAGCGCAAAATTGCTGCAGAACGCGCTGCCTGAGGAAGATACTCAGTCCGGCTTTTTCAAACGCGTGCCGGTTCGGCAAAAGTGTGCCGGCCGGCGCGCAAAAAGTCGCCGCGTTTATCGCAGGTCGGCAGGATCTGAAGTATCGCAAGCTCGCGGCGCCACGAATGTCCCGCTTACTCTGAAAAGAAACAATCGGGCTTGAGTTTTTGGTGCGTGTTCTTCACCGATTCTGCCTCGGTGGACAGCATAGATCGTCCCTTCGCTGATTGGAAAGCAAGGGCTATCTCTACAGTCCGGCGATTCCCTTGTTCTGGAGAATCCGAACCACGACTCGGCGGTTCTCGGCTTCACTGTCTGCTGTCTTATCCTTGACTACCTGGCGACTCTCGCCCATTGCGCCCCGGAGCCAGCATGTTCGAAAGCGGCGTATGACCCTGCTGTAGCAAGATGTTGGCGACATTATTGGCGCGATCCTCACTTAACTTCTGATTTAACGAAGCGCTGCCGGATGCTGAAGTGTACCCTTTGACCTGGATCATGTATCCATTGATGGTCTTCGCCTTTTCAGCCAACGCTACGAGTTGCGGGGTGTACTTGGGATCAACCTTCACCTTGCCGTTACCGAAATATACCGTCACTTCATCAAGGATGTAATAGTCATCGAGCTGGCCGAATCGTGCGATGGCGGCATCGATAGCGGCGCGGTTGGCGGCCACCTTTTCACTCTGCTCCTTCAGAGCTGCGTTCTGTGCTGCAAGCTCGGCATTCTGTTTTTCTAATTCCTCTTTATTCTTCTGGGCTTGCCTTTGCGTCTCGGCTAAACCGGCCTGGGCAGAGATATTGCATGAGTTTCTTCGTGTAGCCACAACGGGATTGAAGATGACTTCGCGAGAAGCGTCGTCTTTTGGCGGTACTTGTAGGCCCTTTGCCGAACCACCGCGTGTGTAGAAAAATCGCATGAGTCTCCTGCTCAGGCGACTCGTTCTGCGGTAGTCTTGCAGTCCGAATCGCCCGAGCATGGACAGTCGTGTGTGGCCTCTCACTTTCCCGTTTACTACTCCGGCCGGAGTACGCTGAAGCTCGTGGCTCCGGGCTCGGTGAAGTAGATGGCTCCGTCGGAGGCCTGGGCAACCACCGCGTCCGGCCGCATGGTAGCCCAGGCGCGTTTATCCAGTTCTCGATTGACGCCCAGGTTGTCGGCGAGGACCGTGACCTCTTTGGTCTTAAGATCGAGCTTGAGCATCCGCCCGTTGTAGCCTTCGTTCTTCTCCATTACCAGCAGGTTGCCATCGATGCCGATGGTCATGCCCTGCGGGCCTTTCAGGCCGGAGACGAGCGTGGTGGGATGGTCAAGCCATTTGCCATCCTTGACCACCTGGTAGATCGTGCCCGTTCCCGTATCGCTGGCGAAAGCGACGTCATCGGTGCGCGCGAAGGCGACGAAGCTCTTGCCCGTGAACACGGTCTCGCGCTTGTCGTCCGGCGTGATGCGCATGATCCTCGGGTAGACGGGCCACTCCTTTTCTGTGCATTCAAACGCGTAGATGTCCTTGCCGACCATGATGGCATCCTGGATGCCATCGAGATTCTTCACGGTTCGGAGCACCTTCCTGTTGTTGACGTCGAAGAGCACGAGACGGGTTCCGGGGGTATCCCCCAAGTTGCCGCCACAGAGGAGGTGCCCCTCGGCGGTGGGTTGCATGACCTTGCCAAACGGCATTAACAGGTAATCGTTGAAGGAGGCGGTCCAGGTGACCGGCTTCTTCGGGTTGATTCGTGGGACGCCCCGATCAAACGCCTTGTCCTCTATGTAATTCCAGAACTCGCCGTGGGCGAGCGTGTTGTAGCGGTTTTCCGCCGGGAAGTATTCCCGCACGCGGCCTGGCTCTTTGATGAAGATCCGGTCGCCATGCGAGCCCTTGAGGATCTGGATCGAGAAGGGGAAACTGCCGCCTTGGTGGATGATGCGCGTCGCATCGCCGTTCTCGTAGCACTCGAAGATCTGGTCGTCGCCGAAGTTCGAGCCGAAAATCCGGGGATTGGGCCCGTCCATGACCCCCACGTTGTCCTGGCAGGGGGCGACTTTCGCGAGGATGCGCTTCGCCTTCATCGGGTCCTTGATCTTCAGATCGACCCGGGTGATGTAGCCCAGGTGGAACTCCGTGCAATAGAGAATGCCCGTTGAGTCGTTGACCTCGACCGAGGAG
>Ga0335081_10000895_pt1 | contig 47791 bp, 27 predicted proteins | sample Lox_Sample_35_FD_206713 | JGI IMG/M metagenome (GOLD analysis project Ga0335081, IMG submission 206713) | Soil microbial communities from Loxahatchee National Wildlife Refuge, Florida, United States - Lox_Sample_3.5 | ecosystem: Environmental > Terrestrial > Soil > Wetlands | place: USA... | reverse complement strand
TCTCGCACATCCATCGTCTTCCAAGCCATCCTCTCTACCTCCGCGCGCCTTCGTGCGCGGAGTGTAAAGGATGTCTCGGGACTTTCTGTAAAGTATGTCTAGGGACTGAACATTCTGTGCAGGGGTGGGCAAGCCTACTCTGCGGCAATCGCCTCTCTCATTCTCAGCCTTCATTGTTCGTTCACTAAAAACGAGTCCATCCTCCGCTAAAGCGTCAGCTCTTTATCCTCACCACCTGGATCGTGGCCACATGCTCTCCAAATGGCGCAGAGAAGGAACATATAACCAAAGGTGTATGGGTGCCAACTTTAGGGGCCAAGGGGAATAATGCTTGACTCACGGCTGATTTTGGATTGCTCCTGGTACCATTCAACCGTTCGTTTCAGCCCTTCTTCAAAACTCACCAAAGGTCGGTATCCCAAACACTTTTCCGCACGAGTCAAATCGGCTAGAGAATGTTTGACATCTCCTGGTCGATCGGGGCCGATCTTCGCTTCTCCGTTAAACGCTGTGAGAGATTTCAAAGTAGCAAAAACGTCTTGAAGAGATTTGCGAGTTCCAGTTGCAATATTGAAACCTCTCCCCGCAACTGAGGCAGAAGGCGCTCGGCATGCCAGCAGGTTAGCCGAAACAGCATTCTCAACGTAGGTGAAATCGCGGCTTTGCAGACCATCACCGAAGATGGTGGGTGCTTCTCCTCGAAGCATCTGACTAATAAACTTGGCGAGCACACCGGAATACGGCGAACTTGGGTCCTGACGTGGCCCAAAAATATTGAAATATCTCAGACTTACTGTCTCAAGACCGTAGCATCGGTAAAAGGACGTCATGTACAATTCGCCCGCCAGTTTGGCGACTGCGTACGGGGAGAGCGGACTGGGTGTCATTTCTTCATGCTTTGGCAGCGTCGGAGTGTCGCCGTAGGCCGATGAAGAGGCAGCATAGACGACTCGTTTAACACCAGCATCTCGCGCGGCTACAAGCACATTCACTGTTCCATCGACATTGGCGCGATTGCTTCCGATCGGATCGAGAATCGATTTCGGGACGGAAGGTATGGCTGCCTGGTGAAGCACGTAGTCTACCCTATGACAGGCGGCTTGCATCGCCCGGTTGTCGCAAATGTCAGCTTCCTGAAAGTCGATTTCTTCGAGTATGTTGGCGAGATTCTCGAGTTTACCGGTGGCTAGATTATCAATTCCGCGAACCTCGTCGCCTTGTTTCAGGATCGCGCGTGCCAATGCTGAGCCGATGAATCCTGCTATGCCGGTCACTAAATACAGAGCCATGCGCCACCTATTCTCGAACTTATTGCCCTTTCTTCTTCTTCGACCAGTTGGGCCAAAATGTGAACTGGATCGAACCTGTAACATTCGACTGCGGTTGCGGCGATAACACTGGGAAATTCCATGTTTCGTATTGAACGTAGGCCGACAATCCTAAATCATGGCTCAACATCAGGTCAGTTCGAACGCTGATGTCCTGCAAGTGGCCTCCATCCAAGAAAGTCTTATCAACATCGTTGTGCCGATAGCCGAATTGAACCTGGTTTCGCGCCGACAATGAGTATGTGATCCAGCCTTGTTCGCCGCGACCTCTGCGTCCTACCCAGTCCCCCAGCAGAAACGTGTTGTTGGTATAGCCCGAACGGTACCGAACGTCCGTATACACTGCACCGGAGCCGAAATGCGATGGAATATTCAGATCCGTGGTCACGCCTTCAAGACGCATTTGTAACTTGTGAAGTTTCGGCAATTGCGGAATGTAGATCCCAGGGTTTATTTGTGGGCGGCTAGACCCGATGGGAGAGTATTCATCGATCACCATCGAATCGGTATATAGAGTCAACCAGTTTCGCAGCCCCGGGACTCGGTATGTGAAGTCGAACTGTGAAAGCCGCTTGCCAGGGTTGGTCTCGGGCGAAGAAGTATGCACGAAGAACGTTCGCAAAAAATTGTGCCAGGTAAAAGGGTTGCCAGTCCCGCCGAATTGCGACGTGAATCCCATACCAAACTCGAGATTTTGAGTTGGATTGAAGCTTATTTTGGTTCCACTGACCCAGGGTTGCGAGGGCAGCCCGGGCCCTATGTCAAGTGACCACAGCTGTCCCGAGAGTCTTCCCAAGAAAAATGTCGTACGCATCGGACCAAGCAGGCGTGACAGTCCGGGCACTTCGTAGGGCGACACTGAGTCAATACGGAACATTGGCAAAGGTTCAGCATTATCGGTAAACAAGAGCGGGCCCGCTGAGGTCGGCCCCAGCCAAAGACTCTGTTGGCCGAAGGTGAATTGGACGTTAGAAGTCCGAAACGCTACGTTCGCATCGAGAAGACGAAGACGGTTGATCTCGGGAATCGGGTTGGGGTTCATTACGGGTACGGTATCGACAGTTGCTTCCGCTTGCAAAGTCTGCGCAGACTGCGAGGGTACTGCCGGTGCATGCTGGAATTCACCATTCAGATACAGCTGGAACGGTCCAGCGACTGCCCATCCTGTGAAGCCGGTCACATTGTTGTATCCCTCGCCAAAGGGCCGGCCGTAATCATTGAAAATTGTCTGGCCAAAGTGAAATCCGTCATGCAACGGAGTACCTGAAATCTGTGTGCTGCGTGTGTACACAGATTCCAGCTTAGCGGCCACGTTAGGAGCTCCATTCCTACGCTCAATCTCATCTCTGAATTCTGCTGCCAGCGCGTTGTAAAGACCCTTGGCTTCCGGCTTGTCGAATCCGCTCTCTGTCACTCGTTCGCCTGCCTCATCCACCAGGCGCGCACACTCCATTCGCGTCCATGGACGGATGCTCAAGATCGCAGTCCGGATATACCCCATAGCGGCAAGGCGTTCGATGGCCGGATAGGTCCAACTATCGGGCAAAACGTATGGCGACGCCATATCATCGGGGTTGCGCGTGGTTTCACCCGTTTTCTGTTCAAGCAAACTACCCCACCCCGACCCTCCTAGCTCCGGATCGTGGTGGGCTCGATAAACCTGACGTCCGAAGTACCAACCCAATGCACTTCCGACGATCACATCGGAGGGAAAGTGTTGCTGAGCTGTGACCCGTGTTGCCGTGACAGTAGTGGCCAGGCTGTAGGCAAGAAACTGGCTCAGCCACCCTGGGTATTCGTGCGCCCAAACGCTTGCGATCGACCAGGCGATGGCCGAATGCTCGGAAGGAAATGACGCACCCCCATAGAAAAAGTTTCCGTGGTGATTACCCTCTAGGGGTCGTTCCCTTTGGCTAAGCTCTTTGAAGAGATACGCCACACCGGTGGCATTAATCGCCGCTTCGCCGCTGAGCAACCCACTTTCTTCCAAGTGATCGTCATGCGTTACATGCCCAAAAAGGAATGAGGCCCCGCCCAGACCGATCAAGGAGTAGGCGCCATAGTCCGAGATGTGCAGACTAGTCTGCTGATGGGCAGGATTTACTTGCTTGGCAAACCAACTATCGCTGGCGATAAATGCAGCCGTCACTCCTGCCGCCGGTGCAATCCATTTCAGGTCTTTCACCTTGAAGCGGGTAGGGGCTGCCCAAAATTGCTTCTGGTCGCCTGCAATGTGCTTCAGAAAAGGAGACAGTAGGCGATTCTCAGCATCTTCGCCGGGCTGAAGTTGACCATTGTCACCCGAGCTCCCTAAATGTGCCTCCGAAGCAGACGCGGTAGGGGAAAGAACTGCAGAAGGTGCTGTCTGGGCAAACGAGCCTGTACTGGTTGCAAGAGTCAGGGTAAATATGAGGATCAAGCCGGCAATCGAAGACTTCATTTCGCGAGTCTGCTGAGCTCCTCTGACTTGAGTGGAAAGATCCGACACCTAGAGCTGTCCACCTTCGCATGTATCCTGCTGCATGCCTCCGGTGTTATGAAACAAGAGCGTCCGAGATTCAGCAAATATAGCTGATCCCCATCGGAAATAGAAAAGCCACGCTACTCCCATCACTCGCGTTTAAGCTTTTTTCTTGCCAACGGCTAACCCTCATTCGGATGGGGCATACGTCACTTTACAACAACCGTCAGCTCCATCTTGCTAGTGACGCCGCCCCCGGTCGCACTCACCGTTGCCGTGTACGTTCCAGCGGGTGTTCCAGGTGTCGGTTTGGATGAAGATGAACTACTGCCTCCGCAAGCCGTCATCCCCACAAGTCCTAAGACGATCACTGACAACGCGACATTCTGCAATCGTCGCCTGCCGCGGCCCAGCAGGGCAACGGCAAGCAGCCCCAGGGTACTTGACGCCCATCTGACGCCACCTGGAAAAGTTTTGGGACTCGGCATCCCTGCGATACCTGGTGCTGTGGTCTCTACGGTTATCGTCACGGGAGTTCCGTTTCCTCCGGCGCTGACAGAAACCGACGCCGGTAATGTACATGACGGCCCTGACGCTACCACCGGAGTGATACTGCAGCTAAGATCAGCCGTTCCACTCCAGTTCGTCGAGCTCACCATCAGGCTAAATATCGCGCTCCTGCCTGCACTCACGGTTGCTGAGGTCTGTGATCCTTGGGCTGGCTCGATTTCTATGTTTGGCGCTATTCCCGTTCCCGTGAGGGGAACGAACTGCGACCCATTTACATAGCCAGAATTGTCCTTCACTGTGAGTTCCGCGTCAGCACTGCCGGGCGCGGTCGGAGAAAAAGTAACTTTGATAGTGCAACTGGCCTTCGATTGAAGATCTGTCGGACAGTTGTTGGTTTGCGAGAAGTCGCTGGAATCGGTTCCGGTTATACTCACATTGATGAAACTTAGGTTCCGCTGCCCCAGGTTGGTAAGTGTCACCAGAGTTGGATCCGAACTGGTTCCGACAGTCTGGCCGGGAAATGTCACCGATGTTGGCGAATAAACCGCGCGCGGAGCTTCTGTACTCGTGTTTGGCACAATAAAGACATCGCTTATCGGATTGTCTCCGAATACGAGGTCGGGCAAGTTATCACCGTTCATGCTTACAACATACTCAAAACGCGGAAAGTAGAAAACCTCCCCGGTTTGCCATGTAAATGCGCTTGTGAACGGGGAGAAGGTGCCGTCGCCATTACCCAGTAATATCCCTTCATACAGACCGTCGTGGGGCTGACCTATCCCAATGAACTGGGACGCCACAATGTCCATAATTCCGTCCTGATCAATATCCGCGAGTGCAACGGGCTCAACGCCGCCTGTAATGGGTGGCAAAATTCCGAACGTACCATCACCATTCCCCAAGAAAACCTGCGTATCCCCTTGGTTGACTACTAAGTCCGCATTATTGTCTTCGTTGATGCTACCCCATAGCACACTGGTAAACGGAGAGTCGGACAAGAACGTTGCCGGTTGGAATGTACCATCTCCGTTCCCCAACAAAACCGCAAGCCCGGCGTTTCCCGCCGCTACGATATCAAGGTTTCCGTCGTTATTGACGTCAAGATCTACGATCGAGGAAGCACCTCCGTCATAAAACTCGGTGGGTGAGCCAAAGGTGCCGTTGCCGTTCCCGAGAAAGATCGCTACTGTGCCGTCGTTCTGTGGAACCGCGATGTCCCATTTACCGTCTTTATTGAAATCATCCGACAGTACGGACCCACTGGTTGATGGCGTACTTGCGAACGAGTACACGACTGGTGGCTGAAAGGTACCATCGCCGTTTCCGAGCAATACGTTTAAGAATCCCCCTCCTCCGCTTGGATAAACACTCCCCACAACAATCAAGTCCACGGCGGTATCGCCGTTGAACAGTCCTGCCGCAATACCAGTTACGATTTGCGTTTGCGGGAGAGGGTAGCTGTTCCCTGGCGTCAGATTGCCAACTCCGTCATTCACCGCTATATTAACGGCATAACTGCCGCTTCCAGTTTGCGAAATCCATTCAAAAGCGCCGTTCATTACCGCCAGACCTACTGAATTAGGAAGCAGTAACGCTGGCCAGCCCTGCAGCGCTCCGCCGCTGCTTCCGTACAAGACAAGGTTGCCTGCGACAACACCCGTAGAAGCATTTGGGGAGAAATTTCCCACGGCAATCTCGCCATAAGGAGCCCCGGACCGATAACCATACTTATAGGAGAACGTGCCATCACCATGTCCAACGTATACTTCGATCACAGGGCCGGATAGCAACAAATCTAAGCCATCTGCTGCCAGCTTAGCACTCACGGGAGCGATCATCTGTGGCGTCTGAAATGTCCCATCGCCGTTTCCGAGCTGAATAAAGACGCTCGGAGAGGGGTCGGTGGATGTCGTCGATGTTACGAGGTCGAGTTTGCCATCTTCGTTGAAGTCAGCCGCGATGGCAGCACCCAAATCAGTGGAAGCACCTGCCGTAACCTTCGGAGTTTGAAGTGTGCCGTCACCGTTACCCGGGAAAACAATCTCTTGTATGCTCGGGGAGTTATTTTGGTAAACCACCGTGACGACCGCTACGTCTACCTTACCGTCACCGTTGAAGTCGCCGAACCAGAAAAACACCTGGCTACCGGGCGTGAAACCTAAACTGTAGGAAACCGGTAAGGCGAATGTCCCATCCCCTTTACTCAAGTAAACGAGAAGCAAGCTGTTGAACACTCCGACCACATCTGCCTTCCCGTCCCCATTCAAATCACCTGCTCCAACCCAGATCAATGAAGCATTGCTGGGTGAACTGATCGGCACCTGAAAAGTCCCGTCGCCCTTTCCCAACAACACCAAAAGCGTGCCATTTCCGACTTGCAACAAGTCCGCTTTCCCGTCGCCGTTGAAGTCCGCCACGGCCAATGTTCGCCCTAATACACTAGTGCCTTGCGTAAAGGTTCCGTTGCCAACTCCAAAATTCATGATGCCGTCGGCCGTGAAAATGTCGGTGTAACCATCGCCGTTAAAATCCGCAACAAACGGCGTCCCGCTTCCGACGTAACTGGGAGGGGCAAAGAAACTAACTTGACCTTGAAGTAATGGAGTGACCAGCCCCATCACAGCAGCTAGAAGAACGAACGATGAAGCGAACCCTGGCGACGATCTCATGGCGCACTATCTTTCTCAGTGGGAAATCGCTGGAACCGCCCAGTCACCATAGCGCTCTCTGAAATCGAAACAGTCGGCCCGTTAAGAAAACTGATGGGCGAAGAATCGACGGCGGCGACTTCGCTGCCCAGTATCATTCTACCCGTGGAAACACAACCCCAGTCAATCATTAAAGTTGCGCCGTGAGCGGTTAATCACACCGAATTGTGATCTGCGTCATCCTGAAGTGCCCCCGTTTGCTGTACCAATCCGAATGTGAGTTCTTTGTTGATTTTCGGTTTTAGCGGGGATGAGGTCTGGAGCAGGGGCGGCGCTTGAGTCCCCCGCTCTGGCAGTCTTGTACTAGCTTTCCTCATGCCTGCACCTCCAACTGCTGACGTGCAAACTCTGCTGGCGGCAAATAGTTCAACGAGCTGTGTGGACGTTGCTGGTTGTAATCTTGCCGCCAATCTTCGATCTTTCTCCGTGCATCGCTCAAGCTCGTGAACCAGTTCGCATTCAGGCATTCATCGCGCAATCGTCCGTTGAAGCTTTCGGCGTAGGCATTCTGGGCCGGCTTGCCCGGTTGAATGAACTCCAACCGCACCTTGCGTTCTTCGCTCCAAGCCGCCAGCGCTCGCCCGCGAAACTCCGGCCCGTTGTCGAGCACGATGGCTTCGGGTAGTCCGCGCTCGCTGGCGATCCGATCCAGCACCCGCCGCACACGCAACCCGCCAAGCGAGGTATCCACTTCAATGGCCGGGCACTCTCGGGTGCAATCGTCCACCACCGTCAACATGCGAATCACTCTTCCTGTGCTCACACAATCACTGACGAAATCGATCGACCAACGTTGATTCGCCCTGGCGCAACTGAGCCACTCACTGCACCCGTCCAGCGAATCCGCCGCCGCTGCCGGATCCTCATGACCAACCCTTCCTCCCGATACAGTCGGTACACTCGCTTGTGGTTGGCCGAAATCCCTTCCCGCACCAACATCGCCGTCAGCCGTCGATAAACAAACCGCATACGCCTCGCCGCCAGTTCTTTCAGCCGTGCTCGCAGAACCGAATCCCGCTCAGCCCCTCGTGCTCGATAGCGATGTGTCGAACGTCCCAATCCCAGCAGCCCGCAGGCGTGCCATTCGCTGATCTCGTACTCCACTTCGACATAGCTCACGGCGGCCCGAAGTCCCGCAGGCGCTACCAGTTTTTTGAGAGCACGTCTTTCAACGCCCGGTTATCCAGCGTCAGGTCCGCCACCACGTGCTTCAGCTTCCGATTCTCGTCTTCCAGTTGCTTCAGCCGTTTGGCTTCGCCGCTGTCCATGCCACCATACTTGGCCTTCCACCGGTAGTAAGTCTGCTCGCTGATGCCGTGCTGCCGGCATAACTCGGCTGTGCTCAATCCTGCCTCGCCTTGTTTCAGGATCGCGATGATCTGCTCCTCGCTGTGTCGCGTGCCTTTCATTACCGTTCTCCTTTCTTGGGCTTGGGAGAACTCACATTCTAGATGATCCAGTTTTTGGGGTTTGGTCAATCCGATCGTATATCGCGCCTGAAGATGTTGAAGTGCAAAAACAAATGCCGCTTCCCGACAAAGGAAGCGGCAGAATAGAATCCGAACCGCACTCAGTGGTCTTATCTCAGTGTCATCAAAACCTCGATTCGCCCCTTCGATGCTTGTAGGGGCTGGAGCGCCTTTCCTATGATTGCACCCGGAAGTTTGGCTCTGTCTGTACCCCGCATTGCGTACCCAGGAGTGGAAGAAGTTACGAGCAAATCGCCACGGGAAATGGGTCCGTTTTCCGCGCTAACCTTGCATGGGACGATGCCTGTCACCGCCATTGGTATTTCGGTCGCTAGTTTCGGTTCCTCAGACCCGTGGGCCGAACCCAGAATACCCGGCTTGGTCGAGTAAATTCCTGCTACCAAGGTTGAGTAGGGTTTGTCGGACAGGGAAAACCGACGGTCTGCATTTGTGTCGATGACCAGGACATCGCCAGGGTCGTAGTTCGACCTGAGACCCGTCGCTCCGACCGATTCCGCAAAGTCCGCACCGCCTACTTGTGTTCCACCATCGAAGAAGCCCTTCCCAGTACCATCAATTCTAGCGCGGGTATAGTATTTGTAACTCGCTGGATCGTCGGCGCCATTGGATCCAGCGGGGCCAAATTGGAACCTGAAATTGTCACCCGTATCCCGCAGAGCGAATAACATGTCGCCGTGGCTGGTATGTGAGTACGTATCACCTGCTATCAATACAAAACTCCGCGACCTGTCTATTGATCCATTATCGAGGACACTATAGGCACTCGAGAACACCCCCCCGAGGTCATCGTTGTCTTCCGCCCACAGGTGCCCGCCTGCTTGACAGGAGCCTTCCATAATCCACGCACTATTTGAACAGTGCGTGTGATTGGGGTGGACTCCCAAAAATGCACTGTTAAGCTCAAGGCCTCCAGGATAGTCCATATTCATACCGTACTTATACGGCACAATAAGAAAGTCCTTGTTGGGGGTAGATTCGGGAGGGTGTGTGTCATCAATCGTAACTGCATCTGGAACACAATAAAAGTTTGCCTGATCTTCAGCCGATTGTTGGCTGCTTGACCGTTTGTCGCAATATGCCCTTGAAAGACGGAAGTGCATTTGTGACCCCGCCTGTCCTTGAAGGCCGGAAACGATGTCGTCATCGTCTGGAACAACGCCTGCCGACCCGTAATCAATGGCATTTGCGTTTTGCGAAAACCTTGTCGGGCCAGCATCGGTTATTGGCGTCCCGCCCTGCAAGTGTTGGCATCCAGACATTACTCCAACGGCCAATAGCAACGCACCAACGCGATTACAACTCATTAAGCCTCCGTGTTCACTGCTTAATAGCCTTTAGTCGAACTCATAAACGTATCTGCTTTTCTACTGCTTCCACGCACGTTTGCTCGATTAATCTCGGATCATATATTGGCATGAACAGGACCCCCGAAACCAGCCGATTGCTAATCCCAAAGAATTGCCTCTCCGCAGATCACTGCAAAATCGTAAAGGCGAGCGATCCCCCAGGCACAACATATATATCCATTTGTTCGGCTAGTTCTTCGAGAAAGGAGGTGACTCCAAATTGCTCACGCCCATAATCGTGCCAAGCGATTGCACTTCCGCTGTGACAGCATCGCAGTGCGTTGGTCGTGTCAGACTTTACGTATTGGTAGGAATGAGAGCCATCGATGAAAAATAGATCAATCTTTTGATGATACGGAGAAAAATCAAACTCAGCAGAATCTCCAAACAGCCGACGAATCTTTGTCGCTGCGTTATGTGCATTTAGACAAGACGACGTCTCTCGTAGGTCGATCACCATACGATCGATTTCAGTGATCGGAAGCGAAGTATCCGCGTTTGGGCCTAGGTCCAACGTGTGAATCACTGCATCGTGTGACGAGTTTATAGCCAGCTGAACTGTCGTGTAACCATGGAAGGTACCAATCTCGAAAATCTGTTTCGGGTTCAATGCACGACAGAGCACACAAAGGTTAGCAATATCCTGGGTAAACGATGGGCCCCAGTTCAACCAGTTGTCCCCGTTGGGAAATGACCGTAGGTGGATATCTCCGCCGTAGGCTAGGACTTCACTCACTGCGCGGGAATGAACCTTCGAGGAAATGACAGTGCGTCTGAGAAAGTGAATATCGTTCATGTAGTGGCGCAAGAGACGAGGGCGCGTGACTAGACCTAACGATCCCAAATTCATTCCCAGCAGCACGTCCTTACTTGCTGCTAGTAGTCGCTTTGCGGTGCTGTGTATGGTAGTCATTGAGTATTGCAAACTCTCTCGAGTCTCGAAGGCGCAATCGAATTGTTCGCTATTCCGAAGGGAAGAGATGTGCGGCGTATAAGATCGCCGTTATTTTGCTTCTCGACTTTTACGATCGGATCTGCACGGATCCGATTGCATGAACCCCAGTTGATTTTGAGCGAGTGTACCCTCAGGTCTAGGCAACAGCCCGACGTGGGAAGGTGCAACACACACAGCGACTACAGACTTAGTCCCCCGCTTCCGCAGAAAATACGTTGACAAGATCGGGTACCTCGGCGGGCTTTGCGAGCGCTGCCATCACTTGCGCGCCAATCTCATCTTGCTGGAGCGGACTGCCATACTGTTGAAGGAACTTTACATTACTGTACAGAGGGAGATGATAGTCCATAATCAGTCTGTTCTCAAATGCTACTTTCAACTCCTTGATCCCGTCTTCCAGTGTTTTCGAACAGAAAAAACCGAGATCGCTTCTTATCTTTCGGAACGAAACACGGTAGTTTCTACGGTCGGAGTTTTGCACATATTCGATGTGAGTGTCGGGGAATGCTTCGGCGATCTTGCGTGCCACATCCCCCAAAGTAAAGTTCAGCGCATCGTCTCCAACATTATAGGTCTGGCCTCCGACGACGTCCGCGGGTGCCTCTAGTACTCGAATGATGGATTCTGCTGCATCTCCAACATGGAGAAAAGGTCGCCATTGCTCGCCATTAAAGATGGTTACGATTCCGTCTTTCATAGCCTTCGCTGTGAGAAGATTTACGACAAGGTCGAAACGCGGTCGCGGCGAGAGTCCGAAAATCGTAGAGAAACGAAGGATTGTCGGATGGAAACCATTGCCCATCGCGGTTAAGAGTTCCTTTTCGGAATCGACCTTGGTCTTTGCGTAGAGTGAGACAGGGCGAAGCTCGGAGGCTTCTGTCATCAATTCATCCGAAGCTCCATACACACTGCAGCTTGAGGCGAACACAAACCGTCTTACGCCCTCGCCTTTCGCGATCTCGATCATCATACGGGTAGCAGCGTAGTTAATCTCTCGGGCGGTCTTATGGTCACGATCACACGCTGGATCGCCGACAATGGCCGCCAGATGAACGACTGCGCGAACCCCGGCCATCGCCCGAACCACATCTTGAATGTTTCGACAATCACCCTTCAGGAATTTGAAACGAGGATGACGCATCAGCTCTTCGATCGGCGAAGAACCGTACACGAGACTGTCAAGCACACGGACACGATATCCTCGGTCAAGCAGCTTACGAACAACGATCGAGCCGATATAACCAGCCCCGCCTACTACCAGAATTATCTCTGGAATTGACTCTGTTGGATATCGGTGGGCATGCTCGTTCTCAAAAGCCCAATACTTCAGCCATCGTATTCCGGGGGTTGCGAACATAACTAGAAGGGCAAATGCCGCAGCGGCAGAATATGGCCGTTGAGCATCAGCAGGGTAGAGACCAGCGCTGATAACAAGTAGACCGACAACACTTACAACTGCGGTCACGGCGGCGCGGCGCAGCTTGAGTGGCATAGTAGTGCCACGCCAGTTTCGTGTATAAAGCCCGCCTATCGCGCAGGCGCAGGGAAACAGAATTGACAGTGGCAGAAACACGTTCACGTAGTAGCTGCGCAGCGATCCAAGATAAGCAAAAACGGACTGAGTAGGCACATTTCTTAATTCAAATGCTTCGAGCAGCAACGAAAAAAGCATTGCCACGTGCACCGTAATCAAATCCGCAAGCGCGCGCACCGCCACATCAAAAAAACCAGACAACCATGTCTTCTTGATCATAGTCGTTTCGACATGTACTCAAGGTTTGTTGTACCGCAACCGTTTCGCTGTCCCCCCAACCGACGATATTCGTGCGGTAACAACTGCAACCCTAACACGCAGATAAAGTTTCGGAAACATTGGATTGTATCATCCGCATCATCCGTGACAACGACAACCGACAACAGCCATTAACAGGTGCGTTGACGAGTCGGTTTGCGTCCGTTGCCGCCTTGGGTACCGTGTTCGATAGCGTGGCCGACCGAGGAATCAATTGGCACAGAATAGAAGGACGCACGGGCAGTGGCGGCTGCAGATTCCATCACCTTAGCAACTGCTTGGCATGTCTCGTGCATATCATCTACCGAAAGGGTTGGGTGAACTAAGAACATCAGGCTGGTCTCTCCCAATCTCCTCGCAATTGCCCAGCGTTCTCTTGGGCGAAGATTTGCAGTAAACGCTTTTTCCATATATATCTCACTGCAACTTCCGGAGAAGCACGGAATACCCTCCGCGCAGATTGCTGCTAAGATGCGATCTCTCGTCCACGCGCTTCGGAGTTTCTCGGGTTGTACGAAAACGTAGTACTTATAGTAAGAGTGGTGGAACTGGTCGGGTGGCTTCGTCACTCTAAGCGCCGGATGATCCTGGAATGCGTGAGTTAAAATGGCGGCATTCTGGCGTCGGATTTCCACCATCGCGGCAAGTTTACGCAATTGCGCACGACCGATAGCAGATTGGAACTCTGTTAGCCGCCAATTGGTTCCAAAGGCCTCGTGCAGCCATCGAAAACCGGGCGGATGATCCCGTTTGTGCACCGCGTCATAGTTCTTGCCGTGATCCTTGAAGCTCCAAGCCCTCTGCCAAATTTCCTGGTTGTTGGTCGTGATCATCCCTCCTTCCCCCCCAGTAGTTATGATCTTGTCCTGGCAGAAGGAGAACGCAGCAACATCACCCAAGGAACCAACCGGGTGACCATTGTATGTTGCTCCGTGAGCCTGCGCACAATCTTCGACAACCCGTATGTTGTGTTTGTGGGCCAGGTCAAGAATAGGATCCATGTCGCAGGGCCATCCTGCAAGATGGACGGCTATGATCGCCCGCGTACGAGAAGTAAGCAGGGGCCGTATAGTTTCAGCAGTGAGGTTCTGGTTGACTTCGTCAACGTCCGCCAGCACCGGTGTAGCCCCTCGCATAACAGCGCAGCTTGCCGAGGCGATAAAGGTACGACTCGGGACGATAACTTCGTCCCCCGGACCGATTCCCAGGGCGTAGAGCGCCAACTCAAGCGCCACAGTACCGTTGGCCAAGGCGACGGCATACTGACACCCGGCATAATCTGCAAATTCTCGTTCAAACTGTCGTCCCTCGTCGCCCGTCCAGTAGTTGACTTTGCCGGATTGGAGAACCCGGACAGCAACTTCGATTTCGTCCGGTGCAAAGTACGGCCAAGGTGCAAAACTGGTCTTCCGTACAGGTCGTCCGCCGTCAATAGCCAGATTCTGCCAAGAAAGAGTATTGTTCATAAGATGGTTTCAGAATTCACTTTGAGACTGCAGCACTTTAACTGCGCCGCTGGATACGCGCAGGAACGCCAAACGCGATGACGTCGTCAGGAATGTCATTGACGACAACTGCTCCTGCTCCCACAACGCTACGCGCGCCGATGCTTGCGCAATGAACGATGACAGCTCCGATTCCGAGTTGTGAGAGTGTTCCTAGGCGCGACGCACCGCCCATTGCGGCATTAGGAGCGACATGCGCGAAATCGTCGATCTTCACATCGTGATCAATCGACGCGGCTGTATTCACGATTGCCCCCCTTCCAATCCTCACATCAGGGTTGATGGCTGCCTGAGCCATAACCACAGTCCCCGGGCCTAGCTGGACCGAGGCCGATACAGATGCCCGAGGGTGCACCAAGGTAAGCAATTCTGTACCCCAGTCATCGCATTTCTCCGCTATCCGCTGACGTACTAGATTGTCTCCGATTCCAAGGGCAACTGCCACTGGCATTCTTGCAGCTTCCTGCTGCAACCACCGACCATTGCCGCAAACTGGAAATCCCAAGACAATCGTTCCCCGGATCCGCTCATTGTCGTCGATAAAACCGGCGAAATGGGTCTCTCCACGGGTAAGCAAAATGTCAGCAACGACTTTCCCGTGGCCACTGGCGCCGTACACAAAAACCTTCTGTGCTTTCGTCATCCAGCGTGGTTGTTGCCCAAGAATTTCGGCATCGTCGCATGACCGGCCTGCGAAATACCTTCGCGAAAAACAACCTTCCGAATGGTCCTCAAGAGGATCCGGCAATCCAGGCTTAGACTCCAGTGGTCGACATACCAGACATCCATCCGGAACCGTTCCTCCCAACTAAGAGCATTCCTTCCGTTGATCTGCGCCCAGCCTGTTATGCCGGGTTTTACTTCATGGCGGCGGGCTTGCTCCGGAGTGTAACGATGCAGATATTCGACAAGCAGGGGCCTTGGCCCAACAAGGCTCATCTCCCCTTTCCATACATTCCAAAGCTGAGGGATTTCGTCCAAGCTCAGGCGGCGCAGAAAGCGCCCCAGGGTTGTAAGCCTCTCTTGGTCGTCCAGAAGGTTTCCCCCAGCATCGCACAACGTATTCATTGTGCGAAACTTGAGCAACACAAAGAGCTTGCCGTTGTATCCAGGTCGCGCCTGGTGGAATAAGACAGGACTCCCCATGTTGATTCGTATCGCCAAGGCAACGCATGCCCAAAAAGGGGCAAGCAACAGCAGGGCGAATGTCGTCACGCCAACATCGACACACCTCTTCACGAACCGGCTCATTGCGAGGCAACATTTATGGGAGAATCAAGTTGTGACAGCGACTTGTCATCCAATGCGATTGGAGGCGGCAGTCCTTTCGCTTTCAACAGGAACAGGAACTCTGCCTCGATGGCCTTCCAAATCACATCTTGGCGATAATCCTGACGAACCCGTTCACGTCCGGCGTTGCCCAATCGCCTAGCCAACGCGGGGTCTTGAATTAGTTGGGAGACCGCAGCAACCAATGAATCTACGTCTGTCACTGGTACAAGAATCCCGGTGATTCCATCCTGGATCGAGTCGCGTGCCCCCGTGGCACGAGTTGTCACGACGGGCTTCGCTGCCGCCTGTGCTTCCAAGACGGTGTTGGGGAATCCCTCTCGATAGGTAGGCAAGGCTAGGATGTCCATAACATGGTAGTAAGGCGCGGGATCGCCCACCGCTCCGGTACAGACAATTTGTGAGTCAGATTGCATCCGTTTGCGAATATCGCCTGATATTGGATCACCGTCTTCGAAATCGCCGATTAGTAACAGGCGGAGGTCCGGATGCCGTTTGCGCAGCTTGAAGTATGCATCGATCAACTCCAGCAGACCCTTGTCTCGTGTAAAGCGGCCGACGAACCCGACCACGGGCGCTCCTGCAGGAATTCCCAATGTGTTCCTCAAGGCAGCAGCTTCTCGAACTCGGGACGCGGTAGGAGCAAACCGCTCCGCATCGACACCATTGCTGCTTCCCGATGCCAGTACAACCAGTTTCTGCGGATCCGCGATACGCAGGGCGATTCCCTTCTCTCGCAGACTCCGACTCACACAAATCACGCGGTGGGCGCAGCGGCAGGCCAGACGTTCAGCTACCAGCAGGCACACACGCTTCCACCCTCTGACAGTCTCACAGCGCAGCCCGCGCAACGTGTAGACACGGCAAGGTACTCGATTCAACACGGCAGCGATACCTGCGAGCAGTCCTGCCTTAGGAGTGCTCACATTTGTGATAGTGGGCCGTAGCCGCCGCATCAACCGGGTCAGCTTCCACAAAGAAACTAGGTCGCTTACTCCGCTGATTTCGCGGGCTATGGGTACGGCGCAGGACTGCACACCTTCGTCCGCGACAGCAGCATTGAGTCTCACGCCGGGCGATGAGACAACCCAAACTTCGAAGCCCGCTTCACGAAAATACTTCTGCTGGCCGCGCATGAGTCCGACACTCAAGTGCGAAGTCCCAACCTGCACCAAGCGTACGGGCTGCAAAAACCCAAAATGCGCTGAGATCACCTTGTTCCGTTGCATACCTATACTGCTGGTGAAACCAGATTAGATATTGAAGCAGCTTCCGTTTCCTTTTCGGCAGCCGGCTTGCGCCGTGCCTCCAGCCAGGCTTGAAACATCAGAACATCCCATAGCTGGTACTGCCAGGAACCTCGGCCGGAAAGATGGGCTGTCCAAATCTCTCGAATAGGACCTGGATTGAGGAAACCCTCGCTCTTCAGGCGGCCTTCGTCAAGCAAGGCCTCCGCCCAGTCGCGCAGTGGACCGCGCAACCAGGTCTCGAGCGGAATCCCGAAACCTGTTTTCGGTCTGTCGATGAGTTCCTTGGGAACATACGAATAGAGGAGTTGGCGGAGAAGCCATTTCCCCGTTCCCTGCCGCACTTTCATGTTCTGTGGAAGAGCCCAGGCAAATTCAATGATCCGATGATCAAGGAGCGGCACTCTGACCTCCAAGCTGACGGCCATGCTGGCCCGATCCACTTTTGCCAGGATGTCGTCGGGGAGATAAGTCACCGCGTCCAAGAACATCATTCGCTGGGCGAAGTCCAGTGACTGACTCGGAACACTGCGGGAAGCATAACCATCGGTTTCAGTGCCCCCGATCACGACTTCTGCTGGGCAAGCCCAGTGTGAGGTATGTCGCAAGTACAGAGACTCCCGGTCCTTCACCGGCAACATCTCTGCAATCTTGTACATTTTCACCCCGGAATTTCTGTGGTTGGCCTGAACCGGCAAAAAGCGAGCGCACACGTTGATCAGCCGGTCCCAACTTTCTGGCGCGACGCAGCGGATCGCGGCGGCTAACGAGGACCTTACCGAGAGAGGAAGCCAACCGAACGTATTCCAAACCCGGTCGCTCCACACGTGACGATTGTATCCTCCAAAGAGCTCATCTCCGCCGTCCCCCGACAACCCTACCGTGACGTGTTGGCGGGCCATCTGGGATACCAGGAAAGTGGGTATCTGAGATGAGTCTGCGAAGGGCTCGTCATACATTGTCGGCAAACTCGGAATGACGTCCAATACTTCAGCGGGAGTGATATATAGTTCGGTGTGGTCGGTGCCCAAGTGGTGGGCCACTGCACGCGCACTCTCTGATTCATCGTATGAGCTGTCGTGGAGTCCGATGGTAAAGGTCTTGACCGGCCGGCTGCTTTGGGTCTGCATGAGCGCTGCGATCGTCGACGAATCTATCCCGCCGGAGAGAAGGCCCCCAAGGGGGACGTCGGCGAGCATGCGAATGCGCACCGCATCTTTAAGAAGAGCATCCAGCCTCTTGATAGCGTCCTCTGTAGTGCCGAGAAATGGGTTCTCGATGCCGGCTGCCACTGCTTCTTTAAGGCTCCAATAGGGAACAGGCCTCGCGCTCCGGGACTCTTGCGCGCGAACGCTGAGGAGGTAGCCAGCAGGCAACTTGTAAACCCCCCTGTAGATCGAATGAGGCGCGGGCACACAGTTGTGCCTCATATACAGCATCATGGCATTGCGATCGACCACTCCCCGAAACCCCGGGTGTGCACACAAGGCCTTCAGTTCGGAGGCAAAGAAAAATGTTCCATCGAGCCAGCCGTAATAGAGCGGCTTTTCGCCCATGCGATCACGAGCGAGATGCAGGATTCTGTCCTGTCGGTCCCACGCGGCAAATGCGAACATGCCATTGAAACGAGGAAGGGATGCCGCAATGCCGGACCGATCGAAGCACGCCAGCATGACTTCAGTATCGGATTGTCCCTTGAAGACTGTCGGATCGTGACTGGTGGGCCCAAATTCCCGTTTCAATTCCTGGAAGTTGTACAGTTCTCCGTTGTACGCAATGACGAACCTGCCGCTTCCCGACACCATCGGCTGATTCCCTGTGGGAGACAGATCGATAATGGCAAGCCGGCGATGACCCAGAGCAATCCCTGCGCACTCATCGACCCATACGCCCGCGCTGTCTGGGCCGCGATGCCTCAGAGTGTCCGCCATCTTGCTAGCTACAGCGCGAAGATCCTCAGCGTTGGTCTGCTGCCGAAGGTCAAGGAATCCTGCAATTCCACACATCAGAGGAGTTTCCTCATCACGTATATAGTGCAAGACAGATGGTAGGAGATTGCGCTTCTCCGCACTGGCGCTAAACGATACATTGCTCTTCCTTCCCACAGCGATCCAGCAAAGTCGGGCTTTCCTCCAAGATCTCCTGCCACTTCGCGAAGCCGCACTCTAACGTATACCTTGCTTGGACCTTGGCTCGACCTTCCCTCCCGAAACGAATGCGAAGGTCGGGATCCCGAATAAGCTTGTCCAATTTCTCGAACCACTCATCCAATGAGGCTGCCAGATATCCATTCTTTCCATCCTCGACGATTTCGGAGTTTACGCCGACGGGGGACGCTACCACCGGCAGACCGGAAGCCATGTACTGGATCAACTTCAATCCACACTTCCCACGGGTGAATTCAGTATCGGGCAGAGGCATGATTCCGATATCGCACCCCAGCAAAGATTGTGCTTCGGTTTGCTCGGACCACGGCAAAAGTTCCGCCTGCAAGCCATCCCATGAGGGACTGGGCTCGGCACCGATGAACCGGAATTTCAATCTGGGGTGGTCCGACTGAAGTCTAGTCATCAGGGGAATTAACGGTTTAAGTAGGTTCGCTGTGACCGGCGTACCAATCCAACCTACACGCACCGTATCAAGAATTGGGGTTTCCGTGCGGTCGCGGTAGAAAGAGAGATTGACCACAGTTGGAATCACATATACGTTGTGCGCAAACTGCCTCGCATACTTGGCCAGGTACGTATTTCCTACGACTACAGTCTCCGCCGCTGTCATGATGCGTGGAATGCGTTGCTGGAACAAAGGCAGATGCGAGTACTTAGCATGGGCCCCGTCATCATAGTCGACAATGAACCGGGAGCTGAGGCGTTCGAAATAAAGATCAATGAAGTTGGGTAAAAACGGCAGAATCTCTTGTTCACATACGACGGCGTCGAAACGACCTACCTGAAAGCTGTCCAGCAAGCGCCGTGCATAACCTGAGATCAGCCATCGCCACTGTCGACGCCCTGTGATGTAGAGTTCGGCCAGATAACCATCATCTAGCAATGCACGCACCTCGATATGGTGACCGGCGCGCTGGAACAGCGGTACGTACTGCCAAATCCGGTACCGGCTGCTCGCGCCTCGGGGGCCGTATCGGGGTAGGAATAGGATTTCCATTTCGCGGTGTTGGAGGCTAATGAGACTTACACGAGCCGTACCGTGCAGTGATCTTAAACGCCTCGGTCGTCACCCAATCTGAGATCTCATCTCCAGGGCTCGGTCTCCCCCACTTCAGATGTCCACTTTTGCGCAAGGCCAAGAATGTGCCACGGCTGTTCAAGCGTAATACTCAATACTCGCAAGTCCAGCCGTTCAAACGCTAGTCCCAAAACCTCCGGACTAAACACGTGATGATGCATTCCTCGAAGAGCTGGATTCTGCAAACAACGGGCTCGAAATTCCGATATCGAACCAGCTTGCGGATCCAAATGGAGGTCGTGGAGCGCAAGAATCTCCTCCAAGTGGGTCATGTCATCCTCCGTAGTTTTTCCCTGAAAATCCGCTTCGATGTGATGAAAGGGGGTAAGGGGCCGATTGTGGTCAAATGTCCTCAGTTTGTCTGGCACGACCACTAACATTACGCCACCTGGACGCAACACGCGTTTCCACTCTTGTAATGCACTCAACGGATTCGCTACGTGCTCGAGCACATGGGATGCAAGCACAAAGTCATAGGTTTCGTCAGGAATGCAGGATAGTTCGCGTGCCTCCGCCACGTATTCGGCGCCCGGATTCCATCCCGGTATGTGTCGGTCAAATTGCTCGTTCCAGATGTTCCGCTGGGAGAAGTCGCAGTTGTCGATCCGTTGGCAGCGGTCATAGATCGGTATCAAGTGATGTTTGAGAAAAATTGTGCTTGGGCCACCAATTTCCAACCCACATTTACCGGCGACAAACGGCTCGACAATCCAATATTCCCGACACGTTCTGTGTGTGAGGCGTGTCAGCACTACGTAGGGAAGAACGCTCAGGAGATTAAAGTAGTAGCGATAGTGCACGGTTGGTTGTTTTATTGCCATATGGGAACTTTGTCAGCCCGAAACCTTGGCGAGGCTGATCAGGACGATCTCACGCCTAGGTATGAACCGAATGTCGAAACAGACTGGGCACTGCACGCCACAGTTTTAAGTATGCCTGTACTGTTTCTGACACATTCGCAAATGAATCATGCCTTGTCGCCGCCGAAACAATCCTTGAGAAAGGTTCTAGCAGAGTAGTCGCAAGTAGTACTCCCGTTGCTTGCATCCAAGTAAAGTGCTTGTAGCCATACAAAATGCGACTGCGAAAAGAGTAAAACAAACTGGCCGCAGTCGCGCTCGCGGTGCAGCCGTGTCCGCTGTGGCACGCTTGGGTTCCGGCGAAGTAGTAAGACGTCCAACCCGCTTGACATGCCCGGAATGGCAGATCGACGTCCTCAAAATAAACAAAAAAACGCTCGTCAAATCCACATAACTGTTCGAAGACGGAATGGCGGACCAGCATAAACGCACCCATGACCGCGTCCACTTGCTTGCTCTCGTCATGCCGCCAGTCAGTCATCAGTGCTGGCGGGAAACGTCCCGGAAGTAGTTGGTCCAATCCTAAAATTTTGGCATAAAAGTGCCCCATCTTGGGGAACCGGGAACATGTTGGAGTAATTCGTCCCTGCTCGTCAACGAGCTGGATTCCACAAATCCCGACTCCAATGTTTGCAGGCTCGTCCATAAAGCGCACGGCTGCGCCGAGCGAATCCTGAAATAGAATTATGTCAGGGTTCAAAAAGAGCAAATAGTCAGCTCGGCTCTCCTTGGCCCCCTGATTACAAGCAGCCGCAAAACCAACGTTCTCGGAATTCCGAACTAGCACGAGGGGCAATCCGCGGCTTGATAATCCTTCGGCCGAATGATCACAGGATCCGTTATCTACGATTACTACCCGGTTAAGGCAAAACTTTTCACGGTCAGCGTGCGTAATGGAGTGAATACAACGCCTGAGCTGGTCCTTTGAGTTCCAGTTGACGATGATTATGTCGAGTGACGAAGGCACCTGATTCTTCTAACCATGTCCCTGGATGGCACTCAGACCTGCGAGTCTAGGTACCTGGCGTTGAACAAGCCAATAGTTGATTATGGCGAGTGGCAGAAAGATCGGCCAAATACCGTCAAATTTACCCAAGTAGGGGTTTGTAGCATTTGCAATCAAGAAACTTGATAAGCCTACCAAGATCGGCAACATCATTCGGCCCAGAATGCTACCCTCTCGAATGATTCTTATCCCCATCCAGTAAATCCACGTGATACCCGTGGCATAGGTGAGCAAACCCACAACTCCAGCTTGAAATAGCAAGGCCAAGTAAGACAACTCGTAAGCCCACGGCATCGATTCGGATCGAATCGAGCCGTATGCAGAAGCCCCCAGCCCAGCTCCGAAGATGGGGTTTTCATACCATCCATGCAGTAGAGCGAAAAACTGGATACGCCGCTCATTAGCGCTGTCACTTGCCGTGGTGGCGCTAAAGTCAAAACTGAGCGCTAGTTCATGAAAAATCTGCTTTAGGCTCACTTCATGCATGAAACTGATGACAAATGAGAGGGCTATCGTGCAAAAAAATCCGAATAAAACCAGTTTTAATAAAAATTTCTTCGCCAACACCCTCTCGGCCGGGGGTTGCAAAGTACAAAATCCGAAGATCAACAGCGGTGCCAGCAGCGTTACTAACTGCAGGGCGCGGCGCCCCGAAACGAGGACTAAACCAAAGCCTAAGAAGAGCGCAAGCCAAGCCCACCCCCGCGAAATCCTACAACCTTCCTTCGGTATGTGATGGGTTGTTAGAATCGCCATCGTAAAGGGCATGAGAAACGACATGGAACTCAGCCCATGAATGGACAACTGAATGTATCCATCCGAAAAGCCGACGCCCTGCTCAGTTTGAAAGGATGCCAATCCAACTTGATCGACGCCCGGCAACAGCCCCAAGGTACCTGCTATCACGACGAATCCGTAAATCGGTACGAAAACTGACGCCAGGATCAAAATCCGCTCACTTGCGGCTATCCTCTTCACATTTGCAATCGCAGAAACCAAGGCTAGATAGACTACTGGCCAAAGAACATGTACCCCCACTAAGTGCCAAGCCCCTGGCGTTGCCAAGAAAAGGCCTCGAAGGATCAGGAGGAAACCAACCATGACGAAAAAAAAAGTCCACCGAATCAGCGTGTTATGTACGGTGTGCTGCCCCCTGAGTACGCCAATAGCGACCAACACAAGTACAAACGCCAGAAGACAGGCCTTAAATACAGTGAGTCCGGGGGCGGCAGGAAAGGCCACAATGGAGAAAAGCAGGAAATAACCTATCCATGCCCACATAACTCTTGCCACCCGCTGAAGGATTGTGAGACCGAAGTGTTACGCATCACATCCGAAGCTATTAACTATCGCCTTGAGTTGTCCGAGATCTTGTTGCCGCCGACGCTTCCACCAACATGCACCACCGCACCGCGCTTCGGATCAAAACGCGAAACCACATTCCTCTGGATTGTGTTTCCACCGCCCTTCGAAGAAAAGTCTACGCCGTAGAGCATAGACGGCGTTTCTTGTACATCTTCAATGGTATTGCCACTGACCACGTTGTGATTGAGGATTCGTGGGTTGTGCGGATCGTCCATTAGCCGAATTCCTGCCGCGAAGGCCTGCGCGCGACAATTACCCCTAGTATGACAGCGTCCAGGGTCGCTGATTTTGTTATTCGTCACCTGGACATTGGCAGATCCGACCACCAAGATGCCGTCCCCCGCCGGACGAATAACGGTGTTACCGGTCACGGTCGCTCCAGCCTGTTGCCACAAAACGTAAATTCCCCAGCCGTAGAGTGTCCCCTCTACTGTGTTTCCAGAAACAGTGATTCCATGGAAGTTTTGGGAAGTGGGTCCGCTGAACTGGAGCGATACGGTGATCCCGCGATAGCATCGATGGACTTCGTTTTCGGCGATATTGATGCGATTTCCGTGCTGGTCGGGGCGGTTCGGTTCGACGTCCACAGGTGCTCCCGGGTCGCCGGTAATGTCACTGAAATCGTTATTGGCGATACTTACATCATCGGCGTCAATGACAGATATTCCATTACGGTGGCAGGCGACAAAATGGCAGCGGTGGATGCTGATCTGCTTAGAGTAGGTACGGTGCGGGACGTCGACCGTGCTGGTCAGGTAAATACCGTCCATAGGAACGTCCCTGAAGGTCACATCTTGCAAGCTGACGTTGCTGGCGCCAACCAAGGCCAGACCGTGGAGTCTGGGCACTAACACAAGTACCTTTGCACCTGCAGGATGCGGCCGCAGGAAGAACGCCCGGAAGCTACCTGCGGAGGCCTTTAAAGCAGGCACAATCTCCTCATCCGGGCCTGGATCCACCCGAAGCAAGGAATCTTGTACAATCCCCTCCATCGAACGAAGTATCACATCCTGCTCTCCCGTAGTCGCAATTGCGCCTTGAAGTTGCGTCTCACGTAAGACCTGCTCTGAAGATGAGGCATCCACTGTGAACCCCTGCAGCCTGATGTCGTGATCCGCCTCGGCGGCATCCGGATCGGCGTAGTTCTGATTCACCATCACGGCGGGAGCGATCTTGGGATTCACTTCCAGTTTCAGAATGGTGCTCTGCGACCCAGCCCCAACCAAGCTCACTCGAGACCTGAGCAAAATGGCTGGATGCCCCGCTGCGGCGTGCAGAACGAAGGTACCGGCCGGAATCTGAACTGTCCCTCCTCCGACCTTCGAAGCAGCATCGATGGCCTCTTGGATACCGGCCGTCTTGCTTTGAGTTTGATACATGCCAGGATTGAAGTTTTGTCCTTGCGTGGGAACTTGGACAGCCAAAAACGTTGCGCTTATGAACGCAACGCTACGAACCAAATTGCAAATAGAAAAAACCTTACCTTCGGTCATAAACGTCACCTGCTTATTTCGGGGTAGTAGTCCTTTTCGCGGGAGCACGGACAAGAAAACTACGTACCATGCGATGAGGCCTGCGAAGGTCTCAGTTGAGCACGCATCAGTGCGCGTTCATTGGGGGCAAGTGCCTTGAACCAGGCGAGCGATATGAATGTCAAAAGAATTCCAGAAAGAAAGATCATTTTCGCTGTTATCGTGCTGAGCAATGTGGCCAAGGCCAACAGAACGAGGGTCCCCAAGACTGTCAGGATAGCGGAACGACTTGTTTGGACACACTCTGGCAGCAACGATCCGGCAAAGCAGAAAAGAATCGCAGCATCTATGGCTGCGCGCATAGCCCACGCCACCGCCACACCTTCGATACCATAGCGAGAAATCAGTGCCCACAAGACCGCTAGATAAATGGGTAGCTCTATCAGGTGTAACTTTGCTGTTAGATCGGGTCTACCCATAGCCTGTACTAACGCGAAGGGCACTTGCGCTAGACTGTTGAGGAAAACACCGACCGCCAACCATTGAAGCACACGGAAACTGTGCTGTGCAAAATCTGTGTTGAGCCAAAACGCAAGCCCATTGTGTGCCAGGCCGACTGTCAAAAGCACGCCCGGAAACAAGATCAGCAAGAGGTATTTTAAACACCTCGCGTAAAGGTGCGCTGTCCGACCGCGATCATGCACAAAACTGGCAGAGAAGGCTGGGAACATGACGCCCATCAATGCTGCCGGGACGAACGAGAACTTGGTAACAACCTCGTACGGCGTCGAGTAATATGCAACCGCTGCCATCGATACCAAAGCACCGATGAGGAAACGATCGAGAGTGACCATGAGCGGACCAGCGATATTGCTGATTGTCATCCATCCGCCAAATCGTAAAAGTGGTCCGACCGCTGATCGGCGCCATGCTCTCGCCACGCGTAGCGTGGGAACGACACGTAAACAAAGTATAAGGTGAGCGAACCAAGCGATCAGTCGACCGATAGCTAGTACCGCCACAACCGAGACCAAGTTGTTCGCGAAAGGTAAGACCATCAGCGGACCAGCAAACGTATAAACACCAAGCGGAATCCGCAACGCATTGACCATGTCGAAGCGTTGGTGTGCTTCCAGCATGCCACGAAGACCAGCGGTGGTAATAACTAGCGGAATGGAAAAGGCCAGCAATTGAAAGGCTTCGAGCGTTTCTCTTTGAAGGCCGGTAGGCACGTTGAGTGCACTGTGTACTAGCCAGGGTGAAGCCACCATAACCAATAACGTGCCCGCTGCGCCTAGGAGCAGCATCAGGGCGAGTGAAGTCCAGAACAGAACGGGAATTTCTCTTTCCTCTCCGGACCCCAGTTTCCTCGCTACCATCTGTGTCAACGCACGACCCAATCCCAAATCGAACAGTCCTGCATATCCGATTAGCGCCCACGCTAAAGCAAGCACCCCGAACCTATCTTTTCCCAGCCCACGGATGAGGATGGGAATGGAGAAGACAGCCACGAGCAGGGGTGCGCCATTCCCAAACAGGTTCCATAAGGAGTTGCGGGCCAATACATGGCCACTGGTCAGGTTAACTTCGCGGCTGGCGCCTGTCAGAGTCATATTCGAGGAATTCGCAGCGGCTGGGGGCGTACTTGTGTTCAAAGCTTGCAAATTGGTACCGCAAACAGCAGGCTGGATTTAACAAATGTGCCCGTCAGGTTCGACCTGCAGGCGCGGATCAGCTGCGAAACTTGGCTCTCAAAACTCGCAATCGGAGCGTTGCTTTTTGCCAAAAAATCACACATTTAGCGCTTACTTCTTCTCCTAGCTGCTTCCTTGAGTCCGTTGGATCCATTTCCTGCCATGCCGCTTTGGCGAGCACCCATCCTGACATAGCGATAAGCACCAACGCTGTACCCAGGAAAATTATGAGAAGTCGGGGAGGACCGGACTTTTTCTCTGGGACGACAGCCATGTCGAGAACTTTGACAACAGGTGTCTCTTTGGCTTCCTCTACCTTGGCGCGCTCGTATTGCTCAGTAAGCAACTCGTATACAGTTTCCTGTATCTTGGTTTGGCGATACAAATCCGCCCACCGCACCCCCAGCAGCGGCAACTGCCGAATGGATGGGAACTCCTGACTAGATTTGGGCGTAGTGGAATCCGCGCTCGATTCATCACCGCCAACTTTTTTCAGTTGGCGTTGCAGTTCGTCGACACGAGCCTGCAAGGCACGGACTCGAACATTATTGTTGGTGTAGATCTGATGTAGCCCTTCAAGTTCCGACTGACCAGCGATGAGCTGGCCCCGTAAGATAGCCGCAGCTTCAACCATCGCCTTGCCTTGGTCCTTAATATCAAGTGTGGCATTCTTGCTTGAGTACTCGCTGAAGTTCTGCGAAGCCACATCGAGATCATGCTTAACTGTCTTCAGGCGCTCCTCAATGAACATACGCTCGCGGTGAGCGGCTGAAGTATTAACTTCAGCCGCAATTCGATCGAGTTCTTCTACGTAGGCTTCGGCAAGCTCTGCAGCCCGGTGGGGGTCGCGATCGGTGACAGTAATAGTAACAACCCCGCTCTTGCGATCTTCGACGATGACTGTATTTTCCGCCAGCTTCTTACGCGCATCTTCCCAGTAACGAGTGTGATAGACCTTGCGCAAATCAAAGCGCGCGATCATGCGATCCCCTACTGTACGGCTGCGGAGCATGTCAGTAAACACGGCCCCCGCATCGTGCTTGCCAAGAAAATCCCCTGCAATTCCTCCCAAAGACCCCGCCAGGGAACCCTCGTGCCCCCCAGCCATCGCCGCCATCATCGCTAAACCCGAGCCCAAACTCGATCCAGACGAGGATTCCGGAGGCATAAGACGAGTTGTAGATTCGTATTCCTTAGGGATCAAAAACGCGATAGCAGTGAATATGACAAACCCGCGCACAACCCAACGTCCAAGCAGGCGGCGATCTAGCCACAGCAGCCATCCCCACCTGAAGTCGTTGCGCCTTGGCACTTCGGTCAATGGCAATGTAATACCATTGTCCAAAGCGGCTACTTCGAGTTCCTGAAGCTGCGGAACCGAATTTGTCGCCATACCCGACTCTTTCAACTCAATGCTCCCATTGAAAGCCAGTGACAAAATCCACCTGATCTATCTTTCTTTCTAGATTGAGGCTAGTATCAAAGTTTTGTAGTCTGGCCAATCTTTCATCTGTGACTAACATCGTGAATCGTATCTATTTCGTGATGTAAATTGCGGATTGCGCGGCTACGCCAATCGCGGCGAAGATCTGGGCAGTCAGCATGGTGTTCTGGAACTTGTGGCTGATCGAGAAAGTTTTCTCGGGAACCACAACCATGTCCCCGGGCATCAATGCAGCTTTTTCCACCCCTCCGCCAAACAATCCACCGGGTCCGCCGACGACTGAACCGTCGCCGCGGACGACGAACACGCCCTTCTTGTTGGCTAGTTGGGTCGGGCCTCCTGCTTGACTCAGGTACCACGCGGTGCTCTTGCCAGGCTTATAAGTAATTGCGGTTGGATTGTAGACCGACCCATCCACAATCACCATGTTCGCACGTTTGGGGATGTAGATCTCGTCGCCTGCGCGGACCTGAATGTCGGCTGGAGTATTGGCCCAGTGTTTCATGTTGCTCGAGATATGGACGACTAAGCGGCCGAGCGGTGGAATGTTCTGCAATTTTTCGAGGGTGGTCTGATATTGCAGTAACGTCGCCTGCTTGATTTCCTCATCGCCGCCTGTGGTTAGTTTCACATCGGCTTCTTCACCCTTCACTCGGCGAATCAGTTCAGCGCGGTTTTCTTCCTGCAGGTCCCGAACTTGTTTACGCTGAAATACTGCGCCGTAAGGGTAGGCGTCGGACCGGAAGCCGCCGGACCTTTCGATGATTGAACTCAGGCGTTCACCCTCCTGAATGCCGTAAGCTCCGGGGTGCATCACTTCGCCACGCACAGTGATGACTGCGCCGAGATCATTCCAGCCGGCCAGCTGACGAATCGTAAGAACGTCTCCATCGTGCAAACGTACGTCCGTGTCAGGCTCTCCTGCAAGAGCTTTTGCAATCTCGATCGTGCGGTGATCGCCAACCACTTTGGTGCCATTTTCGACCGTGTAGCTGGTGAGGTCGGCTTCTTGAGTAAATGCACTGCGCTTCAACCCACCCGCGAAGCGAACCAGGCCAGCAGCCGTCAAGTCATCGCCTAGCGGATATTTCCCAGGACGGCTGACTTCGCCCGCAATGGTAACGGTGGGCGGATCGACTTTGTTCAGGTTGCGATGCACAAAGATTCGATCTTTGGACTGCAAGAGGATGTTGTCCTTGGGATCGCCAGCCAAAGCGCTCTCCAGGTTGGCGCTGATGACCTCAAGTTTTCCATCTGCGGTCTTGCGGAACACCTGCACGTCGTCGAGCTGTGCGTTGGCAGTCAAGTTGCCTGCCATGTAAATGGCGTCCCGCAGATGCGGGGCTCCGTTGGTTACATGGTCGCCGGGATCTCTCACCTCGCCCGTGACAGTTACAATCGGTGGGTCTTCGAAGTCGTAACGTCCAAATACACGGACGGTGTCGAAAGGCTGCAGTATCAGATCCTGATCTTTCCCGGCAAGAGCATCGTCGAGATTGAAGGCCAAGACCTCAGGCGTATTATCCGGAACCTTGAGACGGATTATCTCGGCATGCTGCTTGTAGGGCTCTGGCAGCAGGTCCTTATAGGACTTGATGAGATCAGTAACCTTCATGCCATCGCGATAGGCAAACTTGCCCGGGCGGAAAACGTAGCCATCCAGGTAAACGGTCTTGTCGGCGTATGGAAGAATTGGCGAGATTTGGATTTTGTCGCCGTCTTGAATCTGAAAATCCTGCAGGGCCTTGGTCACATCCGCCTGATTGTTGTTCTCGGGGATGTCGAGGCGAAGCATTGACTTGCTTTCGTGTGCTTCGAGCCGTTCGACATCAACGTGACGCAATGTGCCGGTCGGGAGCACGCCGCCCGCAACTTCGAGCACCTCAGCAAGACTTTTTTCTCCGTTCAATTCGTAGATCGCCGGGCGACGAACCATTCCTTCCACCGTGACTTCCGGGCCGAGGGGTGGAACCTGAACCGTGTCGCCAGCCTCAAGCCGCTGCATGCCGGAGTTCACACCGTGGAGGAGCAAGTCGTAAACATCGACTTTCTCGATGAGCTGTTTACCGCGATAGTGGTTGAGGATGCGCAAACTTCCGCCAGAAGTTGGCCCGCCGGCTTGATAAACCGCATTCAGCGGGGTGGAGAGGGAGCTAACATCGTAGGCACCAGGGCTCTGAACATCGCCCACAACGTAAACGCGGAGGGAGCGCAGTCGACCGAGAGAGACATCGGCTTGCACGTCACGGTACTCGGTGCGAAGCGCGGCCTGCACCAATTGCTGGACGTCTCCTAGAGTTTTCCCTGAAACCTGAACTCCACCGACCTCAGGTAGAACCACGCGGCCTTCGCGATCAACCACCCGACGGAGACGCTGAGAAACTCCACCAAACATACTAATATTCAGGCTATCGCCCGGACCGAGCACGTACTCTGGTCCGACGGGCATGTCCATCGGGAGTTGGTTGAAGTTTCCTGTGCCGTTCTGAAAGATTTCAATGCCAAATCGATCGAGTTTCGGCGAACGACGCGAATACTGAGCATAGAGGTCGTACAAAGAAGGCACGTCCGCGTACGGATTGGCTTGGTGCTGGAGCCTAGGCTGCTTTTTTTGCTGGATTGGATAACGGCGATAGAACGGCGGATACTGTGAGTAGTAACTTCCTCGGGGATTGCCCAGAGACGCCTGCTGCGGAAATTGGGTATTTGAGTTGGAGAAGAAATCCTGACTGGAGCCAAGACCGGTCAGTCCACCAAGAGAGAGTGAATCAAAACCGCCAGTCATTCCTGCACCCATTCCGCCGGTCATGTCGAGTCCACGGCCCATGGGAGAGAACGAGTCGCCAGAGGAACCACCGAGCGATCCCAAGCCCGAACTTGCACGAGCCTCCATGAGGCGGGACATCTGATCAGAGTTCAGGCCTCCCAAGCTTGAACCGGAATCGTCAAAGTCATCGTAGGACTGCTGAGCCTGCAGAAGCGTGCGGCGCTGATCAAACTCTGGATAAGGGGATGGGGCATAGGGTGGATTTTGTTGCGGCTCTATCTGATCCGGCCCCAGGTACGAAGGAGATGGAGCATAATTGGGCGTAACTGAGCCGCTGGCGGCTGCCGCTGCTCCCTGTGCAGGGATCCCATTTGGAGAGACTGACGGTTCCAAGTCCCGCTCGTGGCGGAGCCAATAGGCCTCTTCCTTGTTCTTCGCGTTCGGCATCACTGCAGATGCTGCGGCTGCGGTAGTCGGATCCGGCAGTTGGATGTGACCTTGGGATCGCAGCTTGTCCAATTCTTCCCGTGTGGGAAGCACGCGCACGTACTGGCGATCTTCAATTTCCCGGGTGAACAGGATGCGCACGCTCTCGTCTTCACGAATCTGACGGTAAATCGCATCGTCGGTGAGGTCATCCGAGTTCAACAATCGTCCCTGCTTGTAAGCTGTACGGACCAGGACTTTCTTGCATTCCAGCAGCAATCCAGGCTCTTCAGACAGGAGCGTGATGATTTTCTCCGCGGAAAGCGACACCAGACTGTCAGCTTCCTCCTGAGCCCGAGATTGCGCCTCTGGGATTGCTTTGCTCCGGTCGGAGTACGACTGTTTCTGCGCGTACCCGCTCTGAGCCTGGACACCGTTTGCGAAGGTCCCGAGCAAACACAAGATGGTCGCGAGGAAGCGAGTTTTAGAGACGTTCTCTGGAGAAGAGCATCGGTTCATAGCACCTCAATACGCGCGTGGAGCGCAGAGAAAACCTGAAAAATATCTTGACGATCCTTCAAACGGGGATTTTGCTGTGAACTGCAGTTTTTCTTCCTTACTCACAGCTCCGCCCTCTCACTTACAGGGCGTTTATGAGCTAAGCCCATTTAAATCAATTATTTATTTGCCTTGTGGAGCAAACCGCCAAGGTTGAAATCAGCCGCGCCTAGCCGAACTAGACTTTCTGCATTTGTCCAAACCCTTGCGAGCGCATGAAGTCGCGCAAAGCGTAAGCATTTGGTAAACAGCAAGCCGGCAGACTCGTCGTGAACCCGCGACGTAGCGCACGAGCCACCGTCAACACTAGATAGCCACCATCTCAGATTTATTTCGCAGCACGTTCAGAATTCCCTGCTCCGACGATTCGACACGAGTCGAACGGATGTCGACAAAGGCCCAATAAAATGTGCCGCTGTTCTGCTCGGCTTCGAGCGCCAGAATCTTCATCTGGGGATAGCGGCCGAGCAAAAACCCGCTGAGCCCCGGTCGCGACTGGCGGCTGTCCTGCGCGATGATCAGATAATCCGGGCGGGTACGCTCGACCAGCTCGGTAATCTCCGCCTCGTCCTCGGTCTGGCCTACAATTTCGATGTCCGGCTGATCTCCTATCGTGGCCAAGACCAAGTCCTTCATCAAACGCGGTCGGTTTGCGACTAGAACTCTGACTTTTTGCACGAGTTTCTCCGTGCCGCAAAGTTTCTCGCCTCAGGGCAAGAAAAGTAAGGTTCAAATCTGGTTCAGAGATTCCAAGTTTGACAGTACCAAAAAGTTTACGCGAAACCCCGGGAAGTCGCCCGGTCTTCCGTAAATCAAGTACCAAAAAAGTACCGAATGTACTTGAATGCGGATCAGACCAGCGCACTGGTTGAACGGCACAACTCCACGGCACCGAGACGGTCGTTGGCGCCGAGCTTGCGCAACATGCGATGAACGTGATTCTTGATGGTTTGCTCTGAGAGACAGAGTTCGAGAGCAATTTCTTTGTTCGTGAGCCCGCGGCTGATCATATGAATCAGTTGCTGCTCGCGGCGCGTGAGTCCAAGACTATGCTTGATTACAAGCGGAGCCGCATCAACGCTACGTTTACTGACCTCTGCGAAGAGAGCAGAGGTCAATATTGGCGGGCATACTGCATCACCTACTACGACCGAACGTACAGCCGCTACAACTTCCATTGCCGAAGCATCTTTAAGGACGAATCCGACAATTCCGTCCCGAATGCCGCGCAGGAATGTCTCGCGGTCAGGGTCCATTCCAATCATGACAACTTTCAAGCCGGGAATGGCGGCCCGCACTTCACGAACCAACTGCAAGTGAGATAAGAGCATTGCCGCAGAATCGGAAAGGAGTACATCAGGAGCGGCCTTAGAAATTTCCTGCACGATATCGGGGTTGAAGGCTGAAGATCCAACGACCCGCATATCATTTTTGTTGTTGAGAATCCGGGTGAGGGCTTCGCGCAAAAGCCGGTTCTCGGCCAATATGAAAATCTGTACTACCTCAGTCGCCAGGGACATAACTTTCCTTTACACCCTCAAACGCGCCCCTCTTCGCGATCGCCTGGTGTATCTTGCTGCCTGCTAAGTTCTGCCGATTGTGCAATAAGCATATCTGGTTTCAACAGAAAACGCGAGTTTCTATTACTCAGAAAGACAACACTCCTTACTAAGCGATACATTCTGGTAGTACGCAGAGTGATACACGTCAAGAGAATGTCGGAGGTTTGTTAAATGGTTGCCAGAGACCAGACTAGCCTTGGCAAGTTGAGCTTTTTGTTAAGCCGTGGTCGAAGGAGTTTGGAAGCCTGTCGAAGTTCTAGAATGGAACACAAGCGCGCCATCGTAGTAAGCGCCTTGTTCCACTTTACGGGTCAAACTTTGGGGGCGACTTGCGGAAGTCATTGTGATCGGGCAAAAATGCCCTGCTTCATTCCACTTTGGTACGAGGGCGACTGGGGGCAACCCAGAACTTAACTCTGTGACGCCGCTCTCTTCGTTATCTATTTATGGTGTGCCCGTGCCCGGATAAACGCCCATGAAAGTGAGCGTGTCTCCGCTGCGAATGAAGTTCTGCAGTTGCGATTGGCTATATTCGGCATTGGTGTCGCTAAGATACTTGCCGCTTCGAGCTTCGTACAGTAGTCCATGAAGCTGACCTTGGATCGTGCCCCGGGCGATAAGATCGGCATTCCCCAGGCCTGCCTGGGTTTGCAAGGTTGACCAGTTCTTCTCCAGTTGCTGGTTGTCGATGTTGGCTGAAGTGAAAGTCATGGTAAAGCCGACCGCCGGTGCGGTGCCGGTATCGAAGCACAGCATGTAGGCTGACATGTCGAGCTTCTGCTGGTTGGTGTATTCGAAGTTACGCGCCTCGAGAAAATCGTAGACACTTGCCGTTTGGCCGTCGTGCGAGTAGCCGAAGCCATCGATGCTCTGCGGGTTGTGACGGGTGTAAAGCTGCTTCTGATACATGTTCCTCAGATGAGGCGTTTTCATGGGCTGCGGCCGGAATCCCGCGATGACCAGGCGGTTCGTGCCCGGCCCGGGGTTCGACGTGTGGCACGCGTCACAGGTGAACTGTCCACCAGTTCCGTGTATCGTCATGAAATCATTCTCGCCTTTTGCCGGATCCCCGCCGTCCAGTGACGACGGCAAGCTGCGATCCAGGCCCAAATTCGGGTTAGGAAAATAAAGGATGCTGTTGACGAAGCCGTTGTAGATGTCCATGTCGGGGTTGGAGAGCTGGGAGCCACCCATCAAGGTATCGAACGCGGGGTTGAAGTCGGCAAAATCTGTTTTCTCCCCGCGCCAGTGATAGGGAGAGACATCGAGCAGGCCGCGCAGGGTTTGCGTCGTCATCGGGCCCTTCATGGGATGGAACTTAATGATCTGTCCGTTCTGATTAATCTGGACCATGTCGCCGCTACGGTCTCCGAGGTTCCAAGCGAGGTGGTCCATGTCACCATCGACATGGCAGGAGGCGCAGGAACCAGTGCCGTTGCCCGAGAGCTTGGCGTCATATAAGAAGCCTCTTCCCTGCTTGATTGTGTCCGGAGTGGGATCGGTCCCGACCGATACTTCGCCAGTCTCCGACATCGTGGACGTATCAATCACAGAAATTGTGTTGGAGATGGAATCCAGTGCGTACAACGTCGCAGCTCCAGAATTGAAAGCCAGGCCTCTTGGGCCGCGCTTGTTCTTGGGGTCGGCATTTGAGCCTTGCCCGCTGGGTAACGCGACTTCGACAAATCCCAGCACATTGCCATTGGTGTCAACTTGAGCGACGCGATCGTTGCCGAAGGCGGCCACGTACATGAAGTTTCCGCTGGGATCAAATACTACGGATGCGGGCTGAGACAACGTCGTAGCAAGGGCTTGCGGATTGGGCAGAATGTTGTAGTCAACGTTCGGGTTCAGATCGAATGGAGTTACTCGTCCGTCGGCAACCTCAATGCGCGTGATGCGGCTGTTGATCCAATGGCCGCGAAGACTGGGCTCGTAGAAAGTGAGATTGAGCGCGTCGGTATTGGACACAAACAAATCACCGGTAATCGGATTCACTGCAAGGCCGAGATTGATCGTGCCCACCGCGGAATAATATCCAGCAACAATCGGGGACTTGGCAACGTTAATCTCGACGACGTCATTGTCCGGCATCTTGAATTTGATGTACCCGGTCCAGTGAGGATCGGTGGCGGCGACGATCAGACCGACTTTCGGCGGCTTGGGCAGCTTGTTATTCAGTGGCTTTGGCTGCGGGGGCGCGAACGCATCGGGGATGATAGTGGTGGCGTTGCCCGAAATTGCAAAGGCCGCGTAGACCTTCTTGCCGTCATTGCTGACCGCGAGGGCGCGCGGGTTCCCGCCAAATACCGGAAGCGACTTAATCAGAGCGTGAGTGCCGGTGTCGTACACCGCAATCGAATTGCTGCGCGAGCAACTGACGTAGGCCTGATTGGTTCCGGCAAAGACCACGTCCACGGGCTCGGTCCCGTTTCCGGTGGCGATAGTATCGGTCACAATGCCGCGTGCCACGGAAACGATGCTAACGCTGTTGGACTCCTGATTCACCACCCAGATCTCGTCACTGGTGCGCGGATTCACCGACACGGGGCCGACACCGACGGGAATTTCGGTAATCAGCGTGGGACTCTGCGGCTGGCTGGTATCGAATATTGACACCGAGCCGTTTGCCGGATTGACGGCGAATAATCTGGTGCCGTCGGCCGATAAACGAATGGGGTTGGTTTCTGCCGGCTCGAAATTAGCGAACCCGGCGGGCGGTTGGCCAGCCTTGGTTGCCGACACGAAGATGAAGCCGGCGACTACTACCAGAACTAGGATCAAAGATGTTGCAATGCGGCGGGTGTGGAGCATAACTTTCCTCCAGCGCTAAGCCTGGTTACGAGAGGATCCCCACTGATGCGCTCAAAACCTAACGTTTTCAGGAAGCGGAGCCGAAAGTCGGGGGAATATCCTTTCAGCCCTCATGGGCGACACATTGTACCCCGAATTTCTTATTGACAAACCAAATTATTTGCGCGTTTGGTTGATAACGTGGGAGTTACAGAACGTTTTCAAGCAGTTAAGGCTGTACAAGTGAGTGGTGCGTAAGCGCGCAACTATGATTGACTGCATTTCAGTGAGCCAGGAGGCTTTAGGGTTCCGTCACTAATTGAATCGGCCTGCTTGACGCCGCGGTTGCAACCAGCGTCCGAATCAAGTTCCCTTCCTGTTGCCACCAGCCGTCGAAGACTTTTCCGGTGTTGCAGCGAATCTGGAGCGAACGCCAATCTTTGACATTCGGATCGGCAACCGCAGCGGCTCCGTAGTCAGTGAGATAGACAGTCAGAGAACGAGTGTCCAGGGTAAGCCCGACCCGAAGCGCTTTGAGTGTGCTTTCTTTAGCGCTCCAGAGTAGGGCGAGAATCTGCGGCCGATCGACTGCTGGCACAAGCTCAATCAACGCCTGTTCTTCCGCGGTGAAATAGTCCGTGACAAAGGCATCACAACGCGGCTCGATAATTTCCAGATCACATCCCAGCGCCATGTCCGAGGGACCGACGGCGCAGATCGCTAAGCCGTCACGATGACTGAGCGAGATTGAAAGATCCGCCGGCTGGGCGGCGATGAAAACCTCCGGGGCGCCGGACGATGCACTACGGATTTCAACGTCGCGCAGAGAACGAGTATCAAAAGGCTTTTTCAGACAGGCAGCTACCGCGCATTTTGCAGCCCATCGGCCGAGACGCCAGTCCGCACGGCGCCGGGGAAAACGCAGTTTCTGCAGTTGAGTTGCTTCCGCCGCGCTGAGCCAATCGTCGGAGAGCGCTACATCCGCTACAGACTGCTGCAGCCAGTGCACCTCACGACGCTTTAGCAGTGGCTTCAAGTTCTGACATGACGACAACATTTTCTCGCGTGTCTTTCTTGCCGGAAACCGCGATCTCCTCCTTCGCAATACCACGCGCGACCGCGTGGATGAGATAAGGCCGCAGCGTCGCAGGCTGAATGATCTGATGCAGGGCCCCGACTTTGAGAGCACGCTGTACGCTGTGCACACGGTCGAACTCATCCGCTACCTCGCCAAGCTTTTCAGAGTGCACAACCTTGAACAACTCTTCCCACTGGGCGCGCAGGCGGCCCTTCTCCGCCCCGGAGGCCTTCGCCATTGCCTGACTTAGGGGTTGCAGCCGTGCATCGTTCTTCGCCCTGGCCTCGACCTCTCCTGCGAACACGACCGCAGCAGCCGGAGCGCCGCCGATCACCGAAGCGTAGGTTCCTTCCAGAGCCGACACTTCGAGATTCTCATTGAGCGCTCTGGAGAAAACGACGTAAGCGCCACCGTGGTAACGAGAGATGACACAAAAGACCATGGGGCCTTTGAAGTTCACTACTGCTCTGCCGATTTCGGCGCCGTATTCGAGTTGCAGGCGGCGCATCGATTCCGGAGACCCATCGAAGCCGGACAGATTCGCCAGCAGAACTACTGGACGATTGTTGCTCGCCGAATTGATGGCGCGCGCGACTTTTTTCGAGGATTGCGGGAAGAGCGTGCCGGCACACCATTGATCGGGGCCGTCGGCCGGCACAAATCCTAGCCTGGGTACCGGTTTGGATTCGATTCCGATGAGGCAGACGGGGTAGCCGCCTAGATGCGCGTCCCAGATGACCGTGGTCTCCGCCGCTCGCATTCCCGGCCAGCGCTCCAGGGGAGGATGGTCCTGGTCGACGACGGCCATCATCACTTTGCGGATTTCAAAGGACCTCTTACGTCCGGGGTTAGTGTCGTTGGAGAAGATCTCCCCGATGCGCACAAAGCCGTCATCGCCATCCTTATTATGTGGGTAGGCCTGCACGTCCCGGTCGAGGGGGTCGGTGGTCGCAGCCTGGCGGGGAAAGCGCTCGCCGGGCGCGACGTACGCGTGTTCGTAATGGCGCAACAGAATATGACAGGCCTCTTCGATATCTCGTGCCCAGTACTGCGCCTGTCCGTTCACGCCCATGATGCGGTCGTAGCCGCCAATGCCTTGATTGTCCTCAGCGGAAACGCTGCCGGAGTAGTCCAGGGCGCGCTTGCCAGTCAGGACCATGGCCGCTTTCGGCGTCATAATAAGGATGCCGCGAGTATGCATCAGCATGGTCGCTTCGGCATTCCAATAGGGCTGAGCGCCAACGTTAATTCCGTTGACAACCAGGTTCACTTCGTTCCCTGCCTGGGTGAACTGAATCAGGCCGCGCAGCACGCGCGCAATCCAGTCCATGTTCTCAACGCCGCTGTCCATTGAAATCTTGGCCCCGGCCGAGATCGGGAACCATTCCAGCGGAACGCCTTTTTCAGTAGCCAGGTCGAGAGCGGCAATGATGCGGCGGCATTCGGGCTCGGCGATTGCACCGAGGTCTTTGCTTGGGTCCCCCAGTAGCAGGACCCGCGTCATGCCCTCGGGATACCGGCTGGTGAAATTACGGATCACGCCAACCACGATGTTGCTCTTGTTCTGGCCGTAGGGGCGATCCACGGGGACCAGATGGCCGAGTGAATCCAGATCGTGCTCGACAAAATCGCCGGGAGGAAATTCGGCACGAGTGCCTTCCGCAGCGCGAGTCAGCATTTTGATGATTTCGTACGGATAGATAAAACCGCGCTGTCTCATACGGACAACTTTCTGGTCGTACTCGGTGAGCGGCTTGATGGGTTCCAGTTTGGTGGCTGGACGGAAGGTGATCAGGAAGCCACTGCCGCCAGGCAGCGAGATTCGCACCACGGTATCGCGCAAGGCGCCGGTCTCAGGATTGGGAATGCGGGCACGCACTACAACCTGCTCGAGACCTAAGCCCTGCGTGGCCGGGGCGAGGCGATGCACGATGTCGTGCAGTTCGTCGGGTTCGAGATTGAGGGGAGGCCAGACATTGAGAAGCACTCGGTTCCAATGCAGTCGCTGGTTGGTAGGCCGCCGCGACTGGAAGGAACGGATTTCAGAGAGCGCTTCGGCCAACATGCGCTCCAGGTGTGGGAGTCCGACAATGCGGCCCGCTTCATTCCGCACCGGAGTGGCATCACGAACCTCCGCACAAGCGAAGAGGCGCTCGTCCTTGGGATTGTCTCGAGCCACGGCATGGATCAGGTAGACGTCATCGACCGAAGGCAGACGGTCAATTTTGAAGTTGCTGAGCCGCCACAGATGCAGGCGTTTGCCCATCATCGGATGCAATCCGCGATAGAGCTTTTCCTCTTCGTAGGTGTTGCCGTTGGGACGGAAAGTGAAATGCAACATTCCGGAAATACCCTGCTCATAGTTGGGACCGGCCACCACGACGACAATGCGTCGGATTGCACGAGAAAAGCCTGCTGCGTTCAGGGTGGCACGAATCTCCTGCTCGGCTGCGTCTGCGTCGCCGAGAGGGGCGGCGTGAGAAGTGTAAAGGTCAAGGGCGACGTCGTGCTCCGGGGGTATGTTTGCGAGCAAGGGCAGCATGGTGCCGACTGTCTCACCGAGCCGTTGATATTCGCTGTGGGTAGTGAGAACGTGAATGTGCTTGCCCTCGTAGTCGTACTCCGCCGCGGCGTAGCAGTGGCTATCCAAAGTCGTGAGGCGGAAGTTTGTAAGCTTTCGTATGCGGTAATAGCGCCAGGTGAGGGCCTCCAGCATGAGCTCGCGCATCGTCGCGTCAGCTGTGGCGAAACGGTTGGAGAGAAGCCCTGCCATCGGCTGAGGGCATTCGACCAGCGCGCGCACTCGTTCGTGGCGGTCGGGAGCGCCGGGATTCGTCGCCATATAGGCGAGGTGAGCATGCATCTGGTCGTAGATTTCTTTGCGCGCTTGTTCGAACAGCGGCTGATCGAAATAGCGGTAGCGCACTTCCCTGACCAGATCGCTAAGCGAGGGAAACAGCCCATTGGCAATGGCCACCGTGCGATCAAGGAGCCGGCGAAGCGAAGCTTCCGCGTAAGGGGCGAGCGCCTCCACCCGGCGCAGACGCCGCTCCAGCACTGACACAACCACCGGTATTTGCTGCTCGACGCGTTGATGGGACTTGTAGATCCACAGCAGGCCTTCCTCCAGCTCAGGAGAGGGCTTCAGGGTGCGCACGCCGTAGTGCGCCAGAGCACGACGCAGCGCGCTGACAAAGTTCTCGGGCAGGCCTTCGCCCTCAGTTTCGATCATCCGCAAGTAGGAGAACAGATAGGCCTCGGCACTGGGTTCTTCGCCAGCACCGTGGTTCACCTCGGGTTCACGCAGGAATAAGGAACAGATGTCCACAAAGATATTGAGGATTCCGTCCTCCTGTTCCCGCGTTTCGCTGCTAACCGAAGGACAATCCTTGTTCCACTGAGCGATCAGGCGCGCGGTCTCCTTGGGATCGACGTCAAAACCGAGCATAAGTTGGCGAAGATCTTCGAGGCTCTGACGACAGGTGGAAGGGATGGCACTCTTCGCCGCTTCTAGGGCGAGCGAGGCGCCAAGTTTCACTCGTTCCGAGACAGTTTTTCTGCCGCCATTGGCTGAGGGCTCGAGCTGTAAGAGCGGAGCCCCTGTGTCCACCTGCACATTGGGGATGGCCATGACTTGGCGGACTTTGCCGGAGAATGGAGCGACGACGGGCATCTCCATCTTCATGGCTTCGAGAACCGCAAGGCGGTCACCGGCAACAACTGAGTCGCCGGCTTTCACGGCAATGGACACAACTACTGCGGGAGCAGGCGAGTGGACGATGCCGCCGTCGTCACGATCGATCTTGTGCGCAATGCCGTCGACCTCGATGCGGTAACTCAGTCCTTCGACCACTGAGATGACGTGGAAACGCCGGCCGGAGATAGTAAGCCAATACTCAAACTCCCCGAGGCGATCGATATGGGCATCGATGCGCTCTCCATCGACATCCACGCGGTATTCCTGGGGTCCGAGGCGATAAGTCTTGGGAGAGTAAGAATGGCCTCGATAACGAAGCTCAACCGTCCGGCCGACTTCACTGCGAACCTGCGGACGTCCGCGGACTGCCGCGGCATAAAACTGTTTCTGCTCGACTGCCAAGCCCGCGTCGTAAGCTTCGATTGCAGCCTGGACTAGGGCGACGTCGGCGTAGCGTTTCGAACGGTGATTGCCGGCCGCTGCGAGGCGATCAAGCCAGAGAACATCTACTTGCCCGCCCTGGACCTCAGGACGATCGAGCAATTCCACGAGGAAGGCCTTGTTCGTCGTACCCCCCCGGATGACGACCACGCTCTCGCGCAAGGCGCGGCGCAAGCGGGCCATCGCCTCTTTCCGGTCGCGCCCATAGGCGATGATCTTAGCGATCATGGAATCGAATTCAGGTGCAACCGTGTCGCCTTCGGCTAAGCCAGTATCCACACGCACTCCCGGACCAGCCAGAATTCTGAATCGCTCAATGGAGCCCGGGGCTGCGGCAAAATCGTTGTCGGGATCTTCAGCATTCAGCCGCACTTCAATAGCGTGGCCAATCGCTCGCGGAGATTCGCCTTCGAGCCGGCCGCCGCGAGCTACATGAATTTGAAGTTTCACCAGGTCGAGCCCGGTAGTGCACTCGGTGACCGGATGCTCAACCTGAAGCCGGGTATTCATTTCCATGAAAGCAAATGTGCGCGATTTGGGCTGATAAAGAAATTCGACTGTGCCGGCGTTGTGGTAACCGGCTGCCTGGCTGAGGCGTACTGCGTGCTTGCGCAAGCTTTCGTCCTGCTCAGTCGTAAGCGCGGGTGAGGGCGATTCTTCGAGAATCTTCTGGTGGCGGCGCTGGATGGTGCAGTCGCGAACGCCGACAGCCCAGGTATTTCCGAAATGATCTGCGATGATCTGAACTTCTACGTGACGCGCGTTTTGTACCAAGTGTTCGAGGAAGATGGTGGGATCGCCGAAGGCTTTAAAGGCTTCTGACCGGGCACTTTCAAAGGCGGCAGGTAGTTTGCTGGGCGAGGACACTTGCCGGATTCCGCGACCGCCACCTCCGGCCGTCGCTTTGATGAGGATAGGATAGCCGAGACGCTCGGCCAGTCGCGTGGCCTCGGCAAGGGTTTCGACCGGCACCTCACTCCATGGCGCGACCGGAATTTGCACGGACGAGGCCAGGCGCTTCGACTCAATCTTGTCGCCGACGCGGCGCATGGCATCGCCATCCGGGCCGATGAAGACGATTCCCATTTCGCTGCAAAGATCGGCGAACGCGGCGTGCTCAGCAACAAAGCCCCATCCGACCCACACTGCATCGGCCCGCACCGCGCGCAGCGTCCTCTCCAACCGTTCATAGTCGAGGTAGGTGCTTTTCGACTGCTGGGTGCGCAAATCGAGCACATGCGGAGGACCCAGGCAAACGGCTTCATCGGCTTCGCGAACGAACATCGCGCGTCGGTCAGACTCGGTGAACAGAGCGATGGTGCGCAGGGCCGTGCCGTGCTCCTGATTGTATTCGCGCGCCGCATGAATGAAGCGCATCGCGGCTTCGCCGCGATTGACAATGGCAACGCGTTGGAATTCCTGCTGCATATTTCCCCCTTTTAGTAGAGCGGCACGCCAGTCACAACGGGTTCGTCATGCCGCAGCCTCTTGCAGGGACATCACGGCCTTCAAGGCTTTCAAAGGCTCTTCGTCAATTGCGCTGGGGAACGCGACCGTCCGGTAGCCAGAAATCCGGAAGAGGCAGTTTCCGGCCGCATTCACCACATCTGCGTCGAAGGTTCCGTTCTTAAGATCAGGAGTCACAATGGCGTACAAGGGATCGTCGGCCGGATCGGGCATGCGGTACCAGAGGAGCCGCTGAATGTACTGCGGCAAGCCCATGCGTTCCTGCACACCCATTTCCCAGATGCCTGCAGTTTGGAAGCAGAGTTCGATCAGCCGTGGCGATACCAAGGTTGGCAGCTCACTTGGATGATGGTTAGCAGGCAGCGTTCCAGCCATTTGACCGATGATCCGATGTCCATCCCACCAGGCCTTTTCGACAATCCGATAGGCCGGACCGTGGAAATAAAGTCGATAGATGCTGGCCGCGTCGATCAACGCGCCGTCCGGGTTGCCCATCGGCGGCAATGTGATGGGTTGGGGCAATTCTCTGGCAAGCCGCACCTTGCCCGTGAAATGGGTAGTGATCTGCGGCTCTTTTTGATTGGGTAGTGACCGGCTACCGGTCAGACGGCAATTTACGATCACCGCGTTTGCCAGCGGGGAACCTATTGCCTGCAGGGTAAGGGTGCGAGGTTCATGGCGATAGAACTTGAACGGAGCCAGAAGATTGACATCGTCAATTTCGGTAACATGCCAATCAGGAAGCAGGCACTGCGCAGCCTCGGCGAAGGATTCGATGGCCATGACGCCGGGCAGCAATGGAGTGCCTTCGATCTGGTGGTCGTGCAAAAATGGCTGACGCTTTGGATCGAGTGCGGTTTCGATCGCGAGTCCGGTGTAAACATTCGTTGCCGTCATTTTGCCGATCATCGGGCCCTGAGGTGCAGACGAGGTGATAGTTGTATCGAATCCGCCAGTTGAGTCCCATTCATTGAGTAGAACGCCGAGGCGCTGCCCGATGACGACCTCACCTCGGGTTCCGCCGCAGACCAGCTCGCGCCGGATCAGAGGGATGCCGGCTTCCGGCGGCAACATATCAATGCCGGCAACTTCCATCATCTTTGGAATCGAACCGCGGGTGGCCATCCCGATGCCGCCCCATGCTGTCCAGTCGATCACGATGCCGCGCGTTGCTGGACGGGTAGAGCGGAAGCTGGACGTGATCTTGCACAGTAGGTCGTTGGCAGAGCTGTAGTCTGCCTGCCCTGCATTACCAAAGCGTCCCGCGATTGAACTGAAGGCAACCGTCGCCGCGAGGGGCATGTCGCCGATGGAATGGAGCAGGTTAAACCAGCCGTCGCTCTTGACGTCGAATACAAGGTCGAATTCACGCTGATCTTTGTCTGACAAGAAGTGGCTGCGTTCGATGCCGGCTGCGTGCAGCAGGACGTCGATTCGTCCGCTTCGCTTGCGGACTTGCTGAATTACCTTATCTACGGCATCTGCATCGGTCAGATTGACGCTGAAGTATTGCACTGTGCCGCCCGCCGCCTTCACTGCATCGATGGCCGTCAACGCAGCGTGGGCACGCTCTAGAGCGGCCAATTCCCTTTCCACCAGAGCCGGCGTGGCGCGCTTTTTGCCCGCCTGAATGCGGGTAAACAGCTCGCGCTTGAGGCCTTCTTTGTCGCTGACGAAACGCTTCAGATCAGGATTATTCGGATCAGGCTCGGGCACGAGGTCGAGCAAATAGAAGGTGCCTCCCGAAGCCGCCGCCAAGTCGGCAGTGATGGCTGACACGATGCTGCCCGCTGCTCCAGTGACTAGGAAGACCGTATCTTTATTTAAGGTGATGCCCGGCTGGCCGTCGGCTGCAGGCTGCTCTTCCAGTCCGACCGTCCAGCGCAATCCGTCCTTGTAACCGATTTCAACTGCACCGGGATCGCGCAGAGTCTCTTCGACGAGTTTTCCTGCCACAGTCGAGGCTTCACAGTTCAATTCGAAATCAACCGCTTTGACCAGCGAATCCATGCGCTCTCGTTTGTAGGTCTTGGTGAATCCGACGACCGCGCCGCCCAGCGGGGCCACTGCTCCATCCGGGTCGTATCCATGTTGTCCGCCGAGGCGCGTGGCCGAAACAAGGAATGTTCCCGGCGCCGCGATCTGGTCGTAGAGAGCGCGCATGGCGGTATAAAGCGATTTGACCCGCACAGAAATGGCCTTGCGCCAAGTAGTGAGATCCATATCGCGAAGGCTGCCCTCGTGGTCGAGAGCCGGCAGCCAGTAAACCCCGTGAATTGGCCCAGCTGCGAGCCAGGTCTTGAGGCTAATGTTCAGCGTCTCGGCTTTCCATCCGCAGTCGAGCAGCAAGACCTCGACTCCGAGCTTTTGCAGTTGTTGTGTGAGTTCTTCCGCTACGCCCGCTTGATCGGGCATGATGACAACGCGGCATCCAGCTCCAAGGGTCACACCAGTCTTCTTGCAAATTTCCAGAGCAGGGCGCAAGACAGGCACCGGTACACGGCGGGGAACGCGGTCTGCAGCCTCAAAGCTGGCCGGAACGGGGCGTGAGAGCATGGCTACCTTAGAAGCGGCAGGCACGGATGCGGCTGGCTTCTTCTCCGCGGCGCCGGCGGTTGCAGGCTCCGCGGTCTCCTGTGGTCGGCGATCGCGAGCGAACTGGATCACGTGCGCAAGAGTAGGAAAATCGCGCAGCTTGAGATCGGCGTCGCGCGGGATGTTGAAGGCCGCACGGACTGAGGCGAACATCTCCGCCTGCTTGACCGTGTCGATCCCGAGATCGGCTTCGAGATCGAGGTCCAGATCGAGCATGTCAGTGGGATAGCCGGTTTTCTCGGCGACAATCGCGAGCACTTTGTCCTTAATTGTCTCGTCCGTGAAGGTTTCGGGAGATGGGGCGGGATGGGGTGCTGCAGCGCTGGCGCGAGAAGGCTGTTCAGTTCTTGCTTCCGAAGATGGAGCAGTGGCGACCAGATCAGGGCGCTTCTCGTACACAAACTTGATCACGTGGGCCAAGGTCGGATAATCTCGCAGCTTACGGTTCTCATCGCGTGGAATGTTGTACATTTCGCGGATGGCCGCGAACATCTCCGCCTGCTTTACTGTGTCGACACCGAGATCGGCTTCGAGATCCAGATCGAGGTCCAGCATGTCTGGTGGATAGCCGGTCTTTTCCACCACCAAGGCCAACACTCTTTCCTTTACCGAATCTTCAAGCGATTCTTTAGCAACAGCAGGGGCAGTGACTTCTTGCTTCCGTTCGGTGGTCGCAATTGGAATTGCGTTGGCTAAGTCCGGACGCTTTTCATACACGAATCGGATCACGTGCGCCAAGGTCGGATAGTCACGCAGCTTGCGGTTCTCATCGCGCGGGATGTTATACACTTCGCGGATAGCCGCGAACATCTCCGCCTGCTTGACCGTGTCAACACCGAGGTCAGCTTCAAGGTCGAGATCGAGGTCCAGCATGTCAGGCGGATAACCGGTCTTTTCCACTACCAACGCCAGAATTCGCTCTTTCACCGCATCGGTGACGATTTCCTTTGTCGCCATAGTTGCAGCCGGTTTTGTTTTTTCCCGCGGCTTTTCGACAGTAACCGGAGCGGAAGTAGCCAGATCAGGACGCTTGTCGTACACAAACTTGATCACGTGCGCCAAGGTCGGATAATCACGCAGCTTGCGGTTCTCATCGCGCGGAATGTTGTACATTTCGCGGATGGCTGCGAACATCTCCGCCTGCTTGACCGTGTCAACACCGAGGTCAGCTTCGAGGTCGAGATCGAAGTCCAGCATGTCTGGCGGATAGCCCGTTTTTTCCACCACCAGCGCGAGAACCCTCTCTTTCACGAAATCGCTCTGTGGCGTGGGCCCGGCAACAGATTTTTCCATGGCAAGGGGAGCAGTCGACTTCGGCTTAGGAGGCTGAACAACCGGTCCTGGGGGAACAGCGGCCGGTATTGGTAATGTCGCGACGGATACCGCAGGCTTGGCCTCCTGCTTCACTTCGCCGACTCGAGCCCCATTCTTGTCGGGCACGCGGAGGGTGCGGCGGACGATCTCGAGGTCCTTCACGGCGTGACCCACAATTCCGCTGAGCCATTTGCTCCAAGCTGCGGAATCGCTGATGCGATATGCGTAGCCTAAAGCGTCGGGGTGGGGACGGACACCGTCTTTTGTCGGCACCCAGCGCAGCAGGACCATGCTGATCTGTGAGCCAAATCCTGCGCCCAGGTGCAGAGCGTATTCGATCGGGTAAGAGCCGCCTTTCGACAGATTCAATTGGCCTAACTCGGGATCGACTTCCTTGAAGTTGGCCACGGGTGGGACGCAACCGGTTTCCAGCGCTTTCACGGCCACGACATCTTCGATTCCGGTCGCCATGGCATGACCAGTAAATCCCTTGGTGTTGGCGATGACGATCTGATCAGCGGTGTCGCCGAAAACGCGGCGTAGCGCGTAGATCTCAGCCGATGCGCTGCCGCCGCGAGCCGGTGTGTAGGTTTCGTGGGAGACGAAAACTGTCCTGGGTGCAATTTCACGGCGCGAAATGCCGCGCCGTTGCTCTGCTCCGGCAACCAGGTTTTCCATCACATCACCGATATGCTGGATGTCGAGGCGACTGCCGTGGAATGCGCTGTTGGCGGTGACCGCGTTCAGCACTTCGCAGATGGGCCGCATCCCTCGCTCGCGGGCAGCATCGGCACTCTCGATAACCAGAGCCGCTGCGGCCATGCCAATGATCATGCCGTGCCGACGGCGATCGAAGGGGATGGCAGCATCTTCGACCACGTCGTCGGTGGCGGCAGCCCCGCTGGCCAGGAAACCGGCGCCGATCCATTCGAGCATGTGGTCGGAGGTGACATCGTCGGCAGAAATGACGATGACGCGACTGCACCTGCCCGCCCGAATCCAATCCTCCGCTAGAGAGATCGACTGCGCGGTCGTGGCACATGCGGAGTTGATTTGCGTATTGGGACCGCGGGCGCCAATGAACTCGGCAAACTGGGAGTGCCCCATCGACAGGACCTTGAACAGGAACCTCCGCTCGAAGACATACGGTTGCTTCTCGATGGCAGCGCGTACTTCACTGATTTGCCTGTCGATCTCTTGCAGCGCCGCCGAGTGGCCGTTGTGCTGGACTACGCGGGCACGCATGTTCTCGAGCATGGTCAACTGATCATGGCGGGCGTGATCGTTGTAGTAGCGCTCCATCTCATCAGAAAAGGAGTCGTAACCCGGAAATGCAGAAGCAAAGATGATCCCGGTGTCGTCGCGAAGGGCGTC
>Ga0335081_10000894_pt1 | contig 47833 bp, 43 predicted proteins | sample Lox_Sample_35_FD_206713 | JGI IMG/M metagenome (GOLD analysis project Ga0335081, IMG submission 206713) | Soil microbial communities from Loxahatchee National Wildlife Refuge, Florida, United States - Lox_Sample_3.5 | ecosystem: Environmental > Terrestrial > Soil > Wetlands | place: USA... | reverse complement strand
TCATTTCGTACGAAGGGAATCGTGATGTCACCCTGACTCCTGCCTTCCTCAGTAAAGATCTTGATTCTCTTGAATACGCTTTCGCGATTGCTCGTGTCGTCGGCAAAGACTTCCCAATCGAGAACCATGGCATGCGCACCGGCTGTCAAAGGGTGGTCTGTCATGGCAATTTGTTCGGCTGGGATGGTGGGCCAGGTGAAATCACTCGCTGTCACAGTTTGTGTGGCCAGGCACAGCGCAATGAACGTTAACTTAAGAATCCGCATAGACGAAGGCCCTTAGCGCACGCGCTAGTATAGCCGCAAAACCGCGCTTTATTTCAGTGATGTTCGTCTTGTTCGGAACGACGGAAACGCGGAAGGCAGGCGCTGCGAAGACCTGTGGGCGGTTGAAAGAGGAAGCGTTAATCGGCTGGTAAAACTGCCGGGTTGACCCGTGGGGCGCGGCGACGGTCCTTGCCGTAGGCCGGCACAGGTTCCAGCCATTTGCGGATTTCAGGTATCGCGGCGCGGGCCACGAGTTCGCCCGCGCGCACCAGTTCGGCGCTGTGCTCGAAGGCGTCGTACTTGTAACCGTTCACATCTGGCTCGATCACCAAGTCGGCTGCCTGCCGCCACGGGCCGCTATTCATCTGCTGGGCGATGGCAAAGCATTGTCCGATGACATCGAACAGATGCCGTGGCCCTTCATTTGTCCACTTTCCTTTGAGGTGTACCGCCAGCACGCGCTCTGCGCCCATTTGGCGCAGCGGAACCGAAGGTACGGCATGGGCGAGCATGCCATCCACTAACAGGCGGCCGCGAATCTTCACCGGCAAAAACATGCCCGGATAGGCACAACTCGCGCGCACCGGGTCGGCCAGCGGGCCGGAGTGAAAGATCACGGCTTCACCGGTGGAAAAGTCAGTTGCCGTGACCGCCAGCGGAATTCGCAGCTCCTCGAAAGTCTGGACTTTGAACAACCGGTTCAGAAAGCCAATCATCCGCTGATTACAAGCGAAGCCAAGACGCGAGACCGTCCAGCGGGCGAAGTGCTTGAAGCGAACTTGGGTGGCGAACTGCTCCAGTTCGGCGGGCGTGACCCCACTGCAGTAGGCAGCGCCGATCATCGCGCCCACGCTGGTACCCGCGATCATGCGGATAGGGATGTTTTCTTCTTCGAGGACCTTCAGGACGCCGATGTGAGCGATGCCCCGGGCAAATCCGCCGCCGAGCGCCACCCCTATGCCCGTCGTCGTCGAAGCAACCGGCTGGTCACTGCGGCCCGACAGCTCGCGCCCGAAAGCCTGTACCGACCGAATTATTTTCCCGAGACTTTTCACCGTCACCCCACATCCGCCGATGACGAAATAATCCAACAACTTAGCTAGCATATAAGATGCCAGTTTTAAGAAAGGGGGCCAATGGCACACATGGGCCAAGACTTTTGACTGGCCCTGGTAATCGCAATTCCACTAAGCCCTGTGTTACTGGTAACTTAGAGAAATGCTACGCGAGATATCCGCGGGCGGCGTCGTGCTACGGCCGACGCCCGCAGGATGGGAAGTCGCGGTTATCGAGCCGCAGAAAGAATCTTCACCTCCTGGCGGGAAGAAGTCTGGCGCACGAAAATCGCAAAAATTGTTACTTGCTCTTCCCAAGGGGTTGGTCGATCCGGGAGAAAAAGCCGAGCAGACCGCTGCCAGGGAAGTCCAGGAAGAGACGGGCTTAACCGCGTCGATTGTGACCAAGCTGGGGGACATCAAGTACGTTTACGCGCGAACCTGGGCGGGCGGGGAACGGGTGTTCAAGATTGTCAGCTTCTACCTGCTTCGCTACCAGTCGGGGAGCATCGATCAAATCGCTGACGAGATGCGCATTGAAGTCAAGCGTGCGCTGTGGATCCCGCTTGCGGGCGCCGCTGCCAAGCTGACATATCGCGGGGAGAAGGACATGATTGATCGAGCCCAACAGTACGTAGCTGGCCATCCCGAGCTCTAAATCAGGCAAGAACTCGACCGCCAAGTGTCACATTGATGTGTGACGTATAACCTTGCGTGATTCCCCGACTTATGATCTAGATTTCCATGTAAGCTATTGATGGATAAAGATTTAGCTTGACTTGTCGTGACGTGTGGCCTAGCATGAATGCAACTTAATAGGGCGCGTGCCGTTGCCATCCTCACCCCACATCTATACGGTACGCGCCCGTACTTTTTGTAGCTGCTTTCTTCAGCCCCTGACCCGATTTCGGGACTGGCAAACGACACTGGGCGGCGGATACACTGCCTTAGCAACCACAAACTTTTAGATCCTCAATCATGTCTTTTTCTTGATAATGACGGAGCTACGTTCTCATGCGCATCATTCGTAAAGTTGCCATCCTGGGGGCGGGAACCATGGGCGCCCGCATCGCCGCACATTTTGCCAACGCCGGCGTGCCTAACTATCTCTTTGACATCGTTCCGCCCGATGCCGACGGTCCGGCACGCAACAAAATCGCCATGGCCGGTCTCGATGCGGCGCGCAAAGCCAAGCCTGCTGCGTTTATGGATGCGTCGTTGTCGCCCCTTGTCACGGTAGGGAATTTTGACGACGATCTGAAGAAGCTGGCTGATGTTGACTGGATCATCGAAGCGGTCGTAGAAAACCTCGCAATCAAACGCTCGCTGCTCAAGAAGGTTGAGGCAATCCGCAAGCCGGGAACGATTATCACAACGAACACCAGCGGCTTGCCTGTGGGGAAGATCGCGGAAGGTTTCTCTTCGGATTTCCGCAAGCTTTGGTTCGGCACGCATTTTTTCAACCCTCCACGGTACATGAGGCTGCTGGAACTGATTCCCACCCCGGAGAGCGACCGCGCGGCGATTGACACTGTTGCCCATTTTTGCGATGCGCGCCTGGGCAAAGGCGTCGTCTTCGCAAAAGACACGCCAAACTTCATCGGCAACCGCATCGGGACATTTTCAGTATTGAACGTAATGCGGCTCATGCAGGAAATGGACCTGTCGATCGAAGAAGTCGATGCGCTCACGGGGCAAGCTGTCGGCTGGCCGCGTTCCGCCACTTTCCGCACTATTGACATGGTTGGTCTCGACATCCTGGGGCACGTCGTCAGCAACATGACGCAGAACGTGCACGACGAGCGAAGCGATCTGACGGTCCCCGATTTCATCCGCCAGATGCTGGAGCGCAAGTGGCTAGGAGACAAAACCAGGGGCGGCTTCTATAAGAAAGCCTCCCCTGACGATCGCCTTGCGCTTGACTGGAAGACGCTGGACTATCATCCCCGGCAGAAAGCAAAGTTCGCAGCCCTTGATATGGCCAAGAACATCGAGCACACCGGTGCGAGGGTGAAATCGCTGCTAGGGCTGGATGGCGGCGGACAGAAGCTCGACAAGGCTGGGCAGTTTTTGTGGGGGGCTCTCGCTGATCTCTGGACATACTCTGCCAACCGCATTCCTGAAATCTCCGATTCGGTGGTGGAAATCGATCGCGCTATGAAACTCGGTTTTAACTGGGAACTGGGCCCCTTCGAACTATGGGACGCGGCGGGCGTCGCAGCTACGGTCGAGCGCATGAAGAAAGAAGCCCGTCCAGTTGCAGCGAACGTGGAAAAGCTGCTGGCATCAGGAAAGAAGTCCTGGTACACCGACGAGTCAAAAGCAGCTTCCGGGCGCGCATTTTTTGATCTTGCCGGTGCTAGCTACCAGCCAGTTCAGGTTCCGGCGGGAGTCTGGTCGGTTGAAGTAGTCAAGAAGTCGAAGGGAGTGGTCAAGAAAAATTCGGGGGCATCGCTGCTTGATCTGGGCGATGGGGTGGGTTGCATCGAGTTTCACTCCAAGATGAACTCGCTCGGCGCAGACATTATTTCGCTGATCACGCAATCGCTAAAAGCCGGCGGCCCAGGCGACGCCTTCGATGCGTTTGTCATTAGCAATGACGCCGCCAACTTCTCCGTCGGCGCAAACCTCATGCTACTGCTGATGGCGGTGCAGGAAGAAGAATGGGACGATGTCGACTTGGTCATCCGCCAATTCCAGGGGATGACTCAGGCCATCAAGTTCTCGCCCAAGCCGGTTGTCGTCGCGCCTTTCGGAATGTGTTTGGGCGGAGGCACCGAAATTTCGCTGCACGCTCCGGCCCTGCAGCCGCATGCCGAGCTTTACATGGGATTGGTCGAGGTTGGTGTTGGCCTGCTCCCCGGTGGCGGTGGCTGTAAAGAAATGCTGCTGCGCGCCGTGAACAGCGCCGAATCCATCCGTCCTGGCGGTCGTGGCGAATCGGTCGAATTGTTGGAAGCCATGAAGAAAGCCTTCGAGACCGTCGCCATGGCCAGGGTCTCAACTTCTGCCCACGAGGGGCGGGGGCTGGGATTTCTGCGCGAAAGCGACCGCATCACTATGAATCGCGACCGCGTGCTTAGCGATGCCAAGGCCCGGGCACTCGAGATGCTGCACGCCGGCTACGAAGCGCCGGTGTCACGCACTGACATCCCTGCTCCCGGCGAGAACATTTTGGCCGCCCTCAAGATGGGCGTTTACCTGATGCGGCAGGGCGACTACATCACGGAGCACGAAGTTAAGATCGGCAACAAAGTCGCAGAAGTGCTGTGCGGCGGCAATGTCTCGCCGGGCACTCCGATCAGCGAGCAGTATGTGCTCGATCTTGAGCGCGAAGCTTTCAAGTCTCTGTGTGGCGAGAAGAAGACGCAGGAGAGAATTCAGTACACATTGAAAACGGGCAAGACGCTGAGAAACTAATTGCTTGATATATACTGTTGGTATATACTGAAGCTTATGTCTGAGCCTGATATTGCCAAGCTTTTCCGGAACGGTCGTAGCCAGGCAGTACGTTTACCAAGAGACTATCGCTTCGAAGGAGATCGGGTGCGGGTTCGTCGAGTGCCTGAGGGTGTGCTGCTCGAGCCCATGATCTCGGATGTAGGCCAGTGGTTCACAGAACTTGATCGCTTGAAAACCACGGGTTACATGAATGATGGCCGGAAACAGCCGGTAACTCCGAAACGTGAAATATTCAAGTGAACTATCTTCTTGATACCAATGCATGTATCGCACTGATCAAGGGCAGACCTGGAACTGTACGATCCCGTTTCGAAGCAGCTGCTGATGCGGGGAGCCAGATTTTTGTCTCGGCAGTCGGTGCCTTTGAATTGTGGTACGGAGTCTGGAAGAGTACTCGCCACGAGGTCAACAAACGGAGCGTTGAGGTATTTTTCTCCGGACCAGTATTGATTCTCCCATTCGACGATCAGGACGCGAAAGCCGCCGGAACAATACGCGCAACACTTGAACTCTCCGGCAGACCGATCGGGGCGTACGATCTGTTGATTGCTGGCCAGGCACTACAGCGCAATCTCACATTGGTGACTGCAAACATCTCAGAGTTTTCGCGAATAAAAGGGCTGCAATGGCAGGATTGGGCGAGATCCTAAGCAGGAGTGTTTTATGCGTGAAGTCGTAATCGTTTCTTCGGTTCGTACCCCCGTGGGTCGCGCTTTCAAGGGCACGCTGCGCGCCACCCGTCCCGACGAACTCGCGGCCGTCGCCATCAAAGGCGCGCTCGCGAGAGTTCCTCAGCTTGATCCGAAAGAAATTGAAGACGTGATCCTCGGCTGCGCCATGCCTGAAGCCGAGCAGGGAATGAACGTCGCCCGCATCGCCTCGCTTCGTGCGGGACTGCCGGTCGAGGTCTCGGCGCTGACCATCAACCGCTTTTGCTCTTCCGGCCTGCAGGCAATTGCCTTGGCCGCCGAAAGAATTGGCAGCGGCGGGGCAGAGGTTATCGTCGCCGGCGGCACCGAGTCGATGTCGATGATTCCGATGGGCGGCCACAAGATTGCGCCCAATCCTTGGCTGGTCGATCACTATCCCGACGCATATCTTTCGATGGGTCTGACAGCCGAGCGCCTCGCGCAACGATTCAACATCACTCGCGAACAGGGGGACGAATTTTCCTATCAGAGCCATCAGAAGGCGTTGGGTGCGATTCAGGCGGGAAGGTTTGATGAAGAGCTCGTCCCCGTTCCGGTCAGCTTCACCACTCCGAATGGCTCGAAACCAAAACGACAGGAAATCACTTTCAAAATTGACGAAGGTCCGCGCGCCGACACTTCGCTTGAAGCTTTGCTCGCACTAAAACCCGCCTTTCATGTGAAGGGAACTGTGACAGCCGGCAATTCTTCGCAGATGTCTGACGGTGCTGCTGCATCTGTTGTCATGTCTGCCGATCGCGCGAGAACTCTCGGAATCACGCCGCTGGCACGCTACGTGTCCTTCGCTACCGCCGGATATAAGCCGGAAGAAATGGGGCTTGGGCCGGTGTTCGCAATCCCGAGAGCACTCAAACTGGCAGGGTTGAAACTCTCGGATATCGAAGTAATCGAGTTGAACGAAGCTTTCGCGGCGCAATCCCTGGCCGTCATTAAAGAAGCAGGCCTCGATCCCTCACGAGTCAATCCTAACGGCGGAGCTATCGCTCTCGGCCATCCGCTCGGCTGTACCGGCGCGAAGCTGACCGCGACCATAATCCGAGAACTCAAACGCAGAAAAGCGCGCTATGGTCTGGTCACTATGTGCGTCGGCGGTGGCATGGGCGCAGCAGGGATCTTCGAGAATCTGAATTGAATGTTAATACCACCGAGGACGCGGAGGGCGGCGTCTCGGTCAACAACTTCGTGTCCCTTCGTGCCCGTTGTGGTTCAAGGATTTTCCACCACCAAGGACACGAAGTTCCACAAAGGGAAAGTCATCTGTGACGAATGACCTTGGCAGCACTTTCAAACTGACTTAAGAATCTGTGCATGGCCACAGCTCCAACTCACCGGTTCACTGCCCAAGAGGTAAGCCATGCAATCATCACCGCTGCAATGAAAGTTCACACCGAACTGGGACCGGGCTTCTGGAAACTGCATATGTGGCCTGCCTGCAATACGAGCTTCTCCAAGCCGGATACCGCTCCGCGACCCAAGTCGGACTTCCAGTGGTCTATCGAGAAGTCAAACTCGAACTTGGTTACCGCATGGATCTTGTCGTCGAAAACTTAGTAATCGTTGAGGTTAAATCGGTAGACTCGATTGCGCCTGTCCACCAGGCCCAAGTCCTTTCGTACCTTAAGCTCAGTGGCAAATCCCTCGCTCTGCTTATAAACTTCAATGTTGTACACCTGAAAGACGGAATCAAACGCTTCGTCAATGGCACAGGTTGGCAGTAAGAGCAATCCACCACAAAGGACACCAAGGCACACTAAGTAATTCGTAACCCCATCGTGTTCCTTCGTGCCCTTGGTGGTGAAAAGGAGTTTAATGGCGAGCACAACGGCATCTACAAGCACCAAGATCTCCGGCGGCAGCTTTTTACTCGAAGAACGACGTCCCGACGACGTTTTCACTCCCGAAGACTTCAGCGAACAGCACCAGCTCATCGGCCAGACGGCGGAAGAATTCGCCACCAATGAAATCGTGCCCAATATCGAGAAGATTGAGCATAAAGACTTCTCGGTCACGCGTGCCCTGCTGAAGAAAGCCGGCGAGCTCGGTCTCAGCTCGGTTGAAATCCCCGAGGCCTATGGCGGTCTAGAGATGGACAAGGTCACCGCCGCGGTGATTGCCGATCACATCGCGAAGTACGCCGGGTTCGCGACCACCTGGGGCGGACATACCGGTATCGGTACGCTGCCTATCGTTTACTTCGGCACGGAAGAACAGAAGAAGAGATATTTGCCGCGGCTTGCAGCTGGCGAAATCGTCGGGGCGTACGCGTTATCGGAAGCTTCTTCCGGCTCGGATGCGCTCAACTGCCGCGCCCGCGCCGAGCTCTCGAAAGACGGCAAACATTACATCCTCAACGGCGAAAAGATGTGGATTACCAACGCCGGTTTCGCCGATCTGTTTACAGTTTTCGCTAAAGTTGATGGCGAAAAGTTCACCGCATTTCTGGTCGAGAAAACTTTCCCTGGCTTCTCCGTCGGTGCGGAAGAGCACAAGATGGGCATTCGCGGTTCGTCCACCTGTCCCATCATCCTCAATGACTGCAAGGTTCCGGTCGAAAACCTTCTCGGGGAAATCGGGAAAGGCCACGTCATCGCTTTCAACATCCTGAACGTGGGACGCTTCAAACTCGGCGCCATGTGCGTTGGCGGCGGCCGCTTGTCATTCGAGAACGCGGTTGGCTATGCCAAGCAGCGCAAGGCATTCGGCAAAGTCATCGCCGATTTTGGCCTGGTGCGAGAGAAGATCGCCAACATGGCTACGCTGCTCTACGTTGGCGAGTCGCTGGTGTACCGCACGGTCGGCATGATGGACGTTGCGCTCGGCGACATCGATAAGAACTCCGCTGATGCCGCAAAGGAAACCCGCAAAGCCATCGAAGAGTACGCCGTCGAATGCTCGATCTTGAAAGTGTGGGGATCGGAGATGATCGACTACGTGGTTGACGAGACCGTGCAGATCTACGGTGGCTACGGCTTCGTCGAAGAGTATCCTGCCGAGCGCGCCTATCGCGACGCGCGAATCAACCGCATCTTTGAAGGCACCAACGAGATCAACCGACTGATCATTACCGGTTTTCTACTGAAGCGCGCGATGTCGGGTCAGTTGCCGCTGATGCCGACGATCAAAAAGCTGATGGACGAAGTTCTTTCCGGTCCATCCATGGGCGATGACCTCGAGGGCTCGCTCATCGAGGAACGCAAGCTGGTTGCGCAAGCGAAAAAACTTGGCCTTTTCGCTGCCGGCTCGGCCACACAGAAATACATGCAGGCGATTCAGGACCAGCAGGAAGTGATGGGCGCCATCGCCGACATGGTGATTGAAACCTACGCCATGGAGTCGGCCGTGCTCCGCGCGCAGAAGTTGGTCGAACGAAACGGTGAGTCTGTTGCGGCATTGCCCGTCGCCATGACGCGAGTTTATCTCTCGCAAGCCATGGAAAAAATCGAAGCCGCGTCGCGAAAGATTATCGCAGCCGTGGCCGAGGGCGACATGTTGCGCACGCAACTGGCGATCCTGCGTCGCCTGGCGAAGTACGAACCATTCAACACTGTCGAACTGCGGCAGCAGATCGCACAGAAGATGATTGAGCGTGGAAAGTACGGTTTGGGATAGCTAGGCCGTATTTATCGGTCGACGACTGTATCACGCCCTAAAACGTATGCGTCAGTGCTGAACGGCCTGCTAGACTGGCACCGGAGGATTGGAAATGCCCATCGGCACATTCACAGCGGTCCTGCACAAGGAAAAAGGCCTCTACGTCGCCGAGTGTCCTGAAATCGGCACCGTCAGTCAGGGCAACACCGTCGAAGAAGCTGTATCCAATCTCAAAGAAGCCACCGAACTGTACTTGGAAGAGTTTCCTCCGGAAGGCTCCAGCCGTCCGCTGGTTACCGTCTTCGAGGCGCGCTATGCCTAGACTGCCCCGCATTTCTGGGGCAGAAGCGATCCGTGCTCTCGAACACCTCGGCTTCACGCAGGCCAGGCAACGAGGCAGTCATGTGGTACTGAAGCGGGTTGGGCCAGATCGAGTGACGGGTTGCGTCGTTCCCATGCATCCCGAGCTAGCCACCGGCACACTCAGAGGGACTTTGAAGCAGGCTGGTGTTGCCGTCGAGGACTTTATCGCGACACTTTAAATACCCTTCTTCAGTTCTTCCATCACGCTCTGGATCAGTTCTTTTGCATCGGTCAGGTTCTTCATCACCATCTGGATGTCCATGACCGGCTTGCCCGGCCAGCGCGTGCTCTGGCAGTAGACTCCGTGTTGTCCCACCAGAGCCATGGCATCGGTGATCGCATCCATTGTGACCGCGAGGCGGCCGCGCGGCACGCCCATCATGGTCTCGTAATGTTCCAATTCTTCCTGTTTGTCTTCGAAGACCGGCATGGGAAGATTGTAACGGCATTCGGCACTTAGCATTCAGCTGATCGAATAGTCGAATTATGTCTAGCTTGCTATCCAGGAACCAGCTTCGATAGTCTAAGCACCTACTCTGAGATCCAATGGCTTCAGCCGCCTCTGAGCCGCACGGCTGAATGCTGAACGCTGATTGCTGATTGCCCAAAGGAGAACTTATGCAAAAACGTATTGCCATCACCGCTCTCTTTATTCTTGCCGCCGCCGTTCTGGCCGCCTGTCAGAAGGACAAAAGTAAACGGCCCAGCCCTCCGGCACAGGCGCAATGCAGTTTTTCCGACGGCAAGACCATTACCGTGGATTACTCCAGCCCACGCATGAAAGGCCGCAAGATTTTTGGTGACCTGGTGCCTTACGGCGAAGTTTGGAGGACTGGCGCAAATGAGGCAACCACGTTCGTGACGACTGCGAATCTCAATATCGGCGGAACCAGTGTTCCGGCAGGGAATTACACCATTTTCACCGTACCCAACCAGGACAGCTGGAAGCTGATCGTCAACAAGAAGACCGGGGAGTGGGGCATTCCCTACAATTACCAGTCCGACGAACTCGGGCGCGCTGACATGTCGGTTTCTAAGGCCGGTTCGCCGGTGGAGGACTTTACCATTTCCTTTGATCAAGCTGGCAGCGCCTGCTCCATGAACATCAGCTGGGAAACTACCAAGGCATCGGTGCAGATTAACGAATCGAAGTAGCTATTTCGCCAGGCTGGCGGCGGCCTGCTGCATCTGTTCGAAGTTCTCGGATAGGCGCTTGGCTTGCTGCAGGGCCGCGTCAGCCTCCTGGACGTGTCCGCTTTGTTTCAACGCCTGAGAGAGAAAATAGTAGCCGAGATCCCAGGGTTGCAACTGGACGACTTGTGCGAAGGCGTCAACCGCCTGGGCGTAGTCCCCGGATTTCTGTGCCACTAAGCCGAGGCCAAACCACGCTCGGAGGGTCCTGGGTCGCAATGCGACTGCGGCTTGAAAGCTGGCTTTGGCGCGGGCAGAATCTCCGAGCTCGCGGTACGCCCATCCCATATCATTGAGCGCGGTCGCGCGCAGTCGGGGGTCGCGGGTCATGGTGACCACCTTGGCGTACTCGTCGATGGCCTCTTGTGAGTGGCCTTTGCGCTGCGCATATGCCGCAAGGTTCAATCGGCTCATCGGATCGGTCGGATCGAGCTGCGATGCGCGTTGAAAATGCGGCATGGCTTCTTCTTGCCTGCCTTCCTCCAGCAAGGCACCTCCGACGTTGTCTTCCGCGATGAAACTATCGTTGACTTGCGCGGTGTGCGACCAGAGTGTCAGATTGTCGCTCCAGTAGCCGATCTGGCGATGCGTGACGATAGATAAAGAAAGCAGAGCGCCAGCGCCGGCTGTTGCCAAAGCAGGAGCCGGAATTCGAAAGCGCTTTGCGAGATCAGCAATACCCCAACCTGCGGCGATGAACAGGCCGACGAACGGCAGATATGCGTAGCGATCCGCCATCGCCTGCGCTCCGACCTGTATCAGACCGATCATGGGGACGAGTGTTCCAAGGAACCAGAGCCAGCCGACGACTAATGGCCGCCGTCGGCTGACAATCACTCCTGCCGTGATTGCCAGAAGCAAGAGTGCAGCGGCAGCCACAAACCAGGTTTTCAGGGAGCCCGCGACCAGCGGATACATGGGCGACAGGTTTACTGGCCAAACCGCTTTCCCGATATATCGAGCGTAGGAAGCAATGGCATTCTCAAAGCGAACATAGACGGGATATTGCGTGATCGTTCCGATCGCGTCGCCGGCGCGCTGCGCTGTGATGGTGACGACGGCGCTGATCGCCGAGAGAGCGAGCAGTGGTATCTTTTCGAGCACGAGCCACGAGGGTTTCGTACTATGCCGTACATCTCGCTGCAGCGGCCAATAGTCCCAAAGCAAAAGGACAAAGGGCAGCGTGATCACCATCGGCTTGGCCATCAGCCCGCAGGCAAAAAGGCCGGCGACCGCGAAGTATCGTCCAATTGATGGTTTTTGCGCGTAGCGCTCGTACGCGGACAGTGCCAGCAGCAAAAACAACATGCTGAGCACGCTCTTGCGCTCGGCCACCCAGGCCACAGATTCAACATTTATGGGATGTAGCGCGAACAAAGCCGCGACCATCAGACTGGCACTTGTCGAACCTGTTGCTCGCCAGAGAATCCAGAAGAGTAGGACCACATTCACCGCATGGATCAGAACGCTGGTGTAGTGGTGCCCCATGGGGTTCATGCCGAACAGTTGGCAATCAATTGCATGAGAGACCCAGGTCAGAGGGTGCCAGTTGGCTTCATCAAAAGTAGTGAATGCCCATTTCACCGTATCCCAGTGCAACCCGGCGCGCACGTGGGCGTTGTCGGTGACGTAGCGGTCGTCATCAAAATTGACAAATGGATGATGGGTGACCGAGTTGTAGAGCGACAGAGTGGCTACAATCAGCAGCAGACCCAGCACGAAGACACGCTTGTCGGGCGAGGAGAAGAGTCCCCGATGGCTGGGCAGCGACGGCATACGGCTTGTGGCAGGAGCAGCCAATACTAGGATTTAACCACAGAGGCCACGGGAGCACACAGGGCGAGGCGGAAACCAAAGTAATTGCGTCGGCCACGAGGCTTGCGGCTTTTCGCGGCGAATGGAACTGCGGTTCTTGAAAGGGCCGGAGCTTACAGGCTGCGGCCCTCTGCATTCTGGTGTGACCGGAACGACCGGTGTAATCGCTATTTGCAACTGTCGCTGACCATTTTCACGCTGGTGACTGTCAGGTCAGCATGCTTCATATCTTTCATTTCCTGCTTTTCGTTTGGCTGGCTCACCTTTTCCTGGTCCGCGGTTCGGTGGGCCACCGTGCCGGTGACGGTCACTTTGTGGCCGACGTGCTCGGAAAGGGAAACGCCGCTCTCGGGATACAACTCCCAATGTTTGCCTTGCGTGCTGACGAGGAAGAAGCCCTCCGACTCTACACCCTTCTGCAGACAACCGGTGATCGTCTTCGTGCCTGCATCCTTGTCGCCGGCCATTTGTGAGGCGCCGAACAGCAATGTCGCCGACAAGAGAACGAACAGGACCAACCCTAGAATTTTCTTAATTTGCATGAGAGTCCTCCTATTCCGCCGATTATAGTTCAGCGAAACTATCGACGGTAGTAATTACTGCGCATCCGTCTGTAGGTAGTTGCATTTTGGGAATGGGAGGTTGGCTGGGAAGTTGTCCGCCTGGGGCCATTCAACCTATCCACGATTGTCATCGTGAGCGAATCGATGCGGTTCGCTTACAACCGCCTCGCTTGGTCGAAGGGTCCCTTTCATTTGTAAATTGAAACGGGCGTGGCGAGGCGTTCTCCCTGTCATCTGTAAGTCGACAGCTCCTAAGAAAATTCCTTAGCAGGCTGGTGGCTGTGGTGGTGGGTAAAGGGTCCTTCGAATTCATGGGCACGTCGCACGGCGAAGTGCTCACTGCGCTCAGGAGGACGAGGTAAATGGGGCTACGCGCTCGCCTTCCACCTTAGCACCGGCTTCCTCGCGGCTGCCACTTCATCCAGCCGCGAAACCCGCGTCGTGTGGGGAGCGTTAAGGACGGTCTCCGGATCTTCTTCTACTTCCTTCGCAATGGAGCGCATCGCGTCGATAAACAAGTCCATCTCCTCGCGCGACTCGCTTTCCGTGGGTTCAATCATCAGCGCGCCCGGCACGATCAGTGGAAAGGCAGTCGTGTAGGGATGGAATCCGTAATCGATCAGGCGCTTGGCGATGTCCATGGTGTGCACGCCTTTTTTCGTCTGCAGCTTGTCACTGAAAACGACTTCGTGCATCGACGGCGTCGAATAGGGCAGGTCGTACACGCCCTCCAAACCCTTGCGGATGTAATTAGCGTTGAGCACGGCGTCTTCAGTCGTTTGGCGCAAGCCGTCGGGGCCATTGGCCAAGGTGTAAGCCAGCGCGCGAACGAACATGCCGAAGTTTCCATAGAACGATCGCACCCGTCCGACCGACTGCGGGCGGTTGTAGTCAAAGCCGAGAGTTCCGTCAGGCTTGGTGACCAGAACCGGTTTGGGCAGGAATGGCTCCAGCATCTTCTTAATAGCCACCGGCCCGGACCCCGGCCCGCCGCCGCCGTGAGGTGTGGAGAAAGTCTTGTGCAGGTTCAGGTGCATCAGATCGACACCGAAGTCGCCCGGCCGCGCCTTGCCAACCAGAGCATTCATGTTGGCGCCGTCCATGTAGAGCAGGCCACCCTTGGCGTGCATGATCTCGGCGATCTTGTCGATCTCCTGCTCGAAGACCCCCAACGTGTTGGGATTGGTGAGCATGAGCGCGGCGACTTCTTCGTTCATCTGCGCCGCCAGCGCCGCCACATCCACCATCCCGTGCGAATTCGACTTCAGGTTCTCGACCGCGTAGCCGACCATTGCGGCAGTTGCGGGATTGGTGCCATGCGCCGAGTCTGGAATCAGAATCTTCTTGCGCGGATGCCCCTTCGACTGATGATACGCACGCACCAGGAGCAAGCCGGTCATTTCACCATGCGCGCCAGCGGCAGGTTGCAGCGTTATGGCGTCCATGCCGGTGATCTCGATCAGGCAATCACTGAGGGTCTTGATGATGTGCAGCGCGCCCTGCGAAACCTTTTCTGGCTGATAAGGATGTCCGTTGGCAATTCCGTCGAGCCGCGATACAACCTCGTTGACTCGCGGGTTGTACTTCATGGTGCAGGAGCCGAGCGGATACATGCCGAGATCGATGGCGTAATTCCACGTCGAGAGCCGGGTGAAGTGACGAATGATTTCAATCTCGCTCACTTCCGGCATGCTGCCGAGGTCTTTTCGCTCGGCTTCGCCCAGAAGCTTGTGCGTGTCAACTTCGGGCACATCGAGCGGAGGCAGCTTCCATGCGGCTTTACCGGGAGACGACTTCTCGAAGATCAGCCCCTCGTTCTGGTTGACGTGGCGCGTGGCTTTGGGAGTTTTCATCGCGCCACCTCCTCGATGTCGACTTCTTTTGCCGATTTGACCGAGCGCTCGCTCTCGGCGACCAAGCCGACCGCAGTATCAATCATGCTCCGCGTGGTCAGTTCGGTGCAGCACCACAAGGAAGCATTCCCTAACTCGGGATAAAACTTCTTCAGCGGAAGTCCGCCGATCATCTTGTGTCCCAGCAGGCGTCCGTTGATCGCATAAGGATCTTCGCTGGTCTGAACTACAAATTCGTTGAACCGCGGTGCGCCGGAGAAGAGCACATCGGCGTGCTTGCCGAACCGCTGCACGGCATAAGCGGCTTTGGCCAGATTCTGCTTGGCCAGTTCCCGCAGGCCGACCTTGCCGTAAATCGCCATGAAGATGTTGGCCATCAGCGCGACCAGTGCCTGGTTGGTGCAGATATTCGAAGTCGCCTTCTCGCGGCGGATGTGTTGTTCGCGCGTGGCGAGCGTAAGCACAAAGCCACGCTTGCCGTTGCGATCGGTGGTCTGACCTACCAGGCGGCCCGGCATCTGGCGGACGTTCTTCTCGCGCGTGGCGATCACGCCGCAGTACGGGCCACCGAAACCGAGCGGCACGCCGAACGACTGCGCTTCCATGGCGATAATGTCGGCCTGGCGCGGCGCTTCGACAATTCCCAGGGAAACGGCTTCCGCAATCGAGACAACGAGCAGAGCGCCGTTCTTGTGTGCGATCTCGGCCACCTCTGCGACATCTTCAATCGCGCCGAAGAAATTCGGCGACTGGATCAGGATGCAGGCCGTGTCCTGGTTCACCAATTTTTCAAGCTCCCGCCGATCGATGCGTCCATTGTCATTAAAGTTCACTGCTGCCAGCGGCATGCCCTGATGAAACGCATAGGTGGCGAGGACTTCACGATACTCGGGATGCAGGCTGCGCGCGACGACCACCGAGCGGCGGCCCGTCAAACGCACGGCCATCATGACCGCTTCAGCCGCGGCAGTAGAACCGTCGTACATGGAGGCGTTGGCCACTTCCATGGCGGTCAGTTCGCAGATCATCGTCTGAAACTCGAAAATTGACTGCAGCGTACCCTGTGAAATCTCGGCCTGATAAGGCGTGTAGGCCGTGAGAAATTCGCCGCGAGAAATCAGGGAATCAATAATAACGGGGCGATAGTGCAAGTAAGCGCCGGCGCCTAAGAAAGAGGCGTAGCCGTCGCCATTCTCGCGCGAACGCTCGCGAAACCAGTCCACGATTTCCGATTCCGCCATTTGCCGCGGAACCTTGAGGTCGCGGTTCAGCCGGTACTCGGCGGGAATAGAAGTAAACAAGTCATCGATCGAGCGCGCGCCAATAGCCTTCAGAATGGCCTCGCGGTCGGCAGGAGATTTGGGAAGATAACGCATATATAAATGGTTTGTCATCCTGAGCGAAGCGAAGTACCTATGCACTACAACCGAAATTCACAGGTCCTTCGAGGCCTGAAGGCCTCTCAGGATGACAATCAAACTTTAGTGGCCGCCTTCTTCGGCCACGAACTTTTCGTAGTCAGCCGCGGACAGCAGCGAATTCAGTTCGCCCGGATTCTTCAGCGTGACTTTCAGCATCCACGCTCCGTGGGCATCCTTATTGACTTTCTCGGGCGCGGTCGCGAGTTCGCCATTCACTTCCGTGACGGTGCCGGTCGCCGGGGCGTACAGATCTGACACCGCCTTCACCGATTCGACCGAGCCGAACGTCTGGCCGACGTTAATTTCCGATCCCACCTTCGGCAGATCGACGAATACGATGTCGCCCAGCGACTCCTGCGCGTAATTCGTGATACCGATAGTTGCCGTGTTGCCGTTGGCTTTGATCCACTCGTGTTCTTTGGTGTATTTGAAGTCCGCGGGATATGACATGAATTCGCTCCTAGCCTCCAGCTACTAGCCGCTAGCTCCTGACTCCTGACTACCGACTCCTGACTACTGTCTCTTCGGTCTCTTATAAAACGGCGTCGGCACGACTTGCGCTTTCACGCCCTGGCCGCGAATCTCTACTTTGACCGTCGATCCGATGGTCGCGAATTCCGGCGGTACGTAAGCCAGCGCAATATTTTTCTTCAGGAACGGCGCAGGCGATCCGCTGGTGACGTAGCCGATCCGCTTTCCGGAGTCATCCAGCACTTTGTAATCGTCGCGCGCAATGCCCCGCTCGACCATTTCCAGGCCGACCAGCGTCCGCATCAAAGCCTGTGACTTTGCTTCTTCCAGCGCGGCGCGGCCGATGAAATCGGGCTTATCCATTTTGCAGAAGCGGTCGAGCCCCGCTTCCCAGACATTTATCGTATCGGAAATTTCGTGTCCGTAGAGGGGCAGCTTGCCCTCAAGACGGAGCGTGTTGCGGGCCCCCAACCCACAGGCCACGACGCCGAACTCTCTGCCGGCCTCGAGCACCTTGTTCCAGACCATCTCGCTCGTCACTTCGTCGGCGGGCACGTAGATTTCGAAACCATCTTCGGCGGTGTACCCGGTGCGCGCGATCAAGATGTTCTTCAAGCCACAAACCGTTCCTCGCGTCACCCAATAAAACTTCACCGCGCTCAGATCAGCATCCGTGAGCTTCTGCAGCAGGTTGACGCCTTTCGGCCCCTGGATCGCGATCTGGGTGAAATCGTCCGACAGGTTCGTCACCTTGCAGTCGAACTGGCGGGTGTTGTCGCGGACCCAGTTGAAATCCTTCTCGCGGGTGCCGGCGTTAATCACCAGCAGGTAGTCGTCCTCGCCCAGGCGGTGAACAATCACGTCATCCACAAACGTGCCCTTGGGGTAGAGCATCGCCGAATACTGCGCCTGGCCGATGGCCAACTTGGAGGCGTCGTTCATCGAGATGTGCTGCACCGCCTCGAGCGCCTGCGGGCCCTGCAGGCGGATGTCGCCCATGTGGCTGACGTCAAAAATACCCACGCCGGTGCGAACCGCATTGTGCTCGGTCATAATGCCGCCGGAGCATGGGTATTCGACCGGCATATCCCAGCCATTGAATTCGACCATTTTCGCCCCCATCTGGCGATGGACGGCATTCAGCGCGGTTTTTCGGACCGCCGTGGTGGCTTCAGCAGATACGGACAAGTTCTCCTCGGTCAACAACCGTAGCTGGATGGACGGTAAGACTTATTACCGTAACACGCTGAGTGGGAGGGCGCAAGGACGGGACGGGGCGAGTGGTGGGGCGGGGACGGCCATGGCAAAGCCCGTTCACTTTGGAGCAAGAATCGAAGCCTGCCCGCTAACTATTGAGGAGTGAACTCGTACACAACACCGCCGCCGAATTCGCCACCGAGTTCAGCTATTCCATAGAGATTGCCGGCAGGATCTTCCAGCAGACCTCCGGCCCCGAGGTATCCGTTGGCGCAGTTTGGGGGGCAAAAATCATAGAGAACCGTTTCCTGACCTGATTTGTCAAACTGATAAATGTTGCCATCATTACCGAACCCCGGCAGGCCGCTGGTTACTCCGTACAACACATCACGCTTCCGATCGAAAAGCAGTTTCCCGATTGGATAGCTGCCGTCCTGTCCATCGAAATTGAAGTTGTGGACAATCCCGCGAGAATTCATGCGAGCAATTCCGCCAGGGTTGTCCCGCAAAATGTACGACGTATAGATGCTGCCCGGATCGGCTGTAACTGGCCCAATCGAAGAGAAAGTTCGCGGTTGCTGTTGTTGCGGTTGGGGGAAACTGTAGATCACTGCATGTATCCAATTGCCACCGCTGGGTGACAACTTGAACACCGTTGCTGGGTAGGGCTCGGTGCTGTCACTATCGGTGCTCCCATAAAGATTTCCGAGGCTATCAAAAGTTACGCCTGACTCAGGCCGCGCTCCGTCTGGACAATTGGGGAACCCGTCCGCGCAGAAGTTGTAGAGCACGGCTTCGTTCCATGTGCCACCTGCCGGAGAAAGCTCAAAAACGGTTCCAGAGTCGTTTCTTCCGCCCGCCACAGTAGTGCCATACAGATTTCCGGACGTGTCCATGGTCAGTCCACCTAAGGGAACAGCGCCATCTTGGCAAACATTATTCACCATGTCAGAGCAGAAGGTGTGTAGCAGCGTGAACGTCCATGACATGCCCGGCGCGGTTGGAGGAGACAATTCGAAGACTACACCGCATCCTGCCTCAAAGCTTAGAAAGGAATAGCACAATTTCGTTTGTAACCCGCCGTAGGGCGCTTCTCCGTATAAGTTGCCCGCCGAATCGGCGATTACCCCAGTTTCAGGAAAAATGCCGTCAGCGCAGCCGGAGTTAGAGCAGAAATCGTGCAGTACGGTTTCTTGCCATGTTCCGCCAATCTGCGATAAAGCCCACACCACCCCACATCCTCCGCCGTCGCAGTTAGGAACGATGCCACCTACCTGCGCCGTGCCAAACAGATGGCCAGAGCGATCCGTAGCCAAGGGACCCGAGACGTTGAGTCCCCCGGCCTGGCCTCCAAAACTGTACAGTACTTTGTACTGACCCTGTGCCCACGCAAAGTTGTAAGTACAGATTATTCCCAATATAAGCACAGACAGGCGATTCATGCGGGCCTCCGCTATTGACGCTCAGGATGGACGAGAGTGCATCGCAACAATTTGCATCCGCAGACAGGGGCATTATCCTCGGCGAGTAAACTGGGATCAAGATGGTCTTTTGGCCCTAACCTCGTGGGTTTCGCCACCCCAAAGATCTTATTACCCCTGTCACCTTCCCACGCCTCTCCCCACGCGCTACATTCTCCCTATGGCAACCACCACCAAAAACAAGCACCGCTGCATGCAGTGTGAGATGACTGAGGACCGCTGCGAATGCGAAAAATATTGCTGTCTGTGCCAGGCGCAGCTGGATGTCCGCCTGTGTTCGGATGGTCTTTACTATTGCGAGCCCTGTCGCACGGCCTGCGATTACAAGGTTGCGGACTGATCTATTTCGCCCCACTCGCCTTGGCGGCTTTGGGACTGGGGTTATTCGTAAGCGTCGCTTCCACCAATTGAGAAGTCTCCTGCAATTTGATCAGCGAGCGATTGATCGCTTCGGCGTCGGCGTTGGCCTCCCGGGCCGCTGAGATAGCGCGTTCCGCCAGATCATGAGCCGTTTCGGCAATCTCGAGTAGCACCACCAGCGAATCGGCATGCAAGCGCCACAGAGATGGCGAGCTCTGCACCCGTTTGAGTTCCTCAAGTTCGGTGGTCATACGCGCCGTGATCGCAACCAGGCGCAGCAGCACGCGAGCGGTCGCACCCGACGGGGTCTTATCCTGCACATCTTCTTTGCAGAAGGCAGCAGCCTCGGCCGGCGTCAAAATCAGATTGAAAAAGCGCATGGGCACGACGTGGCGGAACTTGGGATCGGCCACGCGCACGAACACCCGCACTGATTCTTCTACCCGCAGGATCTTCTGCTCTTCGCTGGAAATCTGCTGCGGAGTGATTGCCGCCCGCATTTCAGGAACATCGATTCGGCCGGTTGCGGTGGCCGCTGCCGCCTTGCTCGGCTGCACCTTGCGAACCAGAACTGGCGCCCGGCGAATAGGAGGACGCTGTTCCAAGGCCTTCTTTAGCTTGGAGACGCGCCGGAATTTCTCGAGGGCGATACCGTAATCGATGCGGAGCAATTCGCTTTCCTGCAGCGCCGCCACGTGATCCACCGTGACGTCGAAACCGTCGATATTGCCCAGGATGCTGCCTCCCTGCGCCTCCAGGTCGTGGGCAAAGCTCTTGATGTCGCGCGCCGCCTGAATGAACAGTTCGTCAAATTTTGCGCCAAAGATGGTGTTATAGGGAGCGATCGTGGCCAGAACGCCAGGGTGAAAGAAGGTCTCGCCCAGGGACTGTTTGAGCTCGCGCACACGCAGAATGATCCCTGAATCCAACAAGCTGTGCAGGTCACGAAAGTTTTCTGCTTCTTGGCGAAGCCGGTCAAACTGCCGCAACATCTGGGTATGGTCTTCCGACAGCTGAGGCGAGTCTGCGTCAGCAAGGATCTCGATCAGCGCAATCTCGAACGGTGAAAGCGGCAAAGCGCCATCGAGTCCATAGCCGCGCCGCTCCCATTGTCCAGGAACGCGGGGATGGCGATAGAGGAATGTAGCCACCAGGTCGACGCGGTCGCGGTTCACGTCGTTGCTGTCCTTCTTGCGTGTGAAGTAACGCAGCATCGCCTCGGCGATTTCAGCGTCGGTGTCCGGGGTGAGCGCCCGGCGCAGCATCGCGGGTGTGATGGCGAGATCTAGCAGGCGCAGCCAGCGGTGCAGGCTGGATAGGGTTTGCGCAACGTCCTCGCCGCTCTGCAATGAGACAGCTTCAAGGCCGGCGGGCACCGGCACCTCTCCACCAACGGGTTCCTGCAATAGCTTTTCGTAGAAGCCCTGAACCGTGGCCAGAATGGCCAACTCCCACTTCGGATCGTCGACCAACGAAGTCCCCCGGGAACCAATGCCCCCAAACTGCGCGCTCACATAGTTAAAACTATGCCGCGCGTGCGCACAAGCCTCCTCCGAGGTTCGGGGGGACATGAACTAATGGGATTTGCATGGCGTCTGCATAACCTTGGCGGCTAGGCATGCAGGTTAATAAATCGCGTTGGCCGTCTGATTGGAATGCACCTGGCGCTGTTCGACCGAAAGCGAATAGGTGTTTCCGCCCTCGCCATTCCATGCCGCAAGATCGAACTTTGCTCCCGCGGGCGCGTGATACACAGAGATGTCGCGGAATGTCAGAGGAGCCTTTTGCTTGCAAGTCTCGGGCGCTTTCGTCGGACTAAGGAAGTACGCACCCTTGCCCGGGCCGACCACAACCGAACGGCTGTCGGCCTCCACTAACACGGCTGACTTTTCGTCAATGGCAACCTCATGGGGATTCTGGCTCCAGCCATCCTGCATGATTCGCGCCAGAAAGACCAGCGTTCGTCCCATGCGATCACGCTTGGCGAAATGACTATCAGTCAACGTGTTTTGCAGATGTGGGACAACCAGAAATCCCCGTACCAGGGTTACGCGCAGAAAATAAGGATCGCCCAGCACATCGCTGGAGGCGAGATCTTTGTCATCCGGCTTGTCGCCGAGCGCTCCGTAAGCAAACTCCCCCAGGATGGCGAGCCCCGCGCTGGTGCCGCCGATTGGACGGCCTTCGGCCACCGCCGCGTTAATCGCTGTCTGGACCGGCGTTCCTTTCCAGAAATTCACGTAGCGGGCCTGGTCTCCTCCCGCGATGAAAATCGCTTCAGCATGGCGGATAATTTCCGTTACTTTCGGCTGCTCTGCTGCCGCACGGCTGGGAATAATCAAAGTAGCGACGGAATTCGCCTTGCACAGGCCGTTCACATACTTGTTGTAATCGCCTCCGCCGTGCGCGCGCAGCACCAGAAAATCGCCACCACTCGCTTTGTTGCAGAGCCAGCGGAAGGCTTCGTCCAGGTCGCTGCCGCCGCCCATCATGGCAATTCCGGCGACCGGAGTGGTTTGCACGTCAGCCTTCTGGCCAATGCGAATGTACTTAAACGACGCTGCCGGACTCGCTGAAGAGAAGAAAACGACTGCTGCCAGAACATGCAAGAGCCTTCGCATGCCTTCACTATAGCAAGCAGCCGTGCTCAGATTTCGCTTACCGCCAAGCTGCACTCAGCAAGTTACTGTAATGATCCGCTTGGGTGGTGCTAAGCTTTCAGCATTGATCCGGCATTCTAGTTGATTGCTTCGCGTTGAGGTGATCTATGAGCGTGAACCGTGCACGTGTAGTTCTCGGTGGTTTCGCCGGTTGGATAGTGTGGTTCGTGTGGAGTTTCATCGTTAACCAGTTCATCCTGGGAAATGCGCGATATCAAGCAGAGCAGACTGCGGGCCTTTTCCTGTCGCAGTCGCGATATCCGTTCTTCATCGCGCAGTGGGCGGTGATTCTCTTTGTGTTGTCGATCATTCTGGCCCACCTGTATGCCTGGGCTCGCCAAACCTCCGGGGCAGGGCCGGGAACCGCGTTGAAAATTGGCTTCCTGGTAGGGTTTGTCGCGGGCTTTCCGGAGAATTTCGCACAAGCGGCCTGGTCGGCGGTTCCCCGCATCTTTCCTCTCGCGTGGATGCTGGAGATGTGGGTGGGAGCGATCGCCGCCACACTGGTTGCCGGATGGCTCTACAAGGAATAGTTCCCAAGGAAGCGGATTAGTTGCGGATCGGTTCGACTACGACTGCGGTTCCGTAGGCCAGCACTTCGGTGACGCCCTGCATGACCTCGGTCGCATCGTAGCGTGCGCCGACCACCGCATTGGCGCCGAGTTCTGCCGCGTGTCGCAGCATGACGTCGAAGGCCTCAGCGCGCGTCTTCTCGCAAAGATTGGTGAGCAGCGTGATGTTGCCGCCAATCAGGGTTTGCAGGCCTGCGCCAATCGTCCCGAAGATCGAGCGCGAACGCACCACAATTCCGCGAACCACTCCCAGCGTACGGACCACGCGATACCCATCCAGCTCAAACTGCGTGGTCACCATATTGTGAGCCACCATGCGCGGCGACGCGACGTAATTTGTGCCCATGACTATTCTCCGCAGAACTGAGCGCTAGTCTGCTGCCGCGCTGGCTGAAACGCCAGCCTTCAAATCTGCCGCCAGCAAACGATGGAACAGGTGCTCGCCAGCTTCACGTCGCACCGAAAGCCGTCCCGCGCCATAAGCCCGCGACTTCAAGCCACGTTGCACTGCTTCGCAGATCCCAAGATCTTCGTCCTGTACTCGCGCTCCGACAGACACGCTCTGTTGGTTGTATTGGCGACAGCCCTCACTGACATCGGCAAAATAGAAATCAAAGATTACACGGCAGTGATCAACGTCCAGAGGCAGCACCAAATTTGTATCCATGTAGCCCTCGTAGCAGTTGATCATGAGGTTCGGATACTGCCAGAAATACCATGCGCGGTCGCCTTTGCGGGTTGCGCCAGTTGCTTTGTCCTCGTCAGAGGCAACCATGGGACTCGACTGCAGACAATATCGATCTTCGTTCTCGATCGTATACTCCTTGTAGTCGAGCACCGAACTCAGTCCCTTATGCAGATGGGGCACATGATATCCGCCGTCGAGATAGTTATCGACGAAGACCTTCCAGTTGCAGGCAATATCGTAGGTTCGAGAGTCGAAATAATGCAGCTTGCTGACCCCCAAGGGCGCCACCCGCTTGACTAATCCGCCAAGAAAATCAGGCAGGGAAGCGGCCGAAGGATCCAGTTTCACGAACACGAACTTCTCCCAGATCTCCGCCTTCACCGGCACCAGGCCATTGTTCTGCCGCTCGAAGTCCTTCACGCCATCGAACTCCGGCATGCCCTTGAGCGATCCGTCCAGGCCGTAGTTCCAGCCGTGATAAGGACAGTGCAGAATTGACGATTGCCCGCAGGGTTCGGTCACCACAGCCGCAGCATGATGGCGGCAGACGTTGTAGAAGGCGCGCAAGATTCCGTCATTGCCCCGCACCGCAACTATCGGTTCGCCGGCAATCGAGGCGGTTACGAACTGCCCGGGCTTCTCGACCTGTTCAGCGCGCCCGATCATCTGCCAGGTCTTGCTGAAGACTGTACGCGCTTCGAGCTCAGCAATGCGGGGATCTACATACCAGGGAGCAGGAATGGTCGACGCTTCTGCCAGCGGGACAGCCGCATCGTAGCTGGCGAGAATCTGCTCCACCGATTGCATGCGGTCAGCCATTGCTACGCCGCTGCGCGAGCCGATCCAATCGCACGCCGGAGCACATCGAGGAATTGGGCGATGCGGGCTTCCTTCTTCTCGCCCGGATCGCCGCTGCGCCGAAACAAGCCGGGATCAAGCTCCTCGGTGAGCAGCGCATCCTGGAACCGCTCCATCGTCCAGTCGAGAATTGAGACCATCATCTCGATGTCGAGATCGCTCCGCAGTTCACCGCGTTGCAAGCCGAAGCGCACGAAGGTCGCCGTTCCGTACGGATCTTCCGCCAGCATGAAGCGGTTGATCTCGCGTTTGAGAACCAGGTCCGAGCTATAGTTTCCCAGCAGTGAAACGCGGTAGGGAATCCAGTCTTCACGTACCAGGTGCTCGGTGCGCGCGAGCCAGTAGCGCAGAACTTCAAAGAAACCCAGCTCGCGAATTTCTGCCGGTGCATCCAGATACCGGGGAAACGATCGGACGGCTTTCTTGTAAGCCTCGAAGAACAAGCCGTCTTTGCTGCCGAAGTGTTGAAAAATCGAGCCCTTGGCAATTCCCAACGCTGACGCGATGTCGCCGACTCGCGAGCCGTGGTAACCCTGTTCTGCAAAGTGCCGCATGGCGGCGTCAATGATCCGACTTCGCTTGCCTTCCGACCTTGGCCGGGGCGCTGCATTGCGGTAACGCGGAGGAGAAACTACGCTGCTGGCAATTCCACTCATGATTGACCTCAAGTCAGAGCACTCTATCGAAAAGCTTGTTGGAATTCAATTCTATTTTTCACGACGATGCGCTACTGTAGTGTGCCCACAAATGATTTCGTTGACTATAAGTCAACGAAATACGAAAGTCACTCTTGGTTCAAAAAACGTACGATGTCATCGTAGTCGGAGCCGGACACAACGGCCTGACCGCTGCGGCTTACCTTGCTCGCGCCGGGTTGTCGGTGCTTGTGCTTGAGCGGCGGGAAATCGTCGGCGGTTGTTGTGTCACCGAAGAAATTGCGCCCGGCTGCCGGGTGTCGACCACTTCGTATATCGCGAGCATGTTGCGGCCCGAGGTAATTCAAGACCTCAAGCTCGCGGACTACGGCCTAGGCATGATTCCGTGTGATCCGGCAATCCAGGTCCCGTTTCTCGACGGACAAGTGGTGCCCTGGTGGGTAGATCGCGAGCGCGCCAGAGAAGAATTCCGCAAGCTCTCCGCCAAAGATGCCGACACTTTTGTCCGGGTTGACGATCAGCTCAAGAAACTGGCGCGTTATTTACAGCCATTTTTTCTGGAGCCGCCGCCGGAAATCGATACTTCCAACCTTCAGGGTTGGTCCGACCTGTTCCGCATCAGAAAGCGCTTTCGTAAAATTTCAAGCAGCGAAATTTCTCAACTCATCTCGTTTCTCACTGGCAGTCTTGGCGAGTTCCTGGATCATCACTACGAATCCGAGAAGATGAAGACGATGTTCCTCGCCAACAACGTCTATGGCAAGCACGGAGGTCCATACCAGCCAGGAACCGCAATTGGCTTGCTCTTTCATCTGCTGAGTGGCGGCGAGCACGAGCTGCAGGGATTCTATGGTCATGTGATGGGCGGGATGGGCGCGATCACGCAAGCGTTAGCCGCTTCGGCCAGAAAGCTCGCAGTCGAAATAAGAACTTCTGCGCCGGTTACACAGATCGATGTTCGAAACAGCCGAGCACGCGGCGTGATTCTGGAAGATGGTAGAGAAATTCGCGCGGGTACGGTGCTTTCCAATGCCGACCCCAAGCGAACCTTCCTAAGCATGATTGCCGCGAGTGAGCTCCCGGGCGAATTCCTCGATTCGGTGCGCGCCATCAAGATGGATGGACCGTGCGCGAAGGTCAACATGGTTCTTGCCGAAGAACCGCGCTTTACCGGGACTTCTCCCACTGCGGCGGCGCTTGAGAGAACTTTCTATACGCTGGTGCCGTCGCTCGAATTTGCGGAGCGCTGCTACGACATCGCCAAGTTCGGCGAGATTCCAGAAGAGCTATGGGTGGATTGTGTTGTTTCGTCGAACGCTGACACATCGCTCGCTCCTGCGGGCAAGCACATTCTCACCTGCTTTGTGCAGTATGTGCCGTACCGTCTGCGTCGCGGAACCTGGGATGAAAATCGCGAATTGCTGGGCGATCGTGTAGTCAGGAAGATTGCCGAATATGCTCCGAATGTTTCGCAAGCGATTCTTGCTCGGCAGGTGCTGACGCCGTTGGACCTCGAGCGTACGTACGGTTTGACCGAGGGCAACATCTTTCATGGCGACCTGCGCTTGGAGCAGCTTTTTTTCATGCGACCGGTGCCTGGATGGTCGCAGTACAGGACTCCGATTGAGAACCTTTACTTGTGCGGAGCGGGAACGCATCCCGGCGGCGGCGTCACCGGCGCTCCCGGGCACAATGCTGCGCATCAGGTTTTGCGGGATTTGAAAAAGAAACATTTCAAGACATGAACCGCGGAGAACGCAGAGAAACGCAGACTCTGTGGTCCCTCTGTGCCCTCTGTGGTTAAAGCAACGATGAAACAAAATACTGCAGACATCGTGGTTGTCGGTGCGGGTGTGATGGGGGCGTCGATTGCCTTTCACCTTGCCCGGCGCAAGGCGGGGAAGATCGTCATCCTCGACAAAGATCACGTAGGCCGCGGCGGCAGCGGACGTTCATCTGCCTTGATTCGCATGCACTACAGCTATCCGCCGGAAGTGCAGCTTGCCCTCATCAGCCTGCATGTGTTCCAAAACTGGCGGGAAATCGTGGGCGAGCCTGGTGACTTCCGCAAAACCGGCTTCGTACGCATCGTCCATCCCAATGAGACTGAGAGATTGAAGCAGAATGTCGAGATGCAGCGCGGCCTGGGCGTGAATGTCGAACTCATCACGCGTCAGCAAGTCAAAGAACTCGAGCCGGACTGGAATGTCGAAGAGATCGATCTCGCCGCCTACGAGCCCGACTCAGGCTACGGCGACGGCGCGGGTGTAGCCAATGATTTTCTTAGTCGCGCCCGCGAATTGGGCGCTGTTTACCTGCCACGAACCCAGGCAATCTCGTTTCGCGTCGCCAATGGCAAGGTGAGCGGATTCGCCACCGAGCAGGGAGAAATTTCCGCGCCTATTGTGATCGCGGCCGCCGGTCCGTGGACGCGCCCACTGTTCCAGACAGCAGGTTACGACTTGCCCATTGAAAGCGAATTTCATCAGGTCGCGGTCCTCAAGAATGCTCCCGGCATGAAAGGAGGCGGGTGCGCTTGCATCGATTCCGTTACCGCAACTTACTTTCGCTCCGATGCGCAAGACAAGTTTCTTGTGGGAGATTTCTACGGCCAGCGACCCGCCGATCCTGACAACTTTCCGCAACGAGCATCCGATGAAAGCCTGGAAGAATTGATTGAGCGCGCTACTCGCCGTATACCAATGCTCGAAAACGCCGAAGTGATGCGCGGTGTAACTGGAGTTTACGACATGACTCCCGATTCGCGCCCTTTGCTCGGCGAAATCCCTGGCATTCATGGCTTGTACGTTTGTGCGGGATTCTCCGGCATGGGTTTCAAGATTTCCCCTGCTATCGGGCTCGTCATGTCGGAACTGCTGTTGGATGGCCGGGGCAAGAGCGTCGACATCTCATCTTTCCGCCCCAGCCGTTTCGCCGAAGGCCGGTCCATCAAAGGGCTTTACGAATACAAAGACGATTAGCCCCAATTTCTCGGAACCACGGGGCTGCTCGTCGCGTATGGCCAGCATGGCCGACGCTGCATCTCCTTCTAACGAATACACACCTGTTATGTCTCCGCCGAATCTTCTGCATCGGGTCTTTCTTGGCGCGAAAGGTTTACGTGCGGGCTGGCGACTGCTCATCTTCTTTGCCTTACTCATCCCGTTTGAAGCAGGAATTCGGCTGACTCTCAAACACATTCCATTTTTCTACCGGATTCTCAAGAGCGGGCAAAACGGCGTTTTCAGTCCGCAATATGAATTTGTGTTTGAGATTGCCACGATCGTTGGATTGTTCCTCGCCGCTGCAGTCATGGCGAAGATCGAGAATCGCAACCTTGGTGACTACGGTATCCCTTTGCGCGGTGCATGCGGGAGCTTTTTCTGGCAGGGAGTACTTTGGGGCCTGCTGCTGGAGAGTATTGAGATAGTTGGCATCTACGCCCTGCATGGATATTCGTTCGGCGGTCTGGCTTTGAACGGTGTCGCCTTGGCGAAATACGCGGTTGAGTGGGCACTGGCGTTCATCCTGGTCGGAGTCTTCGAAGAGTTCGGATTTCGCGGGTACACACTGTTTACTCTGGGCGAGGGAATTGGCTTCTGGCCGGCGGCCGTGGTGATGTCCTTGCTGTTCGGTCTGGCCCACATCGGAAACCCTCGCGAAGATTGGATTGGCGCACTATCGGTTGTGATTTTCGGCTTGTTCGCCTGCTTGACCCTGCGGCGCACGGGCACGTTGTGGTTCGCCATCGGGTTCCATGCTGCCGTCGACTATGCCGAGACCTTCATCTTTTCAGTGCCCGACAGTGGGATGTTATCTGTCGGGCATTTGCTGAATTCCAGTTTTCACGGACCGCGCTGGCTTACCGGGGGCGGCGTCGGGCCGGAGGCCAGCGTTTTGGATTTCGCATTGTGCTTCCTGGCTTTGGTTTTGTTTGCTGTGCTCTACCCAGCGAAGGATCATGCCAACGCTGCAAGAACCTGATAGCCTGCAGGCCTCCTTACTGCTTCACGGCGCACCAGATATAATGAAGTCACGCAATGAAGCTTCGCGCCAGCACTCTCCTTACATTTGGGTTCTGCCTGTTGCTGCCGCTGGTATTGGGGCAGAATTCGAGTCAAAGCGCCCCCGCACCCACAGTCCCGCAGTCGGGGGAACCGCAGAAGGCCGCCGCTGACAATCCCGCAGCCTCGCAGGACGACAATTCCGTCACCACTATTCGCAAGGTCGTTAACGAAGTGAACGTGGTCTTCACCGTGACCGACAAGCACGGCCACTACGTCAAGGACCTTAAGAAAGACGATTTCAAGATCGTCGACGACAATAAACCGGCGGTTGACGTCAGCAGCTTTCGCGCGGAAACAGATCTGCCACTGGAGGTCGGGTTGCTGATCGACGCCAGTAACTCCATCCGCGACCGCTTCAAGTTCGAGCAGGAAGCCGCCATCGAGTTCCTCAATCAGACTATCCGCCGAAAATACGATCTAGCGTTTGTGGTTGGATTTGATGTCACACCGGAGACTACCCAGGATTTCACCGACAATACCGAGGCTTTGGCATTAGGCGTCCGAGCACTGCGGCCCGGCGGTGGTACGGCTATGTACGACGCGCTGTACGGCACCTGCCGCGACAAGCTGATGAAGACCCAGCACCCCGGCCCAGCGCGGAAAGCGATCATTCTCCTGACCGATGGCGACGACAATCAGAGCCACGTGACCCGGGAAGAAGCCATCGAAATGGCGCAGCGTGCTGAGGTCGTCATTTACACCATCAGCACCAACCTGACGGGCAGCAACGGGAAGTACGACAAGATTCTCGAACGCATCGCCGACGCGACCGGTGGCCGCGCCTATGTTCCATTTCAGCTGACGGAAGTGGCGAATGCCTTTTCCGCGATTCAGGAAGAATTGCGCAGCCAGTATGCGCTTTCCTACAAGCCCGCCGACTTCATAGCCGACGGGCACTACCGCAGCATCGAAATACTCGCCAAGAGCAAAGGCTTACACGTTCGCAGCCGCCGCGGCTACTACTCGCCGGTGCAGTAGAGGGGCAGTTCGAGTCCCTTCCTTGCATGTCATCCTGATCGAACCGTCGAGTTCGCGTCAGCGAACTTGATGTGTAGTCGAAGGATCCCTTTTTGCGGCACCCGATGAACTCTTAGCAAGGCATTCTCACCGTGCTGTGCTCTGATGGTCCACTGCACTCAGGTCGACTAACGAAATACAACTGCGGATCCCTTGCTGAGCTCGGGATGACAACAAAGTAAATATTGCCGATTCGCGAACCCTGCCCCAAATTACATTGGTCAATACTGGCTCGGACTCTCTGCATACCGCCGGAAGAAACTGTCGGGCTTCCACTGCGGACGCTGCGGGTTGTCAGCGACTTCAATCATCAGCGCGCGGATAATTTCTTCGTACTGCGCGGCCGCCGAGAGATCGATCGGTTGATTGAGATCGTCCGAAGGAGCGTGATAGCGGTTGGTCAGCCAGTTCTTGAACAGCTGCTTTTGTTCCTCCGAGTTCGGATCGGGAGCGATTCCCATGGCCAGCGCCGGAATCCCATGCCGAATAAAGTTGTATTGATCGCTGCGCACAAAAAGATTCCGCTGCGGTTGGGGATCGGCCTGCACCTTTACGTTTCGCGCCTCGGCAGCCTGCCTTGCCTCGTCGCCCAAATCCGATTCCGCGTAGCCTTGGACAGTCAGCAGGTGCAGAGGGACGATCGGCAGAAACATGTCCACGTTAATGTCAGCCACCATGGACTTCGCATCGACAGTCGGGTAGGCGGTGAAATAGCGCGAGCCCAGCAGTCCTTTCTCCTCCGCAGTCACAAAAACGAACAGCAGGGAACGCTTCGGCCGGTCACCAGATTTCTTCAGCGAAGACGCGACATCCATCAGCAGCGCGCTGCCGGAGGCATTGTCCATCGCGCCGTTGTAAATTCGGTCGCCGTTGATCGGCTCCCCAACGCCGATGTGATCGATGTGCGCCGACAGCACGACATATTCTTTGCTGAGTTCGGGATCGCTGCCCGGCAGTTTTGCAACAATGTTCGCGGATTCCACATCCTTCTTCTCCATCCGCGTAGTCGCCTTGATCGAGACTGCCAAAGGAAACCGTGGGAGCTGCTTGTTCTCTTTGGCGATAGCAGTGAGTTCGTCGAGCGTGTGACCTGAGCCCTCGAACAGCTGCGCCGCATGCGCCGGATTGAAAATCACCGAGAGTTGCTCGCCTTGCGTAGTATCGAAGTTGGGATCGGCCAACGTCATACTGATGTGATTGCGATTCACTGCCATCCGCGACCAGGGAATATCCATGGAAGCGGGATTGGGAATGGTGATGACCCCAATCGCTCCGGCGTTGCGGAGCGCCTTCCAGCTTTCCGTGGACGAACGATAGTGTGCGGCCATCGGGCCGGGAATTTCTGACGGCGCGCCGCTGATTGTGACCGCGACCTTGCCGTGCAAGTCGAGCCCCGCAAGATCGTCATAGTTTTTCTCAGGAACTGTCAGCCCCCATCCCACGAAAACCATCGGTGCTTCAACTTCGCGGGCAAGATCAACGCGCGTACCGAAGAAAGCATCTTCGCCGAGCGCCACAGGTGTCGCCTTGCCATCGCGGATGAGCGACAGACTGCAGTCCTTTTCGATGATCTGGCGTGACTCAAACTTCACCGGCTGGTAAAAACCCTTAACTCCCGCCGGCTGCAGGCCTGCTTGTGTGAGCTGCGACACCACGTAAGCCTCTGCGCTGGCCAATCCCTCGCTGCCGGTCTCGCGACCTTGTTTGCTGTCATCGGCGAGGACCTTTAGGTGGCCCCACCAGGTTTTGCCGTCAAAGTGGATGGGAGCTGTCTCCGCGAAAACGACAACAACAATGACGAACACGGCAGCGAGCAGCGAAATCTTACGTGACATGTGGCGATCCTCCAGGTACGAAACAAGAAGAATAACAGGTGAGTGAGCACAGACCGTCATCCGCTAGTCGCCGCCGAACATGCCGCTATGCGGAAAACGGATCTTCCAGCGATGGACTCTGCGTCGTGAACAACTCCGCGCCATTTTCCGTGATGTGCATCGTGTCTTCCAGGCGAATGCCGAACTCGCCGCGAATGTAAATGCCAGGTTCGTCACTGAATGTCATGTTAGGGGCCAGCAGCGTGTGGTTCCCGCGAACCAGGTAGGGCCACTCATGTCCGTCCATGCCCATACCATGACCTACGCGGTGGGTGAAGAATTTGTAGTCAGGGCCATAGCCTGCGTCGGCAATGACCTTGCGCGCGGCGGCATCGACCGCTTGGCATTCCACGCCCGGGCGCGCCGTCTTCAGGGCCTCGCTTTGCGCGTGATGCACGATATCAAAAACCTTCTTCATCTTGTCCGTTGCCTTGCCAAAGACAAACGTCCGGGTGATGTCAGATGTATAGCCTTCGACTTTGCAGCCGTCATCCAACAACACCAGCGTTCCTTCCCGAATGATTTGCGGCGCTCGCGAGCCGTGGGGGAAAGCCGTGTATTCTCCGGTCGAAACGTCCACTTCTCCCGGGAACCCGAGTTTGGCATAAGCGGCATCGACCAGGTCGGAGATTTCCTCCCGCGCCATGCCTTCCTTCAGCGCCCGATAAGTGGCTTCATAAGCCGTTATCGTGACCTTGGCCGCCAGCCGCATCAGCGCGATTTCATGATCGCTCTTGACCATTCGGCATCCAGCGGTAACTGACGTTCCACTCACGAAATGGATCTGCGGCGCGGCTTTAGCGATTCCGCTGCTGAAAACGAATCGCACCGTTTCTTCCATGGCAATCGTGCCACCCGACATGCCGTGGTCTTTCAATGCTTGCGCGAGAAGCTGGTAGGGATCGTCGTCTTCCTGCCAGGTGCGAACGTCAGCTTTGTCTGCGACGGGAGACTTCTTCATCTGCTCGCGGGCGCGCCCTTCCTCAAACGCCGGACAGACACAAATAGGATCGCCTTGCACCGGCAGCACGAGAGCGAATAGTCGCTCTCCACCCCACCAACGAATGCCGGTGAAGTATTCGAGCGATGTGCCTTCCATCAGCAGCAAGGCGTCGGTCCGCTGATCCCGCAGAAGCCGCCGGGCTTTTTCTTGCCGCGCAGATCGTTCTTCGCTCGTGATCGGCGTGGCTTGATTCTTCATTGATTTAAGCGCTGTGATCGACGGCGGTGGTGGAGCACAGCTCGGCTCAGATTCTGCATGGGCCAGCGAACTTGCCCCCAAAGTTGCCAAAGCTCCAGCCTGCACAAAGCGGCGACGAGAAATCATCTGTCCTCCAGATTTAGCCTTGACATTATAGAGAGAAAAACCGGGGTGCTTCAGACTTGTCGAGCGAGCGTTGGTAGCGAGACAGACTGGGAAGCAAAAAGCCCCATCCTGCCGCGAAAATCGCGCTCAGGATGGGGCCACCCCCGGCACGCAGCTAGGCGCGCGCAACTGCGCTTGGAACCGGCCACCTGGTTTGGGGCGGGTTCTTGGGGAGAATGTCCAGGTACATCACAGCGTAGCGGAATGCCACCGCGGCTGCGGTCAGCACAGCTAGCGTGGCGGCGAACTCAGTCCACTTGGGAACATAGTAAACACCTGAACTGGCTTGGAGTCCGGTGATCGAAACGTTCAATCGATTGGTCATGAAACCTGCTACCAGAATCGCGCAAGTCCAATACAAGTGCTGCGGATTGTTACGGATTTTGGCCGAGTTCAGCAGGACGAGAGGTGCGATCACCAGCAGCCCGATCTCCAGCCAGAACGACAGCGTCTCCTCACGCCACATCCATAGATAAGGAAGGGCGTCGCGGTTGATCAGGTCCACCGCGCGGAAAATTCCGTAGAGCGCCAGCAGGGGAACCAGTACTTTGCTGACTTCGCTGCAGAGTTTCAGGTCAACTCGCACGTTCAGTGAGCGCACGCACAGATACAGAGCCATGATCGTGACCGCCAGTCCTGCCGGGACTGCGGAGAGATAGAACATGGTCGTGAGATAGGGGCTGTACCACAGCGGATACAGTTTGCCTTTGGTGATCAGATACAGTCCGCCGAGGAAAGATTGGTGCATGGAAGACAACAGCGTTCCGGCGAGAACCAGAGCGATCAGAATGCTGTGGTGCCAGCGCAGGTACATTTCGCGCGCCGTGACCCACGGGATTTTCTCCACCAGCGCGGGCGAAAATTCCAGTGCCAGCACTGTGGTGTAGAGCATCACGCACCAGGAAACCTCAAACAGCACCGAGTGCCGGTTCCACATCACGATGGGATGCCAGATACGCCATGGCAAACCGAGCTCGTACATCATGCCGGCAATCACCGTGGAATATCCCAGGAAAGAAATGAGAACGGATGTGCGCAGGATGGGACGGTAGCGCTCAAATCCCAGCAGATAGACTGATGCTGCGATGGCAAAGCCGCCGGCCGAAAGTCCGACGCCGCACAACGTCCCTAATCCCACCCACAGTCCCCAAGGTTGCGGATCCGTGAGATTGGTTGCGGCGTGGAAGCCGAGGGCGAAGCGGGCGTAGGTCGCGTAAATTCCGGCAGCGAAGATCACTGCCACGATGGTGCGCCATAAACTCAGTTTGGAAAGTCGAGTCATGGCTAGCTCCTTTCCTTCCGGGATTTTGCTTTGGCTTCGGCCAGCGCCACCTCGGCCCGACGCTGGGTGATCCAGTACAAACCGGACAGCAGAGCTCCGCCTACCAGAATGACGGTCGGCCCATCACCCAAGGCGGTCGCGGTGAGTAACGGCATGTCCTGCTTCGGCGCCGAGACGAATCCCAGCTTCTCGAACGGCACATCGGAGATGAAGAAAACCGACGTACCGCCGGCTTCTTCGCTTCCATAAATGTGCCGGACATATTTGGAGTCGCTGAGAATGCGCCGCTCGGCTTCATCGAGCATCTCATCGCGAGTGCCCGAAATCGACGCCTGCACCGGACAGGCTTCGACGCAGGCTGGAGGTTGACCGTTGGCCTGCCTCGCCGCGCACATGTCACACTTCTTGACGAAAGGGACCAGCTTTGTCCACTCGTACGTCGGCACATTGAAGGGACAAGCCACCAGGCAATAGCGGCAGCCAATGCACTTTGACCCGTCATAGGTAACCGGCCCATTGGCGGTCTTCTTCAGGGCGCCTACCAGGCAGGCTGAAGCGCAGGCCGGATCCTGGCAGTGCATGCACATCCGCCTCACATAGCGATCTCCGTGGTCTTCTACGATGGTGAATGCGGTGGTTGAGAGTTTGGCTTCCGTCTCGAGCGGGAACCCGTGAATTTGTTTGCAGGCCTGCTCGCAACTTCGGCAGCCGATGCATTTCGTAATGTCGATCAGGATGGATTTGCTGTTAGCCACGACTTCCCCTCCTTTCCCGGTTCATGGCTTGGCTATGACAGAAAGAACTCTTTCACCAGCTTCTGGCGGATTTCTTCCTTCAACTGCGTGAAGAAGCCGCGAACCGGCAGACCGCCATCCTGTGCCAAGGTCGGCGAGAGCTGCGACAAGGTGGCATTCAGCCGTGTCACATTGTTCTGCATCCAGGGCGCGACCATTCCGCCTTGTACCAGGTTCTTCTGATTGATTGCGAGATCGGGCGATTTCACCATCGCGATCCAGCCGTCCTTGTAGGGATCCTTGGCAATAAGGCTCGGATCATGCAGGACATCACCGTTAATGGAAGTGACAACGCCCTCCACCGGCGAGAGCAGATCGACGGAAGTCTCTCCACTACCCAGAGTCACCAGCTTCTGTCCTTGACGTACCCAGCGATTGGGGCCAATCACGTCAACGCGATCGACCTTACCCAGAAGGTTGGTCGCGAAGTTGTCCACTCCAACCCGCGCGTTGTCGGCGGTCTCTTTCAGCACCCAGGTATGACCGGGGTGAAAACAGTATCCGTTGGGGATTTCAAACCCTAACTCACGCTGCATGAGCGGAGGTTGTGGCTTGGTGAAGATTTCGGGCTTCACCGCGACTCGTTCCGGCGGAGTAAGAAAGTAATTGAACGCCATAATCAACAGGAACATAAGCAGTACAAACAGGATCGACATAAGACGCCTCCTCTGCCGCCGGCGCCCTGCGGCACCGATTGCAATCTTTCAAAATGCACGTTGAGGGCAAAGTCGCGCTTTACTGCAAACATTGGAGTTACAGCCAATGAGAGCGAAGAACTCGACGCTGCAGGCTTGCAGTTTGCAGGGTAACCACTGCGTTTTGCAGTGGTGACAGGCGTGGACGCATCCGGTCAGTCCGAGCGTAATCCTTGTGAGATGTAACCGAAGTGTTGCTCTATGGGTCACGATCTTAAGTGACTGTGATCACCGAAGATACACACACAACAAGTAGAGAATTTCATCAGCCGTAATAGGGACTGCTGTGTTTATCCACACAGTGGTTCCGGAAGGTTGGACTGGTGGCCAATTTTGCAACAACGCGAAAGTCACGTGGGCTGCGCCAATCCAGGAAGAGTCACAAATTCAATCAAAAAAGGAAAGCAATCATGAAGATGACGAAGCTGGTAGTTCTCGTGGCCACGATCGCCGTGGCTCTTTTCATCCTGATCCCCAGCCTGTCTTGGGCGGAAGACGGGGCTGCTATCTACAAGACGAAGTGCGCAGCCTGCCATGGCGCGGATGCGGCCGGCAAACCGGCAGCCAAGATCCCCAGCCTGGTTTCCGATGACGCCAAGAAGATGTCGGATGCCGATCTGACGGACTTTGTCGCCAATGGTGGCCCCACCAAGAAGGCCAGCCATGCCTTCGCAGCGAAAGGGTTGTCGGCTGACGACGTCAAGGCTGTGATAGCGGCGATTCGCGACTTGCAGAAGAAGTAGTTGCTGTTCCTTGGGGCGTGTGCAGCCACAGCGTGAGCGTTCTTCCGCCGGTGGCAGAGAGAGCGTAGGAGTGAGTGAATGAAACTCACCAGAACAAAGCAGCATGTAAGACGGCCAACCAGCCACCCGCGGAAACAACCGGTTGGTGCTGCTTCGTGCGTCTCTCCGTCAGGAACAGCCCAGCCGGGTCCGGCTGTGAGTACCGGACCCGGGATTTTTTGTTCGGAAACACAGGCCACAGGTAAATGCGTCGCGGTGAAGTCCGTTCCGCAGGCAAGATCATACACTTCATATTTCATTCCTGCGGAACGGAAACCCCGATGGACATCTGTAAGGAGACATTTCTATGAGTAAAGCCCTGCTATACGACGCCACGATGTGCATCGGCTGCAAGCAGTGCGAGGGGGCATGCGCCGAGCAAAACAAGCTGCCCTATGACGACAAGGTGGCGGGCGAAGCCGTTCAATCGGAGCACAAATATACCGTCGTCCTGACTAAGGACGACAAATTCATGCGTCGGCTGTGTATGCACTGCCAGCATCCGGCTTGTGCCTCGGTTTGTCCGGTAGGCGCGTTTCACAAGACAGCCGAAGGGCCGGTGGTTTACGACGTTTGGAAGTGCATCGGTTGCCGCTACTGCATGGTGGCCTGCCCGTTTGCTCAGCCGAAATACGAGTGGCAGTCGCTTAACCCCCGGGTCCGCAAGTGCATTATGTGTCCAGACAGGCTGAAAGCTGGCAAGCAGACCGCCTGCGCTGAAATCTGCCCGACCGGAGCCACCAAGTTTGGAGAGCGCGACGATCTCATCAAAGAGGCGCAGGAGCGCATCCGCCAGAATCCCTCCAACTACATTCCCCATATTTATGGATTGGCGGAAGTCGGCGGCACTTCGGTGTTGCTGCTCTCAGGCGTGCCGTTCGAGCAGTTCGGCTATCCCAAGTCAGAAAAAATTGGTGACGTCGCCTTGCCCGAGTACACCATGCGGGTGCTTTCGAAGATTCCGGATTTCATCCCGCTCTGGGCTTTGGTCCTGGGCGGAGTTTACTGGATCACGCACCGCCGCGAAGATGTTGCTGCTGCGGAAACACAAGACAAAACCCACGGAGGTGCGCAATGAAGTTCAAGCTGACTTTATGGAAACTGGTATTTGTCGTGATCATGGGCCTGGGAATTTATTCCGCTTACGTCCGCTATGCCCATGGCTTGGGCGCGGTTTCCAACATGAACGACCAGTTTCCCTGGGGCATCTGGATCGGTTTTGACGTGCTCTGCGGAGTAATGCTCGCCGCCGGCGGCTTCATCGTCACCGGTGCGGTCCACCTCCTGAATATCGAGCGGCTGCACAGTATTGTCCGCCCCACGATTCTCACTGCCTTTCTCGGTTATTGCCTGGTCATTATCGGCTTGTGCTTCGATCTCGGCCGTCCCTGGTTCATCTGGCACCAACTCATTTACATGAATCCGCACTCGGTGATGTTCGAAGTAGGTTTCTGCGTCATGTTCTACACCGCAGTGCTGTTCTTCGAGTTCCTGCCGAATGTGCTGGAACGCTTCAACCTGAAAAAGCCTCTGGCGTGGGTCAAGAACATTATGGCCGTGTTGGTGGTGGCAGGCATCCTGCTGTCCACGCTGCATCAAAGTTCGCTGGGAACCTTGTACCTCATCATGCCCAGCAAGCTGCATCCGTTCTGGTATTCTCCAGCCCTCCCCTTCTTTTTCTTTGGTTCCGCGATCGCCGTGGGCCTGGCGATGACCATTTTCGAGTCAACGCTCAGTTCAAGAAAGTTTGGGCGGCAGCTCGAGTTACCCGTTCTTATCGAATTGGGCGGTGCCCTGCTTGTGGTTCTCTGGGTCAACGCCCTGCTTCGGGCCGAGGATCTGTACCGTCGTGATCAGCTGGCCAATGTTTTCAAGCCCAGCTACGAAACGTATTTCCTCTGGCTAGAAGTGCTGCTGGCTTTTGTTATTCCAATCACCCTGTTGAGCTTCAAGAAAGTTCGCCAATCCCCCAATGGTTTGTACCTGGCTGCGGTGACTTGTCTTCTGGGCTTCGTAACCAACCGGCTGAACGTTAGCGTCACAGGTTTTGAGACGTGGGTCGGCCATCACTACGTGCCCAAGTGGACCGAGTTCATGATTACCCTGTCGATTATTGCGGCAGGATTCGCGTTGTTCGGACTCGCGGTGAAGTATTTGCCGATATTCCCTGCGGAAGAGCATACGGCGGCGCGGCAAGTAGAGGCTAAGGCGAGGCCCGTGCCGGTCGCCCCGGTACTGGAGCATGCCGGAGATTGAAACAAGTCGAGGCCGTTGGCCGCATTTGACGCACAGTCTGAGTGCGAAGCTGATCACGTGGTTGCTGGCGAGCCTGTTGATTATCTTTGGCCTGCTTGGCTACCTGAATGTCCGCTTGCACCGTCAGCATCTTGAGGCGGCCACACTTACCAGCGCGGAGCGGGTAAGCGACGTCATCAAGCGCAGCACAACTTACTACATGCTGCGCTACGACCGGGAGGGCCTGTACCGCACGGTTCAGACCATGGCCGACGAGCCGGGCATGGCTAAGGTGCGGATCTTCGACAGCCATGGTCTGATTCGCTACTCGACCGACGCAAACGACGTCAACCAGTCGGTCGACAAGAGCGCGGAAGCCTGTGATGGCTGTCACGCGCAGTCCCCACCGCTCTCTCACATTGACCGCCCGGACCGCTTCCGCATTTACCGCGACGACCGCGGACAGCGAATCCTGGGGATTGTCACGCCGATCGAAAATCAGCCGTCCTGCTCCGCTGCGGCCTGTCACGCCCATGCTGCCAGCCAGCAAATTCTTGGGGTGCTGGACACCAACCTTTCGCTTGCCAAAGCCGACGCACAGCTGGCGGAAAGCAGCACGCGCACGGTAGGTTACACGATTGCCGCGATGCTGATGGTAGCGTGCCTGAGCTGGCTCTTCATTGTGTACGTGGTGGGCAAGCCGATCACCGCCCTAACCAATGGAACCAAGCGGCTCGCCGCGGGCGAGTTGGGCTTCCAGATTGATGTCCAGTCGCAGGATGAGGTTGGAGACCTGGCGCGATCCTTCAACGAAATGAGCCTGCAACTGCGGGCGGCCAATGAAGAAATTATTGCCTGGGCGAAGACCTTGGAAGACCGCGTGGACGAGAAGACGCGCGAGCTGAAAACCGCCCACGATCAGGTGCTGCACGTGGAGAAGATGGCCTCGGTGGGCAAGATGGCGGCAGTCGTGGCACACGAGATCAACAATCCCCTGGCCGGAATTCTGACTTACGCCAAGCTCATCAAGAGATGGTTGGATCAAGGCGAGATGGATAGAAACAAGCGTGAGGAGGCGGTGAAGTGTCTCGAACTTATCGCCGGGGAGAGCCGCCGTTGCGGAGATATTGTAAAAAACTTGCTGATTTTCTCCCGCACCGCTCCGATGAACGTGGCCTCTACGGATTTGAATGCGATCGTCGAACGCTCCACGCGGCTGATCTATCACCAATTGGAAATGAATGGGATCGAGCTGCAATCGAATTTGGCTGCTGATATTCCGCTGGTTCAGTGCGACGCCGCGCAGATCGAGCAAGTTCTATTAGCGCTCATTATGAATGCCATCGATGCCATGCCGCGGGGAGGGAATCTGTGGCTCAGCACGCGCATCGTGCCCGATCAAGATGAAGTTCAAATTGAAGTTCGTGACGACGGCACGGGAATTCCTCCCGAAATTCTCCCGCGGCTGTTTGAACCGTTCTTGACGACCAAGGAAAGCGGCCATGGAGTAGGCCTTGGCCTGGCCGTAAGCCGCAACATTGTGGAAGCGCACGGCGGACAAATTGAAGTGCAATCGGAGTTCGGGAAGGGAACGACCTTCACTGTGACGCTGCCGGTCATGACATCGGTGGCGGCTTCGGCTGGGCCCCGGGAAGTGGTAGCAACGACTGCGAGGTGATGAACGTGACTGCGCAAAACAGACTGCTTATCGTTGACGATGAACTCAGTGTCCGCGATTCGCTGGGCAAGTGGTTCCGCGAGGAAGGCTATGAAATCGGAACCGCCGAAAGTGCGAACGAGGCGTTGACGCGGCTCGCTGAACAGCGCTGGGACGTCGCGCTGGTTGACATCAAGATGCACGGCACCGACGGCATCGAACTGCAACGCCGCATGCATGAGATCGATTCCGATCTGATGGTAATCATGATGACGGGCTATGCGTCCGTGGAAACGGCGGTTACCGCGCTCAAAAATGGCGCATACGATTACGTGACTAAGCCGCTGGATCCGGACGAGATTGCGCATCTGGTGAAGAATGCGCTGACTCACAAGCACACCGAGACCGAAAACGCGTTGCTGCGGCAAACCGTCGCGGAGATTGCCAAACCAGAAGACATGGTCGGCCAGAGTGTGGCCATGAAGAAGGTGTTCGATGCCATTGAGACCGTCGGACCAACCGACGCGACCGTTCTGGTTACCGGCGAGAGCGGCACGGGAAAAGAGCTGGTTGCCCGGGCTATTCATCAAGCCAGTCCGCGGCGCTTTCATCCGCTGGTGGTGATTCACTGCGGCGCTCTCACCGAAACTTTGCTGGAAAGCGAACTCTTCGGCCACGAGAAGGGTGCATTTACCGGAGCCCAGTACCGCAAGAAAGGAAAATTCGAGATCGCGGAGGGCGGTACAGTTTTTCTCGACGAGATTGGCGACATCAGCCTGAAGACACAGACCGATCTGCTGCGCGTGCTGCAGGAGCACGAGATTGTCCGGGTGGGAGGCAATCAGCCGATCAAAGTCGATTTTCGCTGCATCGCGGCAACAAACAAGAACCTGGAGCAGCTGATTGAAGAGGGCAAGTTCCGTCCCGATCTTTTTTATCGTCTCAACGTCTTCCGGGTTGAAATGCCGGCGTTGCGGGAGCGGCGCGACGACATCCCCCTGCTGGTGAACCACTTCGTTCACAAGTTTTCTCTGCAGATGAACAAAAAGATCAACCGTGTCTCGCCGGCAGCCATGAACTTGCTGCAGCAGCAAGCGTGGCCGGGGAATGTTCGCGAACTGGAAAATGCGGTAGAAAGAGCCATGGTCGTGGCCCAGGAACCCGAAATCCGCGAACAGGATTTTGTGTTCAAGGCGGTCAATTCCAACGGTACTCCCCAAAGCCTGGAGGAGATCGAAAAGGCGCACATTTTGCGCACGCTGGAGTCATGCAGCTGGAATCAGAGCCGCGCGGCGGAAGTGTTGGACATCGATCGCGTCACCCTTCATCACAAACTCAAGAAGTATGGTTGGAGCCGGCAACACGTTGAAACCCGATGAACCTGCAACTGCTGCCGATCGGAAAGCTCGATGGTGGACTGCTCCGCCATCTCGCGGCGCCGCTTGCCGATGCGTTCGGCGTTCCCTGCGAGGTCCTTTCTTCCAACATTGATCCGCAGTTTGCCTTCCACAGCGAACGGCAGCAGTACCATTCTTCCGAGTTACTTGCCCATCTGCAGGGCCTGTGCACAGCGGATTCATGGCGCATCTTGGGCGTCACCGCGGTTGACCTTTATATTCCGATTCTGACTTTCGTGTTTGGCGAAGCCCAGATCGGCGGCCCATGTGCGATTGTGTCTCTGCACCGATTGACACAGGAATTCTACGGACTACCGGGCGACAGGGATGTGCTCCATCGGAGACTGTTGAAAGAAGCAGTCCATGAATTGGGGCACACCGTGAACCTCACCCATTGCGATGATTATCGCTGCGCCATGGCTCCATCCCACGCTGTGGAATGGATTGATCTGAAGGAAAGCGAGCTATGTGAGACGTGCCAGGAACGGATTTTTGAGACAGACGTTTCCTGGGACGTGTAACAGGATTTCGCAGAAAGGCACCTCAGGCCACTTTTCTTGCCGTGGCCGCCTGCCATACCGGTACTGGAAGTCTTACCACTCGAACCCCCGCATCCCGCTTGGAAATTCCTCGCACGGCAATGCTGTTTCCGTCGGGAAAAGGGTTCGACACGACTTCAATTTCCTCTCCATAGATCCGGATACGCTTTGATTCCGCGTATCCCATGTTCTTCAGCCGCTCACAAATGTGTAAGAGTTCTGCGGAGTCTCGGGGGAGCAGATCTTGGCTGGCCATAATAGGGTAATTTTAGAAGAAACCCCGTGCGGAGTCCCTACTGTACATCACTCATGATTGTGATGTAAGGGAAGTCATTTGAAATGTGCGTGTTATTTCAGTGAATCGGGGTTTAGGCTGTTTTCGCTAGCTCTACCGCCGGATACTGTGCACGCTTTTTCCTCAATTCAGCGATGCGATGCTGCACATAACCATCCTCAGTCAAATGTGCAGACGCGATGTCCGGAAGTTTTCCCTGCACCAGCCGATCGATTGCTTTGCGCTGAGAAAATTGAGGATCCATGAGGCTGCAAAACTGACATTCGCGTCCGTTGCGTGTGTCTTGCCCATGCGACTCGCGATGAAAACGATCCATAAGCTTTCTCCCTCTAACGACGCGGCTGATTGTACGAATGAGAGGCCACTATCTAACACGAATTGGCAGTGGGAAAGCAATAGGCACTTTTATGTAGCCTCAGTCCAAATGCCAGCGGGCATTACTACTTTTTCAACTCTTTGATGATCTCCCGCGCGGCATTCGCCCCCGATCCACCCGTCAATCCCGCGCCCGGATGGGTTCCTGAACCACACAAGTAAAGGTTCTTGATGGGAGTCTGGTAGCGCGCCCAGTCGAGCAGCGGCCGCATAGTAAAGAACTGATCGAGGGCTAGCTCGCCCTGGAAAATGTGTCCCCCGGTCAGGCCGTAGATATCTTCCAGATCCTGCGGGGTAATGATTTGGTGAGTCAGAATTAGCTCCGGTAAGTTAGGTGCGTACTGCGCCAGAGTTTTCACCACTGTATCGCCTAGCGGCACCCGCTGCTTTTCCCAATCGCTGTTCTTCAACTTGAACGGCGCATATTGGACGTAAATCGACATCACGTGCTTACCCTCGGGAGCGAGCGACGGATCTTCGATGGTGGGAATCGTAACTTCCAAATATGGCTGTTTCGAAACGTTGCCGTACTTGGAATCATCGAATGCCCGCTCGAGGTAATCAATTTCCGGGCCAATATGAATGCGTCCGCCAAGCGCGCTGCTATCCCCATTCAACGCTGTAAACTTGGGGAGACTCGAGAGTGCCAGGTTCACCTTTGCCACCGTGCCCGGCATCCGGTAGTGCTGGAGCTTCATCACAAAATCTGGCGATAGATGCACTGGATCGACCAGCTTCAACAGAGTGCGCTTGGGATCTGCATTCGAGACCACCGCTTTGGCGGCGATCTCCTCGCCGGTAGCCAGCACCACTCCACTGGCCACGCCGTTGCCGACTGAAATCTCGATGACCTCTGCGTTGCTGCGAATCTCTGCGCCCGCCTGCGTTGCCGCCGCGGCCATGGCTTGCGTGACAGATCCCATTCCGCCGGCGGCAAAGAATGACGCGCCTGCAGGATGCGCATCGCCCGCCGCTCGAATGAGCAACACCAGACTGCTACCCGCCGACCACGGACCCAGAAATGTTCCGAAGATTCCCCGCGCGGCAATTGTTGCGCGCAGCAGCTCAGTGTCAAAGTATTCCGCGACTAAGTCCGCCACCGCCATCGGTCCCCAGCGCAGCAACCGATACATATCGCCCTTACCGAGATTGCGGATGGCACGACCGGTTTTCAGCATCGCCCAAAGATCGCCGGAGCTGGGGTGATCAATGTTGGGCGGAGTGAGCGCCAGGGCTTCCGCAATAACCTTTCCTACACGCGACAGGGACTGCTCAAACTCGGGATACTTCGTCGCATCCTTCTGCGAGAACTTGCCGATCTCCTGGGCCGACCGTCGCGAATCTTTGTAAAGTGTCAGCGCGCGACCATCGGGAGCGAGCGAAACGGTTGCTACCTCGGGCGAAATGAATCTCAGTCCGTGCTTCTCCAAGCGCATGTCGCGGACAATGTCCGGACGCAGCGGCCCGGCCGAGTGCGCCAGGATCGAGCAACGGAATCCGGGATGAAATTCTTCTGTGATTGCCGCGCCGCCCGGTTGCGGACGCCGTTCAAGAACGAGCGGCTTGTACCCTGCCTTCGCCAGGTAAAAAGCTGTGACCAGCCCGTTATGACCACCGCCGATGATCACCACATCGCGTGTGCCGGGCATCAGGCCGCTCCCTTGAAGTCTTTGAGAATTTCCAGCGCCGCCAGCCGTCCCGGCGCGCCCATGATTCCGCCTCCGGGGTGCGTCGCCGATCCGCACATATAAAGGTTCCGGATGGGCGTGCGGAACTGGGCGTACCCTGGCACCGGGCGCAGGAAGAACAGTTGTTCCAGCGAAAGCTCGCCCTGAAAAATGTTGCCCTCGCTCAGTCCCCACTCGCGCTCAAGATCAAGCGGCGTGACCACCTGCTTGTGCAGGATGATGTCCTTAATATTGGGAGCGTATTCCGCAATGGTGTCGATCACGTTATTGCCGAAGGCTTCGCGCTGATCATCCCAGTTCAGCCCAGGCCGCAGCTTGTACGGCGCGTACTGCACAAAGCAAGAGAGAATATGTTTTCCCGGTGGCGCGACCGATGGATCGGTCAGCGTCGGAATGACCATGTCAATATACGGACGGCGCGAGAAATTTCCGTACTTGGCATCGTCATATGCCTTTTCCATGTACTCGACGCTGGGGGAAATCGACATCGCCCCACGCAGATGCGCACCCGTACCCGGCATGCACTTGAAATTCGGCAGCGCATCCAGCGCGAGATTGACTTTGCCCGAAGAACCACGGAATTTGTAACGATTAATTTCTTCCAGAAACTCGCCGGGGAGATGTTCCTTGTCGATCAATCGGACAAACGTCTGCCGCGGGTCAATGCTGGAGGAAATGATGTCGGCGTAAATCTCATCGCCATTGGCTAGCACCACGCCTTTAGCTTTGTCGCCCTTGATGATTATTTTGGCGATGCCTGCTTGAGTCCGAATCTCCACACCGGCTTCGCGCGCGGCATCGGCAATCGAGTTCGAAATCGCCCCCGTTCCACCGCGCGCAAATCCCCACGAGCGAAAAGCGCCGTCAATCTCTCCCATGTAATGATGCAACAGAACGTAAGCCGTGCCGGGCGAGCGTACACCAAGAAACGTCCCGATAATTCCGGATGCCGACATCGTCGCCTTGAGCACATCGGTCTCGAACCACTGGTCGAGAAAATCGATGGCGCTCATGGTCATCAATTGCACCTGGTTATACTTGTCGCCGCTCTCGAGGCCCTGGAAGCGTTTACCGATGAACAGCAGTTTCATCAGTTCCCGCGGATTCAGCGTTGCAGGATCGGGCGGCACCATGCCCAGGATCGGCTTCACAAAACGGCACATCGCCTGCATCGCTTTGCCGAATTCGTCATAGGCTTCGGCATCAAGCTTGGAATGCCGGGCAATCTCACGATGGGTGCGCCCGTGGTCGTTCACGCGCCAGAGGTAGTCGCCGCTGGGCATGGGTGTGAACGTGCCGTCAAGGGGCAGAATTTCGAGGCCATGCCGTGGCAGGTCGAGGTCGCGAATGATTTCCGGCCGCAGCAACGAGACCACATAAGAACAGACCGAAAACTTGAATCCGGGGAAAACTTCTTCCGTGCAGGCCGCTCCGCCCAGCACATGGCGGCGCTCGAGTACCAGAACTTTCTTGCCAGCGCGCGCAAGATAGGCGGCATTGACCAGGCCATTGTGGCCTCCGCCGATCACGATGACATCGTAAGAATTCGCCATTAACTCTTAGCCTTTAGCTTTTAGCTCTTTTCTTGGAAAGCGAATGATACTAGGAAACGACGGCTACGGAGCAGAGAAAATCAGAGACCGCTGGGCAGGACGCACCACGCAATGAGAATGCTGCGCATGACTAGGGAAGCTATTTTAGCCGAGTGGTTGGGAGTTTGTCTGCAGCGGAAACGGCTTCCTCGCTCTGTCCACTGGAACTGGCGTCATCCCGAAGCCCCGCGCTTTTACCAGCGGGGCGAGGGATCTCACGACCATCAGGTTTGTACACGCCCTGCCAGTCTTTTGCGAGGTCATCCCATCGTGGGTTCATCGACTGAATTAGCCTCAACTTCTTCTCACGCCGCCAGCCCTTGATTTCCTTCTCGCGTTCGATGGCAGCGTCAGGATAGGCGAACGCTTCGTAGTAAATAAGCCTAGTGAGGTTGTAGCGGCTGGTAAAGCCATGGATCAGGTGGTTCTTGTGCTGCCAGACGCGACGGGTAAGGTTTCCGGTGATGCCGGTGTAGAGACTGGCAGAGCGGGGACCGTTGCTCATGACATAGACGAAGAACTGCTTAGGCGGGCGCATAGGGCGGTTATAGGCGAGGGGTAGTTTAGACGTATGTGACGGATGAACATGCGTCGACGATCGTTGCTGTGAGGTCCCTCGCCCCGCTGGTAAAAGCGCGGGGCATCGGGATGACGCCGAGTTCGGTGAGGGGCACCGGTCAGTGACCAGGCCGTGAGGTCCCTCGCCCCGCTGGTGAAAGCGCGGGGCTTCGGGATGACGCCGAATCAAGGCGGTTGCGATGGAACACGACCGCTCCATATAATCCGTGGTCGAGCACTTTTACTCTGTGGTCCTCCGTGCACTCTGTGGTTAACAGCTTTTCACTACAGGGAACCCGGAGTCACCCAGGAGAGGTCACTTTGCCAGTCGGAACCGCGTTTCACGAGAGAACTTTTGCCCTCTGCCACAGCCTGAATTACCGCGAG
>Ga0335081_10000893_pt1 | contig 47867 bp, 41 predicted proteins | sample Lox_Sample_35_FD_206713 | JGI IMG/M metagenome (GOLD analysis project Ga0335081, IMG submission 206713) | Soil microbial communities from Loxahatchee National Wildlife Refuge, Florida, United States - Lox_Sample_3.5 | ecosystem: Environmental > Terrestrial > Soil > Wetlands | place: USA... | reverse complement strand
CCGCGCTCGCGAGGGTGAAGATGGCCAGCCCGACTGCGAACATTCGGCGTCGTCCCAGCCGGTCGCCGAGCGCCGCCCCGGTGAGCAGCAGCACCGCGAACGTCAACGGGCGTGTTCGCCGGTTGTGAGCGTCATGCCGGCGCTCTGGCAACCCGGAGGTCCATCTGGCACTGGAGGTAGGCCGCCCAGAGGCCGAGTCCCTCCCTCCTCGCCGAAACCATCCCTGCGGCCGGAAGTTCGCAGTCGTGCCCGCCGGTCAGACGGTGTGCAGCTCGCCGAGCGACATGCGAGCCAGCTCGGCTCGCGAAGTGATGTCCAGCTTCGCGAAAACCTTGCGGAGGTGGTAGTCAATCGTGCGCGGACTGAGAAACAGCTGCCCGGCCACTTCCGGGTTGGACATGCCGCCTGCGACCAGCCGCGCGATCTGCAACTCCTGGGGCGTGAGCTGGTCCCGAGTCGACGGGTCCCGCCGGCGAGCCGTCTCGCCACTCGCGCGAAGCTCCGAGCGAGCACGCGTCTCCCACGGCGGGGCGCCGAGCTGTGCGAACTGGTCCAACGCAGTTCGCAGGCGGGGTCGCGCATCGGTACGACGTCGCTGGCGTCGCAGCCACTCGCCATACAGCAGCTCGGTCCGCGCCCGGTCGAATGGCGAAAGTGCGTCGGAGAGCTCGACCGCATCGCGGAAGTGGCGGTCGGCATCGACCTCGTCCGCCAACGCCTCGGAGCGTGCGAGTAGGGCCAGGCGGGCGCGGTTGGACGACGGCGCGAAACATTGCCGATAGCGATCGAGATGAGGGGCCACCTCGTCGAGTCGCTGCGAGCGGGCCGCCGCCTCGACCGCGTCCGGAACGCCGAGCACGAACACATAGTCCGACTCCGGACGCATGTCGAGCACCGATCCCAGCAGCCGGTCAAGTGCGGCCGATGGTTGGCCCAGACCGAGGTCGAGCAGCGCAAGCGCTCTAGCGGTCCGACGGCCCAACAGGCGGGCGCCGCTGCTCGCGACCAGGGCCTGGGCCTCGGCGGCGTGCTCACGCGTTTGCTGCTCGTTGCCGCGGACAGCGTCGATCGTGGCCAGGTCCGCGACGCTCCATGCGACCCGGTGCCCGAGATCCCCCACGAGCCGCTGGCTCTCCTGCGCCGAGGCGTAGGCGAGATCGAACTGGCCACGGCCCACCAGCTGCGACGCCTCCACCTGCAAAGCCAGCGGCAGCGTGGAAACTAGACCCCGCTCCCGCGCGATCCGGACTGCGCGACTGGCGAACCGGAGGCCATCGCCCAAATGGCCGGCGCGGCTCGCGCCTTCCGACGCCCATAGCAGATGGCGAGGTCCGTCGAGGCCCTCCGCGAGTTCAATCGTCCGCTCCCACAGCATCTGCGCGCGAGCAAAGTCGCCCTCGTGGTCCGCCACCGAGCTCGTCAGTTGAGAAACGACGAAGCGCTCCGCATCCGTCTCGGCCGGTACGCGCGATGCCTGCCGGCAGATGACGAGCTCGCGCTCATGGTCCTCGACGAACGCCGCCACCACACCAGCCTCCATCAGCAGCTCGAGGATCAGCGACGGCTCCTCGGTTGCCTCAAGCCCCTCCAGCAGAGCGTCGAGCGCGCTGGGAAGCGAGCCCGCGAACGCCGAGATCAGACCGCTCAGATACAACAGCCGCGCGCGGTCGGTCGGCTCGGCCAACGGCAGCGCGCGCCTCACCAGATCGGCTGCCCGGTCGACCTGGCCTGCAGCGAAGGAGGCCTCGCCCGCTGCGGCCAGGCGGCGCCATCGCGCCGACTCATGTTCGCTGACCCGCGCCGCTCGCTCCAACGCCGATGCCGCAGACGCGTGCCCGCCGCGGCGCTGAGACTGCCACGCCAGCGCTTCCAGCGCACCCGCCAGCTCCTCGTCGGTGGTCTCCGTGGCCATCGCCCGGTGCCACACAGATCGATCCTCGCGCCCCTCACCGGCCAGCACGTCGGCGAGCGCGCTGTGAACACGCTCGCGCCGCCCCCGCACCGCCGACTCGTACACCGCCGTCCGAACCAGGGGATGGCGAAACCGGACCCGGCCGTCGCGGATATGCACCATCCCCACCTCCTCGGCCGGATCGAGGGCATCGACCGCGAGCCCGAGCTCCACCGCGGCCCCCTGGACAACGCGCAGCTCCTCCGTGTCCTCGGCGGCAGCAACGAGCATCGCCGTCTGCGCCTCGGAGGGCAGCGCCCCGACACGCTGCATAAAGGTGGCGCGCAGACGCGCGGTGAGGGGCAGCGTCTGCGGCAGCGGGCTTTCACCGGACACCTGCTCCGGCGAAAGCCCCGCCGGAAGTTCGAGCAACGCCAGTGGATTGCCCGCCGCCTCTGCCAGCAGCCGCTCGCGCACGTACGCGGACGCATCGGGCGCGGAGTGCCGGAGCAGCATCATCGCCAGATCACGACCCAACCCCTCGAGCGTGAGCTCCGCCAGCCCCGCGGCGTCAAAGCGACGCAATTCCCCCTCGCGCGCGGCAAAGAGGATCACGATCCCCTCCGCGGCAACCCGCCGCGCCGTGAACACCAGCGCATCCGCCGAGGGCACATCGAGCCACTGGGCATCGTCGACCACGCACAGCAGCGGACCATGATCGGCCGCCGCCGACAGCAGAGACAACACCCCCGCCGCGACCAGGAACCGATCTGCGCCCTCCGCGGGAGCGAGCCCGAGAGCTGCCGCCACAGCCCCCCGTTGGAGCTCGGGCAGCCGGGACAGCTCGTGCTCGATCGGTCGAACCAGGCCGTGGAGGCCCGCGAAGTCAAGGTCGGACTCGACCTCTACCCCGGTCACCGACAGCGTCATCATCTCGGTCGCCCGCTCGATCGCGTAACTCAGCAAGGCGCTCTTGCCCATCCCCGCCTCGCCGCGGACCACTAGCGAGCCGCTCCGGCCCTGGAGCGCCCCTTTGAGCAGTCGCTCGACCACCGCGAGCTCAAGCTCGCGGCCGACGAGGCGGGTTACCGAGTCGACCGACATCTGTGAAAGCCGGTCCCTGACGCTGGAGCGTACCGCCCTCGGCGGGGTCGAGGGCGCCGCCGCCCCGCGGCGTCAGCATGCTTACTCCATCATCGATCGCCACCGCTCGTGAGCGTTGAGGTATTCGTCGAGCGCCGCGGTCCGCTGCGTGCCCTCGTGGACCTGGTACTCGGTGCACCGCCCCCAGGCGGCGCGCGCCCACATGACGTATCGGTTCGTGTGCACGGTGTCGCCAGCCGGCGTCTTCAGATTGGTCGTGCCTCTGACCACGATCGTCCTACGCCTTGGGGAGCCAGTCGCGACCGCCTCCTCGGCGACGACGCGGAGACCGATCGCGACGAAGCTCTGAAGCCAAGATTCGAGCTCCGACCTACCCTGCAATTCGACCGCCCACGAGTTGTCACCGGCTGGGCGGACAGCTCAGACCTGCGTGTTACGGCTGTCAGGGGGGCTAATCAACACGAGGCCGATCCCGCGGGTCCCTCGCCGGGGACCGCCGGTGGCGGGACTGGTGTGCCGACCGGCAGTCACACCGATGCGACCGGCGAGGTCCGGTGAGACCGTGACGCCATGATTTCACTCCTTCACGTAGCAATGGCCAGGCAACTGGCTGAATATCGGATCCGCGACCTCCAGCGCGACGCGCGACGGAGGTACCCGCAGGAAGACGTGCCCAGCGTGGCCCGGGTGCTCAGTGCCCCGCTTCCCCACGAGGACCGGCATCGACCACAGCGCGAGGCCACCGGCAGTCGAGACGGCCACGCCCGATCCCGGCGCCGGCGCGGGAGCGGCGATGCCGTCCCCCGTTCCACCCTGCAGCGGGCGGATCATGGCCGTTGACGTCGCGCCCGGAGTCGTCGACCGGCTCATGGAGCTCTATGGCGACTGGCGCGGGCAGTGCCTCCAGGTACATGCCGCCTACGAGCACTTCACGGCCGCCTCGCCGGCCGAGCGGTCGCTCATGTTCGCGGCCTACGAGGCAGCGCTCGACCGGGAGGAGGCGGCTTGCCAGGCGTACGCGACGCAGATCCGGCTGGTCACACACGTCCTGCCGTAGCTGGAGAACACCTGGACCGCGCCGACCATCCCGCGGGCGACGCGTCCCCGCGTCCCGCCCATCAAGGTGACGGTGGTCGAAAGGTGTCCGGGCGCGAGTGATTGGGCTGGTGGGGAGCGAGTCGCCCCAACGCCTACGCGTTCGCCGCGCCCGGTTACTTAGCGGCCGGTGCCGTTTCGACCGATGAACGGAGCGGCCGCGGTGCGATCACGTAATCCGGTCGTCGCGTCGCGGCCCGCAGTCGGCATCGCGGCTGGATACGGGCGCTCAGGTGGCTATCCCGCGTGGCTGCTGCATTGAGTTGATCAGGGTCTGAACGCCGTCGAGTATGCGGTCGAGGCCGAACTGGTACTCCTCGTGCTCGGCAAAGCCGGACGGGTCGTCGCCGATCTTCTCAGACCAAGCAATCTGGTGCAGACGCGGGTAGGTGGGTTGGTCGATGAGCTCGCGCAGGAGCGATTCGAACGTCCAGTTCGGGCTGGGTACGTCTCCGTCGCTCGGGGTGGGTTGGTTCTGCGCGGCGCGGGCGGCGTCGTGGGCCATGCGGGCTTCGCTGAGGGTGTAGGAGCTGATGAGGCCGATCACGCGGAGCTTGTCGGCGTCGTCGACGCCGCTTCCGTCGAGCGCCTCGAGTCCTTTCTCGACGAACGCCAGTGAGTTTGGCGCCATTGGCGGTGCGGCCATCGGCATCTGGGTGATCCAGGGATGACGGTCGAGCATCTCTCGCTGGACGAGCGCCCAGTTTCGAAGCCTCGCTCGCCAGCCGTCTCCCGCCAGCGCTAGCTCCTCGGCGCCCGCCGTGCTTGCGTTCCACATGAGCTGCAGCAATTCGTCCTTACTGGTGACGTGGCGGTAAAGCGACATGGTGGTGAAGCCAAGCTCGTTCGCGACGCGCGCCATCGAGACGGCGTCGAGACCCTCTGCGTCAGCGACAGCGACGGCGGTCTTCACGATTGCGTCGATCGACAGCCCGGGCTTGGGGCCGCGTGTGCCGCCGCCGCGCCGGCCCCACAGCAGCTCGAGCCCCGGTGGCAGGGGTGGTCTCGCAGAGGGCATGGGCTGATTCCTTCGATCGCTTGACAATAACTGTGTGCCGAGTATACAGTTGTGTGTATGGCATACACAGTTATTGCTCAAGGCATTTGCAAGTCCTTTGGAGACCAGGTCGTGCTCGACCATGTCGATCTCGCCCTCGAAACCGGCTCTGTCCTTGCCCTGCTCGGCCCCAACGGGGCGGGCAAGACGACGATGGTGCGCATCCTCGCCACGCTCGTGCGTCCCGACGCGGGCACGGCGACGATCGCCGGCCACGACCTGATCGGCGACCCGGCCGGCGTGAAGCGATCGATCAGCCTGACCGGCCAGTACGCCGCCGTCGATGAGGTGCTGACCGGCCAGGAGAACCTCGAGATGATGGGCGCGCTGCTGCGCCTGCCACGGCGAGACGCCCGGATCCGGGCTGGGGCGCTGCTCTGCGAGTTCGATCTCATCGACGCTCGCGACCGCCGCGTCAAGACGTACTCCGGCGGGATGAAGCGCCGGCTGGATTTGGCGATCAGCATGATCGAGCGACCTCAGCTGCTGTTCCTCGACGAGCCGACGACGGGGCTTGACCCGCGCAGCCGCGAGCAGTTGTGGGGCACGGTACGCCGCCTCGTCGCTCAGGGCGTCACCGTCCTGCTCACCACGCAATACCTGGAGGAGGCAGACCAGCTCGCCGACACCGTCGCGGTGCTCGACCACGGCCGCATCGTCGCCCGCGGTGCGCCGGAGGAGCTGAAGACCGGGCTCGGCACGGAGATCGTGCGGCTCCAGTTCGCCGGCCCCACCAGCTACCACCGCGCGCTCGGGCGCCTGCACCCCGCCCGCACCGACGAGGCGTTGCGAACGATCGACGTCGCCACGGGCGGCACCGCCGACGAGGTCCTCGCGATGCTGGGCCGGCTCGAGGACGCGGGGACACCCGCGGCCAAGGTCTCGACCTACCGCCCGACCCTCGACGACGTCTTCCTGGCGCTCACCAGCGACGGCCACCCCACCCACCCCCGAGCAAAGGAGATAGTCCGATGACTCTGACCTACGCACTACAGGACTCACGGGTCATGATCACCCGCAACGTCCGGCGGTCACTGCGCGACCCTGAGGCGTTCTTCACCGCCCTGATGCTCCCGATCATCTTGATGCTGCTGTTCGTGTATGTGTTCGGCGGCGCCATGAAGACGAGCAGCAAGTACGTCGATTACGTCGTGCCCGGGCTGATCGTGCTGTGCGCCGGATTCGGTGCCGGCACCACCGCCGTCGCAGTTGCCACTGACATGACCAACGGCATCGTCGACCGGTTCAGGTCAATGCCGATCGCCGGCTCATCGGTGCTCATCGGCCACGTCGTCGCTAGCCTGGCCCGCAACCTCGTCGCCACCACGCTCGTGATCGCCGTCGGACTCCTCGTCGGCTGGCGCCCAACCGGCTCGGCGCTCGACTGGGTCGCCGCTGCAGCGATGATCGTGCTCCTGATCCTCGCCCTGTGCTGGCTCGCGGCAGGCGTGGGATTGCTCGCGCGCACACCGGAGGCGGCCAGCTCGCTCTCGATGGTGCTCATGTTCCTCCCCTACGTCAGCACCGCATTCGTCCCCGCGCACACGATGCCCGCCGTGCTGCACGCCTTCGCCCAGCGCCAGCCGTTCACGCCGGTCATCGAGACGATGCGCGGACTGTGGATGGGACACACCTCCACCGGCGCCAGCACAGCCCACGAGGCGATCATCGCCACCGCCTGGTGCATCTGCCTACTCGCCCTCTCCAGCGCGCTCGCATCACGTCTGTTCCAACGCCGCACCGCCGCGTAAGCGACTCGCGATCGATCCGCCCACGGTACTCCACGTCCACCACGACACCGGACGCCTGGCTCCGCTGAAAAGGAGCCAAGCGTCCGGCGGTCCGACTGGATGCCGTAGGACGTCGCCCCTGCCGTCTGCTTCGCTCATCTTCCTGAACTCGCCCCGCCGCTCGCCCACGCGCCGGTGCTCCGGTGGGACCTTCTGCCGCGGCTCAGCCGCTGCCCGTTCGGTGAGGACGAGACGCGGCGAGGAGCGCGCTTGACGACGGCGGGGACCACGTGCCGCGAGTCGCATTGCGCAGCCTGCCGAGCGGTCACGGACGCGACGAGCTGCGCGCTCCATCCAGCCCGACCGGAAGTGCTTCATCGCCGGATGGTCATAGCTCAGAGCCGGGCAGCCACCTGCTCGAGCCGAGCGCGGGCGTCTCCAAGGACCGGCGCGCCGTGCCCGAAGCAGGCGATCTCGACGTCCAGCGCTGCCAGGTTGCGAAAGCTCGCGATCGCCTGTGCCGGGTCCGAGTTGAAGACGCCGAGGATCGGCTCGCTCTCGTGCGAGGCGATCGCGTCGCCGGCGACGAGAACCCTTGCCTCGGTGAACAGCACGGCGATGCTTCCGGGCGTGTGGCCCGGAGCGGCAAGCACCGTTGCGTGTCGCTCCCATGGCAGCGGATCGCCTTCGTGTAGGCGAACATCCACGCGCACCGGAGGCGCCGGCGGGACAAGCGGCGTGACCTGGTGAAACAGCCTGATCTCCCAATCGGCGAGCTGGGGCGCGGGGGCCGGCCGCTCGCCTTCGATGATTGGCGCGTCGATCGCGGGAGCGAGCACGCGCGCCCCGGTGCGGTCTCTGAGCGCTGCCGCCCCACCGGTGTGGTCATCGTGGCCGTGGGTGAGGAGGATGTCATTGACGACGACCTCGCCCTCCGGCTCGCCACTGATACCGGATAGGCCGCTGAGGATGGCGTCCTCGCCACCCGCGATGCCGGTATCGATCAGATTGAAAGCGTCACCGTCACGGACCGCGTACGCCTGAACGAGCGGCGTTCGCAGGCCCCAGAGCCAGCTTGTGATCTCGAAGAGATCGAGCGTTATCTCAGGCATCCATCAACCTCCCGCGCTTCCTTCGATGAGTCGACCCAATCATCTTGGCCGCAACTTGGTCCATCCGACTCCCGTCATGTCCGGATTCGAACACGGTGGCCCGATCGAACCTGCCCTGTCAGCGAGTGTGCAGCGGCAAGGGCTGCGGCGGTCGTGCGGTCGGCCAGCTTGGCGACATGACCAACGCGGGGATGGTGGGGATATCCCCCGTGTCTCCCGCCAGCGGCCTTCATTGTCGCCACGTCGTTTACCGGCGACGCTTACGACATGACAGCGACCCACGTGAACACGACGACTCCCGCGGTCACCCTAGCGGGGGTGAGCAAGACGTACGGGCGGGGCAACGGCGCCGTGCGTGCGCTCGACGGCGTCTCGCTCGCGTTCGACCCTGGCAGTTTCACCGCGATCATGGGGCCCTCCGGATCCGGGAAGACGACGCTGCTTCTGTGCGCCGCCGGGCTTGACCGCCCGGATGCGGGAACGGTGCGCATCGCGGGGACGGATGTGGCTGGCTTGGGCGAACGCCAGCGGGCGCGTCTGCGCCGTCGCAAGGTGTCGTTCGTGTTCCAGTCGTTCAATCTGTTGCCGTCGCTGACGGCGGCGCAGAACGTGGTCTTGCCGTTGCGGCTGGCGGGCGAGCATCCGCGTCGGCAGACGGTTCGCGATGCGCTTGCGCGGGTGGGGCTGGATGACCGGGGTCGGCATCGGCCCGCCCAACTCTCTGGCGGGCAGCAGCAACGGGTGGCGATCGCTCGCGCGCTCATCACCGACCCGGAGGTGATCTTCGCGGATGAGCCGACCGGTGCGCTGGACAGACGCGCGGCGCGTGAAGTGCTGGGCATGCTGAGGCAAGCGACGGATCAGGACGGCCGCACGCTGGTTATGGTCACCCACGACCCGGTGGCGGCCGCAGTCGCCGAGCGAGTCGTGTTTCTCGCGGACGGGCGCGTCGTGGACGAGATCGCGGCACCGGGTCCAGAGGCGGTCGCCAACCGTATGACCGAGTTGGAGCGCTAGTCATGCCCCGGCTTCGCTCGCGTGGATTGCGCATGCGCGCGGGCTCTTTCGCGGGCGTGTTCGTGATGATCCTGATGACGGCGATCATCGCCGCCGCGGCGGGGCAGGTCATGTCCACAGCGCTGGGCGCGCCCGGACCGGGTCGCTTCGCGGCGTCCGACGTGGTCGTGCGGGCCGATCCCACTGTGAGGCTGGGTCATGGCGACAACGTCGACAAGGTTGACGTGGTGCGCAGCGCGCTCTTGCCAGTAAGTGCGGTCGATCGGGTCGGGCGCATCGCGGGGGTGCGCTCCGCCGTCGGAGACGTGTCCTTCCCAGTTACCGTGATCGGCCGGGACGGCACCCCGTTATCGACCTCGGGCGGCGTGCCCGCTCACGCTCACGGCTGGCCAAGCGCCGGGCTGACCCCGTACCGCCTCGTTGCCGGCCGCGCCCCGGCGGGGCCGAACGAGATCGTGCTTGATCAGCGCCTGCCGCGGGGCGGCGGACTCGGGATCGGCGACGCTGTGCGCATCGTGACCCCGGCCGGACCTGCCACCGTCCGGCTTGTCGGCGTGGTCACAACGTCCGGTGCCGAGCAGGACCGCCGATCATCGTTGTTCATTACGCAAGCGTGGGCACAGAAACTGTCGGGTCTGGGTCCGGGTTACAACGCGATCGCGGTCCGCTCACGGCCGGGCACTGACTCGCCAACCATGGCCCGGCGAATCGCCCACGCGTTGGGCGGGAGCGTGCAGGTGCTCGATCGTCGCCACGCGGCGGCAGCCGACGCCGGGGACCCCGGCGCGTACAACCGCGTCCAGCTTGTCGCCGTGATCGCGGCGAGCGGCGGCATCACGCTCGCGATCACGATCTTCGTGCTCGGAGGGACGGTTGCCTTCGCCGCCGAGCGTCGTCGACGCGAGATCGCGCTGCTACGCGCCGTCGGCGCGACGCCGGGGCAAGTCCGCGCGATGCTGCTACGCGAGACCACGGCGATCGGACTCCTCGCCGGTGCCGCCGGCTGTCTGGCGGCGCGCGCCCTGTTCGGTGCGTTCGCCCGCGCGCTCACCTCGGTGGGGCTCGCGCCAGATGGCTTCGCGATCGCACCCTCATGGATCCCGTACGCGATCGCCGTCGGGGTTGGCGTGGTCGTCGCGGTGCTCGCGACGCTGCTCGCGGCCAGGCGTGCCGTCGAGGTCCGGCCGGCCGAGGCTCTCACGGAGTCAGCGATGCCGGCACGTCGGATCGGCGTCGTGCGCGCGCTGCTTGGCGTCGTGGCGCTCGGCGGCGGCCTGACGCTCGTGATCGTGCTCTCCTCGAGCGCGCTCTCGTTCGCCACGCTGGCGGCGTTCCTGTTCATGATCGGGGTCGCCTTCCTCGGCCCGCTGGTGCTCGGGTGGCCGGTGGCGTTGCTCGGCCGGGCCCTGCTCCCGGCCGGTGGCGCTGGCTTCCTTGCCGGCTCGGGGCTCAGCGCTGGACGGTTCCGCGTTGGTGCGCTCGGAGCCGCGGTCGCGCTCGTGGTTGCCCTCACGGGAACCCAGGTCCTCAGCATCGCTACCGCACAGCGCACCGCCCAACGCGTGACCGCGCAGCGCGTCCACGCGGACTATGTACTCGTGCCGCGAGCCGGCGGGGGCCTCCCGCCGACACTCGCCCGAGCGGTCGGGCACCTGCCGGGCGTCACCGCCACCGGAGTCGTCTCGACCGAGGTATTCGTGCTCGATCACGACCTCACCAACCAGGGGAGCAGCTGGAACGCCGCCGGCCTCGAACCTTCCTCCGCGCGCACGACGCTCGCTCTCGCTGTCGAGTCTGGCTCGCTTGACGCGGTCCGCGGGCACGCCGTCGCCGTCAGCGGCACCCTCGCCCGCGCGGGCGGGCTCCGGGTCGGCCGCGTCCTGCATGCACGCCTGGCCGACAACACCCCCGCGCAGCTTCATGTCGTGGCGATCTACCGCCGCTCGAACGGCCTGGGCGACATCGTCATGGCTCGCGACCTGGCCTTGGCGCACGCCGCGACGGCGCTCGACAGTGAAGTGTTTGTCACTGGTCGCGGCGCAGACTTGGCGAGTCGCCTGCGCGCGATCGTCCGTGCTGTCCCAACCGCCGTCGCGAGGTCACGCAGCGCGTACCTGATGGACGTCAAGGCTCAAGGCCAGCAAAACGCCCAGGCGCAGTGGGCAGTCGCGGCACTGATGATCGTCGTCGCCGCGATGGCCGCGCTCAACACGGGTGCGATGGCCGCAGCCGAACGGCGCCGCGAGCTCGTGCTTGCCCGGCTGTGCGGCGCGACGCGAGGCCAGGTGATCCGCGCCTGGGCGCTCGATTCGTTGCTGACCACGGTTGCCGGAATCGCGGTGGGATCGGTCGTGGTGCTGGCTTCTCTCGCCGGAGCCGGAAGCGACCCCACCGGCGGCCCACTCGCCATCCCGTGGGGACAGGCCGGTCTCGTCCTCGGCGGCGGTCTCGCGCTCGGTCTCGTCGGGGCGCTACTCCCGGCCGCCCTGATCGGCCGCGCGCCTCTCACCGCGCTGGCCGGCGCTCGGGAATAGCGCACCCGATTCGGTCCCATGTCGACACGGGCGGGGGTCGGCGCCAGCGAGCAGCGGAACTCGGGGCTCCCAGGTTCTTCTGCGGTCGCAGGATGTTGCCACCTCGTCGTCGACGGCAGGCGCGGGATGACGACACCGGGAGATGAGCGGAAACCCGAGGCTTGACTTAAGGTCGTGGGCGGAACGACGACGTAGATGGGGTACAGCCAAGATACGCCGGAAACCGGCAATAGTCTGCGAGTTATTGATCGACGTCGAGGTGGCTGAGGGCTTCGGCGCGGTCTTGCTGGGTTGGACGGCTGTAGGCGCGGGTGGTCTCCAGACGAGCGTGGCCGAGAAGCTCGGCGACGGTGATCGGATCCACGCGGCCACGGACGAGGCGGGTCGCGAACGTATGTCTGAGCGTGTGCGCGGTGACCTGCTCGTCTGGGTTCGCGCTCTCGGCGATGCCAGTGATGATGTTGTGTGCGCCTTTCACCGACAGCCTGCCGCCGCGCTGGTTGAGGAACAGGGCGGAGGTGTTGGCGCTGGGCCAGTCCTGGCGCTCCTCGAGCCAGTCGGTGAGCGCCTCGCGGAGCTTGGTGTGGATCGGGATCTCTCGTAGCTTCTCGCCCTTGCCGACGACGCGCAGGATGCCTTTGCGGGCGGACAGGCGGACGTCGTCGAGGTCCAGCGCAACGGTCTCTGCGATGCGGGTGCCAGCGTAGAACGCGGTGAGCGCGAGCGCCCGGTCGCGCGGTGAGCGGGTTCGCTCGACGGCGCGCAGAAACCGGACAGCGTCGCGCTTCTCGAGCGCGCGGGGCGCAATCGTGGGCAGCTCGGCGCGGGCGGCGTTCGCGCGGCCGAGGCCTTGGCGGAGTTAGAGGTCGTCGATGGCGGCGAGCGCGCTGTTGACCGTCGCCGGCGCTCGCTTGAGCACGGTCTGCAGGTGGGTGCGGTAGTCGCGCACTGCCCAGTCCCGGCCGTGCTTGTCCTTGAAGGGGTCGCAATCGAGGTCGGCGGCGCCGAGGCAGGCGAGGTACTGGCGGACCTTCGACTCGTACGTCCACCGGGTGTGGGCGGATACCGGTGCGGTAGCGAGCGTCTCGGTGTAGCGGCGCAGGATTGTGGCGTAGCCCGCGGGCAGCCTGACCGCCGGGCGTCCGCGGCGCGCTGTTGGAGGCCGCGTCCTGTTCTCTGAAGTGGGTTTCCGGCTCTGAGCCCGGCCGGGTTGCGCGTTCTCTGAAGCCACCGTCTAGGAGTTCACTTAAGAGAAGGAGTCTTCTCTTAACGATCGCCGCTTCGCGATCGAGGAGCACAAGCGTCGCGCGTGTCCGTGCCTGCGATCGTCACTGTTCCCCAGACGAGCGTGATTTCGAACCGGATCGGGGCCGAGCGGGGCTTCAGCATTCTCTGCGACCAGTAGCGACCGGTCGCGACGGCCGGGCTATCGCCGCTCGTCCAACGCGACAACGCCGACACCGACGAGCCACGCACTCGCAATGCCTCGCGAAGCAGCGGTGTCGGCTTGAGGGTGGCGTGTGGCTGCTTCTGCAGGGCGGCTGTGGGCCCCTCATCAACGAGTACGGCCCGCAGCCCCGAGAGACCGAGGCTGCGGGCCGAGGGTTCCGCTGGGGTTGCGATCGGGTCAGCGTGCCGCGGGCGCCGGTGAACGCTGAAGGCGCAGACAGGGGAATCCGCCGGGGCCGCCGAAGTAGATGTAGGAGCCCCACGACCCGCCGCTGCTGGACGGCGTGAAGTCGATGGAGTAGCACCCCGACGACTGGGTGACCGGGGTCAGAGTGCTCGAGTGCATGACATTGCTCGAGTCGAAGTAGGACAGGTTGTTCTGGAAGGCGGCCTGCTGCCAGCCTGCGCTGGCGAAGGCGCCGCTGCCCATCTGCGGCCAGTCTGGGTTGGTGCACTTTGAGCCGCTGGGGCCGTTGCACACCTCGCCGCCGAACTCGGTGATCGAGGCGTTGCCGCTGGCCAGCGGGCCGGTGCCGTACACCGACGCGGGGTAGTAGCCGACTGGGTCCCAGCCGCTGCCGTTGTTGAACTGCAGCCACCAGTTGCCCAGGTAGTACTGCCATTGCATGGTGAGGACGTACTGGGGGCCGCCGGTGGTGCTGTAGTGGCTCAATGCGGCGCCGAGCGTCCACTTGCTGCTGGCCTGGATGAAACCGGTGCAGTCGAGGTTGTAGCAGCCTGTCTTGTACCCGTCCGGTGTGAAGTAGACGAACAGCACCGAGTCGGGGCCGAAGTCAGTCGGGTCGTGGACCCAGCCGCTCTCGACGGTCTGGTTGCCGGTTGCCTGCGTGCCGACGATCCACTGCTGCGACAGGGTGAAGTCTCCCGTCGGGTTCCACAGGTTCAACGTCGTGTTAACGCCGTGGTTGGTGACGTTCTGGTAGCCGTAAGCGTGCAGGTGGTCTTCGCTGTAACTCGGGTGTGCGTCGGACAGGAAGGCGTGGAGGTTCGGAACCCGGGTCATGGCATCCAGCGTCACCCGCTCCATCGGGATCGTGCCCGCTGGGCACGACGTGCCCGGGCCGACGCCGTTGGTCAGGCCCCGCTCCGGCCGCGAACTCGCCGCGGCCCCAAGGCCGTCGCCAGCGAGGCCCCCGGGGGGGCTCGAAGCCACCGGGGGCGCGGCCAGGTGGGTGATGTGCAGGTCCCGGACCGTCGGCTGCGACATCGTCGTCACGCAGTCGAAGGTGTTGCCCTCCTCCTCGAACGACCGCACCGTCTGGACGCCGCGATACAGGTTCTCCAGGTAGGACTGCATCTGCGCGAACGCCTGCGCGTTCTGCACCCCGCCCGTCCGACTGCGCGACGCGTAATCGGCATAGTTCGCGTGCTGCGTGGCGGCCTGGAAGGACCCGAACGTAGCGCTTGGAGAGGCTGGGGCCGCCTGGCGGGTGCCCGCAGGACCGGTCGTCGGCGGACTGCCCGCGGCCCGAGCCATCCCCGCGCCTGCCAGCATCACGATCATTGCGGTGATGAACGACAGCAGCGAACGGATCCGGCGCATGAGCGCTCCTCGTGATGTCGTGATCGTCGGCACCTGACCGGCCTCGACTGCCGATCGCCGCCCGTTCGATCCCGACGGTGCGTCGGCCACGGCCAACAGGCCGATGGCGGCAAGACCTCCCCTCGAACGTCGCAGCTGGCCCGGGCGGGTCTTCTTGAGTGTGGTGTGCATCGTTGCCCCCTTTTGTGTTGTGTGCGAGCCCTACGCGCGGCTGGTTGTTTGGGATACGGCCGAACGCCCAAAACGGTTCTGACCGGCCACGAAAACAGCTCACGGGTGTGCCATCGACCACCTCCATGCGACCGGGCACGCGGCCGTCGACCTGGCACCGCTGCTTTGCCAGGCATTGCGCGCACGCAGCATGCTGCTGTCAGCTGTGTCGCGTTGGACGAGCTTCGATAGCGCTTGGAGGGTTGTAGCGCGCTCCCGCACCGCCCCGACATTCCGGAGTGCGGGCACGTACTGCCGCTCGTGAGCAGTGCCAGAAGCGACGCGAACGCGCGCGAAGCTGCGCGTCTGGAACGCGGAAGTCGGGTGGTCAGGCGGCTTGGGCAGCGGCCACGGACAGCTCGAGGTGCGGGTCGAAAGCTTCGGGCGGCTTGTCGAGCCCGTCGATTGGGTATTCGCCGAACCGCTTGACCCGCTCGGTGATGTACGGCGCCGTGCTCGCGAGGTCGTCGAGATCGACCTCATGGCCCTCGGCGATCAACCGGCGGATGGCAGTCCTCATGCCGAGCGCGATGTGGAAGATGACGCAGTTGGCAAGCAGCGTGTTGAACTTGATCATCTTCTCCTGCTCGGCTTGGTCGTTGCGCTCGATCCCCTCGCTGCCGAACGCCAGCCAGCCAGCCCGAGAAGTTGTTGTAGGACTCGACCTTATTGGTCTCGGCGTCGATCTGCGCGCGCAGCTCTGGCTCTGAGATCAGCCGCAGCAGGGTGATCGTGCAGATCGCGCGCCCAAGCTCCCGGAACGCCTTGTAGACGTTGTTGCGCCGCGACTCGGTCGAGAGCCGCCGCAGCAACAGGGCGGAGGAGAAGCGCCCCTCTCGGATAGAGATCGCGATCCGCATCAGGTCCCGCCAGTGGGTCTGGATCAGCTGCCAGTCGATCACGTTCTGCCCAGGCTCGCCGAACAACGAGTCGATGTGCGAATAGACCCTCTCGCGGTCGTGGCGGTAGAACGTGCGGTCCTTCCAGTTACGGATCCTGGTCAACAGCTCGAACCCGAACAGGTGCGCGAGCCCATGCACCGGGAAGCTCTGCCCCTGGGTATCGGCGTGCACCGTGTCCGGATCGGCGTCGGAGCGCTGCTTCAGCAGCCCCTCGATGATGTACAGGGCCTCCCACACGCCGCAGGGGATGAAGTGCGAGAACAGGGCGATGTAGTTGTCGGCGACGTGGTGGTAGGCGATCCCGCCGTAGCCGCCGTAGCGGATGTGCCGCTCCGCGAGGAGGTTGTCAAGCAGGGTGTCCCGCTGCGTGCCGTCTGCGGCGACCGATCTCGCCTCGCCCCACGCCTTGGTGATGTCGAGCTTCAGAAATGCATTGATCACATCCGCGGTCGCGCGATCAAGCTTCTCGATCGTGAAGTGGCGGATGAACGTGGCGCCCAGCTCGTGGGCGGAGGTCCCGCGTATGTGCCTGGCGGCCTGCGCCGGCCCCATCAGCGACACGTAGGTGAACGTGGTGACCGCGTAGCGAACCAGCGGGTTGCCGAGCTTGGGATCAGACCCGGACGCCGGGCCGAAGTGACGATGCCACCCGATCCAATACCCGGTTCGCGCAAGCATCTCGAGCACCGTGCGCTCCGGCATCCGCTGCTTGACCAGCTCCTCCAGCACGATCGCACTCTGACCGCGATCCTTGCCACGGCGGCGCTTCAGTCGGGCGCCCCTCGTCATCGATCACAAGGTCGGCGTTGTCCGGATAGTCGGCGTCCACATCGGCCGCCTTCGCGGCCAGCCGGGATCGCAGGGCGTCGACGAACTCCGCCGCGGTCGCGGTCAGACCGGCCTCGGCGCAGAACTCTTCGAGCAGCGGCTCGCACTCCTCCCAGCCCAGCAGCTTCGCGGCCCAGTTCGCGTACGCCTCCGACCCCTTGACAGCGACATCGCCGGTGCGCAACTGCTCGGCCAGGTACGTGAATACGCACGCCTCGAAGTGCCGCCGGTCCAGCCGGCGCGAATGCTTACGCGACGTGATCAGCCGCTGCCATTGATCGCTGGCGAAGGACAGATCCACCGGCCGGCCGTGCTGGTGGTCGGGGATCCGATCGCGCGTCAGATGCTGATGGGCGAGCGCGTGCTCGAGCGCGTCCAGCACCGACCGGTCCGCGCTCGTGGGCTCGAGCTCGACCGTGCGCGCGAACGCGAACATCGTCGCGCGATCCCCACGCAGCTGCCTGTAGACCAACGGCATGCAGTTGTTCTGATGATGCGCGGCGACCGACTCGATGTCCTCCAGCTCCGCCTCGAACCCGCCCGCCTGCTCGATCGTCGCCCGCGCAAGCGCAAGCGTCCTCTCAGCGTTAGCGCCTGCGGGTCCGCGTGGGTCCAGGTGACCGAGCAGCTCCCGGTAGTGCTCGATCAGCCGCTCGGAGATCCCCCGCCCCTGCTCCCGAAGCGCCTCCAGCTCACTGCGAGCGCGTTTGGTGATCGCCGCGACCCGCTTGCAGAACATCTCCGCCAGCTCATCCCGCGCCGGCGTCTGCGCCACATGCACCAGGCACGCGAGCAGCGCCGTGCGCTTTGGCTGGGCGACATGGCGCATTACCGCCGCGTCCGCTACTGGCGCCTCGCCGGCGAAATCGGCGATCTTCGACTCCGCTATCCCGTCAAGCCAGCGGGCCGTGTTTCCGAGCGAGTCGACCCACACAATGTGCGCGACCTGCTCGCGGAAGTTCGACCACGACGCCTTGCCGGCCGCGCGCTTCAGCGCGTCAAACCGGCTCTTCCCGGACGCGCCCACAACCTCGAGCAGCCCGTTGATCCGCAGCACCTCGCCCTGCGACATCCGCGCGAGGATCCCCGCGAACATCCCCGCGTTGACCTCCGCCCTGACCCGCGCGGCCATCTCATCCACCCTCGAGAACCCGGGCAGCTCAAGCGACTCCCTGACCAGCACCTCCAACGCCACGTTGATCAGATCCGGGGGATGGTTCTTGACCTGCGCCTCCTCCCGGATCGCCTGCTCGGACAGGGCACGCGCGTGTTCAGCATCAGACAGCACTCCGAGCCGGTCGCGCACCAGCTCCTGCTGCCACCGAGCCGTACGGTCCCGCGCGTCCCGCACGACGCCCCCAGGCAGCCCCAAGCTGGCACGAATGCGCTCTACGACAGCCCCCGGGACCTGATCGTCACGCGGGAAGTAGCCCAGGCGCTGAAAGCACTTGAACCCCAGCACCAGACCCAACAGATGCTCATCCGAGCGGCTTCGCTGCCTGGCCCACTCCACCTCATCGGCCAGCGGGCACAGCGCATCCAGCTCGCCAGCCGACACGACCCGCCCGAAACGCGGATACGCCGTCCGCTCGATCGAAGTCACCGCGCCGCACCTCCCACAAGGCGGCGAGCCTACCTCAGCCCCAGGACCTCACCGCCATTGCCGGTTTCCGCCGTATCTTGGCCGTACCCCTAAATGAGTCCGGTGTCGGTGTCGTGCCTCCGCGACCGTCTGCGGCGCCACGGCAATCAGCGGGCCGACCGTGTGCTTGGCATACAGACCTTCGAGCGCACAGGCCTTCCGGAGCGGCGCAGTGAAGACATTCCTGTCGACGACGAATGTGCCGTTCACACGTGCTCATCGAGTGCCTTGGCGAAGGCTTCCCGCTCCTCGTCGGTGAGGTCCGCGATGTCGCGCTGGCCCCAGGATCCGAGGACCGCACGCCGGCCATGAGCTGCTCGAGCGTACGCGGCTTCCAGTACCGGGCAATCGCCTCATCGAATCGCGTCCGGCTTCGGTCCGTGCCGGGGCGTTGTCGCCATCGACTTGTGCATATGTGTGTCGGCATTGGCTTCCGCGATGGCGCGAGAGACTGGAGGTCTGATCTCGCTTCTGACCGGACGATGGCCGGGCATCGTTTGCTTCAGGGGTGTTGCGTTGACGGAGATCCCAGCCGAGTGATGTTGCCGGGTGTCGGGGCGGGCCCGCTCTGATATCTCGCCAGCAGTGGCAGGAACAGCTCGTCCACGATCGATTTGATGCGCGCGGGCCTGAGCGGTTTGAGGTCCATGAGCAGGTCGTGGCGAACCAGGTCGAACGGCATAGCGAGCACCGCGGACGGGATGCGGTCGAGGTCGATCTCGCCGCGGTCGTGCGCGCGCTCGTAGACGATCCGGGCGCGACCAAGTGGCGCGGCGCCCAAGAGCCTGTCGCGGACCTGCGCGGGCTTGAGCCCAGCGTCCTTCAGCAGTCCGGAGAAGGCGGAGGCTGCAGCGACGGCGATGAAGCTGGCGCGCGCCTTGCTCATGGCAGTCAGTAAGGCGAGCAGGTCGCCGCGCAGGCTGCCGGTGTCGGGGATCTCCACCGGTCGGGCTTCGCGGTAGTGCTCGATCGCGCCGAGCACGAGCTGGTCCTTGTTGGGCCAGCGCCGATAGAGCACCGCAACCCCAGTGTGGGCGCGTGCAGCGACCGACTCCATCGTCAGGCCGGCGTACCCGACCTCGACCAGCTCCTGCCAGGCGGCGTCGAGTAGCGCGGATTCGAGTTGCCGGCCGCGTCGGCGGCGGCGGACCGGCTCGGACGGTGATGTGGCCACAACCTTCATATTAGAGAGGCTTGCATTTCTTAGCAAGGTCGCCTACCTTGCGCTAAGAGATGAAAAACACTCTTAATCTGAGGACGAGCCCGACGAGCGAAACGGCGGTTAGACCCCTAGAAACCGAGACGAAGCTGTCTGCGCCCGTACGGAAGGCGTTGATGGCCCTGATCGTCGGCGGGATCGCCGCCATCCTGGACTCGGCGATGGTGACCCTGGCGATCCACACGCTGGTGGTCAGGTTGTACTCGACCGACGGCACGATCCAGTGGGTCACCACCGGCTACCTGCTGGCGATGGCGGTCGCGATCCCGACCACCGGCTGGGCGGAGGGTCGCTGGGGCGGTAAAGCGGGTCTGGATGGTGGCGCTGGTGCTGTTCGTGCTCGGCTCGCTGCTGTGCTGCGCGGCGTCCTGGAACGACGCGAGCCTGATCGCCTTCCGGGTCCTGCAGGGCTTCGCCGCCGGTCTGATCTTCACGCTGATCCAGACGCTCGCCGTGAGGGCCGCGGGTGGGCATCCGGGCAGCAACCTGATCGCCGCTGTCAGCCTGCCGGTCGCGCTCGGCCCAATCCTCGGTCCGGCGATCGGCGGGCTGATCCTGAACTGGCTGAGCTGGCGCTGGGTGTTTCTGGTCAACGTGCGTGATCGCCGTCGGGCTACTGCTCGCGTGGCGGTCCTTGCCCCCCGACCGGCCCGATCGTGTCAGCGGCCGCGCACGGCTTGACCTGATCGGCTTGGCGCTGCTCGCACCGGCGCTGGCGGGGATCCTGCTCGGCCTGTCGCAGCTGTCAGAGGACGGCGACGTCGGCCACGCCGGGGTGCTGGCGCCGCTGCTGGCCGGGATCGCGTTGTTCGCCGGTTTCATCGTCGGGGCGTTGCGGCCCGGCGAGCGCCACCCGATCGTCGACATCCGGCTGCTGCGACTGCGCTCCCTCGGCAGCGCCTCGGCCGTCCCGTTCACCGCCGGGGCGGCGATGTACGCCGCCCTGTTCCTGCTGCCGCTCTACTACCAGCAGCTGCGGGGCGAGAGCGTGCTCCACGCCGGGCTGCTGCTCATTCCGCAAGGAGTCGGCGCGCTCGCCGCGCGCTTCATCGTCGGCAGGCTGGTCCAGTGGTTCGGAGCGCGCGCCGTGACGATCTTGAGCTTCCTGCTCGCCGCCGCGTCGACCGTCCCGTTCGCGCTTGCCGGACCGAGCACGAGCCTGTGGTGGCTCGGAGCCGTGCTGCTGGTTCGCGGTCTGGCGATCGGCGCCGTGCTGATCCCGCCGATGTCCGTCGCCTACCAGGACATCCAGCCGACGGGCATCCCGCACGCCACCATGAACACCCGCATCGCCCAGCAAGTCGGCGCCCCGTTCGGCACCGCAATCGTCGCCGTCGCCCTCCAATCCCACCTCGCGCACGGCGCCACCAGCGCCTTCCAGGGCGCGTTGTGGTGGGCCATCGCCATCACGCTCGCCGCACTCATCCCCGCCCTTGTCCTTCCCACCAACCGGCGCGCGCTGACAAACGGCCATGCCTCGCCGGCGACCACTTAGAACCTCCATGACAACCCAATCGGAGACAGGCACCGTGAGTCAGTCCAATTTCACGATCTATCTCGGGAGCTCGGCGAGGCGATCGCCGCGTGCAGCGTCGGTGGGCGCGTGATGCCCGCCGTGATGATTAGGGATCTGGCGTGGATCCTGCACCTCCATGAGAACCTCACGCCCGACGCCGACTGGTCCGAGATAGCCGTGATTCACCACGCGGACTGCGGCTTGGCCCTGTTTGCCAGGAATGAGCTCCGCCACGGGTATGTCGCCCGCGGGCGGCTGGGACGGCAAGACGGCCCTGCAGATGGCCGTGCTCGACCCGCCGGGACGACGCTGAGAAGCCGCGTGCCGCTCCAGCGCTTCAGCCGACGCCGAGCGACCACGTCAGGGTTGGCGGCTACACCGACGACCTGCACACCGGGCAGGCCGGCCGCACTAGTAGCAGACGCTTGGCTCGAGGTTGTCGGTGACGAGCTTGTCGATGAACTTCCGGGGAATCGATGCTCCAGTCAGCGCGCGGTAGATGATTGGCCCGCATAAGGCGTCGAGCACCGCGTCCGTATCGAGCTCGGCCGAGAGCTCTCCTCTGGCGATGCCCCGTCTGAGCATTTCGCGCTCTTCGCGACGTCGAGGGTTGAGGTAGCGCTCGTTGACCCTGCGTGCCGTCTCGGCGTCGTGTTGGGCCGCTCCGATTAGTGCGAGCAGCACTCGCCCTGCGGGCTCCTTGGTCAGAAAGCGCGCCAGGGTGCGCAGGTACTGGCGGGTGCCCTCGACGGCTGAGGCCATCTCCGGGACCGCGAGTTGGCGATCGGCGTCGTCGACCAGGGTGTCGAGGAGGATCGCAACCTTGGAGGGCCACCAGCGGTAGATCGTCTGCTTGGCCACGCCCGCGCGGGCGGCGATGCCCTCGATGCTGAGGCCATTGAAGCCGCGCTCCACCAGCAGGTCGTCGGCCGCGTGCAGGACGGCTAAGCGAGCGTTCTCGTCACGACGGTGTGGTGCGCGCCCCTTCGGGACGCGGGGAGCGGTGTCTGGGATCTCTGTCATGGACGGGAATGCTAGCGCGACGCACCGTTGCGTCGCGAGCGACTTGACGAGACGCATCGTTGCGTCTATGGTCCGGCATGAGATTCGATCCGACATATGAGAGGCGCCGCGTGGCGATCGTCATCTGGCAGTCCTTGACATCGCCGTCGCGCTCCGTGCTCACGACGGCCGCAGAGGAGGAGTCGTCCTCGAACCCCTTCCTCTCGCTCGCAGCTGAAACACCGACCAACCCTGATCGAGGAGGTGGCTGATGTCCGCCGTAATGCGACCGAGTCGGGTAACGGAGGCGAGCCGGCAGCCCACGGTCGCCAGGGCCGTCGGCGCTATCGCCCCGGCGACCGTGCTGGTGCTCGGGATGGTCGCCGCCGTCAACCTTCTCATCCCGAAGCTGCAGGCGAGCAGCCTGCGCCCGTCCGTGCCCGGGACGGCCTGGATCGTGGACAGCTACACGCTCGCGTTCGCATGCCTGCTGATCCCGGCCGGCGTGCTCGGCGATCGCTTCGGGCGCAAGCGCGGGATGCTGGTCGGCCTGGGAATCTTCGCCGCCGGGTCCGCTCTCGCGGCGCTGGCGCCAACCGCCGCGGCACCGATGGCCGGTCGCGCCCTGACGGGCATCGGAGCGGCGCTTACGTTGCCGGCGACACTCGCCGTGACGCTCGGGCAGCTACGGCCGGCCGAGCGCCCGCGCGCCCTCGCGCTGTGGTCAGCCCTCACAGGAGTCGGCGGAGTTCTGGGCAACCTCGGAGGCGGCCTGGCCGTTGAGGCGGGCGGGTGGCGGACGCTGTTCTGGGCCGGAGTTCCCCTCGCGCTCGCGTCCGCCGCGCTGATCGCCGCAGCGGTCCCGGATCAGACACCACACCGCGACCCGGTCGACGGCGGTGGCGCCGTACTGCTCACCGCCGGGAGCATCTGCCTGCTGCTGTACGGCATCGTCGACGGACCCGTGCGCGGCTGGGGCTCCTGGCAGACGCTCGGATCATTCGCGCTCTCGATCCTCCTGCTCGTCGCCTTCGTCGCCTATGAGCTGCGCCGCGAGCAGCCTATGGTCGATCCCCGCCTGTTCAAGCTCGCCGGGGGTGCGCACCGGCGCCCTCGGGATCGTCGCGCTGTTCTTGGTGGTGTTCGGCTTCTTCTACATCGACGCCCAGTACCTACAGGACGTCAAGGGCTACTCGGCGCTGCTCACAGGCGTCTGCATTCTCCCGATCGCGGTCGTCGTGCCCTACGCCAGCGCACGCAGCACCAGCCTCGCCCAGCGTATCGGCTCCCGTGCCACGACCATCATCGGGTTGCTGCTGCTCGCCGGCGCAATCGCCGCGCTGTCGTTCGCGACGGCCCCGACGCCGTACACGCTGTACGCCGTCCTGCTCGCGGTGGCCGGCACCGGCATGGGCCTCGCGATGCCGCCCCTGTCCGGCACGATCGTTCACGCGCTCCCGCCAACACACGCCGGCCTCGGAGCAGGGCTGAACAGCACTACCCGCGAGTTCGGCTCGGCTCTGGGCGTGGCCGTCCCCAGCACGGTCCTCACCAGCCGCTTCGCAAGCCACCTGCCCACGGCAGTCAGAGACCTCCCCGGCGGACATGCACAGGCCGTCGAACACTCCATCACGGCTGCGCTCAACCACGCGAACAGCATCGCCGACCCGGACGTCCGCACGCACTTGCTGCACGCCACCCACGCCGCGTTCACCAGTGGCACCAGCCTCGGACTCCGCATCGGCGTCGCGCTGCTGCTGCTCACGACAATCGCCGTCGCGCTGCAGCACCCCAATCGCCTCAAGGAAGCAGCGTGATCCCCGGACCCGCGTGGGTCCTCGACGGCCGCGCAACGGGGACGACCCACTACCGCCTGTTGTTGAGTCAATAGAGCGGAGCGATGCCGTGGCGCGACGAGGCCGGTCGCGACAAAGCGTCCCGACGATTGAGCCGCGGCGGCGATCGGGCGAGTCGGGGTACCTCATCCCAATTCGGTATCCAGCCCGTGGCAGACGAGCTGGGGCGGCACGACGCCAGGCGCGACGGAGGCGAGCGCGACATCGGCACGTTGTTCGCCGCGGCGCTGCACGGTCTCGCGCCCGGGCTGCTGTTCGCGCTCGCGCTGCAGGTCTTTGCCGAGCTCGTCGAGTGCGGCGGCGACGTCGTCGGCGAGGGCGAAGTGCTCCCAGTACGGCACCCGCGGGAACGGGCCGAGCCGCCGCGGCGCGATACCGGTCACCGCGGCCAGCGCGGTGCGGTACGCCTCAGGTTCGCGCCGGCGGGCTCCCTGATGCGCGCCTCGCTGCGGAGCGCCCGCCGCCACTGCTCGTACCCCTTCAGTCCGGTGCCGAGCGACCGGACGGCGAACTGCAGCCACCGGGCTCGTCCGCGCCACTCCTCCATCGGGCGCTTGGTCGCCGCTGCGACGCGGCTGGCTTGGAACGCCCTGATGCGCTGTCCATACCGGAGCGATGGGGCGTCCGCCTGGGACCAGTCGTCGAGCCCGCGGGCGATGCTCGGCCACGGGCCGTCCTCGTCGGCGGTCCGCCGGCGCTGGTCCTCCTCCTTGACGTACCGGCGGCGCGCGCTGGTACGGGAGCTTCGGTATGCGCGCCGACTCAAGCTCGACCGACAGGCGGTCGCCGGTCGCGTTGCGCTCGAGCACCGCGGGGACGTCGATCGCGAGCGGGCGACGAACGCCGCCATCAGCGCGCGGAGGTCGGTCTCGCTCGCCGTCGTGAGGTAGTCGCTGTCGCGGCTGCCGCGCTGCTCGGAGGCCTCTATCCGCAGCGCCGTCGCGTTCCCGCCCATCGCCAGCAGCGGCATGTCGCGGTCGGCCGCGAGCACGGCGAGCTGGGCGTGGAGCTCCGCCCACCAGGCTGACATCTCGACGAAGTCTGGGTCGCTGATACCGACCATGCGGCCCTGCTCCAGCGCCGCGGCCGGATTGCGCAGCCAATCGAGCTTGAACAGGTCGAGGTGAGGCTCGACGACGCTCGCACCCGGCCCGACCGCACTCACGCCGCGAACCCCGCCTGAGCGCTTCCGTCTCGCCGGAGACCTCGGCCCGCTGCGGCCCCGCTGCACCGGTGGAGAAGGCCTGGGTCGATGCGCCAGCGCCCGCTCCTCGCCCGAGCGAGCGGTGCGAGGACTCCCGGCAGGACTGGGTTCTGACAATTTCCGGCACTGGCCCTTTCCGCGGCCGTCCCGCCCGCCCCATGGTCAAACGGTTCGCTCGGGCGTCTTCCAGTCGGGCCGCTGCACCTTCAGACGCTCGTATTCGTCGGTGAGGGTGCGGTGGTCGTCGAGCACCGTACCGACCTCCTGCTTGAGCCGATCGGCCTCGCCCTTGTCGCCGGCCTGGATCGCACTCTGCAGCGCGGCGCGCAGCTCGCTGACGCGATCGGAGGACTGCGACGATGCCTCCCAGGCGGCCTGCATCTCCTCGTCGTCCGGCGCTCCGGGAGCGAGCTCCGGCGCCGGTAGCGGCTCGGGCTTGGACGCATCGTCGACCGCAAGCCACGATCCGTCCACGATGTCGAGCTTGATGTAGTCGTTGGACGCGAGCGCCGTCCAGCCGGCGTTGGGCGGCCGAGCGGAGCACGTCAGGGTCGCGACGTCGCCCGAGGAGAGGTCGAGCTCGAGGTTTCGGCTCTTTGCCCAGTCGATCTCGAGATGGATCTCGTGCCGGCCCGGAGCCACGTCGAACGTCTTGGTCTCACCTCGACGTATGTCCCCCACCGCGTTCCGGTCGATCACGACCTTGTAGGCCCGAAGGACGTCGCCGAGCGGCCGACGGAGTCGCCTGAGCGTTATCTGAGCGCCCGGATTCGCCACGATCGCCGATCCTCGCACGGGCGGTTGCGGGCGTGAGAAATTCTCTGGCCGGCGGCAAAGCCGTCTACACCGGTGCGATTCCGGTCGTCACCTCTGTTCCTGCCGCGCCACCGGTCGCCAGCGCCAGCCGGGAGTCGATCGCCTCGAGGCTGCCGGGAATCCTCAGGCGCTCGGCTTCGGCGGGGTGCGCCCGGACCAGCGTCGTAAGCTCCGAGCGCAGGAAGCGCAGTCCGGCGTCCATCTGCTGCTCACCCGCATCCGCTCGACGGGCGACACCCATCGCCCGGTTCACGCGAGCCTGGGCCTGGGGCCAGGTGTAGCCCGGGTCGATCGCCCGCCGGAGCTCGGCCCACCGACGGGCAAGCTGGTCTAGCGCTCGTCGCTTCGCCTCGACCCTGCGGTGGGCCGGCACGACCTCGAGCATCGCGGTCGCATTCGGTGCTCCGTCCCGGTCCTCCGCCGGCGGACGCGGGCCGAGGCGCTCGCGGCGGACGAATTCGAGCACGGAGCGGAGCGCTCGCTCGGTTTGCCCGAGTTCCCTGAGCAGACGTCGGGCCGTGTCGACCTCCTCGCGCCGATAGTGCACCCCCGCGACGATCATGCCGCCGGGCTGCACCTCAGCGTCGAGGGGCTCGAAATCGCGCCGTCGTGCCACCGCGAGCGACGGTTCAACCTCGAACGCCGCCGCGACCTCGTCCCGGACCTGCTGGCGCAGCTCGAGTTCGACCCGTTCGGCGCATCCCTTCAGCGACTCGTCCGCCGGAAGGAACACCGTCGCTTCCAGATCATCGGGGTCACCGGCCCGCCGCCTGACGACACGTCCAACCGCCTGACGGAAGAAAAGGTCGGTGCGCTTGACGGTCGCGTATGCGGCGAGCACCAAACGCGGAACGTCGACGCCCTCGCTGACCATGTTGACCGCCACCAGCCATCGCGGCGCGTCTGACCCGCCGCGCGCGAAGCGATCGATCCGAGCGTGTGCGCCGGGCTCATCGCTGACGACGATCACCGGCCGCTCGCCCGCAATCGTTCGAAGCAACGCCGCCGTCGCGCGCGCATGCGTCCGGTCATCGCAGAGCACGAGGCCGGCGGCATCCGGGACCACTCGTTTCGCTTTGCGCAGCAGCGCGTCGGCGTCGCGCAGCATCTGCGGGAGCAACGGCGTCCCGGGATCGATCGCCGTGCGCAGCCGGCGCGCATCGTCCTGAGGCTCGAGCTCGTCGGCGAACGCGGCGATCACTTCCTGGGCGTCGACTCGCCAGCGCAGCGTCGCGTCCAGCAGCCTGAACCCCAACGGCCTGCACACGCCGTCGGCCACGGCCTCGCCGTACCCGTAGACGTAGTCGGGCACGCACCGGCGCTCGTCGTCGTAGTGGATGAAGGGGATCGCCCGCGCGTCGGATCGGAACGGCGTGCCGGACAGCGCCAGACGAGCCACGGCGCGCTCAAATGCGGTCCGCAAGGCAACTCCCCAGGTCGCGGCCTCGCCCGCGTGATGCACCTCATCGAGGATCACAAAGGTCGGGCGTGCAAGGTGGTGCGCGAACAGGTCCGGAGCGGACGCCACCTGTTGATAGGTCACGACCACGCCGTCCACATGCGGATTGAACGAGCCGTCCGCGTTCCGCCATCTCGGGTCGAGATGCAGCCCCACAACGTCCGCGGCGTCGGCCCACTGCGCGCGGAGAGCGGTCGTCGGGCAGACGACGACAACCTGCTCGCATCCACTCTCACGGGCGGCGTGACAAGCAGCGAGCGTCTTTCCGGATCCGGGAGTGGCCACGAGCAGGAAGTCCGTGGCCGGCGCGCCTGAATGTCTGGCCAGAAACGCCGCCTGCCACGGCCTCAGCGCCGCCGTCACCTCGACCGCCCACCCTTTCGCAGATTGCAGCGTGGACACAGGGCGCGGCCGTTTGCCGGATGGGTCTCTCCCCCGGTCCGCACCGGGGTCACGTGATCCGCGTGCCAGCCGGGGCGCAGAGGCGTTCCGCACTCGGCGCATCGTCCCCCCGCCGCGAGGAACAGCGCTACACGAGCGGCTCCGGGAAATCGACGGGGCATGAGGCGGTCAGTCTTGCAAACGGTCCCGCCATCCCGCCCACGGCTCCGGCGTTTTGCGACCGGCGCGGATGGGCTATGGGCCGGCGGCGCGCAGGGTGGCCTCGAAATCGGTCTTCGGAATCGGACCGACGCACGGCAGCGTGGCGCCGGCGTCCAGGTACCGCCGCACCCCGGCTCGGAGCGCCGGCTCGTCGCCGATCGCGGTCAGCGTCTCGAGGAAGCGGTCGGAGATCGCGGCACGCATGGCGTCGCGCTCGCCGCGGGCGGCGTCGAACGCCGCGATATCGGCCGCGTAGCCCGAGCACTCGAGCATCGTGCGGTAGAACGGCAGGCTGCAGTAGGTCAGAAGCTCGGACCGCATCGCGTCGTCGACCGGCGCCCGGTCTCCGGCCAGCGCGGCCGGTACGGTCGCGACGATCTCGAAGCCCTCGAGGCTCTTGCCGGCGCGCTCGCGGCCCGCTCGCGCTGCGGGCACGACCACATCTCGGATGTAGTCGGGGTTGCACAACCACAGCATCACGCCGTCGCCGATCTCGCCGGCGAGTGTCAGCATCGCGGTCGACAGCGCGGCGATAAGGATCGGCAGCGTGGGCCGCGGATCCAGGCCTGAGAGGCGAAAGCTCGTGCTCCACTTCTCGCCCGCGGGCGGATCCTCGCCGCGCAGGATTGCGCGCACGATCTGCACGTACTCGCGCATCTCCGCGACCGGATCGTCGATGGTTTGGGAATGCCAGCCCTCGACCATCGAACGATGCGACACGCCGAGGCCGAGCGTGAGGCGACCGCCTGAGAGCTCGTCGAGCGTGGCCGCCGTCTGTGCCATCGTTGCCGGAGTGCGCGTGTAGATCGGGACCACGCCGGTGCCGACCCGGATCCGCTCGGTCGCGAGGGCATACGCGGTGAGCACGGTCAGCGACTCGCGGCCAGCGATGTGCGTGACGAACACCGAGTGGTAGCCGAGTGCCTCGGCGAGCTTGACCCGGTCGATTGCTTGGTGCAGCGAACGGCCGGTCGAAATGAAGCAACCCGTTGGCACGGCCGCAGCCTATGGGACACGGTCGGCCCGCGCGTGTGCTGAACTGGTTGCGTGAGACCTGGCCCGCGCCGGCATGTGGTGCGCTCATGTCTGGGCGCCGCCGCCCCCGCCGCCCTAGCGGTATTGGCGGCGGTGCTCGCCGGATGCGGCAGCCATCGCACGCAAACGGAGCGAACTACCGGCAGCGTGGCGACCGGTGGGGCGACGCCCGGTGCGGGCACTGCGGCTGTGCACGGCAACGACGCACGGGTGGCTCTCCAGGTTCCCGCGGCGGACCGCGCCTACGGCCGGGCGCACACGATGGCCTTGCCGCGCGGCTGGACCGCCGAGGTGTGGGCGCTCGTGCCCGGGGCACGCCTCGAGACCTGGACCCCGGAGGGCGATCTGCTGGTGAGCCTGCCGGGCGGAGGCAGCATCACCGAGCTCGTGCCGCGCGCACACCGCAACCAGGCGCCGCTGGAACGGACGCTCGTGTCGGGGCTCACCAACCCCCAGGGCATGGCGTTCGACCGGCTCGGCGGCCAGGAGCTGCTGTACGTCGCCGAGTCCGATGAGCTCGACCGGTACGTGTGGCGGGGCCACGGCCTGGGGGCGCGTACGGTGGTGGTCCCGAACCTGCCCGACGGCGGCGCCCATCCGCTGAAGAACGTCGTGGTCGGGCGCGACCACACGGTGTACGTCGACATCGGCAGCGCCACCAACGCCAGCCCCCAGGCCCCCGGCGGCGTTCCCCGTGCCTCGGTGCTCGCCTACCGACCGGCCAGCAAGCGCGTTCGCGTGTTCGCCACCGGCGTGCGCAACGGTGACGGCCTGTCGATCGCGCCCGACGGCACGCTGTGGACCGCCGTCAACGAGCGCGACGACATCGCCTACCCGTTTCACCGCGCGTACGGCGGGACGTCCGACGCGTACGGCCAGGTGATGCAGGCCTATGTCAACAACCACCCGCCCGATGAGGTGGCGAAGCTCACACCGGGTCGGAACGTCGGCTGGCCGTTCTGCGATCCGGATCCTGACGTTGACCCGGGTCGCGCGGGCACCGCCGAGGATTACGGCGACATGCGGTTTGACGCCGACGCTCAGACGAACCCCGGCGGACGACGGCTCGACTGCGCGAAGCTGCCGCGCGTCGGCCGAGGGATCCCCGCGCACAGCGCGCCGCTCGGGTTCCACTTCCTCGAAGGCAGCTCGCTGCCCTCGCCGTGGAATCACGGCGCGGTCGTGGCCGCGCACGGCTCCTGGGACCGCGATCCGCCCCGTGCGCCCGCCGTGCTGTGGCTGCCGTGGGACGCGCAGACACACACGCTCGGCGCCGCGATCACGCTCGTTGGCGGGTTCCAGGAGCCGAACGGCTCGCGCTGGGGCCGATCGGTCGACGCCGTGCCCGGCCCGGACGGCGCGCTGTACGTCAGCGACGACCAGGCCGGCGCGATCTACCGGATCGTGCCGAGCGGGCCGCGCTGAGGCCGGTGCATGCCGCCGCGCGAGCGTCGCCGCGTGCGCGGTTACCGCTCACTCGGCGCTCGCTTGATCGGGACCGGCGCCGGTGGAAAGATCGGTCCGATATAAACGCGTAAGCCGAGGAGCCGTCGATCACATGCTCGAGAGCAGCGCCAGGGCAACCGGGCCGTTCACCGGAGACGAGTATCTGGAGAGCATCCGCGACAGCCGGGAGGTCTATGTCTACGGCGAGCGGGTCGACGACGTCACGACCCATCCGGCCTTCCGCAACACCGTCCGATCGATCGCGCGGCTCTACGACGCGCTGCACGAGGACGGTTCGCGCGAGATCCTCACAACCCCGACGGACACCGGCAGCGACGGCGTGACCCACAAGTTCTTCCGCTTCCCGCGGACCGTCGAGGACTGCGTCGGCGACCTCGAGGCGATCGCCGAGTGGGCCAGGCTCAGCTATGGCTGGCTCGGGCGGAGTCCCGACTACAAGGCGGCGTTCCTGGCCACGCTCGGTGCCAACGCGGACTTCTACGACCCCTATCAGGGGAACGCCAAGCGCTGGTACCGCGAGGCCCAGGAACGGGTGCTGTACTGGAATCACGCGATCATCCACCCGCCGGTCGACCGCAACCGCCCGATCGACGAGGTCGGCGACGTGTTCATGCACGTCGAGGAGGAGCGCGACGACGGGCTCGTCGTGAGCGGCGCGAAGGTCGTGGCCACGGGCTCCGCGCTCACGCACTTCAACTTCATCGCCCACCACGGTCCGGTGCCGGTACAGAGGAAGGAGTTCGCCCTCATCTGCGCGGTTTCTATGGACACACCGGGGGTGAAGCTGATTTGCCGCCCGTCGTACGAGATGACCGCCGGCGTGATGGGGAGCCCGTTCGACTACCCGCTGTCGAGCCGTCTCGACGAGAACGACGCGATCTTCATCTTCGACCACGTGCTGGTCCCGTGGGACAACGTGTTCGTCTACGGCGACGTCGAGAAGGCCAACAACTTTTTCCCCCGGACCGGCTTCATCCCTCGCTTCTGCTTCCACGGCTGCATCCGCCTCGCGGTCAAGCTCGACTTCATCGGCGGCCTGCTGCTCAAGGCGGTCGAGGCCACGGGCACGAAAGACTTCCGCGGCGTGCAGGCCAAGGTCGGCGAGGTGCTCGCCTGGCGCAACATGCTGTGGGGGTTGGCGAGCGCGATGGCGCGAGAGCCAGACGCCTGGAAGGGGTCGGCGCTGCTCCCGAACATGGACTACGCGATGGCCTACCGCCTGTTCTCGACGATCGGCTACGGCCGCGTCAAGGAGATCATCGAGCACACCGTCGCGAGTGGTTTGATCTACATCAACTCGAACGCGCGCGACTTCAAGAACCCGGACATCGCCCGCTACCTCGAGCAGTACGTCCGCGGCTCGAACGGCATCGACGCCGTCGAGCGCGTGAAGCTCATGAAGCTGCTCTGGGACGCGCTGGGATCCGAGTTCGGCGGCCGCCACGAGCTGTATGAGCGCAACTACAGCGGCGCCGACGAGAACATCCGGATGGAGGTCCTATTCGCGGCGATGGGCACAGGCCAGACCGAGACCTACAAGGGCTTCGCCGAGCGGTGCATGAACGAGTACAACCTCGACGGCTGGACTGTCCCGGACCTGATCGACCCCGACGACATCAGCTTCCACGCCAAGCGGGCCTAGCCGGTCCACCCTCCGGGTCGATCGCCCGCCTTATAATTGACCATTCATCGCGCGGCTGTAGCTCAGTTGGCTAGAGCGTCTGCTTGCCATGCAGAAGGTCGAGGGTTCGAGCCCCTTCAGCCGCTCTCACGAAAGCCCCGCTCAGGCGGGGTTTTCTTATGCCCGGGAACGGGCGAGATCCTCCCGCCGGACGCTTGGGTCAAGGCCAGGGTCAAGATCTGGCAGAGCCGCAACAAGTAAAATGGCGATTCGGCAGACGGCCGGTCGACGCTGTAGGAGAAAGCCGGTCTGACTCCTCCGTGGACGGGACATCGCGACAGCTGTGGCTTCGCAACTGCAGAGTCAAGGGTCGGGATTCGAACCCCGCACCTGGCCCGTCCCGAGCGTCGCCGGGCGTGGTCCCCGATCTCAACCAATTGCGGGGTGGACGGCCCTCAGCCGTCCCCCAGCGATAGGCCGAGAGGGGTCACGCAACGGGTCACGCGGGCCCGGCTCGGTCGGCCACGCGGGCTCGGATCCGGGAGGCGCCGGCGCGTCCGAACCGCCTGCGAGCTTGTGCCGGTGTTCGCGTTGAGCTTTCCGCGCCGTCAGCAGGCCCGCCGCCTGCGCCGGGCCGTCGCACGCGTGGCGGCAGCGGTCATCGTGGGCGCGCTGGCGGCGATCGCGAAGAGCGTCGGCGCGACCGCGTCGGCCGGGCTGTGGCGCTGGTGACGGGCGCGCTGGTGCTGGACGCTCGTCGCTGGGTGCGCCTGGCCGCTCGCAGCCGCGTCGGGGCGCGGTCTGAGGACGCGGTGCGTGGGGCCCTTGGCGGGCTGGAGGCGGAGGGATGGCGGTTGCGGCACTCGCTCCTCTGGGGTGGAGGCGGGGATATCGACAGCGTCGCGATCGCTCCGATCGGGGGTCGCGTTCGCGATCGAGTGCAAGGCGCGCACGTTCGACGAACGCCACCTGGCTCACGCCCGGCAGACGGCCGTGTGGCTTCACCGGCATCGGCGGCGCTGGTGCCGCGTGGGGGTGTTGCCGGTGCTTTGCGTGGCGCGTGCCCGCGGGTTGGAGGCGATCGAGGCTGGGGTTCTCGTGGTGTCGCTGGACCGCCTGGTACCCGCGCTTAGAGCGAGTCGTTGAGCGCGACGACGACCTGGACAACCGTCAAGGCGATGACCGCAACGGAGAGGACCAAAACCGCCGCCTGCAGGCGGAGATTCGTGCGGGCGACGACGACATCGGCGACATTCCGGGTCGTCGCGACGATCTGATCCATTTCATCGATCGCTACTGCCGCCGTCTCCGCGATCTGGGAAGACGTCGTCTTGAAGAAATCCTTGTGCGACGGTTCTGTCCGACGAATGTCGGCGAGCACGTCCTCGTCGCTGAAGGTTGGTGCATCGCGGATGAGAAGCGAGCGCGCCACTTGATTGGTGCTGGCCTTCGCCAGAGCGCGCAGGTCAAGTGAGCTGGGGAGAACGGTGGTCTCGAGCTGTTTGAGTCCGAGGGTCCAGATCGGCCGTTTCGCCGTCAGTGCATCGCGCATTTCCGCGAACCTCCTCTCGTGCGCGAGCAGGCCTAACTGCAGGCTCCAGAGAATCATCAGGGGCGCAAGCTCCTCTTCGAGCCGGTGGATCGCGCCGCTGAGCTCGGGCGGGCCGTTGTAGCCAGGGTCGAGTTCGAAGACCTGCGAGCGTCTGCCGGTGAACGTCTTGACAGCTTGATCTCGGCGCGTGAATGGCTCGGGGTCGCAAAGCATAAGCCCCGGCAGTTCTTCGCTCGTCCAGCGGAGCGGCGTAAAGCCGAATCCGAGAGATTGTGGCCAACCCTTTCGGGCCGGACCGTCGTGACACAGGAGCTCCTTCTCGGTGAGCAGTAAATCCCAGCACGGAAAACTGTCGGCCAAGCCTTCCGCAAAGGCGCCGGGGAAATGTCGTCGTAGCCAGGCTTCTGCCTGGCCCCGGATCTCGAGCCGCTTGCTACCTACAGCCTCTTCCTTCACGAGTTCGACGTCGACATGTTCTTCACTGGGAAGGCGAACGATGCTGGCGTGCTGCGTCCGCATGATCACGTCGAGCGCCTTCGCAGCGCTCTGGCTCAGCCGGAAGGTGGTCACAGACACCGTGATGCCGTTGCTGACGCCGAAGAACACCGGGCTGGCCTGCTCGAAGCTCTCAGGTAGGTCTGTCGCGATCGCTCCGAGGCCCGGAATAGGCCTGTCCTTGGGCGTGTACTCACCGGCGCGGGACCACCCTCCGTATCCAGTCCGACCACCCTTGATGAGTTCGCCCAGGTACCGGCCGATGTCAGTCGGATCACTATCCAGTCCGAGGGCAGTGATCGCGGATCGGAGCCCAGGAATATGCGACGGGCCGTAAATCTCCGTTACCCACAGCACGGGCCAAAGAACATGCTCGCCTTCGGGCACTGCGAGACGCGCGTTGTCTTCAGGGTCGCGCTTGCGCATTCGCTCGAGACTCTCGCGCACCCTCTTGCGGCGCCCAAACCGCCATCGAATGCGCCACAAGCGCCTTCGCAGATTGCGGCGGATGCGCTTGGCTCGGCGCTCCGCCCGCTCCCAGGTTGCCTCATCATGTCGTCCGGGCATTGGACGGACTATGACGCCCGGTGCCGATGGTTCGACTGTTTCCCGCAGGGCTCACGCCGTCCCGCGGTTGCCCGGTCGCCGAGCCACACTCGCGCGTTCAGGAAGAACCGCTGATGCTGTTCGCATCGCCCGATCGCGGCCGTCCGAACCCATATTGTGGGCCTTCCTGTCCGCTCTAAGCGCGTCTGCGGACGAGGGCGCCGAGATACCCGGGCGACAAGAAGACCAGGTCCCCGCCAGTCGTGGTCTTGGGACTCCGGTCTGACTGCTCCACGCCCCGGACGTCGCGCTCGCACGGCTGCTCCTGCCAGGCGAAAGCAGCAGGCCGCCGTGCGACCACGCGGCTTCGTCCTGCTGTCGAGTCGCATGGAGCGACAGTGAGATCCATGCGGCGTGGAGACGGCAGTCAGGCGTTCGGTCGAGCAACGACGGCGCCGGAGGGCCCGTTCCTCGGTCCAGCTGCTGCGAGACCTCGCGGGTGGTAGTAACGGCGCTATGCCGGCGCGTCGAGAGCATCCCTCACGAGTCGGTCTGCCTCGGCGTTCAGCTCCCGAGGCACCCAGCTGATGCGGATGCTCCTGAACTGAGCGACGAGGCCCCTCGCCTCTTCGTACAGCTCACTGAGATGTGCTTGTCGCACGGCGGAGACACCATTTACTTAGTCCACCACGAGCTCAGAGTCCATGTAAACCCGGATTCGCTGGATCCCGTACTCGCGCGCTAGCTTCAATCCCTCGATCAACGCTTGGTACTCCGCCACGTTGTGGGTGGCAGGGCCGATCACCTTCGAGATCCGGGCCACGGTGACCAGACGGCGCGTTCGCAAGAGCGCGCCGATCGCCGCGCGGCCCAACGGGTTCCCGGAGTTGCCCCCATCAGTGTTGAGGAGGTAGCACTTCTGGTCGGCCAGCTTTGCGGCCTCGGCCTCAGGTGTCTCCGGCTCGGGCTCCGTCGTCTCGCCGAGCACGACGCGGCGCACGAAGTCCGAGCGCTTCTCACGAGGCAGGCGCGGCTCCGACGTCCAGAGGCCGTCGGCGATCGTGGGCGTGGCGAGCAGGTGAGCGGCCATCTCGGCGGGCGGCAGCTCGCGCCAGGACGCCTTGCGGGGCTTTCTCGGCCCAGTCATCGGCGGTCATCGTACGCCGCCATCGAGGGCAAGAAGAAGGAGCAGCGGCGCCGGGACTAGCCCGGGCTCGAACTACGCGCGGCCCGCAGGACGATTCCCCAGGAAATGCGAACGCAGGGCTCGCCGTCCGGCTCGGTCGCCCTCAGTTTCGCCAGCAGCGGGGCCCCGGGCTAGCGCCGACGCTTTGGCCGTGCTGCCTTTCCTCCCATCCGCGCAAGGCAGGACGCTCTTCTGGTAGCGCACGATGCGCGTGCCGGGAGCAGAGCGGGACTGGCGGGCGACCGTCGCAAGCGGCTTGAGAGTCGAAATCCGCCCGTGTCAGGTGTCGGGGTTACGATGCTGAGCCCATGAGGGCGCGGGCGGGGCCGGCCGTCTTCGAGTCGTTCAGTTTGGCGTCGGTGTGGCTGCGATTGCGGTCGGCGCGGCTCTGACGCTGCGGCCGTTCAGCTCGCTGGACGCGCTCGCGTTCTTCGTCGCGGCGAGCCTGATCCTGGCTGGGGTGAGCGAGTTGCTCGGCAGCGCCGAGGCGGACTCCCCCGCTTCGGAGCGCCTCGCCGGCGGCCTGCTGCTGGCGACGGGGCTCGTGGCGGCGCTGGTGCCGGGGCTGACCGTGCGCGGGATAGCGGTGGTGGTCGGGATCGGTATGCTCCTCAGCGGCGTGGCGCGCGTGAGCGCCGGCTGGCGCGCGCAGGTCGAGGAGCGCTACAGCGCGATCGTCGGCGGCCTCGCGGCGGTCGCGTTCGGGATTCTCGCGCTCGTCTGGCCGGACGTCACGATCCTGGTCGTCGCGCTGCTCGTCGGGCCTGTGGCGATCATCTACGGCGCCCGCCAGGTGCTCAGGGCGGTACGCGGCGCGAAAACCCCGAAGCCGCCGTCGGGGAGCCGGCAACGGGTGTGGCTGCGCGGGCTGCGGGCGACGGTGGCGCTGCTGTTGGCGCTCGTGCTCGTGCTGGTCAGCGCGCTTGTGCACGAGGGCTCGCCGACGATCCCGTCCTTCTACACGTGGTCGGACGCGCTGCCCGCCAAGCCCGGCGTCCTGCTGCGTGAGGAGGGCACCACACAGGGGATGCCCGCGGGCTCGCGAGCGTTGCGGATCCTCTACACCACGACTGGGTTGGACGGGAAGATCACCCCGGCCAGCGGGCTGGTCGTCGTCCCGTCAAGCACTCCGGCCGGGCCGTTGCCGGTCGTGCTCTGGGAGCACGGCACGACCGGCGTCGCGCAGAAGTGTGCGCCGTCGATCCACAAGGACCCGTTCACCGCCGGAGCGATGTTCATTCAAGACCAGGTGCTCGCGCACGGCTGGGCGCTTGTCGCGCCGGACTACCTGGGTCTCGGGGCCTCGCCGCCGCACCCCTACCTCGTCGGCGTCCCTGCGGCGCGCTCCGCGCTCGACGCCGTGCGCGCGGCCCGGCAGCTGAGCTCGGTCAAGCTCAGCAACCAGAACGTCGTTTGGGGTCACTCCCAGGGCGGCGGTGCCGCCCTGTGGACCGGGATCGAGCAGCCGACCTACGCGCGCGACGTGCCGCTCCGCGGCGTGGCCGCGCTCGCGCCCGCCTCTGACACGGTGTCGCTCGTGAACGGTCTCGAGGGCAGCAAGGTGGGAATGCTGTTCGCGAGCCTGATGGTCGCTGGCTACAGCAACGCCTACCCCGACGTCTCATTCAACGCCTACGTCCGCGCCAGCGCCCGGACGGTCGTGCGCGCACTCGTTGGACGGTGCCTGAGCGAGCCCGCAACCCTCCTGTCCCTCCCAGCGGTGCTCACCGGCGAGCAGATCTTCAGCCAACACCTCACGACAGGACCACTCGGCGCTCACCTCGCGCAGAACGTGCCCAGCCAAATCACCCAGACACCGACGCTGATCGCCCAGGGAGACGCTGACTCGCTCGTCCTCGCGACCGTCCAGACGACGTTCGCCCGCAAACTCTGCGAGGCCGGCGAGAAGCTCGAGTACCGCACCTACCCCGGACTGGATCACGTCGCACTCGTCGAACCCAACTCGCCGCTGATCCCGTACCTCTTGAGCTGGACTCAGAGCCGGTTCAAAGCCGCCGCCGCACCCGACAACTGCATGACGCTCGGGTCGCAATAGCCAGACCGTCATCAAGCTCGAATCACCCCGAACGAGCAAAGCAGGTGTCCCGCCGCCACCCGGGTCGCCACCTGCTTGTCGCCACGAGCGCTACCAGTCGCGGCGCGCTGAGCGACCACAACGTCGAGTCTCCTGCTGGCCGCGGAGGATGTCGCATAGATGGGTTCTGTCCGGGGCGACCGTCGACTCCGTCGCCGATCTCGCCGGCCGCGCGCGCGTCTGCGAGCAGGTCGGCGACGACCGGCTCAAGCCGCGCGGCGACATATTCATGAAGACCCGCAAAGGCCGGATCGTCTGAGTGGAGGGACTCGGCAAGCCCACGCTTGGTGCCGACGAGATCGACGTAGCGGCCAACCCACTGGCGCAGCGCGTCATACGGTGCGCGCTCGGCGCTTAGGGCAGACGCCTCCGCTGCTCTGCGCCCAGGCAGAAGATGCGGCGCTTGCGAGGATCTACCGCGAGATTGACAACCTCCGCGCCGCCGCAATGGGCCCTTGGAGAGCAACCGGCCGGCGCGCTGCGCCTGATCGGGCTGCTAGCTAGGGGAGTACTGGTGGATTCGCAGCAGAGGCGACGGGCTCGCACGGCTCGATGCGGCCCTCGCGGCCGCGGGCGAGGCTGCGCCCGCGCAAGACCGCGCCCGGGCGCAACTGATGCGGGCCTACCAGCTCGAATTCCGCCTAGAACGAGGGCGCTCCGCTTAACCTGATCGACGGCGGCTCCAGGATGGGTCCCGCCGATGGCGATGCTGCGCCACCGCGCCTCGTCGCGATCGTCGGGATCGGCCACCTCGACGGCGCGACGCACGAGTTCCCTGATAGTCGGTCTGTGGCGATTCATCGTCCTCCTCGGCGTGCTGCCCGCGGCGGCGCGCGACATCCGTGCGCCATGGGCGGAGCGCCAACGACACGCCGACAGTCAGCTGTACGATGGGCCGCTCGGCAGCGTCGTCGGACTGCACTTTTAGAAAGGACAGCGAGATGGGCTCGACGCTCGCGACGGCGGCCGCGTTCGCGCCGGTCGACCAGCACTATCTGCTGCAGGCGCGCCAGATGCAGGCCCTCTCATTTGCGGTCCACATCCCGCTGGTGGCGTTCGGGATCTCGTTCCCGGTGATGGTGCTGTTCGTCGAGTGGCTGCACGTGCGCAGCGGCGACCGGGTGTACCTGATGATCGCCCGGCGCTGGACGCGGGTGATGGTGGCGTTGTTCGCCGTGGGAGTGATTACCGGGACCGTGCTCAGCTTCGAGATGGGACTCCTGTGGCCCAAGTTCACGGGCACGTTCGGGAGCGTGTTCGGCCTCGGGTTCGCGATCGAGGGCTTCTCGTTCTTCATGGAGGCGATCTTCATCGGGATCTACGTGTACGGCTGGGGACGTCTGACTCCGCGCGCCCATCTGCTCACCGGGATTCCGATCGTTATCACCGGGTTCACAGGCTCCTGGATGGTGATCGCGGTCAACGCCTGGATGAACCACCCCGGCGGGTTTCGGCTGGTCGGCGGGCGGGCGGTCGACGTGGACCCGTTCAAAGCGCTGTTCGCAAACAGCTACCTGTGGCACGAGTTGATCCACATGTACATCGCCGGCTACATCGTCACCGGGTTCATCATGGCCGGGGTGTACGCCGCCCGCCGGCTGCGCGGGTGCTGGGGTCGCTACGAGCGGGTGGCGCTGACAGTCCCCTTGACGATCGCCGCGCTGGCCTCGCCGGTCCAGGTGCTGGTCGGCGACTGGGCTGCGCGCACCGTGGCCGAGAAGCAACCCACCAAGCTCGCCGCGATCGAGGGCCTGTACGAGACGACCCGGGGCGCGCCCGAGCACATCCTCGGGTGGTACACCGATAACCAGGTCAAGTACGGGATCCGGATCCCGCGCCTGCTGTCACTGCTGGCATTCCACCGCACCAACGCCAGGGTGCAGGGCCTGCAGGCCGTGCCCGCGAACGACCGGCCGCCGATCAACATCGTGCGCTTCGCGTTTCAGAGCATGGTCGGCATCGGCACGCTGCTGGCGATCCTCGGCGTCGTGTATCTGGTCGTGTGGATCCGGCGACGATCGGTCCCCGACTCGCGCCTGTTCTACGGCGCGGTGGTGATAGCCGGCCCGGCCGCAGTGGTCGCGCTGATCTCCGGCTGGGTGGTCACCGAGGTCGGCCGCCAGCCGTGGGTCGTCTACCGGGTGATGCGGACCTCCGCCGCGGTCACCGGCGCCCACGGGATCCCGGTCAGCTACGGCCTGCTCGCGGCCAGCTACGTGGTGATCGCGTGCGGACTGGCCTGGGTACTGCGGCGGCTGGCCAAGGCGCAACTGCGGCTGCCCGGAGAGCCCGAAGCAGACCTCGGCCCCGACCACCAACCCGCCTGACCGATGCTGCTGCAAGCGCTTCCGCTCGTGTTCGTACTCACCGGAGTGGCCCTGTACACGGTGCTGGCCGGCGCCGACTTCGGGGCCGGGTTCTGGCAGCTGACGGCGGGCAGCGGCGAGCACGCCGAGATGGTCCGCGAGCACGCCCACGAGTCGATGGCGCCGGTGTGGGAGGCCAACCACGTCTGGCTGATCTTTGTGCTGACCGTGTTCTGGACCGCGTACCCGGGGCCGTTCGAGGCGATCTTTACGACGCTTGCAGTGCCGCTGTTCATCGCGCTGATCGGGATCCTGTTCCGGGGCGCCGCCTACGCGCTGCGGGCCGGTGCCTCGAGCCTGCGGGAGTCAAGCGCGATCGACACGATCTTCTCGCTGTCGTCCATCGTGACGCCATTCGCGCTCGGCGCGGTGATCGGCGGGATCGCATCAGACCGCGTTCCGCCCAGCGGGACCGGCCACATGTGGTCGAGCTGGCTGAACGCGACTTCGATCTTCATCGGGGTACTTGCGGTCAGCAACTGCGCGTACCTGTCGGCGGTGTACCTGGCCGCCGACGCCGTCGGACGCGGCGAGGACGAGCTCGAGAGCGCGTTTCGCAACCGGGCGCTGGCGACCGGAGTGATCGCCGGCGCCGTCGCGTTCGGGGGCCTCTTCATCATCAAGGCCGACGAGAATCATCTGTTCCACGCGCTGCTGAGCGGCGAGCCGCTGGCGGCGGTGATCGTGTCGGCGCTGGCCGGGGTCGGGACGCTCGCACTGGTCTGGGTCAGGCGCTTCGAGGCCGCGCGGTATACCGCTGCGGTCGCGGTCGCGGCGGTGATCCTCGCCTGGACGCTGGCACGGTGGCCGACGATCCTGCCCGGGTTGACGATCTACCAGGCCGCCGCCGGTCACGACACGCTCGTGTGGGTCGTATGCGCCGTGCTGGCGGGGGGCGCGATCCTGTTTCCCTCGCTAGCGCTGCTGTTTCGGCTGACCGTCACCGGTCGCTTCGCGGCCGCGGAGGAGGCGCCGCCGGAGACCGTGGCCGGCGAGCTGCCGAGCTTCCGGACCGGACTCCTGGCCAGGGTGGCGGTGGCGCTGCTGGTGGTCGGCTTCGGCGGGCTCACGGTCGCCGAGGCGGGGTGGGCGCACACGATCGGGATCGTCTGCCTGTTCGGCTTTGTGATCACCGGGTTTGCGGCGATCGTCCCCCAGGCGGTGAGCGAGGACTCCGCTGCCTGATCAACTGCGCTGCTTGCCCGCGACCAGCTGGTGCTCATCTTGATCGCCTTGACCGCGCCGGTCACGCCCGCCTGCAGCGCCAACCCGATGAGCGAGCTCGAAGCCCTCGGCTACCTCCAGATGGAGCAGGGCTCGACCGGCCGTTCACGAGCAACGCGCTTGTCGCCACGAACGCGACGGCCGGGGCCCCGAAGGCGATATCGGACCCGAACCGGATCTGTGGGATGACATCTTCGGCGCGTCATCGCCGAGTGATGCGTCGTCGTGAGCATCGCTTCCGGATCGGGCGAAACCGGAGGGCCGCAAGAGGCCGAGACGGGGCCGTTGAAGCTGTCGCAATGGCCCGGCTCAGCGAGAGTGCGGTGGTCTGCACGGAGCCGGGTTCGGCCGGCCTGAGGGGCGCGGTGCCGAGTAGTGCGAGCGGAGCAAAGCGGGTGTCTCGGCGGCGGCAGCCATCCACCCGCTCCTCGCGCCACAAGCAGGAGCAGCTCGGTCCTCTCGATCAGCTCTTTGAGAGACCTGCTTCCAAGATAAACGAGCAGCCGGCGCTAGATGGATTTGAGCAAGCACCGACCTTCTTGACGGAGAGCAGGGGCCAGCACGCGACGCGGTGTGGGGCTGCGACCGCGTGAATCCGCGGTCTGGCCGTAGGGCGCACGACACACTCGCAGCGACTGTCAGAAGATGCCGAGTACGTCCCAGCGGTCGCGCCACTGCTCTACATCGCGGGGCCGAATTGCCCAGTGTGTCGAAGCTGGGTTCCCGGGTCTGCGTCCACCGTGTTGCGCGAGGTACTCAGCGTGGCGGTCGTGAATGTGATTCTGGACCCACCACTCCGGCATGATGAAGTAGCTGGGGGGTCGACCGGGATCGCGCCCTATATCTACGAGCACCCAGAAGCGATCGTCTGCACTGTCCTCGCCTCGCGACGCCCCAAGCGTTGTCGACGTATGCCAGCTCCCGGCCGTCTTCGTCTTGACCTGGATAGCGACCGTTCGGGTTTGCCCAACGTCGCTGGCGAGTATGTCGATCTTCGGCATGTTCCCCGAGAAGGTGACCGCGTTACCACCGCGACGATGAAGTTCAGCGGCGACGAAGTGCTCGCCTGCTTGCCCAACCTGACGCCTCTCCAACGTCGGCATCGTTGGAGCGTAGTTGCAGACACAGCTGCCGAGCAAAGACGCCTGGCTGACTGCGACCGCTGCTCTCGCCCACCCTTGGCGCGGCTCAACCGGGATGGGTTCGTGCTCCACGAGCACGCTGGAGAGGACACCGCCGCTCGAGGACACCGCGGGGAGTCCGACTGCCGGGCTGAGCTCAACGCCAGGACGCAAGCCAGCATGAGCACGCTCGCGCACCTGCCACCTCCCACCTCGGGGCAAGCGGGGAGGTCAGGTCGGGCCGCATCGATCACGGTCGAGCGAGAAAAGAGCGCGAGGCAAGCGCCACCCTTTTCGGCTTCGAGGGGGCTGTCCAGCACGCCCGATAGGATGTCCGCTGTGCCAACAGTGCCAACAGTGGCAGCAGGAAGGACTGTCGACGCGGAGGTACCCAAGTGAGCGATCGAGTTAGTGAGCGTCGGCGCGCCGCGCAGCTCGCTCGCCACTATCGCGAGCAAGAGAACCTGACGATCGCCGAAATCGCGCGGCGGCTAGGACGCGCAGAGGCGACCATCAAGGCATACCTCTACGACCCGTCGGACGATAACAAAGGGCCCAGCTGGGAACGGGAGGCCGAGCCAGGAGGCCGCGAGCTCCGCAGTCACCTGCCCGCCGCGGTATCACGAGGAGACGTCCTTTCCCGACGGAGCTTTTCTGCGCTCGGCTGGCTGTCCGGCACCTCCGGGTAGGCTTGGGGTTCTGATGCTCGACCGGGTCGCGGAACGGCGCCGTGCGGCGCAACTCGCCCGCCACTATCGCGACCTGGAGGGTCTGTCGATCGCGGAGATCGCTGGTCGGCTGGGGCGCGCAGAAGCAACCATCAAGAGCTATTTCTACGATCCAACTGGCGATAAGGCGCGCGCGGTCAAGGCGCGCTACCGGGGGGTGTGTTGCGGCTGCGGGGCGCCCACCGCGCCCCGGAACGGCAAGGGCGACGCCTACGCGTATTGCAAACGCTGTCATCCCGGCGCGATCGCGCCGGAGCGGACCCGGGAACGGGTTCGCGAAGCGATGCGCGCGTGGCGAGCGCGCTACGGCGCTGCGCCGTCCTCTTATGACTGGTCGCGCACCCACGCCCGCCGGCGCGGCGGCGAAGCCCTCAAACGAGTCCAGGCCGGAGAATGGCCCGCGCCGTCCACCGTCATCGATCTGTACGGGGCATGGGTGCCGGCCGTCGCGGACGCCTTCGGCGGCGGCTGAGCGTTCGGGCTCATTGCCGGTGACACACGCACGCGGGCTGGCGCTGTGCCGCCTGTGAACGGGAGCGGTGACCCTCGCCGCGACGCTTCTGCCATTGCGTCCGTCGGGAGCCGCGACGCCGCGAGCCCGCGGTTGTCAGCAGCCGTCCGTCGTAGGGAGGCCCAAATTCCGGGACCGCTGGCGGTCACGGCCACGCCGTCGGCGCGACTATCGCAACCAGTGGCGCAGCCATCGTGAGCACCGGCGCCGCCTGACGCGCGGCCCGTCGCCAAAGAGCTCGTGAGCTCCGCCACGGCCGCGATCACAGCAGTCCTCAGCGCCACCAATCGCCGACGGCTGCATCTCGCCTGGAGGGGCCACGCCGCAGCTGCTTGGCATGAACACGGGCACAGCTCGGGGCGCCTCGGGTCGGAGGAGACGATCCTGGCGAGCTGTCGGGCGGTGCTTGCAGATCACCTCCCAGCCAGCAAACGTGAGGTGGTGCTTCCACGCGAAGGCGATAGCGCGGCATCGCGGCGCTGACGATCGCTTCCGTCGGTCGCGTCGAGTGGGTGGCGCTTGCTGAGCGGCGGGTTTATGATGCTCAGCAAGCGCCGCACGGTCGTCGCCGGTCACGGTCGCGTTCCGGTTGGTCAGAAGCGCCGCGGCGGTGTGCTTGCTGCGATCGAGCAAGCACTCGCTTCCCGTTCCGGGTGCGAGCAGAAGCGTTGAGTTCGGTCGGCTAGGCTCGTGTCGCCGTGGGCGAAATGATCGAGATCGAACCGGTCCCTGGCTGGAAGGGGCGTGCACAACACGGTCAGCTGATGACGCTGACCAGCTACGAGATCACGGCCGCAGCGCCCGATGTGCACGAGCATCAGCATCCGCAGGAGGAGGCCTGGATCGTCATCGAGGGTCGGCTTGCCGTTTGGGTCGATGGTGAGGAACGACTGCTCGGCCCTGGAGATTCCGCGGTGATCGGACCAAACATTCGTCACCGGGTGCGCGCATTGCTGCCCTCGCGTGCACTGGTGGTGGATGCTCCGGTGCGCGGTCAGCTGCCGGGTACCAACCACTGATCGACGCTTTCTTGTTGCCGGCGCCGCTTTTCTCGCTTATCGCCGAGGCGGACGCGATGGCGGCGCTTGGGCTTATCACGCTGGCCATTTCAAAGTGGACGCTTGGGCCGTAGACCTCAGGCGGGTCGATGAGGGCGTCCGTCTTGCTTGGCTGGCGGTGAGTGATGGTCGGTCGGCTAGCCCGGTTCCCGCGCGTGTTCGCTCAGATCGATGCGTTGGGCTGGTCGAGATCGATGCGAACCGTCATCAGATCGGTGCCGAGCGTCCTGACCATCAGGCTGTTGAACCGGGGGAGTTTCTTGAGCCGTTCGCTCGCGTCGTCGTCGGGCAGCGGCACCGCAGTGCCGGTGTGCCAATGGCCGCGTAGCTTGATCCGGACCTTTGGGTTGGCGAGGATGTTGCGCACGTATTGGGACTGATTCCCGTGATCGGATACGAGCCAGAAGGCGTCGCCCTGCCTGCGGCCACCGACGGGAGTGGCCCGCGGCAGGCCTGTTTTCCGGCCGACGGTCTCTAACAGCGCTTGGCCTGGCAGGTGGCGCATCAATGGGTTGACGAGGCGGTGGTACCGCGTCACGAGTCGTTGCTTGCGGACGGACAAGCTCTCTCTCCTTTCGGGTCGGGAGGGTCACGTGACGAGACTGATCGTCTCGACAACGATCTTATCGAGACTTGTCGTCTCGTCAAGCGGTAGGCTTCGGTCCGTGTCCGGCACCGGACGACCCGCAGCGCGACCGCATTCGGGTAGGCGGCGCAACGAGGCGACTCGCCGAGCGATCCGCGAGGCAGTGCTGGCGTTATTGGCCGATCCAGATGGCGCCAGCTTCACGATGGACTCCGTTGCAGCTGTCGCCGGCGCCGGCAAGCAGACGATCTACCGGTGGTGGCCGACCAAGGCCGCGCTTCTCGCCGACGTGATGGCCGAAAAGGCTGCCCTCGAAGTACCCATACCCGACACCGGAAGCCTGCAAGGCGATCTAACCGCGTTCTTCTGCGCCATGTTCGCCGGCGCCCGTCACCGGGCCATCGCACGCGGTCTGCAGACGATCATGGCCGAAGCCCAGAGTGACCCACAGGCCGCACAGGCCCTGGCGCTATACACCAGCCAGCGACGCCAAGTCCTGGGAAACCTGTTCCGCCGATCCGCGCAGCGCGGCGAAGTCCCACCGGACGCCGACACCGAAATGCTCATCGACCAGGCATTTGGCTTAACTTGGTACCGACTCCTGCTCGACCACGCCCCCCTCACCGACGACGCAGCGGCTCGCCTCGCTAAAGGGCTCGTCAGACAAGCCGAAAGCAGCCGGATCCAGTGACAGCCGCACAGGAAGACGCCAGCGGCTCGACGGCCTCCCCCGGTTCGCTACCACCAAGACGCGGTCATAGTCACGCAACCAGCCACGTCATCGCCGCGGAAGGGACGGCCGCTCTCATCGCCCGCGCAGTCGCCGCCGCGCAGCTTCCGGGTCACGGCGACCAGAACATAGAGCGGCAGCCGCCGGCCCGACCCGCATTAGTCCGATCGACGCCATGGCTGATAGCGGCACGACACGACAGCCGGCCTGCGATGCTGCGTCAATGACCGAAGACGAGGGCCACGAGAAAGTACTTGACAGCATCCACACGCGCGACCGGGCCTACTGCGTCGACATCGTGCACGACGGCAACCGCTTCAGCTTGCAAACCTGTCGCAGAGACGAGGAGCGCTGGCAGGTCATCGGTCGTCCGGGTGAGTACACGACACGAGAGGACGCGATCGCGAGCGCCCGGGCGATCATCGCACGGCTTGAATGATTCAGCCGGACGCTTCTGCTTCATCGCCGAAGGAGCCATGGCCGCTAGCTCGCGCTGAGCAAGCGCCCGCTGATGCTTCCGTGGCGTTGCGATAGCGGCGTCCGAGCAGGCGTGAGACCGAAAGCACTCGTGCCGAGCCCAGCCCCGGGCGCGCTTGGATCTGGGCGAAGGCGGACGTGCGCCCGCGCCGATAGGAGCTCGCGCTGACGAGCGCGATCGCTGATGTAATCGTCCGGCCCGCCGGCCCAGAATGCCCTCATGACTCGCGACCGCTCGTCCCGGTGGGCTCCCTGTGCTTGCTCGTCAGGTGCTTGCCAGCAAGCGGGTGCCAGGCTAACCACGGAGTAGGCCGCCCTCCGTGGCGATCCGGCTCCGACGCCCCGCGTCGGGCTCCCGCTGCGCACGGAAGGACCGGCCCGCGATGTCGGCACCGCGCTCTCCCGTGCCGTTGATTGCGAACGTCCGGCCTCGTTGGCCGGCGACCCACCGACGCCTCCGTTTGCGACCGCAGATCGTGTGCCGGGGTAGCGCAGCTGGGCGGGCCCTCCGTCTCAGTGACGACGACTCTGCTTGCGCGCGGAGCGTTGCGCCTTGCGCTTGGAGCGGCGCCGATCGGTGGCGCCGCCGCGCGGATAGTTGGCCGCGAGGTGAGCTCGGAGCATCGCGCAGGCGCGCTCGAGGTCAGGCAGCGGATCGCCGCTGAGGCTACCGCGGTCAGCGAGGAAGCGGATCACAGCCAGCGCGCAATCCGGGGCCGCGGCGCGCGCCGGATCGTCAAATGCTGTGCTGGAGGGGACGTGCGCGATCAGGAAGCTCGCGAGATCGTCGACCTCCCAGCGTCCGAGATGACCGTCGCCGGTGCAGGCCCGCCAGCGGAACATCTCGCGGCCGACCACAGCGGCGTGTCGCAGGACCGCGCTTGCGGGCGGCCACCGCGCGTCGACGTGCTCCTCGAGCTCACCGCACAGCTGCTCGATCAGCTCGTCGGGATCGAGCGTGCCGTCGAGGATCGAGAGCTCCTCGTCGTCCTCTTCCCACGGAGCGAGGGTCTCGGGCCAGGCGATCGCGTCGGCGGCGCCGGTCAGATCAGACGACGTTTGCGGCAGGTCCGATGGAAGGAGTGGAAGCGTGTGCGCACCAAGCTGCGCATGCTGCGAGCGGCCGGCATACCCGAGCACGACGCCCGCAGATCGGCGTTCTCGCGCAGGGGCTACTGGCGCATCGCAGGCTCCCCGGTCCTTTCGACCGCCCTGCCCAACGCCTACTGGGCCGATCAGGGCCTGGAAGGGTTCCTCGA
>Ga0335081_10000892_pt1 | contig 47872 bp, 40 predicted proteins | sample Lox_Sample_35_FD_206713 | JGI IMG/M metagenome (GOLD analysis project Ga0335081, IMG submission 206713) | Soil microbial communities from Loxahatchee National Wildlife Refuge, Florida, United States - Lox_Sample_3.5 | ecosystem: Environmental > Terrestrial > Soil > Wetlands | place: USA... | reverse complement strand
CCGGCAGTGAGAGTTTCGCGAATCATCACGCCGGGCGACACAGACCCCGAGCCTCCCTGCACGCTCACCAGCCGCGCAATGATCGTGCCGTCTCCGGAGAGCGGTTGATACACGAAATGAAAGGCATCGGCTGTGCCGTTGATCTGCGCACCTGCTCCCTTCACCGTGAACACGCCATTCGCATAACCCGCACTTCCCGCCAGTCCGGTCGAGCCCACATCCTGATCCAGCCAGGAACTTGGCAAGGGTTGTGAACTCACCGTGAAGATCACCGCGTTGCTGTCGTTCATGTTCGGCGCCACCGACACCACCAACGGCCCCGAGGTCGCTCCCGCCGGTATCGTGATGCTGATCGAGGTGGCACTCCAGGTGTTAATCGTCACCGCCGTCCCGTTCAGCAGCACCACGCTGTTCCCTTGGGTGGCTCCGAATCCCGTGCCGGTTATCACTACCTGACTCCCGATCGACCCCGTCGTCGCCGATACGCCGCTAATCACCGGTGCCGGCGCTGCCGACGAACTCACAGACACATTGTCAAAAGTCGCCGTGGCCAGGGACGAAGCAGTCCCGCTGTTCACGGCCAGTCCCACGTACATACTCTGCGCCATGTTGATGGTCTGGCTCGCCACCCGCTGCGTCCAGTTCACTCCGTCCAAAGAAGTGTAGCTGCTGAAGCTGTTCCCGCTCCGGGTTACCTTCAGCCAGTACGGCAACGCCACACTCACGATCGCGCTGCTGCTCGTGCTCCCTCCCGTGCTCGGACGAGCATCGAAATAAATCATGCCGTAAGCCGACCAGTCCACAGTTGCGGCGTTCGTCGAGCCGGCAGTGAGAGTTTCGCGAATCATCACGCCGGGCGACACAGACCCCAAGCCTCCCTGCACGCTCACCAGCCGCGCAACGATCGTGCCGTCTCCGGAGAGCGGTTGATACACGAAATGAAAGGCATCGGCTGTGCCGTTGATCTGCGCACCTGCTCCCTTCACCGTGAACACGCCATTCGCATAACCCGCACTTCCCGCTAGACCCGTTGAGCCCACATCCAAGTCCGTCCAAATCGAAGGAAGCGTGGGAACCGTTCGCACGGTGAGGGAGAGTGTCGCGGTTTTCGTCAAGCTGCCCGAGGTGCCGGTGATGGTTACGGTGACCGTTCCCGTGGTCGCGGTGCTATTGGCTGTCAGCGTCAACGTGCTCGTGCTTGTAGTGCTGCTGGGATTGAATGACGCCGTGACTCCGCTCGGCAGACCCGAGGCCGCTAAGCTGACACTGCCACTGAAGCCATTTTGCGGAGTGACCGTGATCGTACTCGATCCGCTGGCTCCCTGGAAGATAGTTAACGTGTTGGGGGATGCGGAAAGTGTGTAGCTCGGCGGAGCAGCGACCGTGAGCGAAATGGTAGTGGCACTCGACAGGTTGCCCGATATACCGGTAACAGTCACCGTTGCCGTTCCTGTGGGCGCAGTGCTGCTCGCCGTCAACGTCAATGTGCTAGCCCCTGTTGTGGTGACGGGGTTAAAAGACGCCGTGACTCCGCTCGGCAGGCCGGAAGCCGACAAGCCGACGCTGCCATTGAAGCCGTTTTGGGGCGTCACCGTAATTGTGCTCGTGCCGCTGGCTCCTTGAAGAATGCTCAGGCTGCTTGGCGACGTTGAGAGGGTGTAGTTCCCTATCGGATTCACGATGAGGGTAATGGCGGTCTGGTTCGTCAAAGTGCCGGAGGAACCAGTAACGGTCAACGTGACCGTGCCGACGGCGGCTGTGGCGTTCGAAGCAAGCGTCAATGTACTCACGCTGGCGGTGCTGCTGGGGTTGAATGATGCCGTTACGCCGCTTGGCAAGCCGGATATCGACAAGCTGACGTTGCCGGTGAAGCCATTTTCGGGAGCAACGGTGATCGTGCTCGTACCGCCGGCGCCCTGTGTGAGCGTTACATTACTGGGTGAGGCCGAAAGTGAAAAATTAGGCCCCGAGACTAGCCAGTTGTTGACGAGGTTCGCGGCGTTGACGCTTCCGATTCCCGTGGCGAAGTCCCATCCATTCGTGGCGCCATACGCCGAATTGAACGAGGTATCGGACGTCGAAAGCACGCCCACCGACCCGTCGGCCAGGTAGCAATTGGCGTTACCAATGCAGTCCACATCCATGTCGCCGAGGGTCACATCATAGAAAATGCAACTGCTGGCAACGGTATTGCCATTCGATGAGTTACAAGAACTGCCACCCGAACTGTATTCGTTGGCTGCGAGTTGGTAGTAGATGGGATTGGGATTGCCCTGGGGTCCCCCCGCCTTCTGATTTACCAACGCCTGAATGCCAGCCATGATGGGCGACGCGAAGGATGTACCACCCGCGCCGGACCATCCGCTCGGCGCACCTGTGCAGGCGGCTCCGCCGTTTGCGGTGTCCGACCAGCAAAAAACATAATAGTGGCCCCACAGGCCATCAGCGGCGAACAGCGAGACGTCTGGCGTGTCGCGAACGTTGTCGTTGGGATTGCCGGGGACCGACTGCCAGGAGGGTTTGGGCCATCCCTGGCAGGTCCCACTCACGATGCCGCTATTCGACGGGGAGGGAGACCCGGTTGCGCAAGCGCTTGGACCGCCACCACCGGCAACGGTGCTCTCTAGAAGGTAGCCGATAAAGGAGTCATTGCAGAGGCTGCTCGATCCGTACGTCAGACCATAGCCTTCGTAGTTCGAGAGCAGCGCACCGGCGCAGGAGTCGTTCCACGGAATTTCCGGGACGTAGGAAATCGCGGAACCGAAAGTCGACGTGTTGCTCGAATTCCAATAAGTGGCGGTGGCGCCGGAATAGGTATCGCTGAAGTCCGTGCCGCCCACCGCCACGTTGTATGGCGACGAAGCGAAAGCGTTGACGCCGATACCGTGCGTCGCCTCTGAAACGCTGTTATCGCACCCTGCAGCACCGCTGTCGCCCGCGGCCACAAATACCGAGACACCTTCCGCTGCCGCTTGCTGATATGCAGAGTTGTACGCCGTGTTTGCGGCCGCGCCGTTCACCGTTTCGCACTGGCCATAGCTTATGCTCATGATGGCGGGAGGTTGGCTGCTGGCGTTGATCAGGTTCTGTATGGCGATCAGGCCGCCGAATGTCGCGCCACTGTCCGCACAAGTCGCCATGACAATGGCCGCGCTCGGGGCGGACGCGCTGGCCCATTCCGCATCGAGAATTGCCTCCGCGTCGTTGGGAGCGATGATTCCCGGAGAGGCACAGTTGTTGGCCCCGCTGGAAGGGGCTGGGTGCACCGTCGTGAAGGAGCCCGATGCGTAGCTAGCGAGGCCGAGTGTCGAGCGGAAAGTATTCCAGTCAGAAGTGCTGAACACATTTGTATCTTCGATGACTACGATCGTCTGGCCCTGCCCGGAGTAGCCCGCACTGAAGACAGGGTTTAGGTTGTAGATAGTCGCCAGGTCGGCAGGAACTATCGCGTAGCTATCGCCGCCAAAACCGTCCGGAAACGTGTATTCGCCGTGCGGCTTACGCAGCCTATACATCGTGTGAGGCCGGAAGTCGTTCAATGAGACGACGCCGGCGACCGCAGGAGCGAGCGCGGCGGGGATTCGTGGATCGCTCATGTTGGCAACGTGCTTCTCGCCTTTGACTTCAAGATGATGGATTTCCGTTTGGAAGGCTTCGCGCACCTGCCCGGCTGTTCCTGAAAAATCGATCACCATCCCGTTGGGATAGATCACATTGACCTTGAAGCCGTGCGACTTCAGCCAGCCGGTAATCGCGTCAAGGTCTTGTTGCGCGAGACCGAATTTCTCTCCGAATTCTTGCGCAGTGATCCAGTGATGGAAGTTTGGCGCTCCTGCTTTCTGCTGCTCGTCAATGAACTCTTGCAGCGCTTGGTCTTGTTCGGGTGGACGCTTCAATTGCAGCAGCATGTGGTCCATCGGAAAATCTTCCGCAACCGCGCCACGGTCATTTCTGGCGTTTGCTTCGGGACGCATGTTGCCGGCGAGTGCGGTGCGATCGCTCTCGTCAATTTTGTGCGTGATGAGGGCACGCGAATAGCGCCCTGATTCAATCCCTTGAGCGTTTGCGAGGCGGGGGCTGCCCGCGAACACCAAAGCACATAGAAGGAAAGAGACGAATCCGGTTTTGCCGGGCATGGGCATCCTTTCGCCAAAGAAAGACTTGGCCTCAAAACAGGGCAAGGGAAACTATGCCCGCGGCCTTAGAATTGCCTGCCGCAATGCGTGTCGGGAAGCGAGAGTCCGGCCTCCATTGAGACTTGCCGACGCAACGCGCCAGTCAATTCGGCGGAGACAAGGTATTCGGGAGCCGCAATATGCATACTAATAATCGAAAAATGAGCAGAAATCAACGGACGAAAGGATAGGATTGGGACAGGGAGAAGGGCGGTGTCCTCTCGTACTAGTCTTACGTGTGTCATTTGGATTAGAGTAGCGGGCATGGCCACAGATCATTATTTGCTGAAGACGGAGCCCTCCGAGTATTCGTTTGCGAATCTGCAGCGCGACAAGAAGACGGAGTGGGACGGCGTGTCGAATCCCGTGGCGCTCCGGAACTTGCGCGAGATGAAGCCCGGAACCCGGCTGGTCATATACGAAACGGGAGACCAGAAGCGCGCGGTGGGAACTGCGAGCGTGGTCTCGGTGGACGTTTCGAATCCGAAGAGCCCGCGCGTCGTAATCGAAGCGGAGAAGCCGATCGCGAAACCCGTCTCGCTCGCGGAAATCAAAGCAAACAGGCTGTTTGCGGATTCGCCGCTGGTGCGGCAAGGACGCCTGTCGGTGGTCCCCCTGACGCCGGAGCAATATAAGGTCCTGGTCCCATAGCCAACGCTTCGAAACGCCCCGGGACCGCCAATCTCCTGATTGGCAGCCCTTGCCGGGTGCCCCAGGGTTCTCCACCCAGGAACGTAAGCCTCTCCCAATCAATCATCCTCGGCCGACAAATCTACCCCTTGGGTGCCCCATGCTCCCGTTTTTGGAGCGTGGGTGTTTTCGGTCTTGACACCGCCTGTGGCCCGGCCCCAACCACTCGGCTTCGCAGCTTCTAGCAGCGCCGATTCTACGATTTCAATGTCTGGAGCCGGAAAAAGCACCATGAAGAACTCCATTACATGCACATGAATCCGGTGAAGCGGGAGTTGGTCCGCAATCCAAAGGACTGGATCTGGAGTGGCTACTGCTTCTACATGCGCACGGGAATAGTGCTACTATCGCTCGACGCGAGCGATTGAACGTCACAGAGGCAACACCCCCACCGTTCGAAAACCGCGAACGATGGGGCACCCAGCGGGTTGGATTCGTCGGTGCCGGTTTATATTTTCAGGCGAGTCTTACGGTGATGCCGATCGCCACAGACCGAGAAATCCTGGGGCACCCGGCAACACTGCTGCACACTACCTTAGCATCGTCGGTGGCTATAAGGTCTCCCCGCCGCCAGGTTCGAAAGGATGGGGTGCTAGCATCCCAGGACTGGTTCCATGACGCTCCACGCACGGGCGCTTTCGTGTTGGGTAGCACTGCCAGTTATGGCGGTATTGCTGTTGCAGGCTACGGCGCTGCCAAAAGCACCGGGAACATTTACCGAAGTCACCGTCGCCATGGTTCTCTGTCGGCGATTCGAGACCACTTTTCTTTCAAGCGCAGAAATATTGTCTGGCGATGCGCAAACCGCTTCGATTCCGAGCACCTCCCTGCAGGCCATCCGTATACCATTCGCGGAACTCATAAGCGCGCTCAAGGTGGTTGGAGACGAAGCAACAGCGGTGACACTGCATAACGCTATTCAGGTCTTCGGAGCAGCAAAGAATTTTCGACCACCTCCCCACCTCGGCGACGTTCAGGCACAATTCTGTTACGTAGTACTCCTACGGGCAGGAAGCGATCTCGACTTCTCGAAATATCTTAAGGGAGACCCCGTCTCACACTTGGGCCGAGATCCTATAGTCACCTGGAGGTTACCGTCTACTGAAAGTAAGCCCGCGGGAACGGACCTCTTCGAAATTGAAATCGCACACAGCGCAATCCTGATTTCAAACAGCCTTGACGATCTCCGAGAAACGGCACACCAGCTGGAGGATTCTGAAAAGACTTCCGTGCCAAACCTCCCAGAGGAGTGGAATCAACTCGATAAATACGACTTTTGGGGATATAGAGCCTATGTGGAACCTGCGCCCGAAAACAGGACTGCTGCCGGAATGTCTGATATCGGCCCCGGAGCCAAAGCGCTCACACTAGTTCTCAACTTACATAGCCAGACGTGTGTGCTTCGGCTTATCGGCAACCCCGAACTTGAAACATCGGCAACCAAGTTGACCTTGAGCGAGGGGTTCCCTCCCTTCGCACACATCAGTAACGGTGTCTGGGGAACCGAGATTCCTCTAAAAAAGGACGGCTCCGACGAGGCGGTGTTCGGCGCAATGGCTCTCTTCGGATTCGGTACTTACCTTTGATTTGATCCGCGGGTGCAGGAATGATGAGGTTGTCGGCGCATCTCCGCGAGTTGAGCTGCCTCCAAAGTTTGCGCACAAGATCATACGACGTTCGCCTCGCCGCCGAACCGGTTTTCCTGCCTAACAAGACTCGTTGGATAAGGATGGATCGCCGCCGGGGCGGTGGGAAAGTCCTATAAAAGGGGATGTCAAGAGACAAGTTTCCCCTCACGCGAGGAGCGCTAGGTGGTGCGTGACGTCCAGCCCCTCGTCGGACGGCACGGGCGGCCTGCCCTTCCGATGTCAGGGTAAGAAGGCCGCCCTCCCACCCTAGGCGAAAGGCGCGACCCGTGCAAAATCCGCAAGAGAGAGTGCGGCCCTGAAATTCAGGGTAAACCTCGGTTCAAGAACGGCGCTCCACCCGCCAGCATCCAAGTGCAAAGTTTTGCGGCATTTAAGGAGGCCCATTCCATCGAAGCGCATCCCGGTAGACAGCAGCGAGCCTCGCTTCCGCGTAAGCTATTGAAAAATCAAGGCCGTAGAGTTGGCCCGGCGCGTGCTGCCTCTCGGGCAAGTACTGGTAGTGTGACTGGGCCCAGGTATCCAAGCAAGACGTATTCAAGTTCAAGCTGACGCCGAGATTCGCCCCGGAAGCAGTTTCGGCGGAACGTAGGGGATCTCGAATAGAGGAGCCGCCATGCCTGTCTCAAGATTGGGAGTTCGCTCGAAGGTTGCGCTGGGAGTAGTGGTGAGCCTGTTTCTGTTGGCGGGCCGCGCGGCGGCTCAAAATAGCGCGATCTGGGTGGGACCAAGCTCGGGAGACTTCAACACCGCCAGCAATTGGCTCTGCTCCGAGGGCGGGCAGACGATTGGCGCTTGCGTCCCCGGGGCAGGCTACGATGTTACTGCCGCAAACGTGAGTTTGACCATCTCGAGCAATGTCGGTGTCAGCAGCATTTTGGGCAACAATGCGCTGGTCGTCGACAGTAATACTGCGGTGACGACGACAGGCGTTTTGGGCGTGCAGTTCACCGGAGGAGTAATTGAGCTTCTGCAGGGTTCCCTCATCAATGGACAAGTGGAGACTTCCTTCCTATCGATGGATGGGGCCACTATCAATGGCGCGGTGATGGTCAACCACGCGACTCTAACCAACAGCACGACGGGCAATCTGTCCATTGGGGAGTATTTAACGACCACGAACAGCGTCATGGGTTCGGCGTCCAATCTCGAGATCACTTCAGCCGGTTCGATGACGGGATCAAGCATCGGTGGCATGCTAACCATCCAGGGCGGCACGCTGACGGTGGACAGTTCAACGTTCAATGCGACGAGCGCGCTTATCACTTCGGGCTCGCTCACTCTGCAGAACGGCTCGACATGGAGTGAGTCAGGGCCGGCGTTTTTCATGGGACTGGCACCTGGGCAGTCGACGCTGGACGTGACCGGCCTGGGGACGACCATGACGTTGCACGGTACGGACCTCGAACTGGGAGAGGTTGGCAACGCCCAAGCAACAGTGGAAAACACGGCGAGCCTGAGCACGGACAAAGACATTTTGGTCGGCCTCGGCGTGGGTCCCTTCGTGACGCAATCCGAGCTGGATGTGAAAACGGGCGGGACGCTATCGGCGGACGGCATCACGGTGTTGGGCGGTAGCGGCAACGGCTCGACGGGCGTGCTCACGGTGGACGGGGCAGGCTCGAGCGTGACGGCAACGGGCGAAATGCTGGTCACCGGCGGCGGCGTGGTTTCGGCCACTGATCAGGCCAGCCTGACCGTGAATACGCTGACCATTCAGACGGGCTCGGTCACCATTGACGATTCCACGCTCACGGTGAATGCGGACACGCCTCCTGCTCTCGTGGCTTCGCAGGGCACGGGTTCGCTCACGCTGCAAAATGGCGCGACGGGAACCATGGCCGGCCAACTGGTCGTCGGGGGAAGTGCGGGCTCGAACGGGACCGTGACGATTGACGACAGCGAACTGCAGGCCGAGGGCGGCGTGGTGATCGGCTATGGCGGAACCGGAACGCTCACCGTTCAAAACGGCGCCTCGCTGAAAACCGGCGACGACGGCACCGGCCTTAGCGCGGTGATTGGGCTGCAGAACACGGGCAACGGCACAGTGAACGTCCAGGGTGGTTCGTGGCAGGCTGGCGGGTCGGTTGAGATTGGCTCAGATGGCACCGGCACGCTGAACGTTTCGCAAGCCGGAACCGTACAGAGCGAAGATGCCACCATAGGCAAAGATGCAGGCTCGAGTGGCAGCGTGAACGTCGCGGGCGTCGGCTCACAGTGGAGCGTGTCCGGGGATGTGACGGTCGGCTCGTTCGGCAGCGGCTCGCTGGCGATTTCCGGCGGCGGCACGGTGACCGACGTCAACGCCACGATTGGCGATAAGGCCGGTTCGAGTGGCAGCGTCAATGTTATCGGTGTCGGCAGTTCGTGGCAAAACTCCGGAATATTGAATGTGGGCGGCGACGGAGCCGCAGGCTTGACCGTTGACGCTGGCACGGTCACCGCGGGAGGGGCAGCGATCGGCAGCAACTTCGCGCCCGTTCAGGTGGACGTCACGAATCACGGCGCGCTTTCCGTGCTCGGAGATCTCAGCGTCGGCGGCGCCACGGGCACCACGGTCACCGTCGAAAACGGAGGCACGCTCGATAGCGGCAACCACGCCACCATCGGAGGGTCCGGCGGCGAGACCACCGTAACTGTCACCGGCGCGAATTCCGCATGGACGCTCCATGGCGATGCCGAGATGACGATTGATGATAAGGGCTCGCTCTTCGTGAACAACGGCGGCACCGTAACGGCCAACACGATCACGGTCGACACCGGTGGGTCGCTCAACGGCCAGGGCGGCACGGTGATCGGGAGCGTGGTGAATGCGGGCGGCACGGTTACTCCAGGCGATGCCGTCGGAACGATGACGATTAACGGAGACTACACGCAGACATCGGGCTCGCTGCTCCTGGAAATCGACGGCGCTGACCAGTTCGACCAGCTCATTGTCTCGGGCATGGCCAACTTCACCGGCGGCTCGATTGATGTGCTGTTCGGCAACGGATTTGTGCCCACCGATGGCGAGGACTTCGACCTCATCATGGCCAGCCTCGGGCTGAACGTGAGCAACATTGACTTCAACGTGGCCGGCCTGCCCGATGGGCTGAACTTCAACGATACCTTCACTGCCAACGGGCTGGAGCTGAGCTTCATGGGCACGCAGTCGGGTGGCGGCGGCAACAACGGCGGAGGAGGCACGCCTACGCCGGAAGCGGGCTCCGTAGTCACGCTCTCGCTAGGCGTGGCGGCCTTGCTCTTGCTCCGCAAGAAGCGAGCGCTGGCCTGACGGCTCGTGCAGAACGGCGCTACAAAACCCGCCCACAGACCCCAGGGCTAAAGAGTCTGTGTCGCAACTGGCACTTGAGTTTACGGTTGAGTTTTGGCATGAAGAGGCATGCCAGACTACCAACCGTATTCGCCCGACCAGGCTGAACTGCTCCCCGCACATGTGAAAGACGTTTTGGGTTCGGACCATCTCTGTTTCCTCGTGCATGAGGTCGTGGAGTCGTGCGATCTCAGCGGCTTTGAGCCGCAGCAGGAAGATGAGGGAGGACAGCGGCCCTATGACCCACGGCTGATGTTGAAGGTGTGGCTCTATGGATTCAGCGTGAATGTGCGCACCACGCGGAAACTGGAGCAGCGCATCCGCGAGGATTTAGGGTTTCGCTATCTGGCGGGCGGTGCGGCGCCCGATCACAAGACGCTGAGTGAATTTCATCGTCGGCATCGTGCGGCTATCGCCGAATTGTTCACGCAAGTGTTGCTATTTTTGCGGCGCGCGGGGATGGTGCGGCTGGGCACAGTGGCCATCGATTCGACGCGTGTCAAGGCGCAGGCCTCCCCGAATCGTATTCTGAGTCAAAGGCAATTGGAAGAAGAACTACGACAGAAAGTGGAGCGCTGGCAGAGCGAGTTGGACGATGATCCCGATCGCGAGCCGGGTACGCGCGTGGGCCAGGAGCAAATCGAGCAGGTGCGGCAGAAATTGCAGCAATTACGCCAAAGTGGGGAAAGCAAGCTATCCGCCACCGACCCGCAGGCGCGCTTCCTGCGAGAGCGCGGTCGCTTCGTGCTGGGATATACCGCCGAAGTGGCTGTGAGCGAAGACCATTTCATCGTGGCGCAGCGTGTGACACAGAACAAAACCGATAATCACACGTTGATTCCCCTGATTGACGAGGTGCAACGCCAATGCGGGCAGCGACCGCAGCGAGCGCTGGCCGACAGCGGGTTTTTCTGTATGGAAAACCTGCGAGATATGGAAGCACGCGCCATCGAAGCCTACATTCCTGATTCGAATTTGGCGCGTGAACTCAATACCGGACAGGTGGCACGCGGCGTGGGCCGAATGGCCGTCAGTGATCCCAGCCTGCATCGCATGCGACAGAGGCTGCGGAGTGCGGAGGGTCGCGCTTGGTACAAGAAACGTAGGGCCCTGGTCGAACCCGTCATCGGCATCCTGAAAGAGCAACGCGGCATGCGCCAGTTCCAACGTCGCGGGCTCTGCGCTGTGGCAGGGGAATGGACGCTCGCCACCATTGCCTACAACCTGGTTCGATACCACATGCTACGGCTGCGGCGAACCTAGCACCGCGCCGCACCCAAGCACCTCACACGTTGCGGCATGACCACCACGATGCTAAGAAAACTGCCGTCTCGCTCCAAAACTGTAGGTTGCGACACAGACTCTAAAGCCCGATTTCTTCCTGCGCTGCTCTCCGCGGGCCTACCCTTCCGATGTCAGGGTAAAAGGCCGCCTTCCCCGGACTGAAGGTCCGGGGCTTCCACCCTAAAGGCGAAAGGCCCTAGGTCTGAAGTCCCTTCGGTTCTCAGGGCAAGCCTGGGCTACATGGGCGGAGAGCGTGGCTACTGCTGGGTTGGCGGCCCGCCGGTGGCGGCAGTGGCGGCGTCGATGGCATCGCCGTTGACGACGAGCTCGACGCGGCGATTCTTCTGCCGGCCTTCGGGCGTGTCGTTGGACGCGATCGGTTCCGTCTTGCCGAAACCGCGGGCGGTGACGGCAGAGGCGGCGACGCCCTGCTGGACCAGATAATCACGAACCGCGCCAGCGCGGCGTTCGGAGAGCTCCTGATTGTATTCGTCGCTGCCGACGCTGTCCGTGTGGCCTTCAATTTGGAGGTTGAGGCCAGGATGCGCGAGGACGACGCCGGAAATCTTGGCGAGTTTTTCGCGCGCGGCGGGCCGGAGCGTGTAGCTGGCCGTGTCAAACAGCACGTCGGACATGTTCACGATGAGGCCGCGAGCGGTGTCCTGCGTCTGAAGAATGGTGTTCAATTGATCGAGAAGCTGTGCGCGAAGAGCGGCTTTTTCAGCCTCTGATTCCTGCATGGCCCTGCGCGCTTTTTCCGCTTCAGCCTGCGCGGCTTGCTGCTGCTGAAGCGCGGCGGCCTTCGCTGCTTCGGCCGCGGCTGCGGCGGCCTCGGCGTCCGCTTTTTCCTTCGAGGCTTGCATGGCGGCTACGCGCTGGCGTTCGGCTTCGGCTTGCGACGCCTGCTCCTGCGCGAGGGCGGCAGCTTTCGCTGCTTCGGCAGCAGCCTTGGCGGCTTCGGCCTCGGCCCTTTCGCGAGCGGCGCGCTCGGCGGCCAATTGCGCTTCCAGGGTGGCGCGCTGCGCGGCTTCGGCGTCGGCCTTGGCCTTGGCTTCGCGGTCGGCGGCGGCCTGACGTTCCTTCGCCTGTCTTTCTTCATCGAGACGCTTCACGGTGATGGCGCGCGCGTCCTCGGCAGTTTGGACGGCTTCGCGCGCGGCCATGTCGATCTGCTTCTTCTCGACCTTCTGCTTCAGGTAGCCCTCCGCCTGATCAAGAAGCTGCGTCGCTTTCTGATAGCTTTCGGCGGCGTAGTGGTCCGCGCCCATGGCTTTGGCGATCTCGACCGCGTTGCGCGCTTCGTAGAGGCCGAGGGGAGTTCGCGAGTCGAGAGCGGAAGGCTGCGCGTTGCCTTCGACGAACTGGTATTGGCCGCGCTGGAGCAAGTCGAACTTGGCGTCCATCTCTTCGACGTCGCCGATGGTGTCAGGGCGAACGACGTTTTCGAGGACGACGACTTCACTCGGCTGCGTGACGGCGAAATAGGGCTCGGCGGTGACGATCAGAGCGAAGGCTTGCAACTGGGCGGTGACGTCGAGCTTGCTTTTCGAGCCGTCGAGGAGCACTTCGCCGAGATTATCGGCGCGGCCCTCGGGCGAAATGGCCCAAAGAACGTAGGTGAGGAATTGCGGGCCGAAGCGGGTGGCAGGTTCGAGTTTGTCAAAGTGCGCCTCAATGCGAACGGCGCCGCGCTTCCCTTCCACCTTGGCCTCGCCGCGGCCAAGCGGCATGAGCACGGTTCCGCGGAAGTCGATTTTCGTGGCGCCGCTCAGGTGGCGATAGTTGATGGCTTTCGTGGTGCGGGCCACGACGGTGACCTGATAGAGCGGGCTCGATTGCTTGTCCTGCGGCTGTTGCTGCGCGGGCGCGGAGGTCTGCTGGGCGAATGCCGCCGCAGCGGAAACGGCGAGAATCCCGGTCAGCAGAAGGCCCAAAGATGCGGTTTTCACGTCAAGCTCCCTGATCGCCCCCTCGGGGCGGTCTTTTCGCAAGTTCAGCGAAATCGTCCAAAATTAGGAAAGATGGCTGAATTCAGGCTAGCAGAAGATGGGGAGGGCGGCGGGCAATGGCAAGAGGTAGATGTACAAGTAATTATGGGCCGGGAGGACAGGGGGATGAGGGCGAGGGGTGAGAAGTCACGGAGACGCTTGGTTCAGGATGACAGGCTACGCGCGAATCAGACGTTATGAGGCGGGGACGGGTTTTGCGGAGGGCGGCGACGCGGGGACTTGCTGGTCGGCGTAGTAGCCGTCGCGAGCCTGGACGGCGAGATCCTTCTGCTTCGTGGTGAGATGGATCTTGTGGTAGTCGGAGGTGTTGGGGGATTTGTCAGGGATGTAGCCGAGGATGTACTGATCGCGAAGCTCCTGCTGAATATCGTCGTAAATCTTGTCCACTGTTTCTTTTTTTGAGACTTCGAAGAGGCGGCCACCGGTTTCCTTCGAGATGCGGTCGAGGATTTTCTTGCCGTCGGGGCGCTGCTCCTGCTGCGGGTATCGACGGCCGCCACCTGCGGGATAACCTCCTCCCGGATATCCCCCGGGGCCTCCGAGACCGACGTGAGTGCCGCCGAAGCCGCGGTGCGAGCCGTTGGACTCGTCGTCCTTGAAGAGGATCGAGTAAACGACAGTGTTCGCGCGCTGAGCGGCTTCGATGGCGGTCGAGAGGGTTTCCTTGCTGCCGCGGTCGACGCCGTCGGAGAGAACGATGAGAGCCTTGCGGCCCTGCTGCTTTTTCATCAGCTCGTCGGAGGCGAGAAAAACAGCATCGTAGAGGAGCGTGCCGCCGGCGTAGTGGTGCCGCCCGCCGCCCTGGCCCTGGCCTTGAGTCTGGCTGGCGTCTTCGAGCTCGGGGGTCTGCAGCTCGCGAAGAGCATCATCGAGCTTCTTACGGGAGGAGGTGAGGTCCTGCAGGAGTTCGACCTCGCGGTCAAAATGAATCAGGAAGGCCTGGTCCTTCTTGTCTTGGCGCAGGGCGTGATCGAAGAAGGTCGAGCTCGCGGTGCGCTCCTGATCAATGAGACGGCGCTGGCTCAGGCTGGTGTCAACGAGCACGCCGACGGTGAGCGGGAGATCGTTTTCGCGGGCGAAGTACGAGATGGTTTCCGGGCGGCCGTCTTCGTCGAGCGCGAAATCATCTTTGGTGAGGGTCGAGACGATTTGGCCGTGCTTGTCGCGGACCGTGGCGGTGACCGTGACCATGTTTGTTTCGCTGGAGATTTTCGGGGGCGATGGCGGTGCTGGTTGCTGCGACGCCGGTTGCTGTTGTTGCTGAGCTTCGAAAGGCGCGCCGGGGGCGAGGAGCAAACTCGATAGCGCGAGCAAAGCGGCGCGGGCAGATTGCGAATGAGTGTTCGAGACGCAATTTCGATTCAGGTGCGTTTTCATTCGTTGACACCCTCACACATGCAATCATTCCGCTTCAGCCGAAGCAAAGTTCCACGATTAAGCGAGCTCGCATCGATAGGATGCGGAGGACGGCAGGCGGGTTTGAAACGCCCTTCTCAAGGCTGGGCACTAGGCCTGGGAGACCTTGGCTTTCACGGCGGCTTCCGCATGGCTACCAATGCGGTACCAGTCTTCGAAGGGATGCGCGGACGGCTGGAGACGTCCGGGATTCAGGATGTTGGCGGGGTCGAGGCCGTGCTTGAGCGCGGTGACCGCTTTGAGGCCGAGCGGCGAAATGTCTGCGGCGAGCCACGGCAGATGTTCCGTGCCGACGGCGTGATGGTGCGAAAGCGTGGCGCCGTGGTCGATGAAGGATTGCTGCGCGGCGCGCTTGACGTGCAGGTACTGTTCGATCTCGCGCCCCACTTGCTGCTTGAAACCGAACGTGAAATAGACGCTGGCGCCGGAGCGATAGGTGTGGCTGATGTGGCAGCCGGTCCAGGGCGGCACACCGGCTTCCAGAATGCGCGCCTGGATCGTTTTCATAGTCACGCGATAGAGGGGAAGGATGTTGGTCCACACCGTGGAAGTCTCGCTGACGTCGGTGGTGACGTCATGGTCCAGCAGGAAATCGCGAATGTGCGGGAAGTCGAATTTCGTGGCCTCGAAGGACTTGCCGGCGCCCGAACCCAAGCTCACTCCGCCGAACCTGCCGTAAATCGCGCTGACCTCGCGGAACTTGCGAGTTACATCGGCGGTGCGCCCCTCAAGGGCAGCGAGCATCAAGCACGCTCGCGGCATGTCAAAGCCCTTGAATTGGAGATAGCCCTTGAAGGCCTTGCTCACTGCCTGCGAAAGGGCCGATGACGGCCGTTTGAACGCGACGGAGAGCGCGGTCTTATCCGGATCGTTGAGGCGGACCATCGAAGGCATCGATTCCCTGCGAACGCACTCATGGATGGCCTCGATGCCCGCTTCAAACTCGGGAAACAGGAAGGCGGGAACAATGCGTGACTCGGGCCGAGGATGGACGCGCATGGTGGCCTCGGTAATCACGCCGAGCGTTCCTTCGCTGCCGATGCAGAGGTGGTTGACGTCAATCCCATTCGAAGACTTAGGCACTGGGCGAGTGACGAGCACGCCGTCGGGCGTGACCATCCGCAGCGAGACCACCATGTCCTCGATCTTGCCGTACTTGTCGCTTTGCATTCCCGCGGAACGCGTGGCGATCCAACCTCCGAGAGTGGAGTGGAGGAAGGAATCGGGAAAATGGCCGAGCGTCATGCCGTGCGCGCTCAACTGGTCTTCGAGATCGGGACCGAATATGCCGGCCTCGACGCGCGCCGCAAAGGATTCTCGATCGACGGCCAGCACTCGCCGCATGCGGCGCATATCCAACGAAACGGCCATGCGATGCGTTTCCATGCGTTCGAGGCAACCCGAAATGTTCGAGCCGCCGCCAAAGGGGATGACGACCACGTCGTAGAGGGCGGCAGCGCGCAGGATCGTCAATACCTCGTTTTCGTTTTCGGGATAGATCACGAGATCGGGAGCGCCTTCGGCTGATCCGCGGCGCATGCGAAACAGGTCGCGGAAGCCTTTGCCATACGCGTGAATCACACGTTCGAGGCGGCTGTCGCAAATCTGTCCCGTCTGCAGGACTGACTTGATTCCAGCCAAGAAGCGGGAATTGACGATCGGCTCCGGCAGGTCGACCGCCTCGATTGGGACAGGCGGCGTCTGAGGAGCGTCGTCTTCGACACCGAGCTTGCCTTTGGCGTAGGGCCAGAAACCGGGATGGGCTTCCGCATCGAAACGAACGTCGACATCGCCCCAGCCCCACCACTTCATGTGCCTGGCGTTGTAGGCCATAGACGCCCCCTCGGATCTGTCACGTCATGCGTAGATGGATGTTCACTCGTAGGTCGCAACCACGAACTCGCGTGTTCGACAGTAGCCGCAGTTCGACTGGGAATTGCGTCTGGAACGCTAGAGGCTCATCTTATTCCTGTCCGGCCCCGGACACAACGAGCTTGCCAAAAAGAGCCGGCGCCTGCGAGATCGGAGAGGCCGTGCTGACGATTTGACATCGGCGTTCGCCGTAGTCTATGTATCCATGCCATGAGACAAGCCCTCTTGCTTGTTTTGCTTTCCTGTCTTTCCGCGGCGGCTGAACCTCAGCCAGCAAACCTGATCGCCAACGTGCCGGGGCGCACGACGTACAGCCTGAACGGCGTGTGGCGAACAATTGTCGATCCGTATGAGACCGGGCTGGGGATCCGGTTCTACGAAAATCGAAAGCCGAGAGACAAGGCGGATCTGGTCGAATACGATTTCGGCGCTTCGCCGACGCTGAACGTGCCGGGCGATTGGAACACGCAGCGTTCCGACCTCTTTTTCTACGAAGGGCCGCTGTGGTACGAGCGCGGATTCACTTATCACAAGCGCGAGCACACGCGGACATTTCTCCATTTTGGAGCTGCGAACTACCTGGCACGCGTATACCTGAATGGGACAAAACTGGGCGAGCACGAAGGCGGCTTCACACCTTTCGATTTCGAAATCACGAACGCCGTGCACGACGGCGAGAACTTCGTGGTGGTGGAAGTGAACAACGCGCGGCGGCTTGATGCCGTGCCGAGCGTGAATACGGATTGGTGGAACTATGGCGGGCTGACGCGCGACGTGGAGCTGGTGGACGTGCCGGAGACGTTCATCCGCGACTATTTCATGCAGCTTGCGAAAGGGTCGACGAGCGAGATCGCGGGCTGGGTTCAGTTTGACGGCAAGCGTTCGCGGAACGAGGTGACGATAGAGATTCCCGACGCGAACATCATTTATAAGACATTGATATCGCCGGACGGCCGCGCAGAGATCCGATTTGATGTGAGCAAACTCGGATGCACGGACAACAGCCCCGCGAAATGTCCGAAGCCATTGCAGCTCTGGTCTCCGGAAACTCCTAAGCTCTATCGCGTAGTGATTTCGGGAGAGGGCGACCGCGTGGAGGAGGAGATCGGATTCCGAACGATCGAAGTGCGCGGGCACGAGATTTTGCTGAACGGCAAGCCGATCTTCCTGCGCGGCATTTCGATGCACGAGGAGGCGCCGTTTCGCGGAGGGCGCGCGTTTTCAGTCGAGGATGACCAAACGCTGCTCGGCTGGGCGAAGGAGCTCGGCTGCAATTTCGTGCGGCTGGCGCACTATCCACACAACCCGACTGTGGCGCGGCTCGCCGATAAGATGGGGCTGTTGCTGTGGGAGGAAGTGCCCGTCTACTGGGGGAACGACTGGAAGAATCCGCACACGCTCGAGGTTGCTGAGGAGCAGATGCGCGACTTGATCGCCCGGGACAAGAACCGGACGGCAGTGGCGCTGTGGTCGATCGGAAACGAAACACCGATCGTCCCGGAGCGACTCGATTTCCTGAAGAGCATCGCGGCGTATGCGCGGCAGCTCGATTCCACGCGCCTCATCACGGCAGCACTGAATCAGAGAAAGCAAGCCGCGCCGGACGTGAGGGAGCTCGACGATCCGCTCGGCGGATATCTCGACGTCCTCGGCATCAACGAATACATCGGCTGGTATGACGGGCGGCCCGAAGATTGCGACCACATGGAATGGAAGATCGCGTACGACAAGCCGGTGATCATCAGCGAATTCGGGGCGGGTGCTCCCTTCGGCAATCACGGGGACGCGGACGCGCGTTGGACGGAGGAGTATCAGGGCGACCTGTTCACGCGACAGATCACGATGCTCCGGCGAATACCATCGCTGGCGGGGATGACTCCGTGGGTACTGATGGATTTCCATTCGCCGCGGCGGTTTCTGCCCGCAGTCCAGGACTTTTACAATCGCAAGGGCTTGATCTCCAATCGCGGACAACGCAAGCAGGCTTTCTACGTATTGCAGAAGTTCTACCGCGAGATGGCCAAGGTGCCGCAGCCGTAGTCAGCGCAGAGTTCGAATCCCCACAATCTGCACGTCAACCCTCGACTGCGTTTCACGTTGCTACAGGTTTCACCGGATTGTAACGGGGCATTCAGACTCTTACGGTGGAATGGAAGGTCAGATTGCAGAGGAGGACAGGATCATGGCACGAAAACCCAGCAGAGAAGAAGTTGCGGTGAGAGCGTACGAGATTTATCTCAAGCGAGGCGGCGAACCGGGGCGAGACGTGGAGGATTGGGTCGCGGCCGAACAGGAGTTGAGCAATCGACTCGCTTCAGAGACGGAGCGCGACCCGCGAGCGGTGGCTCGTGCGAATCCGCTAACAGCACAGCAGAGGGCCGCGTCAGCGGGCGGCGGCGACCGCTCGTAGGCACTCGCGCGAATTCCTACAAGGCAATTAGGGAGTCGGGCCCGGCTTCAAGCCGGGCTGCGATTCCCGATTGCCTCTGCCGCGAAGGCGCGGCATGGCCGACCTGAAGAATCTTGCCTACCGGCACAGATTTCGCTTGCATCGCGCCGTGATTCTCGTATTCTGCGCTTGCGAACTCGCTCCGAGTGTGCGCCGGTGAGAGAGCGAGGGTCGCTGATGGAGGACGCGACAAGCAATTGAGCACGTTAACCCTCCCAGCCCAGTTCCCTTCCCAGGCAGTTCCCCAAGCAAAGCGAGTTGCGAAGCTAGCGCTCTGGCCGCTTGTGGCCGCCACGTTCTTCATGGTGTCTGGCGGCACGTATGGCACGGAGGACATTATTCACGGGGCCGGCTACGGACGAGGAATCCTGATTCTGCTTCTGACGCCGCTTCTGTGGAGCCTGCCGACGGCGTTCATGATTGGAGAGCTATCGAGCGCGATCCCCGCCGAAGGCGGCTACTATGCGTGGGTGCGCCGCGCGATGGGAAATTTCTGGGGATTTCAGGAGGCGTGGCTTTCGCTGGCGGCAAGCGTATTTGACATGGCGATTTACCCGACGCTGTTCGTCGAATACTTGAAGGTTCTGGCGCCGTGGTTCGCCGTGGGCCACCGGGGATTGATCGTGATGCTGGGAATCGTCGCGGTCTGCGCCGCGATGAACATCGCGGGCATACGCGTGGTTGCCCTCTCTTCCCTCTGGCTTTTCTTTCTGCTTTCGGCGCCGTTCGCGATCATTGTGTTGATTGCGCCGTTCAAAATCGGAGCGTTCTCGGGAGGCGCTGTAGCACCGTCCGGCTCGACCGTCGGGCTTCTCGGCGGTCTGCTGATTTGCATGTGGAACTACATGGGCTGGGACAACGCTTCGACGATCGCAGTCGAAGTCGAGCGGCCACACCGAACATATCCGCGCGCGATGCTGCTCGCGGTGCTGGTGGTGTCCGCGACGTACATCGTTCCCTTCATGGCGATGTGGATTACAGGGATGCCGGCGACGGCGTTTCAAACGGGCTCGTGGGCGACGTTCGCGGGACTGATGGGCGGCAGATGGCTGCGCTTCGCGCTGGTGCTCGGCGGGATGATGAGCGGGTTCGGCATGTTCAACGCCTTGGTGATGAGCTATTCGCGACTGCCGCTCGCGATGGCGCAGGACGGGATGCTGCCGAGCGTCTTCGGGAGAGTGCAGCCGAAGACGCGGGCTCCGTGGGTGGCCATTCTTGTCCTAGCGGCCGGCTGGGCACTGTGCCTGGGCCTCGGATTCGAGCGTCTCGTGACGCTCGACATCCTTCTGTATGGGATGAGCCTGCTGCTGGAGTTCGTGGCGCTGGTGGTTCTGCGGATCAGGGAGCCAAACCTGCCGCGCGCGTTCCGCGTGCCGGGAGGGATGGCTGGCGCGATTCTTTGTGGGCTGTGCCCGGCTTTGCTGCTTGGCTTTTCGATTGTCCGCGGTCAAGAAGAGCAAATCCTGGGAATGAGCGGCGTGGCGTTTGGCGGGATGTTGGTAGCCGGAGGGTTCGCCGTGTACTTCGCCAAGTCGGCTGTAGCGCGCGACGGCTGGCTCGCATCAATGCTCCGGCAGCGCCGGGCCGCCTAAAGGCTCCCACTCGATCTTTCCAACCGGCGTCAGGCCCAGCCTGTTTTCGCGTCCCGGACCGCTCCTTGTTGCGAGAGTGCGATTCTCGCAACGCTATGCGATTGCAGAGTCGGTGCCAGAGCCGCCTCCTCCCAAAACACCGCACGCTCCAGGAACGGGAAACCACCCGCCGAATCGTGCGCTATCTTGCGAGTAACTTAGTTGCGGCAACAAGCACTAATTCTTTCAGGTCGACCCTGTGGCTTGATTTGCGAACTCATCAGTCGTGGCGCGGCCTTTTTGGTCGTACAATCTGGCCGAACCGATGACGCCATCCCATGATTACGTGATCGTCGGAGCAGGCTCGGCGGGCTGCGTACTGGCGGCGCGTGTTTCCGAGGATCTGGATACACGCGTGCTGTTGCTCGAAGCCGGGGGAGCGGACGTACCGAAGGAGGTTCGCATCCCCGCCGCGTTCTCGAGGCTCTTCAAGTCTCCGTGCGACTGGAATTTCACGACTGAAGAGGAACCGCACCTCAACGGACGGCGGCTCTACTGGCCACGCGGCAAGATGATCGGCGGTTCAAGCTCAATCAACGCGATGATTTACATCCGCGGGAACCGGTCCGACTACGATTCCTGGAAGCAGCTCGGCAACAATGGCTGGGGATTCGACGACGTCCTTCCGTATTTCAGGAAATCGGAGAACCAGGAACGCGGCGCATCACGATTTCACGGAACGGGAGGCCCGGTAAGCGTCTGCGACCTGCGCTGCGTAAACCACCTGACGCGAGCATTTCTTGCGGGAGCTCGCGAGCTGGGATTTCCCGCGAATGCAGATTTCAACGGACCCGCGCAGGATGGTGCAGGACTTTATCAGGTAACACAGAAAAACGGCGAGAGGCACAGCGCGGCGGACGGATACTTGAAGCCGGCGCTCGCGCGGCGGAACCTGACGGTGGTCACGGACGCGCATGCGACTCGCGTCCGGGTCGAAAATCACCGCGCTGTGGGAGTGGAATATCTTCGAGACGGCACGGTGGTGGAGGCACGCGCGGAGCGTGAAGTGATTCTGGCAGGCGGCGCTGTAAACTCGCCGCAGATTCTGCTGCTTTCCGGAATCGGCCCTGCGGACGAACTTAAGCGCGCGGGCGTCCAGCCAGTCCACGATCTACGCGGCGTCGGAAAGAACCTCCAAGACCATCCGATGGTTACGGTCGGATATCTGTGCACGAAACCGGTGAGTCTCGCGAACGCGGCGTCCCTGCCGAACGCTCTTCGGTGGCTGCTATTGAGGCGAGGACCGCTGACGTCAAACGTCGCCGAGGCGGGAATTTTTCGTCGTACGCGTGACAACCTCCAAGCACCCGACCTGCAGATTTTGTTCGGGCCCGCCTACTATGTGAATCATGGACTCGACAGGCGCAAGGAGCACTGTTTTGGATTCGGGCCGACGCTGATTGTGCCGGAGAGTCGCGGAAGCATCTCGCTACGGTCGGCAAATCCTCTGGACGCGCCCGCAATTCGCGCGAACTATCTCTCGACCGATGCGGACATGCGCGTGGTGATCGAAGGAGTTCGGCTGTCGCGCGCGATTGCACATACAAAAGCCTTTCAGATGTACCGGGGCGAAGAGCTCCATCCTGGAGCGGGCGCGACGAGTGAGGCCGAGATTGCATCGTTCATTCGCTCAGAAGCGCAGACGCTTTATCATCCCGCCGGCACGTGCAAGATGGGAACAGACTCGCTCGCTGTCGTCGATCCGCGGCTACGTGTCCACGGCATCGAGCGGCTGCGCGTGGCGGACGCTTCTATCATGCCGCTAGTGGTCGCCGGAAACACGAACGCTCCCACCATCATGATCGCGGAAAAAGCGGCAGACATGATCCGCGAAGACGAGTGACGCCTCCGCTTCGATTTCCTTTCCGCGCGCACGCGACTGGTGCATTTCTGCTATCCTTTTTCCCGTGCGAAAGTTGGCGCTGGCCGGTGCCCTGATTGTTGGCGGATGCTCCTTGCTGTTCGTCAGCGCTGCAACACGCGCGCCGGGCCGCGCGGGCGTGCAGCAGCAAACACAACCGCCGGGCCAGCCAACCACCCAGCAAGCGCCGCCGCCCGTGGCACCGCCTCAACAGACCTCTCCGCCGGTTCCTGTTCAGCCCGTTCACACAGGACCCGTGATCGTTCTCGACCCGGGGCACGGCGGTACGGACACGGGCGCGCGAGGCGAATCGGGAGCGATCGAGAAAGAGGTGGTCCTGCAATACGCACAGGTGGTGCGAGGCCAGCTCGAAAGCCAAGGGTTTCGCGTGGTGATGACACGCACCGACGACTCGAATCCCTCCTACGCGGACCGAGCAGCGATCGCCAACGCCTATCGCGACGCAATTTTCATCAGCCTGCACGTTTCGTCAACAGGACCCGTAGGGACTGCACGCGTCTATTACTATGGGTTCGGGAGTTCCCCCACCGGCCCGCCCGCGGCGACCACAACAACGGCGAGCAGCGTGCCGCTGACACCTTCCTCGTCTTCACTCATTCCGTGGGACCAAGCGCAATTGCCGTACGTCCAAACGAGTCATCGCCTTGCGGACATGCTCCAGGGAGAGTTGGCGCAGCGTTTTGCGGGCTCGCCGATCAGCGCGAGTGAGGCCGCGGTCCGCGAACTCCGTTCCGTAAACGAACCTGCGGTGGCGGTCGAGGTCTCGAGTGTTTCCGTTCCTGATCCAAGTCCACTCTCGGCAATGGCGGCGCCGCTGGCGGCGTCCATCGCTCGAGGAATCCAAGCGTTCCAGTCGGCGGGCTCAGCAGGGGGAAACTAGTGCCGCGCAACCTTAAGATCGTTCTCGGGATTCTGGGCGTTGCCGTCCTGATCGGCTTGATCAGCCTGCGGGACTTGCACGAGCGGGTTCGACGGCTTTCCGAGAATCAGAACGCGGAGGAGCAGGCACGACGCGAAGTGCTGGCGCCTCCCATTTCAACACCGACCGACGTCAACGTGCAGGCGAAGATTTTCTGGGCTGCGGGGCCGGACAAGGTTGCGCCGGTGATCGTCGAGCTGCCACTTTCAGCCGACGCGGTGCAGCGGTCGAGACAGGTCCTTGAAGAACTCATCTCGAGTCCGCCAACGCCCGAGCAGCGCACGTTGCCAGCCGACGCGACAATCCTCGGCTTCTACATTTTGCGGGATGGCACCGCGATCGCGGACTTTTCGGACGCACTCGTCACCGAGACTCCGTCCGGGATATCCAGCGAGGCCACGACAATCGCATCCATCACGGGCACGCTTGAAAACAACGTTCCGTCTCTGAAGCGGCTGAAGATTCTGATTCACGGGCAGGAAGTGGACACGCTGGCGGGACACGTGGACCTAACCGGATTCTTCGACCTCAATCCGCCTGCGCCGCAGCCAGTCGCTACGCCCGCGCACGGAGATGCTGCGCCCGCGGCGCCCGCACCGGCTGCCGTGACGAGCACTCCGCCACGATCGGCCGAAATCTTGAGGCAGCTGCGCGAGTTGACACTTACGGCCTCAGTCGGCAGACTGGGCTTCCATAGTTCTTGCCAATCCCACGTGCCAATGAAGGGAGCTTCTTTTGCGAGCTGACGGCCGCGCGTCGAGTGACCTGCGGGACGTGAAAATCACGCCCGACTTCATCACTCATGCGGAAGGCAGTGCGCTGATCGAGGCCGGGCGGACGCGCGTGATTTGCACGGCAACCGTCGAAGACGGCGTGCCGTCGTTCTTGAAAGGCAGCGGCAAAGGGTGGGTGACCGGCGAGTACGGGATGCTACCTCGCGCGACCGAAGAACGGACGGCGCGGGAATCTACGCGAGGGCGGCAATCGGGCCGCACGCTCGAGATTCAGCGGCTGATCGGCAGAACGCTGCGCGCAGTGACGGACTTGAAGGCGCTGGGCGAGCGAACGGTGTGGATCGACTGCGACGTAATCGAGGCGGACGGAGGAACCCGGACCGCGTCCGTGACCGGCGCGTTCGTCGCGCTGGCCCTGAGCCTCGAACGCATGGTTGCGGCGGGGATTCTACGTTCCGTGCCGCTGATCGATTCGATCGCGGCGATCAGCGTCGGGATCGTCGATGACCAGGCGCTGCTGGACCTGGCGTACGAAGAGGATTCCCGCGCGCAAGTGGATATGAACGTGGTGATGACGGGCGGGGGCCGGTTCGTCGAGGTTCAGGCAAGCGCGGAAGGGCGCCCCTACACCGGCGAGGAATTGCAGCAACTGCTCGACCTCGCTGCCCGCGGAATCCGTCAGTTGACCGAGGTGCAGCAGGACCTGCTGCACATGAAATTCAGTGCCCGCCGATAGTCCCACCAGCCGTGACGCAACTGGGAGCGCGTCACCTGCGCAACCCGGAGCGGTTCGAGTCTTTCTAGCATCTACGAACGTCGGGAAACTCCGCGAATATCGCGAAATGGCGGGGGCTGCAATGTCCATTGAGTTGCTGCCGAACTTTTGCGATGTGCCGGCGTTCGATGAATCTGCGCCGACGTTCGCCGAAAACGCGGCTGGAAAGGCGCTGCACTACAGCCGACACGCCCAAGGGCTGGTGTTGGCCGATGATTCCGGGCTCGTTGTGCCGGCTCTGGGAGGTGCGCCAGGAGTTCAGTCGGCGCGCTACGCCGGTCCCAATGCGAGCGACGCGGATCGCTATCGCAAGCTGCTGATGGAAATGGAAACAAAGGAGGGCGATCTCCGGCGAGCGTATTTCGTGTGCGTGATCGCGCTCGCGCGCGGAGGCCGGGCGGTTGCTATCGTTTCGGATCTGGCGCGGGGTCTTGTGGCAAATGAGCCCACGGGTTCAGGCGGGTTCGGCTACGATCCCGTTTTCCTGTTCCCGAGGCTCGGGCGCACTTTTGCAGAACTCTCCCCGAGCGAGAAGAACCTGTACAGCCACCGGGGAAGAGCATTCAGAAAGGTCGTAGAGCTACTTACCCTGCAACCAGCCTTGTAACCTTCGGCACTCCCTCGCATCCAATCTAGCTCGTGGAACAAAGGTGTTGCTCCCGCCGCGCGGACGGGGGTAGAAAGGGAACCCCTGCCCTCAGAGGTGACCTATGGCGACCTCCCGAACGGCTCCAACGCGGCACTCGACCCTGCTTTCGCGGATGGCAGAGGCTCGCGCACGCACGGACGTGCTATTTCATTTCCTGCCGCCGAATTCGTTCTACGACCGGCCAATCCCAGAGCGGCATCGCCTGATCTTCTACCTGGGGCACCTCGAAGCGTTCGACTGGAACCTGCTCGCTCCGGCGCTGGGGCTCAAATCGCAGAGTCCGGAGTTCGACAAGCTCTTCGCGTTTGGCATCGATCCGGTGGGCACCGGTCTGCCGACAGATCGGCCGCGAGACTGGCCAAACATAGGGCGCGTGGAAAGCTACGTCAGAAGCGTGCGCGACACGCTAGACACAAAGCTGTGGAGCACCGCCGCGCCCAATGTATCGGAATGCGCCCTGGCCGACGGCACGCTTCTGCACGTTGCGATCGAGCATCGACTGATGCACGCGGAAACGTTGGCATATCTGCTGCACAGCGTGCCGGTCGAGCGCAAGACTCCGCAGCCCGGACCTCCCGCGGACCCAAGACCGGCCCCGAAGCAGCGGTCGGTGACAATTCCCGCAGGTGCGGCAACGCTGGGCCAGCAGAGGAGCGCGCACCTGTTCGGATGGGACAACGAATTCGACGGGCATCAGGTTTTCGTGCCCGGCTTTTCGATCGATGTGTTTCCCGTGACGAATCACGAATACCTGAAATTCGTCCGCGCGGGTGGATATGAGAGCTCGGAGTGGTGGGCTCCCGTGGATTGGGAGTGGAAGCGGCAGCATCGACTCGAGCACCCGCATTTCTGGGCGCCGCGGTCGAGTTCCTCCGCGACCGATCCCGACACGCAATGGGAGTACCGAGCGATGTTCGGAACTATCGCACTGCCCGCTTCGTGGCCCGTTTATGTGAGCCATGCCGAGGCATCCGCCTTTGCCCGGTGGGCGGCCAAGAAGCTGCCGACGGAGTCTCAGTGGCATCGCGCAGCCTACGGAACGCCATCCGGGATCGAGACGGCGTTTCCCTGGGGCGACACGGCGTTGGACGAAACGCGCGGCAATTTTCACCATCAGCGGTGGGGCGCTTCACCCGTCGACGCCCATCCAGCCGGGGCGAGCGCTTTTGGCGTTCACGATCTCTTGGGTAACGGATGGGAGTGGACCTCGACTCCGTTCGCTCCGTTTCCCGGCTTCGAGCCGTTTCCCTTCTACCGCGGGTATTCGGCGGATTTCTTCGACAACAAACACTTCGTGATGAAGGGCGGATCGGCTCGGACAGATGCATGCATGATTCGGAGATCGTTCCGAAACTGGTTTCAACCGCACTACCCTTACGTGTACGCCACATTCCGCTGTGTGGAGGACTAGGCGATGGGATCCTCTCCGCGAATGGCCCCTGCAAGCGCGCCAACAGCACCACTACCGGAGTTTGCATCCGAGGTTGTCGTCGGCTTGAGCAACCCGGGACAAAAGGAACTTCCTTCGAAATACCTGTATGACGAAATCGGCTCGGCCCTATTCGATGTCATTTGCCTGCTGCCCGAGTACGGACTGAGCCGAGCGGGCATGCGCCTTCTGCAATGGAACTCCGGGGAAATCGTGGAACGCCTCCCCGAGCCCGTCACCGTTGCCGAGTTGGGAAGCGGGAGCGGACAAAAGACTCGATGGCTGCTTGAAGCGCTCGCGCGGCGCCAGCGAGTGAACTACTACCCAATCGATATCTCGAGTTCCGCTTTGTACCGGTGCCAGCAGGAACTCGGGCAAATCGACATGGTGAGCATCGTGGGATTCGAGCGCGCCTACCTCGACGGGCTGCGAGAGGCCGCAGCACGGCGGCGCGACAACGAGGCGTTGTTCGTACTTTTTCTCGGGAGCACGATCGGGAACTTCGATCGTCCTGCGGGCGAGCGGTTCCTGCGCAACGTTCGAGACACGCTGCGCAAGAATGACGCGCTGCTGCTGGCGACCGACCTCGAAAAGCCGGTTCGCCAGTTGATTGAGGCTTACGACGATGCAGCAGGCGTCACGGCGGCATTCAACAAGAACCTACTCGCGCGCATCAATCGCGAGCTCGGCGGCGACTTTGATCTTTCCCGATTCGAACACTGCGTACGCTGGGACGAATCGGAGCGCCGGATCGAGATGCACCTTCGCTCGACGGCCTGGCAGCACGTGACCATTCGAGGTGCGGGTTTCCGCTTCTATTTGCGCGAGGGCGAAACCATCTGGACGGAGAGCTCCCACAAGTACAATCTCGAAGAAGTGATCGCCATGGGCCGCCGCACGGGCTTCCGTTGCGCGGGACAATGGTGCGACTCGGAGTGGCCGTTCGCGCAGAGTCTCTTCTTCGCCGACTGACCGGCCGCGCATGGCGCGTGTGCTATAGTTTCCGGCTCATGGCAAAGACCAAGAAGAAACTGTCGAAGGCGAAACCTCGTCCCGAGGGAAAAGCCAGGCGAAAACCCGGAGGCAAAGCGCGATCGTCCGGTCCCGGACGCGGTACCGATCCTGGGCGCGTACGGGCGATTTTGAAGAAGCTTGACGAAGCCTATCCTGAGGCGACGTGCGCGCTTACTCATGCGAATCCCTTTCAATTGCTGATCTCGACGATCCTTTCCGCACAATGCACGGACGAGCGCGTGAACCAGGTGACCGCCACGCTGTTTCCGAAATACCCTGACGCGCAAGCGTTCGCGTATGCCAACCCGGCGGAACTCGAACAGGACATCCGTCCCACCGGATTCTTCCGCAACAAGACGAAGTCGATCATGGGAGCCAGCAAGAAGATCATCGAGGATTTCAGAGGCGAAATTCCGAGAACCATGGAGGAAATCCTGACCCTGCCCGGAGTCGCGCGGAAGACTGCGAACGTGGTTCTCGGAACGGCATTCGGAATCCCGTCCGGCGTGGTCGTGGATACGCACGTGACTCGGCTAGCGGGACGGCTCGATCTAACCAAGAACACTGACGCGAAGAAAATCGAACAGGACTTAATGAAGATTATTCCAAAGGACAAGTGGATCTTGTTTTCACACCAACTGATCTGGCACGGACGCCGCATCTGCCAGGCGCGGAAGCCGAGGTGCATTGAGTGCAACCTCGAGCCGCTGTGCCACTCAAAAGACAAAACCGTCTAGTCGTCAGCCAGGAGCCGGCGAAGTCCCTGAGAAACAGGCACACAGCAACCTCGGGTGCGCGCGGCAGCGCGGCTACGTCGTTCGACGGTCGACTCGAAAGCTGAAAGCTACTTGCGTTCCAAGTTCTTGCGGAGGCGCCGGATTTCCACCAAGACGAACCCAACCAGCACGATCACAATCCCCGCGTAAATGTGAAAGAACGAATCAGCCCCCATCTCTCATACCTCCTGGATTTACTTGCAAAATTGGCTACTGCCCCGCCAGATGCCCGGCAATCCTTCCGTCTACTGTTGACGCCCTTTCAATGTGTCATTGCGAGATGACCACCTGCGAAGTGCTTGTCATGACCAACGCCGATTTGGGAATCAGAGGAAATATCGGCTGAAAGCTGTACTGCACCTGAACCTGCACGAGGCTTCCCGGGTTGTTGTCCGGGGTCCACGTGGTGGTCACCGTCACCGCCTGGGGATTGATCCCAGCAGGCACATTCCTCAAATAGGCCTGAATATCCGAGGCCGAGGCTGGGCATGCAGACGGCCAGCTATTACACGACGATCCGCGCACCATGGCGTAACGCGTCCCTTCGCGCGCCGCGTTTGCAGCCCACTCATACGCGTATAGCGCACGAGAAAGATCCATGATCGCGAATAGGAACATAAAGAGGACGGTGAATATGGCGGCAAATTCCAGCAGCGCGGCTCCACGCTCGCGTCGCACGCTATTGGCCCGCACGCATCACCGCCTGAGCCGTCAAGTTGGTCGAGGAAGGAATGCCCGGGCATGGGAACCAAGGCTTGTACGTGGCCGTTGTCAGCACTTTTACATAATTCACGCGGTGGTTGCTTGCGCATGAAGGCGTGCCCGGAAAACAGTTCGGGGTAACCGAAGTTCCGTCCGAGCACTGACACCAATACGTAGCGACTGCCGTCAGATTTCCATTGCCTGCGCCGACGAGATCCTGCGCGTCATTCGTCGCTGCCGTTTGCATCCCGGCCACGTCTGACCACGTTGTGGAGTTCTGCTGGCCATATTGAACGCCAGCCCGCGCGGCGTTGGATACTTCGATGCTCATGTATGCAAGGCGCCCGAGGTCGACCGTGCCCACGAGCAACAGAGTCAGAACGGGAAGAAGCAAGGCGACTTCGACCAGACTGCCTCCGGATTCCGACCGCAGCCAGGACCGACGACGGACGATTAGCGAGCTGCGCCTGGCAGGTTCGGATGTGTTGCGGACAGACGAATGAACAAGCTTACTCATCCAGGACACCGTTTCCTCTCACGGGCGATCCAGTCGACAACGATGAATAATCATTGTTAAAGCCGCTGCTGCTGAAGGTACCCTGCGAAAATGTGAGATAGGCGAAACGAATCTTGTCGGCCACCAGAATGTCGTATTTCACATTCCCGTCGAAGGCAAATACAACCGACGCCGTCGGAAGATAGTAGGAGCCCTGAAGAGCCGTGTTGAAGCTGCTGCTGCCGATGATCTGCGCGGCGGATGTATCCTGAGGGTCCTGAAAGAACAGCATTCCCTGATACGTTCCCGTGGCCGGCGCGGAGAGGTTCACCTGACTTCCCGAGGAAAAAGAAGTGAAATTAAAGGTGATCGCGCCCACAGGCCCGTAGTTGTAGAACATCACACCGAAGGGCGAGGTTGCAGTGTTCGTGGAAATACTGCTTCCAACATCAACGGTGAGTCCGCCGGTCGGATTTTTTCCGCTGCTGGAGGTCAAGATGTAGGTGCCCGGATTAAAGATTACATAGGCGCCCGCCTGAACGGATATCCCTCCGCAGTAGACACCGGGGCTCAGAGTGGTCGGCTTGGAGGCCGGGCTGGTTGACGACGTGTAGACTCGCTGGCTGCTGAAAGTGCATGACCCAACTGAGGGCTTGGGAAGGTAGGCCAAGGGGTCGTTCGGAGTCGGGGCGTTGATTCCTGTGATCGGTTGAGGTGTGATAGAGCACAGAAACTTTTGGACACCGCCGACCACACCGATGGATGAGGCGGAGATCGAGGCCAGCAGGCTGCAGGAGAGCGCGCTATTGCTCGAAGACTCGACGACAATTCCACACTGAGAGGAAATGGATGCCAAGGCATCCACCGATAGCGCCGCACTGGCCGTTGGATCCAGCGCAAAAATACAATTGTTGCCGCTACCGAGATGTGCCACGGCCCGCGCTTGCAGCGCGATCGAATTGACGCCGAAGGCCTTGGCAAAGAATGTCGGTGTAGTCTTCGCCACGATGGTCTCGACGTACTTCGAGTCGCCGACGTGCTGGCCGGACTTAGGGGGATTGTTGACCGTTACCGTGGCGCCGCTCGAGCCGTCAGTGAATCCATTCGCTGCGGAATCCGCTTTGGCTCCTGACGTAACGTCTCCATGCGACAACTCGGCAGCGCCTGCCATCGCGGCTGCATCCGCCGCCGTCTGAAGCTTACGTTTCGTATAGCGGAGATAACCGATATCGATCGCCAAGCCCAGAATCGCCAGAAGAGCCACCAGGGCCAATGCGACGACAACAATCGCCTGTCCAGCATCAAGCCTGCGCACCTTTGCAGGGGTTCGGTTTCGCTGGCCTCTCCGATTTGTAGAGCGTGGACTCATCTTCGCCCAAGAGACACACACGCAGCGCTGGTTCCGCTTGCTGCGGCTCCGGTGTTATTGGAGCAATCCTCTGTCCAAGGTGAGTGCTTGAATGGGTCTACGAATCAACCACTTCCGCGTTGTCTCGAGGCTATCCGGTGGGCGAGATGTTTCAGGATGGAACCAGCGCACCGTTTTGGACCCCGGCGACAATCGCTGGTGTCTGCAATCTCGGTTCCGATTCTGGCGCAGGCACACCAAGCACTTGATTCGAGAAATCTTCTGAGCACCGTCGTGCCGTCTCGCATGCGAGTCTGAGTCTGGCAGGTTGCGTGCACTTTGCCGCGACTGAATGCCCTGCAGGCTCGTCCTAATCTCAATCTTCGTGGGGGCGAGGGCGGTATCACTTCCGTCGGGCTGCCCAGCGAGCTGAGCATACATGCGAGCAGAGATCGTTCAACAGCCAGCCGTGAAAGATGAACGTTGGACGCATGGTCTACTGGCCGCCCAAAACCTTGACGGCGGATGGGGATATAGAGAAGGACAGGATAGCGCAATCGAGCCCACGAGCTGGGCCCTGCTGGCAATCTCGGAGATGGGCAGAGAACACTCGCTGGATCGAGAGAAACGCGCCGGTGCGAGTTTTCTGGGAAGGAATCAGCTGAGCAACGGTTCCTGGCCGACGGTCCCGAAGGATAGAGCCGGAAGTTGGGTCACATCGCTCGCGTGCCTGGCGCTCCAGGGGCTGGGAGGTTGGGCGCCCCAGGTTGATGCGGGCTTGCATTGGCTCGCTCGAAACTGGCCCGGCGAAGGGGGTTTCTGGTGGTGCCTACGACACAGGCTGTTTGGCCAGCCGCAACTTGTCGTGCAGGACCACCGGCTGCGCGGCTGGGGTTGGACGAGCGGGACCAGCAGCTGGGTAGAGCCTACAGCGTATGCGTTGCTCGCTCTGCGCGCGGCGAGAGGCTCGACTTCCTTTCTTGCTCGCGTTGACCACCGGTGCCGACTCGCGCAGGCGATGCTGTGCAACAGGATGTGCGCGGGCGGCGGATGGAATTGCGGCAATCCCGTCGTGTACGGGGCAGCGGGACACCCTTTGTTATCGTCGACCTGCTGGGCGCTGCTGTCGCTGGGCGAGTTTATGGATCAAGCGGACGTGAGACGCTGTGTTACGGAAAGCCTTGACTGGCTTGAGCGCTCCTATTCGCAAAGTCCGGGCCCGGGCTCTCTTGCGCTCGGTGCCCTCTGCCTAAAGGCCTTCCGACGCGCGCCTCCCACGGTTGGTCCGGCTTTGTCCGAGCTCTACGAACGCAACAGATTCCTGGGGCAGGTTCCTGTTCTGGCGTGGGCGTCGTTGGCGGTCCAGTCGGTTCCGCGCTGGCTTCGACCAGCGATCCCTGCGAGCACGTGAAAGTGTCTTACGCCGTCCCATCGATCAAGCCCTCCTTCCAGCGGCCACCCTCGCGCGTCGCCATTCAGCGTGCGGCTTCGTACGAAGCGAACCTCGCGGCAATCATTTCGGAGACGCTGGCCGAGTTCCGGCTCGATCTGAAAGGCAGGAGCGTCCTGCTGAAACCAAATTTTGTCGGCGCCGACCCGCAGTGCGTGATGAATACCCATCCGAGCGTGGTTGCGGCAGCTCGCGAAGCCTTCCTGCGAGCGGGCGCCGCAACGGTCGTGGTGGGCGAGGGCCCCGCGCTCGAACGCGATACCGAAGGGATACTGGAAGCTATTCACCTGCGCGAATACCTGGGAAGCCTCGACGGCGCGTTTGTGGATCTGAACGTGGACAATGTCTGGCCGGTGGCCCTGCGAACCCGCGCGTCGTCGGTGAAGCGTCTCTATCTGCCAGCAAGCGTTCTTCGCGCAGACTGCGTCGTCTCGCTGCCCAAATTGAAAACGCATCATTGGGCGGGAGTGACGCTTTCGCTGAAAAACATGTTTGGCATCGTTCCCGGCCATTGCTACGGCTGGCCCAAGAACCTGCTGCACTGGGCTGGAATCTCGAAATCGATCTTGGATTTGAACAGCACGGTGCGGCCGGACTTTGCGATCGTCGACGGAATCGTGGGCATGGAGGGCAACGGGCCGACTCAAGGACAACCCAAAGCCGCCGGACTTCTCGTCATGGGAGACGATCCGGTAGCCGTCGATGCAACGTGCGCGCGCATCATGGGGCTCATTCCCGAGCGCGTTGAGTATCTTCGCCGGGCCGGCATTCTCCTCGGAAACTTGAGCGAGAAGAAGATCGAACAGATTGGCGAGAGCATTGCCTCCGTGTCACAGCCCTTTGCAATGGTTCGCGAGTTCGAATTCTTGAGGGCCAACGGCAGGATCACCGAACCAAGATCGGTTTGACTCCGCGGTGTCTAAATAGGACGGCCATGAGCGCGATGCAACAATCCGCCGCTTCCGCACGAAGCGTGACGTCGCCAGGCACGCCCCTGAGGCTCCTTCGGAGCATTCTGTCGTTTCCTGTGCTGCTGGGAGTCCTGCTGGCAACGGGGGCCTTCTTCGCGAATCCGTTGCAGAAGACGGGAGACACGCTGTTCAGCGAAGGCGACACGTGGTGGCACATCCGCGCGGGCGACGAAATCGTGCGCACTCACAAATTTCCTCACACCGAGACGTACTCGTGGACGGCCGCGGGAACACACTGGATTGCTTACGAGTGGCTTGGTGATGTGGTGATGGCCGAGGCCTACCGGGTTGGCCACCTGCGAGGGTTGCGCCTGCTGCAGTGGGCGTTGGCGGCAACGATGCTCGCACTTCTCTATACCTACGCGACCATGCGATGCCAGAACTTGAAAGCGGCCTTTGCAACCTGTGCAGCGGTTGTGCCCGTCGTCGCAGGGTTCTGGTCCCTGCGGCCACAACTATTCGGTTACATATTCTTTGTCATCGTTTTGATACTGCTTGAGTGGTTCCGGCGTGGAAGGACCTGCGCGCTGTGGCTTCTGCCGCTTGTATTCGTGGTCTGGGCGAACACGCACGGCACGTTCGTATTTGGTGTGCTGGCCATCGGAATTGTCTGGATTTGCGGAATCCCGCGTTACCGCTTCAGCGTGATCGAGTCATTTGAGTGGAACCAATCGCAGCGCGTGCAGCTCGCGGTCGCTGCGCTGGCCAGCGTGCTGGGCTTACTCGTCACTCCATACGGCTCGCAACTCGCGGCCTATCCCTTCGACATCGGCCTCCTACAACCCGCAAACGTCGCGAACATTCAAGAGTGGATGCCGATCACGAGCGAGAGGTTCTTGACGCTCGCCGTTTTGATTCTTCTTTTGTCATTCATGATGTCCAAGGTGTTGCTCCGCTTTCCCTGCCGGCTGGACGATCTCGCCCTTCTTTCCTTCGCCGCGCTCACAACGTTTCTTCATCTGCGATTTGTACCGCTCTTTCTTATCGTAACTGTACCTCTGCTCGCGCTGCCGTTGACCCGATGGTTCTCGCCATACGACCGTGCTCGAGACCGAGTGACGCTCAACGCCGTGCTGATCGTTATTCTCGGTCTCGGAATCGTTTGGTACTTTCCTTCGAACGGTGAGCTCGAAACTGCCTGTGCCGCCCACTACCCGACTGCGGCCATCCAGCACCTCAAAGCCGACAGGCGCGTCGGAAACATCTTCAACGATTATGGGTGGGGCGGATATCTGGCGTGGTCGCACTTTCCCGCTCGCGGAGTGTTCATCGACGGGCGCGCTGATGTGTTTGAGCACTCGGGGGTCTTCGACGACTACCTGAGCGTGGCAAGGCTAGAGCCCAATGCTTTCAAGGTCCTTGAGAAGTACCACATCGAGACATGCCTGGTCCGAAGCAATTCCCCGGTGGCGACCGTGCTGGCTGAGATGCCCGGATGGCAGCTAGTCTATTCCGATGAGGTGAGCGCAGTGTTTGCTCGCCGCGACGCGGCACCTCCCCTGAGTCAGGCTGTCGTGCCAGCCAGCAACTGATATTTCACCTCGGTCCGGGCGTTCCATTTTGGCTCATGACGCACGAGGTTCCTTTCGCCTTCGCTTCTCTAAGAGCTGTTGAATCAACGTTTCGTTCGTGGCCGTTTGGCACGATGAGTGCCGTGATTCTCATGCGAGAAGCCTCGCCCAACGAGTGTAGGAGGAGAAATGAGAGAACGGCTGAGAATGTTGTGGCAAGACGAGTCCGGTCAGGACTTGACTGAATACGCGTTGCTGATTGTTCTGGTTGCGCTGGCAGCGGTCGCATCGATGAAGGCGCTGGCGACGGCAATCAGCACAGTGTACTCGAACGCCGCTACCAATCTGACAACCAACACCTAGCGCCGCGACGTGTCAGAACAGCTCAAGTCGCTGTGGCGGGACGAATGCGGTCAGGACTTGACCGAGTACGCCTTGCTGATCGCTCTAGTTGCATTGGCAGCGGTCGCTTCAATGAAAGCTCTGGCAAGGGCGATCAGCACCGTGTATTCGAATGCTGCGACGAACTTGACGACCAGCACGTAGCGCGGGCGACTTCAGGCGCGAGGCCACCAGTCCGGATGCGAAAAGCGGGTGGCCCTGAGCCTGGGCGTCTTCCATCGACGAGAAGCGGCCAGACGAATTGGAAAAGCGAACGACTGGACCTGCTATCGCATGGGCATGTGCGAGTGAAGCGGGAGTGAAACCGGGAAAGAGTGCAGAGACTTGAAGGCTGAAGCAACATTTGTGTGCGCCGTCTTGATTGCCGGTGTGGCGGGATTCTTGGACTGGCGCGCTCGAAAAATACCGAACTGGCTGACGGTGCCGGCGCTTTTGCTGGGCCTCGGGACGAATCTGACTCTCTGGGGCGCCACTGGGGCGTTTCGATCTCTTGAAGGGGCCGGCGTGGCCCTGATGCTGCTGTTGCCGGTCGTCCTCCTCCGGGGGCTCGGCGGAGGCGATTGGAAACTGATGGGAGCCTTGGGATCCTGGTTGGGCCCGAGGCAGGTTGTCATCGTCCTGCTGGCGACGATTTTCATAAGCGGACTCCTCGCCCTCGTTCAAATCGTCCGAAAGAACCAATTCCTCGAGACGATTCGCAACATGTGGGAGATGTTGCGGGGATTCTTCATCTTTGGACTGCAGCCTCACCCCGAAATCAATCTCGACAATCCAAGCGCGCTTTCACTTCCTTTCGGCGTGGCGGCGGCGTTGGCGACGTTCGGCTGCTTCTGGGTCGGCTTCACCTGGCGATGAGCGCGGAAACGACGGAGAACGGGAGCAATGGACACACGACGAGCATTGCTGCAGTTCGGTTCCCTGCTGCCGGTACTCCTCGCCGCGTTGATGCTCCTGCATCATGGCGATGGCCTTTCGGCGCGGCTCCAGGCGTGGCCCGTGTATTCGGGGGTGATTCTGACCGCGTTTCTGTGCGTCTCGATCGGGCTGGCGAGGGATTGAGCAGACGGGGATTCTGAGGGACTGGCGATGGATCGAAGGCGAATCATGATGGCATTTGCGGTTGCGATACCGCTGGCATTGCTCGCCTCGATCCTGGTGTATCGCCAACTCTCCCGAGCCGCCTCTGCTCCGGGCCACATCGGGTCCACCAAGATCGTAGTCGCCGCGGCAGCTCTGTCGCCGGGCACACGCCTGGACGCAGAAAACGTTCGCCAGATCGATTGGCCGGCAACCAAGCCAATGGACGGAATGTTCTCTCGCGTCGAGGACTGTGCCGGGAGAGTTCTCGTCATGTCCCTCCGCGAAAACGAACCGATACTCGAAGGCAGTCTTGCGCCAAAGGATTCCAGCGCGGGCCTTTCCGCGATGATTCCGTCCGGGCTGCGAGCCGTTTCCGTGGCCGTGAACGACGTCGTCGGCGTTGCGGGCTTCGTGCAACCCGGCACAACCGTGGATGTGTTGGCCACGGGCGCCGCCGAAGGTCAAGGAACCAGCCTGACGCGCACGATTCTCGAAAACATTCGAGTCCTAGCAGCGGGAGAAAAGGTCCAACCGGACAAACAGGGCGCGCCGCAAACAGTCTCCGTCGTGACGCTGCTGGTCAGCCCGGACCAGGCCAACATCTTGACCCTCGCGAGCACACAAGGGCGAATTCAGCTCGCGCTGAGGAACTCCGGCGACACCAAGCAAGTGGATGCACTACCCGCCGAGTTAAACCAGGTGTTTGGCGGAACGCCGCGATCTGTGGCGGTCCGTGGCGCTCGGCCGCCTGCGCGACCGGTCGCGATCGCGGCGTCTTCGCGACCGTACGAGGTTCAAGTGATCCGCGGAGACAAGCCCGAAATCAGCGTCATTCCGCAACAATGAGGTATAGCTCGTGACCCACTCAGCAATGGAACGGAAACCAGGCCGCGGGCTGCGAATCCCCGTCGTCGGCATGGCAATGCTCGCGGTGCTCTGGCTGCTGCCGTCCACGAACCTCCGCGCCCAAACGAGCGCGCCCTCTGCGGCGCCAATATCGGAAGCATCCGTGACTCCTGTTCCCGCAACGGCTTCTCCGCAGGCCAGCGGCGTCACGCACCTTCACCTCCTCGTTGGCCGTTCACTCGTGATCTCGTCGCCTTCACGCATCCACCGCGTGTCGGTAGCGGACCCCAGCATCGCGGACGTGCTGGTTCTCAGCGCGAACGAGATCCTCGTGAATGGGAAGGCGCCAGGTGGAGTTTCACTTGTGGTGTGGGATGAGAGCGATCAAACCCGGGCGTACGAATTGAATGTCGATCTTGACCTGGGCGACCTGAGCCAAAAACTTCGCGACGCGTTCCCGCACGATCAGCTTCAACTCGAATCTTCAAGGGACGCCCTGGTGCTGACGGGTCGAGTTGCCTCGAAGGAGGAGTCCGACAAAATCTTCCAGCTCGTTTCCGCCGTTGCGCCCCGAACGCTCAATCTGCTCGAAGTTCCCTCCCAAGCGGCCAAGGGGCAAATTCTCCTGGAGGTGAAGTTCGCCGAGGTCGACCGAGGAGCGGTGACGAATCTCGGCTTCAACTTGATCAGCGTTCCGGGATCAACCACACGGACTCTGGCTGTCACGGGGACGCAGCAGTACGGGCCGATTCAGCTGCAACAGAATCAATCTTCAACAAGCCTTTCGGGAAGCGGCTCGAGCGGCGGACTCGACCAAGCGAACCTTACCCTCAGTGACTTGCTGAATATTTTCATCTACCGTCCCGACGTCAACTTGGGTGCAATCATCAAGGCACTGCAGCAGAAAAATCTACTCCAGATTCTCGCGGAGCCGAATCTGCTGACGGTAGCAGGCAAGGAAGCGGACTTCCTCGCGGGCGGAGAATTTCCTGTCCCAGTAGTTCAAGGCGGCGCCGTAGGCACCGCTCCCACGGTGACCATCCAGTTCAAGCAATTTGGCATCAGCCTCAAGTTCGTTCCCGATCTGACGGACGACGGCACAATTCATCTCAAAGTGAGTCCGGAAGTCAGCGCCCTCGACTACACGAATGCAGTCACAGTCTCGGGGTTTTTCATTCCTGCCATCTCAACGCGGCGAGTGGATGCGGAGGTGGAGCTGCACGACAGCCAGAGCTTCGCGATCGCGGGACTCGTCGACAACCGAGTCACCGAACTCTACAACAAGGTTCCAGTGTTGAGCAGCATTCCCTTGCTCGGCGAGCTCTTCAAGAGCCAATCGAAGAACAGGACGAAGACCGAGCTTCTCGTACTTGTGACGCCGCACATCGTGATGCCCATTCCCGCGGGCGCTCCGCTTCCGACCGTGCACTTCCCGAGCGGATTCCTGGATTCGTTGCCGCCAAAGTGAAAGGGCCGGTTTGCCGCACGCATTCGTTTTTTCGAAGAGAAGCTAAGGAGATGGGGTGAATCATGCTGACCGCCGCAGTGATCAGCTCCGACAAAGCGGGCGCAACGGCGTTGCGCACCGCGTTGCAGCAGACTGGTCTGGTCTACTCGGTTCGTGAGTGGGACGTGTCCGCGGACAGCCACTTGCACCCGGGCGACGTGATTCCGGATGCAGTTCTGCTCGATCTGCCGCGAAACCCGGAAATGTACTTCGTCTTCGCGGCAAATCTGCGTCAGTTGCGCCCCACCGTACACATCATTGCGTGCTCGAGCGCGACTCCCGAGCCGGCATTGCTCATGGAGGCGATGCGCAGCGGCGTGCAGGACTTCCTCTCGAAGCCGCCGGTCCCGGAACAGCTGCGCGACGCCCTTCTTCGCATGGCGTCAGAAAAGTCGCCTGACGGCGGAGCGAGCAACAAAGCCATCGTTGTCGGCGGGTCCAAGGGAGGCGTAGGAACCAGCACGGCGGCTGTAAATCTGGGAGTGCAACTCACACAGATCACGAAGACACGCGTTCTCCTGCTTGATTTCGCAAGGCCTTTGGGGCACGCCTCACTCTTGCTCGACCTGCAGCCGAAATTCACGTTGCGCGACGCCACGGAGAACCTGGAACGGCTCGACGCGCACTTCCTCGGCGGACTCGTCACGCGGCACCCGACCGGGCTGGACGTACTCGCCGGAGCCGCACATCCCGGCGAATGGCAAGGGTTTAGTGTGGCGGCGCTTGCCGGCGTCATGAACGTCGCACAAAGCTGTTTCGATCATCTGATCATTGACGTCGGAGTCCAGGATCCATCCGAGTGGTCGCCGATTCTTCTCTGCGCGCGCGCCATCCTTGTGGTCGCCGAAGTCTCGCTGCTCTCGCTTTGGACCCTCGAGCGCTACGTGTCCGCTGCCGAAAGCGTCGAGTCGCTGGGGGACCGTCTGCACATCGTGATCAATCGATGGCGGCGTAATGACGAATCCGCGCTGCGCAACGTGGAGCAGCGCCTACACCGAAAGGTCTTCGCGCGCCTGCCGAACGACTATCGGGAAGTGAGTGACGCAGTGACACAAGGGATGCCGCTGACGGCGAGCAGTCCTCTCAGCGCCACGTACCGGCAGCTCGCCTCCGACCTGATCAAGGAGTCGCCGAAGGCGGCGTCACGCCGCAGTCCTCTGGGCAGCATGTTCGCTCCCACGCGATAGATAGGACGACCCTATGCCAGTAACCACATCCTCGCACCGAACCGATTACACGTCGTTCAAGTCTGCGATCCATCGCAGGCTCATTCAGAACGTAAACCTCGAGCGTCTCGCACAGATGAACCGCGAAGCGGCGTTTTCGGAACTCACGCGCATCATCGAAGGCTTGATGGACGCGGACAGCATGCCCATCACGTTGATTGAGCGGGAGCGGCTAGCCCGCGAGGTGCTCGACGAAGTCTTTGGGCTCGGACCGCTCGAACCGTTGATGCGAGATCCCAGCGTGGCGGACATTCTCGTGAACAGCGCCACAAGCGTTTACGTCGAGCGGCGCGGCATCCTCGAAAAGACGGACGTTCAGTTTCGCGACAACGCACACCTACGACAGATCATCGACCGCATTGTCTCCGCTGTTGGCCGCCGCGTGGACGAATCGTCTCCCATGGTCGACGCCCGGCTGGCGGACGGCTCGCGCGTGAACGCGATCATACCTCCGCTCGCGCTCGATGGTCCGTGCCTTTCGATTCGGCGTTTTGCAAACGTGAAATTGTCGGGTGCGGAACTGGTGACGAATCACACTCTGACGTCGCAAATGCTCGATTTGCTGAAAGCCTGCGTGAAGGCTCGGCTGAATATCCTGATTTCGGGCGGCACGGGCGCCGGGAAAACCACTCTCTTGAATCTTCTCTCATCGTACATCTCCGACCGCGAGCGCATCGTGACGATCGAAGACGCCGCGGAGCTGCAACTGCAGCAGGAACACGTCGTGCGCCTTGAGACTCGGCCGGCCAATATCGAGGGAAAGGGCGCGGTCCTGCAGCGCCAACTCTTGATCAACTGCCTGCGAATGCGTCCCGACCGAATCGTGGTCGGCGAAGTCCGCGGCGAAGAGGCGCTCGACATGCTGCAGGCCATGAACACGGGCCACGACGGTTCGCTCACCACCATTCACGCCAACACGCCGAGGGACGCTGTCAGCCGGCTCGAAACGATGGTAGCCATGGCCGGCCTCAACATTCCCGACAAGGCGATCCGGCGCCAGATTGCCTCCGCGATCGACGTCGTCCTTCAAGTTAGCCGCCTGAGCGACGGAACTCGAAAAGTGATTTTTCTTTCTGAGATCACGGGTATGGAGGGCGAGACGGTTTCCATTCAGGACATCTTTCAGTATCAGAGGAGAGGAATCGGCCCTCGAGGCGAGGTCCTTGGCTCGTTCATTCCCGTGGGCATCCGTCCCAAGTTTGCCGACCGGCTCGAAGTCGCCGGTTTGAAGCTGCCTCCCGACATGTTCAGTCGGTTGAGCGGCTCGCGGGAGTGAATCGCGTGCTGATCACAATCACATTCACGTTTCTCGCCGTGCTTCTAATGGCATGGGCCGCAGGAATGTTGTTCGGATCGCGAAAGCCCGCCGACCTGACCGGCCGGCTCGAGCAGATCTCGCGAAGACAGCAAGCGCCGGCCGTCGTATACGACGACGACCTCCTCCGCGATGAGGAACTGAGCAGTGTTCCGCTGTTGAATCGCCTCCTGCACCGCTACTCGTGGTCGACATCGCTGCAGGATCTTCTGACGCAGGCGGGCTGGAAGATCAAGCCGGCCAAGCTGGTGCTGTTGAGTGCCGTGCTGGCTCTCACCTTCTTTTTGTTATCGTGGAGCCTTCTCCCATTCCTGACGGCCGCGATACTGATCGGCATGAGTTCCGGACTCGCTCCTGTTTTTGTCGCGCTGTTCAGGCGCGCGCGGCGTTTCTCCAAATTCCAAAGAAGCTTTCCGGAGGCAATCGATCTGTTGAACCGTGCCGTCCGGGCGGGTCACGCCTTCACGTCGGGACTCGAGCTGATTGCCAACGAGCTGTCTGAGCCGATCGCTTCTGAATTCCGCACGACCTTCGACGAGCACAATTTCGGCCTGCCCTTGCGCGATGCCCTTTTCCATTTGACGAAGCGAGTGCCTCTCCCCGATGTGCGGTTTTTCGTTACCGCGATGCTGGTGCATCAGGAGTCCGGCGGAAACCTGGCGGAGCTCTTGGAGAATCTAGCGCGCGTCATCCGCGAGCGCTTCAAGATCCTCGGCGAAGTTCGCATCCGAACCGCGCAGGGCCGTTTGACGGCCGTGATTCTGATCGGGCTTCCGCCCCTCCTGCTCCTGCTTTTGAGGTTTCTCAATCCGGATTACGTGATGCTCCTGTTCACGGACCCCTTGGGGCACAAGATGCTCGCCGCTGCTTGTACCCTGCAAGTAATTGGCTCGGTGGTGTTGTGGAAGGTGGTTCACATTGAGGTGTGAACGGCTCGTGAGAGTGGCGCAATGATCGCGCTGACGGCTTTCGTGTGTTTCCTGGCTGTACTGGCCATCGCCGCGACTCTGTATCTTGTGTTGGCGCCTTCCACCAACTTCCTGCAGGCTCGCCTTGCGCAGCTTTGGCGGGCCGGTTCACCGGCTCGCCGATCGGCGCCATTCTCCCAAAAGCAGAAACAGAGGCTGGAGCGCGCGTTGACCGACCTGGGCAAGCTCCTACCGTCGTCTGACAAGAAAGCCTCCCGAACAGTGCGGATGATGTTGCGGGCCGGATTTCGCAGTCCGGAAGCGGTGAAGCTCCAGCAAGGCACGGAGGTGCTGCTGCCGGTCGCGTTCGTGGCGGCCGTCTACTTCAGCGGAGCCTATCAACTCAATCCTCTTTTCATATTTGCTTTCGCCGCCCTCGCCGGATTCCTGTTGCCCGATTTCTGGCTCTCCTGGCGAGTGAAGCACAGGCAGAGCCGGCTCGTGATTGCCCTGCCCGACGCCCTCGACCTGCTCGTGGTGTGTGTGGAAGCCGGCATGGGTCTCGACCAGGCCATTTTTCGTGTGGCACAGGAATTACGCATTTCCTATCCGGAGCTGAGCGACGAGCTGCAACTGGTGAATCTCGAGATGCGCGTGGGAAGGAGCCGGACGGATTCGCTGCGCGAGCTCGCTGTGCGAACGGGGGTCGACGACGTGAAGGCTTTTGTGACCATGCTGATTCAGACCGATCGCTTCGGCACCGATCTGGCTCAGTCTCTTCGCATCCACTCCGACAATCTGAGAACGAAGCGGCGTCAACGCGCCGAGGAGGCCGCGGCGAAGACGACGGTCAAGATGATTCCGGCGCTCGTATTCTTGATATTTCCGGCGATGTTTGCCGTGTTGCTGGGACCAGCGGTGATCAGCATCATTCGCCAGTTTCACATCGGGGGCGCTCAGTAGCGCCTTGGGTCGTCAAGCAATAGGCAATGAGAATCACGAGGGAGGAAACAAATGAACACAATAACGATGATTCGGGCCGCAGCAGGGATCGTTGCGGTGGTAATCGCCGCCATCATCATTTGGCGTCGCAGCCGGCGTGAATCCGATTAGCGACGCCCCGAGTGGAGTCAGCGACCGGGTCAATCCTTCTCCCGGCGGGAGCACCGCGGTGTCCACTGGGAAGAAAACGAGGGTGTCGCTCTACAATCGGACGCGCGACGTCGTCCTCGCCGACGAAGTCGCGATTGCAGATACATTTCTGCCTCGTCTGATCGGACTCCTCGGAAAAGGTCCGCAGTGGGCGACGGAGCGGCGCGGATTGTGGATCATCCCCTCCCACGGCGTTCACACTCTTGGAATGAAGTTCTCGATCGACGTCGTTTTTCTCGACCGAAAGAGAAGAGTAGTTCACGTCGAGAACAGCCTGCGGCCGTGGCGCCTTTCGAAGGTACTCTCAAGCGCCCGGAGCGTGGTGGAGCTGCCCGCGGCGACGATCGCGAACAGCCAGACCCAGGTGGGCGACCAGCTTGAAAAGATTTCCGGCTGACAAACGACAGACGGCCGCGACGCACGCTCCCTGTTCAGTCCCTATCGCAAGATCCACTCGACGGGCCTGTCAGCGAAGTGAAAGTCGACTCGCTGCCCCGGTGTCCCGGGCCAATCGACACGAACGGCGCGAGCCTTCCCTGCAAACTGCTGCGCGTTCCGAGCGAGATAGACCTCAACCAATGTGTCTTCCTTGATCGGCGGCTGATAGGCGCAGAGAAAGCCATTTGCGCTGACCGTCTCGGTGACGGTGAGCACATCGGAAGCAACGCCCGCTGCGTCAACGGAGCGAAGCTTCAGCATTACCCTCAAACGAACTCGCGGCTCGCTCTGATTGCCATTGTGGCTTCCAGCAATCAGCTTCGTGAGCTTGTGCTCAAGAGCATCGAAATCTACCGGTTTCTGCACGAAATCCTTCGCTCCGAGGGCTTCGCAGAAGTCCTTGTAACGCGAGCTGGATTCTCCGGAAACGATGATGATGGGAATTCGCTGTGTAAAGCTCAGCGAAGACAGAGTCTGACAAACTTCAAAGCCGGAATACTTCGGCATCATGAGATCCAAAAGAACGGCGTCCGGCTTTTCCTTCAAAGCGATTGCCAGAGCCGCCTCTGGCGAACCGGTATCGATGATTTCGTACGAATCCTTCAGTCGAAACCGGAGGACCTTCCGGACCGATTCGTCGTCATCAATGATCAGCAACTTTGGCATACTCGCCTCCTAAACTTGAGTCTTAGTCCGGTTCTCCGGCGTGCACGACGCTATTTTCGCCTTGCGGCATCGGCGAAAGGGCGCCCTCGACCGTTCGCAAGAGAGTGTCGCGCGTAAAGGGCTTGCGCAGAACCACGAAGCCGGGAGGCAACGCTCCACGGTCTTCGATGGCTCCATCCGTATAACCGGACATGAACAGCACGCGGAGATGGGGATCCTCCGGGCACATCTTCCTTGCCAGTTCGCCTCCGCTCATCCCGGGCATGATCACGTCGGTCAAGAGCAGATCGATCGGAGAGCGCGTCTGTTTTGCGACTTCGATTGCGTCGGCGGCGTTCGCCGCTTCAAGGACCACGTACCCCATTTCTTTGAGCGTCCGCTGAGTCAGCTTGCGAAGCGACGCTTCATCTTCGACCAGGAGAATCGTTCGCGGCCCGGTACCTCTCTTCGGGGGCTCCACCGACGAAGCTTCCTCTTCCACTCCCTCGGCTCTCGGTAGAAAGATTCGGAACGTGGTTCCTTTTCCAACCTCGCTTTCGAGCCAAATGTAGCCGCCGCTCTGCTTCACCACGCCGTACACCGTCGCCAGCCCGAGTCCCGTTCCCTTCCCTTTTTCTTTCGTTGTGAAGAAGGGCTCAAAAATGTGGGCTTGTGTTGCCGCGCTCATTCCGATGCCGGTGTCGCTCACCTTCAGCAGGATGTACTGGCCGGGCACGACATAGCGATGGCGTGCAGCATCCTTTTCATCCAGAACGGCGTTCGCTACTTTGATCTTCAGCTCACCGCCTCGGGGCATCGCATCTCGGGCATTCACCGCCAGGTTGAGAATGACCTGCTCGAGCTGTCCGCGGTCAGCCTTCACTCGCCCCAAGTCCGGCGAAGTTTCAAACTTCAACTCGATGTCCTCACCAATGAGCCGGCGCAACATTTTCTGCATGTCGACGACGATGGAGTTCAAATCGAGAATCTTCGGCTCCATCACTTGCTTGCGGCTGAAAGCGAGTAGTTGGTGGGTGAGCGTCGCCGCGCGCTGCCCCGCCTTCTGAATCTCGTCGATTGCTTCCCTTCGAGAGTCTTCTGGGCCGATCGTTTGCTGCAGAGCCTCGCTGTAGCCGATGATGACTCCGAGAAGATTGTTGAAGTCGTGCGCGATTCCACCCGACAGCTTTCCGACGGCTTCCAGACGTTGCGAGAGCACCAGTTGGTGCTCCAACTCGCGCCGTTCGGTGATATCGCGGTTGACGATCACCAGCTTCTCCACTTCGCCTTCCGCATTCCGGACTGTGCTTGCCGTGGATTCGAGCACCCGCCACTCACCGTTCTTATGCCGAATGCGATACTCCAGGCGCCGACCGATTCCCGTTGTTCTTGCTTCCTGCGCTGCTGCGACCACGCCAGGCAAGTCGTCGGGGTGGATCTGCTCATAGGCCGATGTTCGTTCGAGCTCCTCCGGAGAGTAGCCGAGCAACTTCTCGTACGACGGGCTGTTGTAGAGGCGTTCGCCCTTCACGGTGACCACCGCGATCATGTCCGCGGCGTTTTCACCGATCAGGCAGAAAAGTTCCTCTTGCGCCGCCAGGCGCATTCGAAATCGATGGATTTGCAGTTGCTGATAGATCACATAGACGACGAACAGAAAGACCATGCCCACCAGGGCCCGGACAGCGAGGTGAATGTTAAGTTCTTCCCAGGAGTCCCGCTGAAGCACGTACACGACAAGCGAAAATGAAACAATTCCAAGCGTCAGCAGCAGCGTGACGGCGACGCCGGAAAACGAGAGCCACCACTGCCGACGCTCCGCGGATTTCAACCCGTCGCGAATCGAGGTCAAGTTCACCTCACGTCGAGGTTCAGGCGATTTTGCCATTTGCGCGTCCCAGGAAGCGCGAGCGTCCTAGTCTCGGGTCGTTTCTTGTGGAATTAGCGGACTGCACCGCTCAAGTAGGAGCACTTCCGTTGCCAACCGAGAAGGAGCGAACCACTAAGCAGTAGCGGACTAACTCGTTCGCAGGCTCTACATTCGCCGATGAGGTTGGCGTGAAGAGTTTCTGGTGTTGCTCCAAAAGGACATGATGTTTCATCGTGGGACCATCTTGGCCGTGCCGATTCCGTCGTAACCCTATCCCGATTTGAACTGAATCACACCGGGACAGTTGTCTTCCTCACACTCGTACGGATGTTTATCGTCAAATGTCTTTGACAACTTGATGCGGGTCGCCCTATTCTTTTGTCCCCTTCCAAGTTGTTCTCCACTTTTTCCCTTCTGGAGCGGCTGTGCGCATTCTTGTGTCTGAAAGCGACTCCGGGTTTGGGGCTTTTCTCGAGCAGAGCTTCCGAGCCGAGGACTATACCGTCGATCTGGCTCACGACTGGGAGGAGGCTAAGTCTCTTGTCGAGCAGCACGCGTACGATTTGGCGCTGCTGGATATCAGCGTGTCCGACGGGGCGGGATTTGAAGTCCTGCGGCATTTCCACGTCGTGCGGCCCCAGCTTCCCGTTCTGGTCCTGATCAATCGCACGCAACTCGAGGACAGCACGCGCCTGCTCGGCATGGGCGCCGACGACTTTGCTTTCCGGTCCGCAGCGTCGTCGCCGGAACTCTCGGCGCGGGCCCGGGCCGTGCTTCTGCGCGGCGGCAACCGCCCTCTCGGAACTGTTCTGCGCGTGGATGATCTCGAACTCAATCCTGCAAAACGAACGGTGACCCGCTCGGGAAAACCCATCCATCTCACTTCGAAGGAGTATTCGCTGCTGGAATATCTGATGAGGAATGTGGGCCACGGCGTCACGCGGGAGGAGATTATCGGGCATGCGTGGAACCTGCCGGCTCCGCCACAGACGAATGTCGTAGAGGTCTACATCAACTCGCTGCGCAAGAAGATCGACGGGCAATCGGAGTACAAGCTGATCCAGACAATCCGAGGCAGAGGCTATCAGTTGACGACTCCCGGCCCGAAGGAAGGAACCAAAGCCGGCGTGCCGTCAACCTGATCGCCCAAGCAGCGGAAACGCGAGGTAAAGGCCATGGAAGTTGACGCGGAAACGAGTATGGCCGGCGTTCAAACCGATACGATCCACCGTGAAGAGATCATCCTCGAACACTTGACGCACGTTCAGTACATCGCTCGGCGAATTCACGGCCGCCTGCCTCCGTGCGTACTTCTGGAGGATCTGGTCCATGCGGGCGTGCT